>Ga0164290_1000350_pt1 | contig 164289 bp, 173 predicted proteins | sample Micstemetagenome_FD_108782 | JGI IMG/M metagenome (GOLD analysis project Ga0164290, IMG submission 108782) | Contaminated culture microbial community from soil near Moab, Utah, USA - Microcoleus steenstrupii SON62 (Illumina Assembly) | ecosystem: Environmental > Terrestrial > Soil > Soil crust...
CCTCCGTCGCCTCCGTCGAGGACCTCCTGATCATCCACGAGGGTCCGGTCGGCTGAGTGCAGCACGAAGGCCGGGTGGGGGAGACCGGATCCCCCACCCGGGTGTCACGAGCTCGGCAGATCCGTTGCAGCACGGTGAGATTGGCGACCATCGGAGCATGACCATTCAGAAGATCAACCCGGACACCATCGCGCCGCCGCACGGGCACGCGCAGGTGATCGTCGCGACCGGCAGCAAGCACGTCTACATCTCGGGACAGATCGCCATCGACGTCGACGAGACGCTGCTCGGCGAGGGCGACTACGAGACCCAGGGCTACCAGACGGTCAGGAACGCCTACGCGGCGATCGCGGCGTCAGGCGCCTCGCCGAGGGACATCGTCCGAGTGATGGTCTACGTCGTCGACCCGACCCAGGAGAACCTGGAGAAGCTGTACGGCGGGCTCGCGAAGGCGACCGCCGAGGCCGGCGGCACCACCACCGCCATGACGCTGATCGGCGTCGTCGGCCTCTCCACGCCCGGCGCTCTCGTCGAGGTGGACATGACCGCCGTCACCGACTGACACCACGACCTACCTGCCGCATACGCGATGCCCCGGTCCGGACGGACCGGGGCATCGCGCTACGCCATCACGGGACCAGGACGCTGACGGTGTCGACGACGCAGGCCGGCTTGTCGCCACCGTCTCGCTCGACCGTCACCCGGGTCACGACCTGATACCCGGCTGCCCCGGGCGTGACCTCGAGGAGCTCGATGCCCGCCCGCAGGCGGGAGCCGACAGGCACGGGGGCCGGGAAGCGCAGCTTGTTCGCGCCGTAGTTCACGCCCATCCGGATGCCCCGCACGTCGTAGACCTGCCAGCTCAGCATCGGCACCAGGCTCAGGGTGAGGTAGCCGTGGGCGATCGTCGCGCCGAACGGACCCTTGGCGGCCTCGTCGGGATCGATGTGGATCCATTGGTAGTCGCCGGTCGCCCGCGCGAAGGTGTCGATGTGGTCCTGGGTCACCGTGTGCCAGTCGGAGTAGCCGAGGTGGCCGCCGACCGCCTGCTCGAGCTCAGCGAGGCCGTGGAAGGTCCTCATGCCTTCGGCCCCCCGGCGACGTAGAGCACCTGGCCGGAGACGAAACCCGCTTCCTCGCTGGCGAAGAAGGCGACCGCGTGCGCGATGTCGGCGGGCACACCCGTGCGGGCGACCGGGATGTCCTTGGCCACGTGCGCCTTGAAGTCCTCGAACGGGACGCCGATGCGCTCGGCGGTGGCCGCGGTCATCTCGGTCTCAATGAAGCCGGGCGCAATGGCATTGGCCGTGACGCCGTACCTGCCCAGCTCCAGCGCCAGGGTCTTCGTGAAGCCCTGGACCCCGGCCTTCGCCGCGGCATAGTTCGCCTGCCCCCGGTTGCCCAGCGCCGAGGTGCTCGACAGGTTGACGATCCGGCCGTAGCCGGCATCGATCATGTGCCGCTGAACGGCGCGAGTCATCAGGAACGACCCGCGCAGGTGGACGTTCATGACGGCGTCCCAGTCATCGACGCTCATCTTGAAGAGCAGGTTGTCGCGGATGATGCCGGCGTTGTTGACGAGGACGGTGGGCGCGCCGAGCTCGGCGACGACCCGCTCCACCGCTGCCTCGACGGCGTCCTCGTCGGCAACATCGGCACCGACGGCGAGGGCTCGGCCGCCGGCCGCCTCGATGTCGGCCACGATCGCCTTGCAGGCAGCCTCGTCGAGGTCGACAACGGCGACGGCGAAGGCGTCGGCGGTGAGCCGGGACGCGACGCCGGCGCCGATGCCGCGGGCGGCACCGGTCACGATCGCCGTGCGGGAGGTGTGGTCAGTGGTGGTCATGCAGCTTCTCCTGGCGGATTTGTGGCGAGGTGTGGACGGGCGCTTCGGATCGGTGCGGCGCGGTCATTCCCCCGCCGCGGTGAGGGTGACGCCACCGTCGATGACGACGGTCTGGCCGGTGATCCAGGCGGCGTCGTCGGAGAGCAGGAACGCGACCGTGCCCGCGACGTCCTCCGGCTCGCCGAGCCGCTTGAGGGGATAGCCCCGCGCGGCTTCCGCCTCGCGGCCGTCGTACAGCTTCTCGGCGAACCGGGTCTTCACCACGGCGGGTGCCACCGCGTTGACCCGGATGGCCGGGCCGAGCTCCACGGCGAGGAGCTCGGTGATCGAGTTGAGCATCGCCTTGGTGGCACCGTAGAACCCGATGCCGGGCGCGGTGCGGATGCTCGACACGGACGAGATGTTGACGATGGCGCCGCCGTGCTCGCCCATCCAGGCCCGATGCACCTTCTGGACCCAGGCGAGCGCCGCGATGCAGTTGACCTCGACGGTCTTGCGGGCCGCGCCGAGGTCGAGGTCGACCATCGGGCCGTACGTCGGGTTGATCCCCGCGTTGTTCACCAGCAGGTCGATGCTGCCGAACATCTCCAGGGCACGTGCAACCGTCGCGTCCTGGTGCGCCGTGTCGTCGGCCTTCCCGGCAACACCCGCCGCGTGCGCCGTACCGCCGAGGTGGGCGACCGCCTCGTCGAGGGCGTCCTGGTTGCGACCGGTGATGACGACCCGTCCGCCGCCGGCCACCAGCCGCTCCGCGACGGCCAGTCCGATGCCGCGGCTGGCGCCGGTGACGATCGCCGTCCTGCCTGCGAACGGGCCGGTCACGACAGGCGCTCCAGCACCATCGCCATGCCCTGGCCGCCACCGACGCACATCGTCTCGACACCGAGCTGCTTGTCGTGCCACCGCAGCGAGTTGATGAGCGTGCTGGTGATCCGGGCGCCGGTCATGCCGAAGGGGTGACCGACCGCGATGGCACCGCCGTTGACGTTGAGCTTGTCCTCGTCGATCCCGAGCTCGCGCGCCGAGCCGAGGACCTGCGCGGCGAACGCCTCGTTGATCTCGAACAGGTCGATGTCGCTGAGGCTCATGCCGGCGATGCGCAGAGCGTTCCTGGTCGCCTCTACCGGGCCCAGACCCATGATCTCCGGCGACAGCCCCGAGATACCGGTGCTGACGACGCGAGCGAGCGGGGTGAGGCCGAGCTGCTTCGCCTTGGTGTCGGACATGACGACGAGCGCTGCGGCGCCGTCGTTGAGGGGGCAGCAGTTGCCGGCGGTCACGGTGCCGTCGGGACGGAACACCGGCTGGAGCTGCGACACGGCCTCCAGCGTCACGCCTGCGCGGGGCCCGTCGTCCTTGGTCACCTGCGTGCCGTCGGGCAAGGTCACGGGAGTGATGTCCGTAGCCCAGAAGCCGTCGATGATCGCCTGCTCAGCCCGGTTCTGGCTCCGGACACCGAAGGCATCCTGGTCCTCGCGCGAGATCCTGTTGACCTGAGCGACGTTCTCCGCCGTCTGCCCCATCGCGATGTAGAGGTCGGGGAGGGCGCCTTCGCTGCGGGGGTCGACCCACGTCTGCCCGCCGCCGGCGAACTTCTCCGTCCGCGCCAACGCCTCGTCGAGCAGAGGGTTCCGGGTCTCGACGGTGTCGGCCCAGCCGCCGACGTTGGCGCGACTGATGGACTCGACGCCCGCCGAGATGAAGACCTCACCCTCGCCGGCCTTGATGGCGTGCAGGGCCATCCTGGTGGACTGCAGGCTCGAGGAGCAGTAGCGGTTGACCGTCACGCCGGGCACCGCGTCGTGGCCGGCGAGCACGGCGACCGCTCGGCCGAGGTTGTTGCCCGACTCACCGGCCGGCTGCCCACACCCGAGGATCAGGTCGTCGATGTCGGCCGGGTCCAGCTCGGGGACCGCGGCCAACGCCGCCTTGACCATCTGGACCGCCAGGTCGTCGGGGCGCACGTCCTTGAGCGACCCCTTGCCGGCACGGCCGATGGGCGAACGGGCGGTAGCAACGATCACGGCTTCAGGCATCGGAACTCCTCGTCAGTGGCCGAGCAGTCGCTCAGCGGATCAGCTCCACACTTCCGCCGGCGCACGTTCGTGTCATCGGACAGTCGGGCGTGATCGCGATCACAGATCCGCTGGTCGGCCCCACCCGTCCGGGGGAGCCGTGCGCGCGACGCCCGTCCGGGTTCGACGACGTCAGATGTAATCGCCGACGACCGACAACGACGAAGGAGGACGCATGGGGAAGACCCTGATCTTCGGAGCGACCGGGAACCTGGGCGGACTGACCGCCGCGCTGCTCCACGAGTCGGCGCCGGAGACGCTGCGGGTGTCGACGAGTCGCGAGGCCGGGTTCGCCAAGCTGGCTCGACGGTTCCCGGACGCGGAGTCCGTGGTGTGCGACTGGAACGACGAGGAGAGCGTCGTGGCTGCGCTGGATGGCGTCAGCCGGCTGCTCGTCGTACCTCCGGACATGGTGACCGACGAGAACGTCGTGACGCCGAATATCGTCAACGCCGCGCGCAAGGTCGGCACGGTCGAGCAGATCGTCCGCCTGATCGGGATGCCGCCCGGACTCACCCTCGACCAGACGCCGCAGGAGTACGTCGACACGCGCTGCGGCGCCGGGCTGCACGTCGTCGCCAAGCACCACCTGGATGCCAGCGGCCTGCCGATCACCTACGTCAACGTCCCGGCGTGGATCATGTTCAACCTGGGGCTGTTCGTCGCCGCGGACGTGAAGCCACGACGTCGGGTCTCGATGCCCGCGACGACCGACGCCGCCCGGATGTGGGTCTCCGAAGGCGATATCGCCGAGGTCCTCGCACGAGTCCTTGTCGACCCGGTGTCAGAACACGAGGGCAAGGAGCACCTCCTGACGTCCCCCGATCGGTACACCTATGCCGAGCTCGCCGCCACCTTCTCGCAGGTCTTGGGCGAGCCCGTCAGGTACGTCGACGACGAGCAGGTGCTCCGCGCGTCGATGGGCAGCGCGTCCGGCACGATGGCGACGTACCTCCGGTGCGAGAGCGGATCGTACGACCACGTGCAGCACGACCCGGCGATCACGGAGCTTCTCGGGCGTCCCCAGGAGACGCTGCAGGAATACATCGCTGCGCACCAGGACGCATTCCGCTGACCGCGGCAGCTTCAACCGTCACCGACCCTCCGCAGCGTCCCCCCAGATTTCCGCAGCCGACGAAGTGCTACACAGACCCGTGAATCACCTGTACCGGCGCAGGCGCGTCAGCGCGTCGGGCGGAGCCCGACACGTCGTAGCGGTCGCCGCAGCTCAGGCGACGGGGTCGAGCTGCACGGTGTGTCCGAGACGTTCGAGCTGTGCGACCAGCCGGCGGGTGTGGGCCTCGTCGTTGCGCCGCGCGAGCCAGTCAGCTCCAAGGTCTTGGTAGGGCTCGTCCTTGGTGAGCATGTGCCAGGCCGACACCAGGATCGAGTGCGCGACCGCGACCTGCGCGCGCCCGGTGCCGCGTCGCTTCGCGATCCTCGCGTGCTGGGCTGACAGGTAGTTCGACTGGTGCATCCGCGCCACCGACCCCGCGGCCTCGACCAGCATCGCGGTCAGCCACTTGTTGCCGTGCCGCTTGCTCGTCGGGGTGCGCTTGCCGGCGGACTCGTGGATCCCCGGCGCGACGCCGGCCCACGCCGCCAGGTGCGCGGCGCTGGGGAACCGTGACATGTCGGCGCCGGTTTCCGCGACGATGACCTGGGCGACCTTCTCCCCTACCCCGGGGATGGTCTGCAGCAGGTCGATCTCGTGCTGCCAGGGTGCGCACTTCGCGGCGATCACCGCGTCGAGCTCGACCAGCGACTGTTCGACCAGGTCCAGCCGGCCGAGGATCGCGCGGGCCATCTGCGCGTGGTGGTCATCGAAGTGACCCTCCAGCGCTTGAGCCAGGTCAGGGATCTTGCTGCGCATCCGACCCTTGGCCATCTGCGCCAACACCAGTGGGTCGCGCTCGCCGTCGATCATCGCCGTCAGCATCGCCCGCGCCGACACCGTGGTGAGTGACGAGGCGACCGAGGACAGCTTGATCGAGGCGTCCTCCAGCATCATCTCCAGCCGGATCGCCTCCCGTGTCCGGTCCCCCATCAGCTGCACTCGGTAGCGGGTCAGCATCCGCAGCTGTCGGATCGCCGGCGGCGGCACCATCGAGGGACGCAGCAGCCCGTGCTCGAGCAGCTGGGCGATCCACTCCGCGTCCCGCACGTCGGTCTTCCGGCCCGGCACCGCCTTCATGTGCGCGGCGTTGAGCAGCCAGACCTCCATGACCTCCTCGAGGCAGTAGAACGGCGCCTTCCAGTACGTCGAGGTCGACTCGATCGCCGCGATCGTCACACCGGCTTCCAGTAGCCAGTCGCGCATCACCCGCAGCGACCCGGTCGTGGTCTTGAACGTGCGCGTCTCGCTGTGCCGGCCGCGTCGCGCGCCCGGTGTCCGCACGCACACCGAAACCGACGCCTTCCCGACGTCCAGACCGGCGATCCGGTCGAACAACACTTCCATCCTGGCCTCCTCGCTCGGTGGCCGCGGCCGTCGCGGCCACGCGTCGCCCGGAGGGCTCTCTGCCAGGACACAGACCCACGTGCTCGCAGCAACAATCCACCGACTCCCGAGAGCCCCGCGCCATACACCTCTACGGGCTCACCCGCACCAGTGTGTGCCGACGTCGCCGCGCGACACCCACGATTCTCATCCCCCACTACGTTCGACCGAAGGTCGAAGTGCCATACACCTCTTGCATTGTCGGTCGGGATTCGTCCGGCGCTATCCGGATCCTGCTCGGGTCACAGCCTCAGTGATCGCTCGCCAGTGCTTCCTCCACATAGGTGACCGACCGGACGAACGTCCGGCACCAATGCGAGGAGGCCAACTGGCATGAGCAGGAACGAGAACCAACCGGGCCAGCCCGGGCTCTGGGACGACCCTGAACCGAGCGAGCCCGCAACTGACCGCCCGCGACGGCGCCGAACGTTCACGTCAGTAGCGAGCGACACGCGTCCAACGGCGCGGCCAGAGGTCGCCCGGCTCTGGACCGTAGACGACGTCTCGACCTTCCTCGGAGTGCCGAAGGCGACCATCTATGGGTGGCGTACGGCCGGCAAGGGCCCGAAGGGTTTCCGGGTCGGCAAGCACCTGCGGTGGCATCCCCGCACGGTGTTCGAGTGGTCGCTGCGGTTGGAGGACGAGCAGTGATCCAGGAGTGCCCCCGCTGCGGCAAGCCGTTCGTCGTCTCTACTCAGCGCAAGCGAGGCCGGCCGCGTCGCTGGTGCAGCCAGAGCTGTCGACGGCTTGCCTCAGAAGAACGACGCGCCGCGGAGGGCGGTGCGAACGCCGTGACCTTCATCAAAGAGCCGATCAGCCTCGATGAGCACGTACGAGCGGTCCTCGACTCCCCCGGCGCCTGCAAGCGCGTGCTGCGAACACTCGCCGACCGTGAGTCCCGACGCGAGCTGGAGGGCGCGAAGTGGAGCAGCGTCGCGGACGAGTTGGCTCGGCTCCGCCGCGCCGGGCAACCGCCGCGTTGGCGGCGGTGAGGATTGCGCCGGACGAAACACGACCGAGAATGCACCAGGTGTGTCTCACTTGGGATCGCCGTTCCCGTCTGGGAGAGACACGTGCGATCGGGGCGCAGCTCGTCAAGGGTGCTGCGCGAGGAAGCGGTGTCAGGAGTCGAGGCCAGCGAGTCGAGCAAGGAGGGAGTGCACAGCCGTGGGGTCGCTGGCGGTGCGCAGGTAGCGGTCATCAGCGCGCCTGTCCCGGAGGAATCTGCGGACCGGCTTGCGGTCGGATGGTCGGACCTGCTCGAGCACGGCACGCGGGTTGCGCAGCCCGATCTCAGCGAGGGTGACGACGTCCTGGACGTGGCGGTCGACGTCCTTGCTGTCGACCACGTACGCGTGCGCCTTCGCGACGATCGCTCCCTGAAGTGTTGGTCTGCGGACGTATCCGAGGACGTCCTCAATCTGCACCGGAACCCGCTCGGCGCGACCGAGGGCCTGTCGGCCGCCTTCGGTGGAGAACCCGGGACGGCCGGAGGTCGTGGTCGGGTAGTCGTTCTGCCGCTCGAGTCCTTCGGGGAGGAGTACGTCGATCACCGTGTCCTGGCCGCGCACGAAGCGATAGCCGTAGCCGTCGCTCGTCTTCTCCTCCCTGAACTCGCGGGCGCGCAAGTAGCGGCTGGTTTCCTGGAGTGCGTCGCGCCTGGTCCACACGCCGACGACGATGTCGCCATCGTCGGTGGGACGGATCGCCGTGACGCCGTTCTCCAGGCAGTGGAGCAGCGTCATCTGCCCTCCCACGAGAACCCACGGGTGTCCGAGCTCCTCGAGTCCGAGGAGCGTCTTCCACATCTGGGCCTGGTGGTCCGGAAGCGGCGGGAACGCAATCGGCTCCCGGTCCACGGTGGGGACGCGCTCAGGGGTGCGCCTGAGCACGGCACTCAGAGCCGCGAGCTCGCCGCTGTCGAAGACGGCACCGCCCGTGCCCAAGCTCGTGTCGAGCCCGGCTCGTAGTTCGGCCGCCTCCTTGGTGTCCACAGCAGGCGCAATTCCCAGCCGGGTCTTGAGCTGGGCGAGCAGGGAAGCGACGTCCTCGGCCGAGGCCGGGCGGTCGTCGCGGTGCGGCGGCTTCGCCTCCTCGTATGCCTCACGAGCGTCCTCCAACGTCTGTCCGGTGATGGCTGCGATCGCCGCCAGGATCTCGACCGGAGCCCTTCGGTCAGCCATGCCGGGCCGTCCGCTGTTCGTCGAGGACGAGATCGATGAGCCTGAGGCCGGCGGCACGGGTGCGAGCATCGGCGTCCTCCGCGAGGTCGACGCCGACGATGAGGCGCGTGGCGACACGCAGCCCGTCGATCGTCCGGGCGGAAGCGAGATGGAGGTCGTGGTCCACCAGCCGCAGGGTCAGATTCCCGCTCGCGCTCTGGATCAGGAAGTGGTCGCGTACGAGTCGGTCGACAGCGGCGGCGGTCACGTAAGCGTCGCCGGCGCCGACGTTGGTAAGACCAAGGCGGTACGCCGCCGCAGCGCTGATGCCGGTCGCAACGACGCCGCTCTCGCCGAGGATCCCCTTCAGGTCGTCAGCGCCGACGGCGTACCTGCGCGTCGACACGGCCCGCGCACTGAACCATCGTTGGACGATCGGCGCTGAGGCCGCACCGGCAACGCGGTTGCGGAGACGGTGTCGCTCGACCGCGTTGAGCCAACCGGCCCGCCCTCCGTCGGCGAGATCACCGGCAGCCCACGCAATGCGCGACGCCATCGCACGACTGGTGGCGCCCGCGCCGATCAGGGCCGCTTGCTGGTCGACACTGTCGGCGTCGATGAGCCACTGAGACCCGACCCGGCGCGCAGCCAAAGTGCCAACTGCGGCAAGAGCCCGGACTCGGGCTTGGTTGACGCCCAGCCGACTGGCTGCTTCTCGGGTCGTAAGATCCATTAGCACAACTATAGCGTCAGCGCTTTAGAAGTGTTAACCCCTGAGTTCGCCGTCATCAATGAGTGAACAGAGGCAGAGGCCTGGACATGACCTCGCGCGCACATAACTCGCCCGCACCCGCCAAGGGACCCTCCTGCGGAGAGAACTTTGGGAGACTACCGGGCGGGTTTCAAGCCCTTTCGAAGAGGCCCGGTTCCGGCCCAGCAGCTTCGACGTCAATGAGGCGGTACGCCGGACGACCCTTGCCGCCATCAGCGCGGAGGGTGACGACGCGTTCGAGTGTCGCCCGCACCCGCTGGTCCAACAGCGCCTTCGCCTTCGGAACAAGGTCGACGTCTATGATCCCCTGTCGATCGCGCCCTCCCTCGATCTGCAGGAAGAACATCTGTCGACTGAACCGCATGCCGTCGAGACGACCAACGACCGGCGGGAGAACCTCCGACCTCGTCTCCGAGTCTCCCAGCAGGTCCCTTATGTCGTCCGCCTGCGAACTCGTGACCGTTGACCTGACGACGTCGTCGGCGCCGAGCAGAAGCAGAGAGACCCCTGACACGCTTCGTGCAGCCTCCGCCATGGCACCAACGGCTCGCCGCTCCGGCTGTCGAAGTCCGAGCAAACGGTCGGCCGCCGACAGATCCGCAGGGTCGGCTGGAAGGATCCGCGCCAACCGGGACATCGCGCGTTCGGCTACCGTCTGGTCTTCCTCTGTCCCGGGCAATACCGGTTGACGATCTGGCAGGAAACTGATCGCGCCGGTCTGCGTCGGGCGCGAGAACACGACGACGTCGTGGTAGGCGCGATCCCTAAGGCGTTGCACGTCGGCGTCGGGATGCATGATCGAGGCACCCACTAAAGCGATAGCTCGTGCGACGGCTCCCTCCAGCAAGCTATGAGCATGCGCGTCTAGCCGACTCCCCGAGTGTGCCGACACCTCTAGGGCGATCCTGCCGGTGCTCGGTAACGCGAAGTCATGTGGCACCAAGCGGTTGTACGCGGCCACCAATGAGCTTGTCGCCAGTTCGTCGAATGCCGCATCGCCGCTGGAAGGGCTGACCCTTTTGGCCGCCAGCACACGCTGCCTGAGAGCTTCGAAGTCGACTTCAGGCATCACATCACCGCCAAGCTGACGAAGCCGGCTGAGAGAACCTGGCCGTTAGGCGCATGACCAAGTATGGACCACATCGGCTCCCACCCGTCTCTCTGTGTCGTTGACCCTACTGAAGCGTCGATCAAGCCCCCGACGGAACGAAGCAACGCGAGTGAGCCTCCGGTCTCCGGCGCCATGTAGAACACGTCTTCCAGTGTGACCAACCCGCTGCCTCGATCGCCGCGATGGATTGCTGCGGCGGTCCTGTCCGGGAACGTCGGGAAGAAGACCACTCGGAGGTCCGGTTCTAACGGGGTGTCGGCGATGAAAGTCCCGGCCAACCAAGCTTCTCCGGGACCGAACTCGCGGCTCACCAGCGTCGACCAAAGGTCCAACGACTGCCACAAGACGGACCGGAGCGGTTGGTGGAAACTTGCCCCCGTAACGAATTGGTCCTCGACCTCTTGCCACGTGGCTTGGTGCATGGGCGAAGGTGTCAGCGGCAGCAGTCCATCTGCCCCGAGCGGTGGAAGCGGCATCAGTAACGGACCTGTTCGTCAGTCGTGCTCGATGATCAGCCTCGCATGGTGGCCGCCGTGGTGACGACAGCGGTCGTCGGTACGCGGTCGATCACTTTGCCAGGGAGGCGATCCATACGTCAGACCCTCCCATGGCTGCGGTGGTTCGTCAGGAGCCCGCTGATGATCGACCTCACGCAAGCCCGCGTCGATCGGCCCTTCACCGTTCCGTCGCGCTGAGACGACAGCACCGCGATCGTGGATTCGGGAGGACCGACGCGCGCCCACAGCGGGCGCAATGGAGGAAGTCGGCTCGCTCGCCCAGCGAGCGTCAACGGGGGGAGTCCACGATCGCCAGCCCTCGCCAGAGCCCGTCTCGGTCGTCGGCCCACAGGCCTAGCTGGGCGGGATCGTCGAGGAGGTCCTCGGCAACCTCGAGTGCGCCCAACAGGCGGCTCGGCTCCGCAGTGATGCAGATACGGATGACGAAGCCACGGTCGTCGGCGTACTCGATGACCTCGACGACAGCCTCCTCGAGGTTCATGCGTTCGGCGGATGCCGCGCGGATCACCGTCACACCATCGGCCGCCAGCGCGCGGAGCCTTCGCTCGAGGCGACGGCGGTGCCGGTCGGCACGGCGGTCACGTCGTTCACGGTCGCACCCTTCGCGTCTCCAGCGGTCGGCGAGGGTGTCGACGATGAGGGCGTGGACCGTGGGCGCGCCGCAATGGGCGCAGTGGAGCCAGGTGCACCACGGGCCGAGCTCCGGACTTCCGGGAGTTCCGGGCGGGCGACGTCCGCGGTAGGTGTCGGCGACAGTCCGTAGGTGTCCGCACCGACAGCACAGTGCGCGGTTGCGCCGCCGACCGGCCGTGGCGCTCACAGCCGTACTCGCTGATACCCCGACCAGATGTCGACGCAAGTGACGCAGTCGTCGGCGTCGGGCGCGGCGACCTCGATGACGTCGGCGGCGTCTCCGCGCAGGATCGTCTCGACGATGCCGCAGTACGACCTGACGGTCCCGCCGGTCGCGAGGGCGGCGCGGTACTCCTCGAACGGATAGAGGTGCTGGCGATCCCGTCGGTACTCCCGCACCGAATCCGGCTCAGACTCCGCGCGATGCCTGCCCCGCTGGCCGGATCGGTGGCGGGCGATAGAAGATGGATCCATGGTCTGGGTGCCTCCAGTGCACTCGGTACCTAGGTCCCGGTCGGTGTTGGCGCACCGGCCGGGGCCGCCTATTCAAGAGTTACTTCGAGTCTCACACGACTTCCCTTGTCTGTGTCAAGGGTAGGGTCTGCCTGTGGATTACCGACTGATGGGCATCTCGGAGATCGCGACGCTTCTCGGGGTCAGTCGTCAGCGAGTGGGTCAACTGGCGCAGCACGAGGACTTTCCGCACCCCGTGGCTCGCCTTGCCGCGGGGCCGATCTGGGACGCTGCCGACGTCGAGCGTTGGGCTCGCGAAACCGGACGCATCCGCTAACCACCGACCGGCTGGTCCCACAGCACCGCCCCCATCTGCCTCGCCGCGCGCCGCCGGAGCTCGTCGACGGCGTGGGTGTAGCGCTGGGCGGTGGCCATCTCGGTCCAGCCCATGATCGACATGACGGTGCGGATGTCGACGCCCTGGACGAGTAGGAGGGTGGCGGCGGTGTGGCGGGCGTCGTGCAGGCGCACGTCACGGAGGCCCGCCTTCTTGAGCAGCGACTTCCACTCGGTGTGGTCGCGGGAGGGGTCGATGAGCCCACCACCGGCGGCCGGAAAGACCAGGTCGTGGGTGGCGTCCCACGCTTCGCCGGCTGCGAGTCGGCGTCGGCTCACCTGCGCGCGGTGCGCGCGGAGCTCCTCGACCAGCGGCGCAGGCAGCACGATGGTCCGCTTCGACGCCTTCGTCTTCGGCTCGACAAGTAGCAGCCCTCCGCCGGTGCGGTGGTCGCACTCGGCGCCGCGTTTGCGCCCGCAGGAAGGTTGGCCGTCGACGACAGGACACCCGTGCTCCCAGGTATGCCGCTGGACGGACCGGCGGACCCGGAGGACGCCTTCGTCGACGTCGACGTCCTCCCAGAGCAGACCCAGCGCCTCCCCCTGGCGCATTCCGAGCGAGAGAGCGATCGACCACCGCGCGGGCTGCAGAGTCGACTGGGCCGCCTGCAGCACCCGCTTGCTCTCCTCGATCGACAGCGGTTCGACCTCGACGTCCTCGACCCGGGGTGGTCTTGCGATCAGCGCCGGGTTGGCGGCGAGCCGGCGGCGTCGTACTGCCTCATTGAGAGCGGAGCGCAGGACGCGGTGGACGGCGCGGATGGTGTGGGCGGAGTGGCCGTCGGTCTGCATCCGTCGGTAGTGCGCCTCGAGGTGCTCGGGCTGGATCTCGCTCATCCGCCACGAGCCGAGGGCAGGTACGACGTGGAGGCGCATCTGGCTGCGGTAGGTCGACAGTGTCTTCCAACGGGCCGTCATCGGCAGGACGTTCTCGAGCCAGTGCTCCAGCCAGGAGCCGAGGGTGAGGTCGTCGGTCGTCCAGACGTACTCCCCTGAGTCCCGGGAGCGTTCGAGCTCTCGGACGGCCTCGCGCAGCTCGGCCTTGGTCCGCCGCTGGACGTGCCTGCGCTCGGTCATCCCGTCGGGACGGCGTCCCATCGTCACCCGGGCGTGCCAGTTGCCGTCGGCACCGCGGTACATCGAGGACGTGGTCTGCTCGGCTGGCTTCCTCGGCCTAGCCATGGCGATGAGCTTCGCGGAGCTGGGCGATGAACCGTTCGAGCTCTCGGCGCTCGACCCGGACGGAGCGGCCGACGTGGACGACGGTGAGCCGCCCTAAGGCGATCTGTCTTTCGACGCTGCGGCGGGCGCAGCGCAGCTCACGGGCGACCTCGTCGAGGGTGAGCAGCAGGGTGTCGGGAACGGTCGTGGCAGGGGTGCTGGTGTGTGCAGTGGGCTCCATGTGGCACCAAAGTCCGAAGCGGTGCCCCGGGCGATCACCACAGCGGGGGGACGTGGGGGGACGCTGCCCGATCTCGGGGGGACGCTGCGGGGGGACGCGACCCGGGACGACCCGTCGCGACATCGAGGACGCTGAGGGTTTTTGGGCCGGTTTTTGGGCCGGAAGAGGGCCGCATCCCCACTGGGAAGCGACCCTCGGGACCTTGTTTTCGCAGGTCATGCGCGGAATCCGATCTGCGCGCCCGTAGGGATTCGAACCCCAAACCTTCTGATCCGTAGTCAGATGCTCTATCCGTTGAGCTACGGGCGCATGTCGCCCTCGCGAGCGACCGGACGAGAATAGCCGAGCCCGACTCCCGATGCCGAATCGCCTCGGTGTGGGAACATGAGGAGCGACACGACGCCCCGGCGGGGCAGCCCGGGTGCGCGGAGAGCAGGAGGTCGTGTTGTCCGGCTACGAGCCCGAGGATCGCGAGCTCTTCGAGCGTGCGGCGACCGAGCTCTACGAGCTGGTCGTGCAGGAGGGCGGCGTACCCGCCGACGACGCGCGACTGGCCGAGGGGACCGACGCGAAGGCGGCGCTCGACCTCCTGGCGGAGCTCAACCTGGTCCAGCTCGACCGGCGCGACGGCATCTGGCGGGCCCTGGAGCCGGCCAACGTCCAGTCCCGCGTGGTCACGCCGTTGAGCAACGAGGGCGCCCGCCTCCTGGAGGAGTCGGCGCGGTGGGCCAAGGCGTTCCAGTCGCTCAACCACAGCTGGCGCCGGTCACCGGTGGCCCAGACCTCGGGCCCGTTCACCTACCTCCACAACGAGGCGATCAACCCCTATCTGACGGCGCTGATCGGCGATGCGGAGGAGGACCTCCTCACGGCCCAGCCGCAGACCGGCCGCGACGCGCACTCGATCGCGACGGCCGCGCTGCGCGACACCGAGGCGCTCGAGCGCGGTATCTCCATGCGCACGCTCTACCAGCACAGCGCCCGGCGCAGCGCCATCACCCAGAAGTACGTCGCCGCGGTCACCGCCCGCGGCGCGGAGGTGCGCACCCTCGACGAGTTCTTCAACCGGATGATCGTCGTCGATCGCCGGGTGGCGGTGATCCCGGCGGCCGACACACTGGCCACTGCGGTCGTCGTACGAGAACCGGCGGTCGTCGCCTACCTCCTCGACGTCTTCGAGCGGGCGTGGGCGCGGGGTCGCCCGTTCGTCAACGCCGAGGAGACGACGGTCCGGGAGATCGCGGCCGAGCAGCGGGCGATGACCATCCGGATGCTGATCGCGGGTCACTCCGACGCGGTCAGCGCGAAGCGGCTCGGCGTGAGCCCGCGGACGTACGCCGGCTACGTGGCCGACCTCAAGACCGAGTACGACGCGGACACCCGGTTCCAGCTCGGCTACACGATGGGAAGCGCCGGGATCTCGGGCAACGAGGCCTCGGAGGCTCAGGGCGAGAACGCCGAAAATGACGATGACCGCCGGTTCCCGACCGGCGGTCATCACAGCTGACCAACGTCAGCGCAGCACGATCCGACAGGCGCCGCCACAACCCCATCCCGAATCCAGTGCTTGCGCGGACGGCGCGGCGACGGCGCTGAATCCGACCATCGCCACGGTCGCTACCACTACGAGTGCGGCTCTACGTCCGAACTCCCTCATCCCTCTGCCCTCCGATTGGTGTCTCGGAGCCGCACGAGCCCCCAGACGAAAAGTCGATCGCTCCCTAGCCAAACACTGCGAGTGCCCAACCCGCAATCCCTGAAACATCTTCTTGTCCAACCGGCTTCGCTCGCGAGGGGCTCCGTCGACCGGGCTCAGATGCGAGAACCCCCGGCGAGCGAGCTCACCGGGGGTTCGACGCGGAGGCGGAGGGATTTGAACCCTCGATGGGGTTGTAGCCCCAAACCCGCTTAGCAGGCGGGCGCCATAGACCGGACTAGGCGACGCCTCCCTCTGACCGGCGCGCCGGTCAGCGGGGACAGGTTACAAGGCCACGGCGGGCCCGGCCGAATCGACCAGCAGAATCGCCGACGTCAGCGCGCAGCGCGGCTCAGGTGTGCGCGGACGTCGCGCGCGAAGTCGTCCTTGTCAGAGGCCAGCAGGTCGACGGGGATGGTGGTGGACCGTCCGTCCTTGAGCCGGAGCACGACGCACGCCACCGCCTGTGGCTGCGTCGCGACGGCGTCCTCCACCTCGGTCCACCGCGCCTCCGTCACCCCGGCGCCGCGCACCATGCGGACCCGGTAGCCCTGCTCGGTCAGCCGCACCACGCTCACCCGTCGCAGCCACCTCGCGAGCGCGACGAGCCCGAGCAGGCCGACAACGAGCAGGACGACGAGCAGGTCCGGGCCGAGACCGACCGCCGCCACCACCAAGGTCGAGGCGAGGATCACGACGGCGAACACGATCAGGTAGGCGCCGACGAACCTGGCCACCACCAGGGGTGACATGCGGTAGTCGACAGCATCGGACGCTTCCATGCAGGCGCCTGCCCGGCCATCGCCCCCTCTGCGAGCTTGAGCTCGCTTCGCTCTCCCAAACACGCAGAGGGGGCGGGATTCGAACCCGCGGTAGGTCTCCCTACGGTCGCTTTCAAGGCGACTCCGATCGGCCACTCCGGCACCCCTCCTCGGGGACGCAGTCCCCGGTCGACGATTCTAGGGCCCCGCTCTCATGCCGCGAGGGTCGCCCGGGACCGCAGCCAGCGTTGTTCGGCGGGGTCGAGCCAGCGCAGCCGGTCGCGCAGCACGTCCGCATCGACGAGCAGCTCGGTCGCCGCCTCCTCGAGCGAGAGGGCCCACGCCAGCGCCTCGCCGACCTCGTGGATCGACGGCAGGAGCAGGCGGGCGGTCTCGCGCCGTACGCGCAGCTCCTCGCGGGCGGCGAGGACGCCGACCAACGTCGGTCCCCTCTCGGCATGGAGGCACTCGTGGAGCACGGTGCACCGCCGCTCCTCCCAGGTCAGGTTCGTCCGGAGGCTGATGACCTGCTCGTCGAACAGCGTGAAGCCAGCATCGGGGTCGTCGTCCGGGCTGTGCCAGCGCAGCTCCCAGCCACTGAGGGCCCGGAGGCGGCGCCAGGGGTGGATCACACGGGGAACGGTAGGCGAGACGACCGGCACTTAGCCCGGGTCCGTCCTCGACGTGCTCGACGTGCTCGACGGGGTCCGGGCGGCCCGCTTCTGGACTGCCGGCGCGGGGCGCGTGCGGCTGCGGCGGCCGGCGAGCTCGTCCGATTCCGCTCCTCGACGGGCGCGCTCCTGCGCCTCGAGCTCACCCATCCAGGCGCGGGCGTCGGCGCCCATGGCCACCGCGATCTTGACCAGCTGCTCGACGTGGACGAGCCGGGGAGCGGCCGTCGGCGACAAGATGTTGGCGAGGGTGCTGCGCGGGATGCCGCTTGCTCGAGCCAGCTCGGCCTGCGTCATGCCCGCCTCGGCGAACCCGGCGCGGATCAACCGGAGGGTCTCCACGTTGATCGGCGAGGAGGCGTGCTCCTTCTGTCCCATGCCCAAACGGTATCCCAATTTGAACAGGTGGGGAAACGCCCCTTGCGCGCCGTTTCATTCTGAACTACCTTCTCTCTTGTGTCCCAATCGGAACATCTCGGGTGTCGGGTCCGCGCGGCCGCAGTTCAGGAGCTCCGTCGCGTCGTCGCGGAGCGGCAGATCAGGCTCGCCGAGCTGAGCGCTCTCTCCGGCATTCCGCGTTCCACGCTGCACCACCGTCTCAACGGCACCGGCGACCTGACCGTGGCGGAGCTGGTGCAGCTGGCGATCGCCCTCGACCTTCCGGCCGCCAGCCTGGTCAGCGCGGCGATCGCCGCGGCCGAGGACGAGTCAGGGACGCCGCGGGAGTGAGAGGGTCACGGATCCGGCTGGCCCAGCCCCTCAGCCATCGCCGCGGCCACCGCTGCTCCCGATCTCCTCCGCGTGGCTCCAACACGCGGCAGGAGACTTCCCCCGGCGGGGGTTCGGGATCCCGCTTCCGGTGCTCCTCGGGCGCGGTCCGGGCGACAGGCGCCGGATAGGCTCGGCGCATGAGCACCGGTGCGGCGTCGGACGCGCCCCCCGCCCGCCGTACTCATGCCCAACGGCGGCGCGAGACGCAGGACCGTCTGATCGCGGCGACGATCGAGAGCCTGGTCGAGGACGGCTGGTCCGGTACGACGACCCGGTCGATCGCGCAGCGCGCGGGCGTGAGCCAGGGGGCGCAGCAGCACCACTACCCGACGAAGCGGGCGCTGGTGGAGGCCGCCCTGTCCGCGATCCTCGACGAGCAGGGCTCGCTCGCTGCCGACTGGGACGTCCCCGAGGGAGAGTCCGAGCGGATCGAGTTCCTCCTCGACCGGCTGTGGGAGATCCACTGCCTCCCGGTCAACCTGGCGGTGCTGGAGCTGCTGACCTTCGCCCGCACGGACCCGGAGACCGCCGAGGCCGTCGGTCGCCTGCAGCACGCGGCCGAGCAGGCGGCGGTGACCGCCGGCCGGGCACTCGTGCCCGAGGCCGCCGAGCACCCGGAGTTCGCCGGCTGGGTGCTCACCTGTGTCGCCGCGATGCGGGGCATCGTCGCGCTCGCCGCGGTCGAGGAGCCGACCGAGTCGCAGCTGTGGCCGCACGCTCGGAGCGTCCTCATCCGGGGCATGCCGCGTTGAGCCCGGGCCGCGCCGGGAGCAACGGAGGAAGACGGCGAGGGGTCAGCCCAGCTCGACGAGCAGGTCGCCCTCCTGGACGACGTCGCCGACGTCGACCTTGACCGCCTGCACGACCCCGCCGGTCTCGGAGATGACCGGGATCTCCATCTTCATCGACTCGAGCAGCAGCACCGCGTCGCCAGCGGCCACCGCGTCGCCGACGGACACGTCGACGGAGAGCACGTTGGCCACCATCTCGGCCCTGATCTCCGACGGCCTGCTGTGCATGGTGGCGACGCTAAGGGTTACTTCCTGGTACGCCGACACCGGGTTCGGCGCCAGCACCACTCACAGGAGCGGCGCCGTACGTCGCGGTTCCGGCCGTACGGCGGCCGCCTCCTCCGCCCTGCGGCTGCGCCGCCCGGCGTTGCCGGTGAGCACCTGGTCTAGCCGGATCACGACGTACGCGAGCACCAGGCCGACGACCAGCCCGTAGCCGGCGGACAGCGCCACCTCGCTCAGCTCGACGGCCGGGTTGCCGAGGGAGGTGGCGACCGGTGAGGTCGCGGCCACGCCGAACGCGCAGACCCACCAGCCCTGCCGGCGCCGGGCGCGCATGTGGCAGCCGTAGGCGAGCGCGGGCACGCCGAGGACGGCGACGATCGGGCGCGGGAAGGCACCGAGGTGCTCCCGGCTCCAGTCGACCTGGTCGAGCAGCCAGTCGACCAGCCCTGCCGACCCGTAGCGGCGCAGCACCTCGGCGTAGAGCAGGGTCAGCAGCAGGAGCGCCGCGCCGATCGCCACGACCGCGACGCCGCGTCGACCGAGCCCGTGCAGGCCCGCACCCAGCCGGAAGACCAGGATCACGGCACCGATCAGGGCGAGCCCGAGACCGAGGTACTCGAACCGGGTGACGTCGATCGCCGGCTCGAACCCCACTGCCGCCATCGCGCCGATCGCGGCCAGGGCCATGCCCACCAGGCACTCACGGACGGAGGCGAGGAACGTCTTCGCGGGGACCGTGGCCATCACGCCGAGCACTGCGGCGACGACGGTCATCAGCACCGACGTCCCGGTCGAGAGCAGGTCCTGGTCGGCCCAGGCGGCGGTCAGGCCCATCGCCAGCGCGAGCGTCCCGAAGACCACGGGCCGACCACCGGTGCGGGCGGCGAGCGCCCACGCGTACGCCGCACCCACCGTCACGGACCCGGTGATGCCCACCCAGTCCGGCCCCACCGGCACCATCGCGCAGACGAGCAGCGCCGCCCCGGCCAGCACCAGCGCCGCCCAGGTCACCAGCGGGAGCGGGGAGGCCGCCACTCTCGCGACCCGTCGCTGCAGCCCGGTCAGAGCGGGCCGCGCGGCGGCGCGGGTGGCGGTTCGGGACACGGCCGCCCACCTTAGGCCATCTCCCGGAGAGTCCTAGAGACGGCGGTTGGCCAACGACGGGTTGGTACGACGCGCGCCGGCGAGGGTCGTACGGTCCACCTCCGCGGTGACCGCGACCGGCTCGCCCGCGTCGCCCGGGCCGGTCTCGGCGACGACCTCGCCGAGCGGGTCGACCACCATCGAGTGGCCCGTGTAGCGCGGCGCCGGCTGGCCCACCGCAGCCACGTAGACGGTGTTCTCGATCGCGCGGGCGGTCAGCAGCGTCCGCCAGTGGTGGACCTTCCGCGGGCCGGCGACCCACGCGGCCGGGACCACGACGAGCTCGGCGCCCGCGTCCACGAGCCGACGGGTGAGCTCGGGGAACCGCAGGTCGTAGCAGGTCATCAACCCGACCTGCCACCCGCCGACCTCCACCACGACCGGCGCGATCGGGCCGGCCATCAGCCGGTCGGACTCGCGGTAGCCGAAGGAGTCGTAGAGATGCACCTTGCGGTACGACGCCTCGGCGGCGCCGCGCACGACCAGGGTGTTGAAGGGCCGCGCCGGGTCGGTGCTCTGCTCGAACATCCCCGCCACGACGGTGGTCCGCCTGTCCCGGGCGACGCCGGCCACCTCGGTCGCGAACGGACCGTCGAGCGGCTCGGCGTACGGGCTGACGTCGGAGCCGGCCTCGCCGAAGTCGCGGGCGAAGGCCTCGGGAAAGACCACGAGGTCGTGCCCCTCGGGGGTGAGCCGGCGGAGCGCTTCGCGGTTCTCCGCCGGCTCGAGGCCGGACGCCGCCTGGACAAGCGCCAGCCGCAACCGGTCGGTGGTCCCTGCGCCCGTCGAGAGGGCGGGCTCGGAGCCGGGCGTGGGGGTGGTGTGGCTCACGCCACCAGTCTCCACCGTCCCACCGTCCTTCCGGGGCAGGGGGAGGTTTGCGAGACTCCAGGAGTGATCGAGCCCGGCCTGACCAGCTTCGCCGCCATCGTCCTCGCGGGTGGCCAGGCGACCCGGCTCGGCGGCGCCGACAAGGCGACCATCGAGATCCGCGGTCGGAGCCTGCTCGAGCACAGCCTCGACGCGGTGATCGATGCCGCCGAGGTGGTCGTCGTCGGGCAGCAGGTGCGGATCGAGCGACCGGTGACCTTCGTCGTCGAGGACCCCCAGTACGGCGGGCCAGTGGCGGGTCTGCTGACCGGTCGCGACTCGCTGCTCCGGTCGTTCCCGTGGTTGGCCGTGATCGCCGTGGACATGCCGTTCGTCACGGCGCGGACGATCCGGCGGCTCCACGACGCGGCGGTCGGGCACGACGGAGCGGTCCTGGTCGACCCCGACCTGCGCCGCCAGCTGGCGTTCGTCGTCGACAGTGCTCGGCTCGCCGAGGTGGAGCCCGACCGCGAGTCACGGCACGGCCGACCGGTGTCGAGCATCCTCGACGCGCTGGACCTCGTCTCGGTCCCCGCGCTGGGCCACGAGCACCGCGACATCGACTCGTGGACCGACCTGCGCGACCTGGCCGAGGAGCCGGACGTCTGATTCCCCCCGGTTCGGGTCTTGTCACGGGGCGCTTGCAAAGTGATCCTGGGATGGTGAACCTCCACGACTGGATCGATGAGCTGTGCGACCTCCTCGATGTCGACAGCGAGGCTGACGAGAGCCTGCTCGGCGACCTCGCCGAGGTGGCGCACGACAACGTGCACCCGGCCGCCGGACCGGTGACCGCCTTCCTGCTCGGCGTCGCCGCCGGGGCCAACGAAGCCAACCCCGAAGCCGTCGAGCGGATGGCGGCGAAGGTGCAGGCCCTGGCGGAGGCCTGGGACCGCCCGGGCGGCCTCGCTGCGGCCGAGGACAGCGACGCCGAGGCCGACGACGAGATCGCCGAGGAGCTCACCCACCTCGACGAGATCGACGAGGTCGACGACATCGACGACATCGATGAAGAGGTCGAGGCCGAGAAGGAGGAGAACCTCCTCGTCTGATCGCCGTCCGCCGAGCCTGGCGAGGCACCGGTTGCGCGACTCGGCAGGATGGGGCGCATGCGTGCTGTCACCGTCACCGAGCCCGGTGGACCCGAGGTCCTGACCATCAGCGAGCTGCCCGACCCCGAGCCGGGTCCTGGCGAGGTGCTCGTCGACGTCGCCGCCACGGCGGTCAACCGCGCGGACCTGCTGCAGCGGAAAGGGTTCTACCCGCCCCCGCCCGGTGCGTCGGCCGTGATCGGCCTGGAGTGCAGCGGCACGATCGCGGCCGTCGGTGAGGGCGTGACGGGCTGGACCGTCGGGACGCCGGTCTGCGCCCTCCTCGCCGGTGGCGGCTACGCCAGCCGCGTCGTCGTACCCGCGGGGCAGGTGATGCCGCTGCCCGAGGGCGTCGACGTCGTCACCGCCGCAGCGCTGCCCGAGGTCGCCTGCACGGTCTGGTCGAACGTCTTCATGGTGGCGGGCCTGCAGCAGGGCGACACGTTCCTCGTGCACGGCGGCGCCGGCGGCATCGGGACGATGGCGATCCAGCTGGCGGCCGCGCTCGGCGCCCGGGTGTTCGCGACGGCCGGGAGCCCGCAGAAGCTCGAGCTGTGCCGGTCACTGGGCGCCGAGGTCGCGATCGGCTATCGCGACGAGGACTTCGTCGACGTCGTCCGCGCGCACACCGACGGGCGGGGTGCCGACGTGGTGCTCGACAACATGGGCGCGAAGTACCTCGAGCGCAACGTCTCCGTGCTCGCCGACGAGGGCCGGCTCGTGGTCATCGGCCTCCAGGGCGGCGCCAAGGCCGAGCTCGACCTCGGCCGGCTGCTGGCGAAGCGGGGCGCCGTCATCGCCACCACGCTCCGGTCGCGACCGGTCGAGGGCAAGGCCGCGATCTGCGCGTCCGTCGTCGAGCACGTCTGGCCACTGGTGGCCGAGGGCCAGGTCCGTCCGATCGTGCACGAGGTCCTTCCGCTGGACCAGGCCGCCGAGGCACACCGGATCGTCGAGAGCAGCAGCCACAGCGGGAAGGTGCTGCTGCGGCTTTGACGGGCCGAGCGGTTCCACGGCGACGCCGCCTGCCGATCCATCGCTGGCTAGGGTTGGGCCCATGAGCGAGAAGTCCCCCGACGTCCCCGAGCAGCAGATCGTCATCATCGGCCCCGACGGGCAGCCCGTGGCGTCGATGCCCGCGAGCGCCGTCTCCGGCCAGGGTGACGACGGCGACGACGAGGGCGAGGGTGAGCGCGCGCTGATCGACCTGGTCGAGCAGCCGGCGAAGGTCATGCGGATCGGCAGCATGATCCGGCAGCTGCTCGAGGAGGTGAAGGCGGCACCTCTCGACGACGCGAGCCGCCAGCGCCTGCGCGACATCCACCAGGCGTCGATCAAGGAGCTCGAGGAGGGCCTGGCTCCCGAGCTGGTCGAGGAGCTCGAGCGGCTCTCGCTCCCGTTCATGGAGGACACCACACCGTCCGACGCGGAGCTCCGGATCGCGCAGGCCCAGCTCGTCGGGTGGCTCGAGGGTCTCTTCCACGGCATCCAGACCGCGATCTACGCGCAGCAGATGGCGGCACGGGCGCAGTTCGAGCAGATCCGGAAGGCGCTGCCCCCGGGCATGCACGCGCAGGGAGCGCCGGGCGCCCCGGGCGGGCCGGGCGGGCCACCGAGCGGCCCGCAGGAGCCGGGTCAGGACGAGGGTCGCTCGGGCGGCATGTACCTCTGAGCACAGCCTGGTCGGGCAATCCGAATCAGGTACGACGGGCGCTGATCCGCGCGAGCAGCAGCAGGCCGAGCACACCGAGCAGGGCGAGTGCCGCACCGGGGGCGGCGAGCCGGCCGAGCGAGGGCGTCGCGCGGGCGCCGTCGTCCGGCGTCGAGAGGGTGTAGTCGACGGCGTCGTCGGCGGGCTCGTCGAACGCGCCGCTCACCGCGTCGCGGATGCCGGCCGTGAGCCCGCCCGGAAGCTGTCGGGTCCCGGAGCAGCCGCCGGCGTCGAGGTGGTTCTTGCCCTCCTCACCGGCGGCGAAGAACAGGTAGGCGTCTCCGGCCTGCAGCCGCCCGAGACCCTCGTCGGCGATGATCGCCGTGACGACCACGACCTTGTCGCCGCGCTGGAGGGCGCTGCGGAACGGGAAGACGACCTCGACGACGTGCTCCCACCCGGTCGTCCGGGTGTTGGGGTTGTTGGGAGGCGGTTCGCTGGGCGACCCCCCGGAGCCGTTGGCCTTGCCCTCACCACCGCCGACGCTGGTGCGCTCCTCGGCCTTGAGGATCCTGCCGGCGAACACGTCGGTCACACCCTCGGCGTCGGCGTAGGCGCGGATCGCTGCGGGGTCGTCGAGGTCGAGCTCGTTGCACTCGGCCATGCCGCCACCCGGGGGCGCAGGCGCCGCGGTCGCCGGCATCGCGGAGGAAGCACAGGCGAACGCGCAGGCGAGGGCGACCATCACCATCGACAGGGTCGTCCGGAGCACCGCGATCACCGGGTCAGCCTAGCGAGGAGGGGGCACGGTCACGCGAACCAGCGGTCCAGCTCGACCGCGGCGCCGTCCTCGTCGACCGGGTCGGTGACGTGGTCGGCGGCGTCGTGGACTTCCTGCACCGCCTGCCCCATGGCGACGCCGCGACCGGCCCAGGTCAGCATCTCGATGTCGTTGCGGCCGTCGCCGATCGCGAGCACGTCCTCGGCGCCGATGCCGAGCTCGTCGGCGACGTGCTGCAGGCCGGACGCCTTGGACACGCCGACGGGCGCCAGGTCGAGCCACGCGGTCCAGCCGACGACGTAGTCGGTGCCGTGGAGGCCGAGCTCGGCCGCCATGGCGAGGAAGTCCTCCGCGGTTGCCTCGGGGTCGCGGATGATGACGCGACTGACGGGGGTGGAGACCAGGTCGTCCAGCTGCGTGACGATGGTCTTGCCGCCGAGCTCGCCCTCGGGGAACGGGCCCGACACCCGGTAGCCCACCCCCCGCTCCTCGATGGCGACGAGGGCGTCCGGGTGCCGTTCGAGCACGGCGTGCACGGCCGGGGCGGCGTCGAAGGTCACCTCGTGCACGATCTCGGTGGGTGGGTGACGCACGAGCACGGACCCGTTGGAGGCGACCAGCCAGAGCCGCCCGTCGGGGGTGAGCGGGTCCCGCAGCCCGAGCTGCTCGGCGATCGCGGTCATGCTGTGGGGCGCCCGGCCCGAGGCGAGCACGACGTGCGTGCCGGCGTCCAGGGCCCGCTGGACCGCGTCGCGCACGGCGTCCGGGACGACTTCGTGCGTCGTACCGCCCCCCTGGACCCACTTGAGCAGGGTGCCGTCGATGTCGAGGGCGACGAGCTTCGGCTGCCAGCCCGGGTCCGGCGGTTGCGAGGCCGGCACCTCAACCACCGATGGGCTTGAGCTCTTCGAGACCGCCGAGGTACGGCCGGAGCGCCTCGGGCACCCGGACCGACCCGTCGGCCTGCTGGTGGGTCTCCAGGATCGCCACGATCGCGCGCGGGATCGCGGTCAGCGTGCCGTTGAGGGTGGCGATCGCCTTGGTCTGGCCCGCCTCGCGGACCCGGATGTCGAGCCGGCGGGCCTGGAAGTCGGTGCAGTTCGACGTCGAGGTCAGCTCGCGGTAGCGGCCCTGGGTCGGGATCCACGCCTCGCAGTCGAACTTGCGGATGGCCGACAGGCCGAGGTCGCCGGCGGCGGTGTCGATCACGCGGTAGGCCAGCTCGAGCTTGTCGAGGAACTCCTTCTCCCACGCCAGCAGCCGCTGGTGCTCGGCGTACGACTCCTCGATGGTGGTGTAGACGAACATCTCGACCTTGTCGAACCAGTGCACCCGGATGATGCCGCGGGTGTCCTTGCCGTGCGAGCCGGCCTCCTTGCGGAAGCAGGGGCTGAATGCCGCGTAGCGGCGGGGCAGGGTGGCGGCCTCGAGGATCTCGTCGGAGTGGTACGCCGCCATCGCGACCTCCGAGGTGCCGACCAGGTAGAGGTCCTCCCCCTCGATCCGGTAGACGTCGTCGGCCGCCTGGCCGAGGAACCCGGTGCCCTCCATCGCCCGGGGACGCACCAGCGCGGGAGCGATCACCTGGGTGAAGCCGGCGGCGCGGGCCTGGTCGAGCGCGAGGTTCACGAGCGCGAACTCCAGCTGCGCGCCCACGCCGGTGAGGAAGTAGAAGCGGCTGCCGCTCACCTTGGCGCCACGCTCGATGTCGATCGCGCCGAGCAGCTGGCCGATCTCGACGTGGTCGCGCGGCTCGAAGCCCTCGGCCGCGAAGTCACGCGGCGTGCCGACGTGCTCGATGACGGTGTAGTCGTCCTCGCCGCCGGCAGGCGCCTCGTCGGCCGCGAGGTTCGGGATCGTCTTGAGGATCTCGGTCCACTCGTCCTCGGCCACCACCCGTGCGGCCTCGGCGCCCTTGACCTCGGCGGCGAGCGCCTTGGTCTGCGCGAGCAGCTCCTGCTTCTCCTCCGGGGCGGCCTTCGGGATCTTCGCGCCGAGCGCCTTCTGCTCCGCGCGCTTCGCCTCGAACGTCGCGATCGCCGTCCGGCGCGCGGTGTCGGCGGCCAGTGCCCGGTCGACCACCTCGACGGACAGCCCGCGCTTGGCCTGGGCGGCACGGACGCGGTCGGGCTCGTCGCGGAGGATGCGCGGGTCGATCATGGGCCGAGGCTATCGGGCGGCCCGCGAGGCGACCCAACCCGAATGACCTCAGTACGGGGCGATGGGGTCGGGCGGGGGGAAGATGGAGTCGAGCTCCGCGAGGTCGTCCGCACCCGGCACCCACGATCCGGCGGCGGCATTGGCCACGACCTGCTCCGGGCTGGTCGCCCCGGCGATCACGCTGGCCACCGGCTCCTGGGCCAGCAACCACCCGATCGCGACGGTGACCTCGCTGACCCCGCGGGCCGCGGCGAACTCGGAGTAGCGCTTGAGCTCCGGCGACGTCGCGACCTCGAGAAGGTGCTGGCGGGTGTGGCCCAGCCGGGTGCCCGCGGGGGCGGTGCCACCGGCGTACTTGCCGGTCAGGAGACCGTTGGCGAGCGGGAAGTAGGGCAGCACGCCCACGCCGTAGGCCCGGCACGCCGGGAGCACCTCGAGCTCGGCCCGGCGGTCGGTCAGGTTGTACTGGTTCTGGCTCGACACGAAACGCTCGACACCGAGCTCGCGGGCGACGTGCTCCGCCTCCGCGATCTGCCAGCCGGCCCGGTTGGAGTGGCCGACATAGCGGACCTTGCCCGCCCGCACCAGCTCGTCGAGCGCGCTGAGGGTCTCGTCGATCGGGGTCGACGGGTCGGGGGTGTGGAACTGGTAGAGGTCGATCCAGTCGGTGCCGAGCCGGCGCAGGGACGCCTCGACGGCGGCGACGACGTACCGACGGCTGCCGCGGGCGCCGAAGTCGGGCCCGTTGGCCCCGTCCATGTCCATGCCGAACTTGGTCGCGACCACGACCTGGTCGCGCCGACCCCGCAGCGCAGCACCCAGCCGCTCCTCGGAGAGTCCTCGACGCGCGCCGTAGGTGTCGGCGACGTCGAAGAGCCTGATCCCGGCGTCCAGCGCAGCGCCGACCACCCGGTCCGTCCCCTCCTGGGACTCCGTCGCCGTGCCGGGCCGGCCGAGGTTGTTGCACCCCAGGCCGACGGCGGAGACGACGAGGCCGGAGCGGCCGAGGCGGCGCAGCGAAGGGGAGGACGACGGGCGCGGATCGGTGGTCACGAGTACGACGTTAACGGGGCGAGGAAGTAGCCTGCCCCGCGTGCTGGACCGCCCTCGTCAGACCCCCCTGATCTTCGGGATCGCCTGCCTGCTGCTCTTCGGCGGGCTGGGGGCGGGGGTCTCCCTGGAGTGGGCGTGGCTCGCGGACCTCGACGACTCGGGCCGCGACCTGCGGCGCTGGGCCGATGACAGCGACCTCCTGCACGACGTGCTCCGGGTGGTCGAGATCGCCCTCGACCTGCCGGCGGTCGTGGTCTACTCGCTCATCCTGGCCGGCGTCATGTACGCCAAGCACCACCGGCGTGCCGGCACCCTGATCATCGCCGTGATGACCGCGACGATCGCGCTGACCCAGGCAGTCAAGCTCTTGGTCGGTCGCGACCGGCCGCTCTGGCAGAGCGACCTGGGCCTCCTCGACAGTCGCGCGTACCCGTCCGGCCACGCGTCCCACGTCACGGCGCTCGCCGGTCTCGCACTGGTCCTGGCGGTGATGCTGGTCCGGCGGGCCAACATCCGGCAGCTGATCGCGGCGGGCCTGGTCGCCGTCGTGCTGCTGTCCTGTGCGGACCGGGTCCTGCTCGGCCGCCACTACTGGACCGACGTCGTCGGCGGCGTCCTGCTCGGGGCCGGGCTGGTCCTGCTCGGGCTCGCGCTCTACAACCCCCTCCCCCGAAGCCACGCAGCCAAGGCGCTTCCCCTGCCCCAGGCCGTCCCGTCGACCAACGACCTCGCCGTCGTCCTCAACCCGATCAAGGTGGAGGACGTCGCTCAGTTCCAGTCGATCGTCGACCAGCTGGCCCTGGAGTCGGGCTGGAAGGAGCCGCGTTGGTACTTCACCACCGTCGAGGACTCCGGCACCGGCCAGGCGGAGCAGGCCTCGATCGACGGCGCCGACCTGGTCATCGTCTGCGGTGGTGACGGCACGGTGCGGGAGGTCTGTGCGGAGCTCGCGGGCACCGGGATCCCGGTCGGCATCGTGCCCGCCGGCACCGGCAACCTGCTCGCCCGCAACCTCGACATCCCGCTCTTCATCCGCGCCGCGATCGACATCGCCCTCAACGGCCAGGACCGCGCCATCGACATGGTGAAGGTCACGGGCGACGCCATCGAGGACACCCACTTCCTCGTCATGGCGGGCTTGGGCTTCGACGCGGCGATCATGGAGGGCGTCAACGAGGAGATCAAGAAGAAGGTCGGCTGGCTGGCCTACGTCCTGTCGGCGCTGAAGGCGCTGATGTTCCCGACGATGAGGCTCGAGGTGTCGGTGGACGGCGGCCCGTTCACCAAGCACCGCGCCCGCACCTGCGTCATCGGCAACGTCGGGAGCCTGCAGGGGGGCATGAACCTGATCCCCAACGCCGCCATCGACGACGGCCAGCTCGACGTCGTCCTGCTCTACCCCCGCCGGTTCCTCAGCTGGATCCCGCTCGTCGTCCGGGTCCTGAGCCGACGCGAGGAGCGGGCCGGCGAGTCCCTCGCCCGCTTCACCGGCCGCAACGTCATCGTCCGTGCCAGCCAGGAGGTGCCGCGCCAGCTCGACGGCGACATCATCGGCCCCGGCCGCGAGCTGCACATGGAGTGCATCCACGGCCGCTTGTTGGTGCGGGTCCCCCGCTAGGCCTCCCGCCGCCGCGCGTGGGCGATCGCCTCGGTCTCCTCGGGCGACAGCTCCTGGTCGCTGCGCCACGCGGTGACGGACTTCGTGTAGGTGCGGGCCTCGTTGCGCCCGCGGATCGAGGTCAGTACGACGCCGTCCCCGCCGTCATCGAGGAGCGCGAGCGACCACGAGAGCCGGCCGCCCATCTCCTCGAACGCGTCGTACCGGACGACCGCGAGGTGCCGCAGCGCGCCGGCCGCCTCCTTCCGGAGCGCGGCCACCTCCTTGCGCAGGCCGAGGACGTCGGCCGGCAGCTCGCCCTCGGCGGTCGGCCGCACCCGGAGGTAGGTCAGGACCGCCACGGCGAGGGCGAGAAGAGCAAGGACCAAGGCGATGCTCGCGAGCACGGTGGGCACGTGCAAAAACTAGGCCGTGTCACGTGCGAGGCCGCGGCGGCAGGCCGCAGCGCGTCGCTATTACCCTTGCGCCATGGCCCGCATCGCCTACCAGGGCGAACCTGGTGCGAACTCCCACCTCGTGTGCAAGCAGCACTACCCCGGCTGGGCGGCGGTGCCCTGCGCGTCGTTCGAGGACGTCTTCGCGGCGGTGACCAGCGGCGAGGCCGACCTGGCCATGATCCCGATCGACAACTCGATCGCGGGCCGGGTGGCCGACATCCACCACTTCCTGCCGGAGTCGGACCTCCACATCGTGGCGGAGCACTTCCTCCGGATCGAGTTCTCGCTGATGGCGGCGCCCGGCGCGACGTTCGACACGATCCGCACCGTGCACAGCCACGTGCACGCGCTGGGCCAGTGCCGCAAGGTGATCCGCGAGCTGGGCCTGACCCCGCTCATCTCCGGCGACACGGCCGGCGCCGCCCGCGAGGTGGCCGAGGCAGCCGACCCGACCCAGGCCGCGATCGCCCCGCCGCTCGCGGCCGAGATCTACGGGCTCCAGGTCCTCCGCGACGACATCGAGGACGAGGACCACAACACCACGCGGTTCGTCGTACTGTCCCGCGACTTCGTCGCCGCCCCCCGCGACGACGGGCCGGTCGTCACGACCTTCGTCTTCAACGTCCGCAACCTTCCAGCAGCTCTCTACAAGGCGCTCGGTGGCTTCGCCACCAACGGCATCAACATGACCAAGCTCGAGAGCTACATGGTCGGCGGCGAGTTCGCCGCGACCCAGTTCCTCGCGGAGGTCGACGGCCACCCCGACGACGCCGGCCTCAAGCGCGCGCTCGAGGAGCTGGCGTTCTTCACGACCGACGTCAAGATCCTCGGGGTCTATCCGGCCGACCCCTTCCGGGGCTGAGGCACGCGACCGATTCCCCGCTGACGTCCTACGGTGGGGGCTGTCGGCGGCCCGGGGTGCAGGACGTCCCGCGTCACCGAAGCCCAAGATTGTCTGACAATCCACTAAGGTGCGCCCATGACCGAGAACACCGGCACCCCCGGCGTCGACAGCGAGGTGGGCCGGCTCCGCACGGTGATGCTGCACCGGCCCGGCCTCGAGCTCCAGCGGCTCACGCCCCGCAACAACGACCGGCTGCTCTTCGACGGGGTGCCGTGGGTCTCGCGCGCCCAGGACGAGCACGACGCGTTCGCCGACCAGCTGCGGCAGCGCGACGTCGAGGTCGTCTACCTGACCGAGCTGCTGACCGAGACCCTCGCCGACGCCGAGGCACGGGAGATCGCGATCGAGACCGCGCTGACGGACCTCGACCTCGGCGAGACGCTCCGGGTCTACCTGCGCGGGTTCCTCGGCGACGCGACCCCGGAGGAGCTGTCGGTCTACCTCACTGCCGGCATCCGCAACGACGAGGTGCGCGGTGGGTTCGGCCTGGTGACGGCCCTGCTCGCATTCGACGACTTCCTCGTCGACCCGCTGCCGAACCTGCTCTTCACCCGTGACTCGTCGGTCTGGGTGCGCGACCGGGTCGCGATCACCTCGCTCGCGATGCCGGCCCGCAAGCGCGAGACCCAGCTGACCGAGCTGATCTACCGCCACCACCCGCGGTTCGCGGCGAGCCCGCGGATCCTCGGCCACCACTTCGAGCACGTGGAGGGCGGCGACGTGCTGCTGCTCTCACCGGGCGTGATCGCCGTCGGCGTGGGCGAGCGCACGACGCCCGCGGGCGCCGAGCGGTTCGCCCGACAGGTCTTCGAGTCCGGGTTGGCCGAGACCGTGCTCGCCGTACCGATCGCCCAGGAGCGGGCGACCATGCACCTGGACACGGTGTGCACGATGGTCGACGTCGACAAGGTGGTGATGTATCCGAACGTCGCCGACACCCTGACGGCGTACGCCGTGACCCGGCGGCCCGACACCGACGCGGCCCACCTCGAGCTGGAGGTCGCCTCGCCGGAGCCGTTCCTCGTCGCGGCGGCGAAGGCGATGCAGCTCGACACGCTGCACCAGATCGACACCGGCCTCGACCCCGTGACCGCGGAGCGGGAGCAGTGGGACGACGGCAACAACACCCTGGCGCTCGCGCCGCGCCTGGCCGTGGCCTACGAACGCAACGACGGCACCAACAGCCGGCTCGAGGACGCCGGGATCGAGGTGATCCGGATCGCCGGCTCCGAGCTGGGCTCCGGGCGTGGCGGCCCCCGATGCATGAGCTGTCCCATCGCGCGTGACCCCCTCCCCTGACGCTGCGTTACGGATAAGGTCACACCAAGCGCGGGTGCCGCGCTCATGGGGAGACCGCACCGAAAGGGTCAGCATGGCAACGTTCTTCGAGCACTTCACTCCCAAAGAGGTCGCAAAGATCAGCGGCGTCGGACGCCGTGTGCACCTCCCGGAGGGCTGGTCCCCCATCTGGAAGGACACCCCCGCGGACAAGGCCTACATCATCCTCGACGGCAAGGTCTCCGTGCGTGTGGACGGCAACGAGATCGCCCAGCTCGGGGCCGGTGACATCGTCGGCGAGGCCGCGATCATGGGCCACAAGCTCCGCAACGCCACCATCGTGGCGCTGACCGAGCTCGACACCATCCACCTCACCGACGAGACCCTGCTCAAGCTCGACGCCGAGATGCCCTCCTTCCACCAGGCCCTGGTCGAGGTCGCGCAGTCCCGCGTCAGCTGACTGCCAAGATCCACGTGGGTGCACCCGAGTCGCCGGCCGGTCCGGACATCGCAACGACGCCCGGCGTGCTCGATGCTCTCGAGGAGCGGCTGCTGGGTGAGCGACCGGTCCTCACCCAGGCGGAGGTGGCGGAGCGGGCCGGCATCCCGCTCGAGGTCGCCCGGGACCTCTGGCACCTGCTCGGCTTCGCCCACGCCGAGCCCGAGGAGCGCGCGTTCACCGACAGCGACGTCCAGGCCCTCAGGAACACCCAGAGCCTGATCGACCTCGGCGTCATCACGAGGGACAGCCAGGACGGGCTGGTCCGGACCCTGGGCCGCAGCTTCGCGCGACTGGCCGAGTGGCAGGTCAGCCTGCTGGCCGAGACCGCCCTGGCCACGGGCATCGACCCGACCGACGGCATCCTGGCGCTCGCCGACGAGGTGATGCCGAAGGTCGAGGACCTCCAGTCCTTCATCTGGCGCCGCCACGTCCTCAACGCGGCCTCCCGCATGCTGGCGGTCACCGACAACGCTGACCGCGCCCCCCACCGGGCGGTCTGCTTCGTCGACATCGTCGGTTACACCTCACGCTCCCGGACCCTCTCCGACCGCGAGCTCGTCGGCTGGCTGGAGGCGTTCGAGACCGCGGCCCTCGACACCGTGATCGAGCACCACGGCCGGATCATCAAGAACATCGGCGACGAGGTCCTGATCGTCGCGGACACCGCGCAGGACGCGGCCGCGATCGCGGTCGAGCTGACCCGGCGCGGAGCAGACGAGGACGACGACTTCCCGGCGGTCCGCGCGGGCGTCGCCTACGGCGAGGTCGTCACCCGTCTCGGCGACGTGTTCGGGCCGGTCGTCAACATCGCGGCCCGGCTCACCAGCGTCGCGCGCCCCGGCACCGTGCTGATCGACCAGGGGATGTACGCCGCGCTGACCGGGTCCGACCGCGAGGACGCCGATGATTCCGGCGATTCCGGCGACTCCGCAGACTCCGGCGGCACCGAGCCCGACCAGACCGACGGGTCGCCGTACCGCCTCCGGCGCGTGCGGCGGGTGTCGGTGAAGGGCTACTCCCGCCTGCACACCTGGGCGCTCCAGCCGCGCGACCAGTGAGTCAGCGGATGGTGACCTGACGGTTCGCCAGCCCGGCGCGGGCCGACCGCTCCTCGGTCGTGAGCTCGGTGTCGTTGGCGAGTGCCTCGTCGAGCCGGGTGCGCAGCTCGGCGGCAGCGTCCTCGACCCCTTCGACGCCGGTGCCGGGCGGGAGCTCCCAGACCGGTGCGACGACGCCGTGGGCGCGGAACATCCCGATCAGGCGGGCGTCGTCGACGACCCGGTCCTCGCCGGCGGCGTGCAGCCGGGCGAACGCGTCGAGCAGGTCGTCCTCCGGCTCCGGCATCACCCAGCGCAGGAACTCCTTGTCGCCGAGATGCGTCCAGTACGCCGCCGCGACCGATGCGAGACGAGCGGTCGGTGAGGCGGCGCCCTGCGCCTGCTCGAGCGCTTCGGCGAGCTCCGGGGAGTCCTCCACGTCGGAGACCCAGAAGTCGTAGCCGTCGTGCACCTCGATCCGCAGCGGCTCGTCGGCGACGAGATCCTGCAGCCGCGGGCCCTGGCCCGGCGGCTCGGTGAGACCGACCATGGGCGTGCCGGGCTCGGCGTCGAGCGCGGCGAGCAGCACGGCGGCCAGGTCGCGCGACGGGTCGCCGAAGTTGTGCTGGACCTGGAGCCCGAGCCACACCTCGCCGCTCTCGCGGACCATGGCAGGAGCGGCCATCGGGAGCAGCGTGCACACCCGGACGGCGCGGTCGGCGTACTCCCCGGTCAGCGGCAGCACCGCCGACGCGGCCGGCACGAGCTCGCGCAGGGCGACCAGGTCGCACTCGGACGCGAGGCCGTCGAAGGGCCGCTTCACGAAGACGGTGCCCCCGCCGGGAGCGCCGTGGCACGCCTTGTAGCGCTTGCCGGAGCCGCACGGGCAGGGCTGCCGCGGCCCGACCTCGCCGGGAGCGGTGGTCTCAGCGGCGCGTGTCTTCGCGCGGTTCTTCTTGGCCATGGCCGATCAACCTATCCGGCCGCCTCGTCCCGGCCGTCGAGGAGGTCGAGGATGTACGCCGGCCGGTCGGTGATCACGGCCCGCACTCCCAACGCGAGGCACAGGTCGAGGTCGGCCTCGGTGTTGACCGTCCACACGTGGACCGGCCGCCCCCGGCGGGCCATGCTCTCGACGGTGCGGGGGTGGTCGCGCAGCAGGCCGATGCCCGGGCCCACGATCGTGTCGTCGCCGATGACCCTGCGCAGCATCGGCCAGGCGGCCGGCTTGTCGATGAGCTGGACCCGCGCGACGTCGGGCGCCAGCCGCTCCACCCGCTGGAGCGCCGTGAACGAGAAGCTCATCACCCGCACCGGCGACCCCGGTGTCTCCCAGCCGAAGTCGCGCAGCATCTCGACCAGCCGCTTCTCGACCAGCCCGCCGAACCGCGTCGGGTGCTTGGTCTCGATCGCCACCTCGACCCGCCGGTCGTAGTCGGCGACCGTCTCCAGCAGCTTGCGCAGGGTGAGGACCTTGCCGAGCTCCTCGTCGCTGTCCGGCGCCTCGTCGTCGAGCTCGGCCCACGGGTTCTTCCACGCCGAGAAGTCGAGCTCGTTCAGCTCGGCCAGGTCCATCGTCGACACCAGGCCGCGGGTGCTCGCCGTACGGCGCAGGTCGCGGTCGTGGACGCAGACCAGGTGACCGTCGGCGGTCAGCCGTACGTCGCACTCCAGCCCCCCGGCTCCGCCGTCGAGCGCCCGCAGGTAGGCGCCCAGGGTGTGCTCGGCGATCTCGTGACTCGCGCCGCGGTGGGCGACGACCTGGGGCCGCATGCCTGAATGATGCCGCAGTTGTCGCCCGGGCAGGAGACTCCGAGCCGTACGCCGGGAGCGAACATCCCTGTCCCGGGGCCCCCGCCCGGCCTAGCGTCGGGTCATGGGTCAGGTCATCCGGTTCCCCGCATCGTCGACGCCCGCGCCGAGGCCCGCTCCGGTCGAGCCGCTGTGGCGCGAGGCCGCCGGTGAGGAGATCCGGCAGGAGCGCCACCGCAGCGAGCGGACGTTGGCCGACGTCGCCCGCCGGGCCGGGATCTCGGTGCAGTACCTCTCCGAGGTGGAGCGCGGGCTCAAGGAGCCGAGCTCGGAGGTGCTGGCCGCCGTGGCCGGCGCGCTCGGGCTGCGGATGGCCGACCTGACGCTGCGGGTGGCCCGGCGGCTGCACGGACCGGTCTGCCTCGCGGCCTGATCGGACCGGAGGAGGTTCGGCCAGGGGTCGACCAGGGGTCGATCAGGGTCGTTCCCCGATGTCCGCGAGGTCCCGACGCGGCACGCTGGGTCCATGAGCAGCTATGAGCCGTACTCCCCGCAGGTCCCCGCCCAACCCAGCGGGCGCAGCCTCCTGGTCCGCAGCCGGCACGATCGCAAGCTCGCCGGGGTCTGCGGCGGCTTCGCCGACTACACGGGCATGGACGCCAACCTGATCCGGGTCGTCCTGGTCCTGGCGACCGTCCTCGGCTTCGGTTCGCCGGTGATCGTCTACCTGGCGGCCTGGATCCTGATGCCCGAGGGGCAGTGACGGGCCTTGGTTTCGAGGCTCGTCGCTAGCGCTCCTCGCACCTCAACCAGCGGCGGGGGCGGCGACGAGCTTGCGCGACGCGAGCACCGTGTCGGCGATCCCGTAGTCGACCGCGCCCACGGCGTCGAGGATGAGGTCGCGGTCGGTGTCCTCCCGCAGCCGCCCCACCGGCTGCCCGGTGTGCTGCGCGAGAACCTCCTCCATCGTGGTCCTCAGCCGGGCGATCTCCTTCGCCTGCACGGCCAGGTCGGGCAGCGTGCCCTGCCCGCTCCCGGAGGGCTGGTGCAGGATCACGCGGGAGCGCGGGAGCACCGACCGCCGGCCCGGGGCGCCCGCGGCCAGCAGGACCGCCGCGGACGACGCGGCCTGCCCGACGCAGGTCGTGGCCACGGGGGCGCGGACGAACTGCATCGTGTCGTAGATCCCGAGCATCGCCGTCACCGAGCCGCCGGGCGAGTTGAGGTAGAGGTTGATCGGGCTGTCCGGGCTGTCGGCCTCCAGGTGCAGCAGCTGCGCGATCACGACGTTGGCGACGCCGTCGTCGATCTCGGTGCCGATGTAGACGATCCGGTCGCTCAGCAGCCGGCTGTAGATGTCCACGGCCCGCTCGCCGCGCACCGTCTTCTCGACCACGCTGGGGATCGTGTACTGGCTCATGACAGGCCCCCGAACGCGACGGACGGACGCGCGGGGGTGACCGTCCGGACGTCGGTGAGGATCTCGTCGACGAAGCCGTAGTCCTTCGCCTCCTCGGCGGTGAACCACCGGTCGCGCAGGGCGTCCTTCTCGACCCGCTCGACCGGCTGCCCGGTGTGCTCGGCGATCAGCCCCATCAGGACCCGCTTGGTGTGCTCGAGATTCTCGGCCTGGATCTCGATGTCGATCGCCGACCCGCCGATGCCCGCCGAACCCTGGTGCAGCAGCACCCGCGCGTGCGGCAGCACGTAGCGCTTCCCGGGGGTGCCGGCCGACAGCAGGAACTGCCCCATGCTGGCCGCCAGCCCCATCGCGAGGGTGCTCACGTCGTTGGGGATCATCCGCATGGTGTCGTAGATCGCGAGCCCCGCGGTCACCGAGCCGCCGGGGCTGTTGATGTAGAGGCTGATGTCGCGGTGCGGGTCCTCGGCCGAGAGCAGGAGCAGCGCCGCGCACAGCCGGTTGGCGACACGGTCGTCGACCTCCTGGCCGAGCACGATGATCCGCTGCCGCAGCAGCTGGGAGGTGAGCTGGTCGTCGACCATGAGGAGGGGACGGTCGGGTGGTTGCGTGGTCATGGCTCCACGGTGCGTCGCACGGTCCATGCGGCCCAGGTGGTTCTGCCGCAGGCAGATCCGCTGAAAGCGGCAGCGGTACGTCGGGCGCGGGTCTAGCCTCGGCTCATCAAGGAGGCGCGATGCACCCGCTCACGCGCCGGATCGGGCCGGTCCCACTCGTCTTGCTGATGGCATTGGTCTCGATTGTCGCCGCGGCAGGTTCGCTCGCGCCGGCGAGCACGGCGTACGCCGTCGACGAGCTTGCCTGTCCGCTCCCGGAGGGCTATTCGGCGGTGGGAGTCAGCGAGTGGCAGGCGACCGGGCCGGACCTGTTCTCCTTCGTCTGCAACTACGGCTTCGCCGGCAACGACGCGGTGCCGGCGCACGGCGTCGGCATCACCGTGGAGTTCGCGTGCCCCCCGGCCGCGGCGGAGCGGATCGAGAGCGTGACCGGCGACGAGAACATCGTCGAGCGCGACGGCACCCTCTCCTACGAGAACGAGGAGGGGAACTTCTCGACCTACAGCGGCGAGTGGACGTTCAACGAGAAGGTCTTCTGGATCCCCGAGCCGCAGACGTTCGTCACGTTCGCGACCTACTCGAACTCCACGATCTGGTTCACCGCCGGATCCGACGACGTCGTCAGCCCGATCCTGGAGCAGCTGGCGGTTGACGTCATCGCGTCGAACCGGCAGATCCTGCCCTGCACCGACCTGCCGAGCGACTCCCCCAGCTCGAGTCCGAGCTCATCGCCGTCGCCATCCCCGTCGGCCACGACTCCGTCGACCACGGTCGATCCCCGGCCCCAGCTCGCTCTGTGCGCGGAGGCCATCACGGCGATCAACGGGTTCGGGCCCGAGCGGCTGCGGGCGGCGGGCGTCGACCCGAACATGAGCGGTCTCCGCGTCGGGCTGGACGAGCTGAAGGCCGGCTTCTCGACCGCGATCCAGAGCTACAACTCGGCGCACCCGGAGGCGCCTGCCTACGCCTCCCCGGGACTTCCCTACGGCAGCGTCGGTGCACTGCAGTGGCTGTTCACCGAGGGCGGCGTCCACGACGACGTCAGCATCAACTACGTCACCGGCAACGAGGGCGCCCTGCGCCAGGCGATCATCAACGAGTCGGGCACCAGGACCGCGGCCGGCGCCGACCCCCACCTGGCGCCCGGCGACGTCTATCGGCTGGCACTCGAGTTGACCGCCGGCAACTCGACCCAGGCCATGCTCCTGGGCCACAACACGTTGCGCTCCCTCGCTCGCAACGGTGACGTCGGCTATACCGGGATCGGCCAGGACCTGGCGTTCTACGACACGTATCTGATCAAGGTCCGCGACGGTACCGACAACGCCGGCCCCTGGTACCACCTGTTCGGAACCGGCTACTACTCGATGGTCGACGACGGCGACTACGGCGAGTATCTCAGCGCGGGCGGCCTGACCATCGCGACTCTGGCCGGCGGCTGGTCGGTCGCGGCCGGCCGGATCCTGCTTCTGCTCGCCACCACCGGCGCTGCCGGCCACCTCGCCGTCTCGAGCAACGACGTCACGAATGCGCTCGAGCAGCTCTATCGCGAGCAGATCGGCGGCCGGACGCCCGACCCCGAGAAGTTCTGCTACAACGTCTGGGGCGCGATCATCGGCGGCCTGATCTACAACCAGCTGCCGCTCAGGACCACCCGCGGCATCGTCACGCCGTTCTCCGGGTTCGACCAGCCCGCGCCGCAGCGACCGCCGGACGACTCGCTCGACGCGACGGTGCGCGGCGAGTTCCTCAACTTCATCCAGTCACCCGTCGCCGTCCAGTGGGAGCAGGACGGCCACACCATGCTCTTCGACCAGGGCGCGACCCTGGAGGAGGTCGGGCTCTACGGCTCGGTACCCGGCTGGGTGTTGCCCGTGCCCGAGGAGAAGGGGTCCTGGGGGGTGGCCTGGTCGTCGCCCCTCGCGGCCACGCAGACGGTCACGCTCGAGGCCACGCAGGACCACGCCGAGATCGAGCTGGTCCGAGTCGACGGCGGGACCGACCAGGCGGCCGTCTACGAGTTCACCGCGGCCACCGCGGGCGACCGGTTCACGGTGACGCTCGACGACGGGACCCTCGACCCCGACCTGATCGCCCCCGACGGCTCGGTGATCCGCCCCGCCCGCGTCGTGAGCATCGGCGAATCGGAAGCCGTCCAAGCCGACGACGGTGGCGATGGAGTCGACCGCAACACCGTCCTCGGACTGGCCCTGATCAGCCTCGCCGTTCTCCTCGCCGTGATCGCGGTCGTGATGGTCGTGGTCGTCCGCAGGCAACGCACGCCGGGGCCCTAGAGTCCGTCAGGTGGCAGTGCCGGCGTACGACGACCTGGTGCTGCGCCTCCACGCCGCCGGGTGCGTGTTCGCCGACGAGGAGGCATCGCTGCTGCTGGAGGCCGCGGAGTCATGTCAGCCGGGCTCACGTCGGCTCGAGGTCCTCGTCGGCCGCCGGGTCGCCGGCGAGCCGTTGGAGTACGTCGTGGGCTGGGTCGACTTCGCCGGACTCCGGGTCGCGCTCGACCCCGGCGTCTTCATCCCGCGCCAGCGGACCACGTTCCTGGTCGACCTCGCGGGCGTGCCGGCCGGCGGCGTGGTGGTCGACCTGGGTTGCGGGTCGGGCGCCCTCGGGCTCGCGCTCGCGAGCCGCCACCCAGGGGTCGAGCTGCACGCCGCGGACCTCGACCCCGTCGCGGTCGCCTGCGCTCGGCGCAACCTCGACCCGATCGGCGCGACCGTCTACCAGGGAGACCTCGACGCGCCCCTCCCCACCCGGCTGCGCGGGCGGGTCGACGTGCTGATCGCCAACGTGCCCTACGTGCCGTCCGCGGCGATCGCGCTGATGCCGCCGGAGTCGCGCGACCACGAGCCCCGCACCACGGTCGACGGCGGCGCCGACGGCCTCGACGTCGTACGCCGGCTCGCCCGCCTCGCCCCCGGCTGGCTCGCGCCCGGCGGCACCGTCCTCGTCGAGACCGGCGCCGACCAGGCGGCGGCAGCGGCGGCCGCCTTCGCGACGGCCGGCCTGGTTGCGACGGTCCACCACGACGCCGACCGGGGAGCGACCGCTGTCGCCGGCAGCCGGGAGGGATCGTGAGCGAGTCCCTGACCCGGGAGGTCTGGCGGGCACTGGACGGGCCGGTCGCGGCGCTCGACCGGTGCGAGCTCACCGGACCCCGCGTCGTGCTGCCGTCGGCGTACGACGTGACCGGGCTCGCGGTCGCCTCGGTGGCTGCCGCTTCGCTGGCGGTGGCCGGGGTCGCAGCGCGAGCGGGGAGCCGCACCGACATCGTGGTCGACAGCGGCGAGGTCTGCGCCGCCTTCGTGGCGGAACGCCTGTTCCGGCCGCTCGGGTGGGAGCTGCCGGCGCCGTGGGACCCGATCGCGGGTGACTACCCGACGGTCGACGGGTGGATCCGGCTGCACACGAACTACGCGCACCATCGTGCTGCCGCCACCCGTGCCCTCGGGCTGCCTCCCGATGCCGATCGCGACGCCGTGGCGGCCGCCGTGCTCGAGCGCGCGGGCGAGGAGCTCGAGCAGGCGGTGGTGGACGCCGGCGGGTGCGCGGCGGCGCTCCGCGACCGCGCGGCCTGGCTCGCCCACCCGGCGGGATCGGCGGCTGCGCAGCTGCCCCTCGTCGAGCTCGACCGATCTGGGACCGCGACCGGCTTCCGACCGTCAGGTGGGCCGCCGCTGGCGGGCCTCCGCGTCGTCGACCTGACCCGGGTGATCGCCGGTCCGACGAGCACCCGGTTCCTCGCGGCGTACGGCGCCGACGTGCTGCGGATCGACCCGCCGGGTTTCGCCGAGGTGCCGGCGCTGCTGCCGATCACGACGGAGGGCAAGCGCTGTGCGGCGCTCGACCTCGCGACCACGGACGGGAGGGACCAGCTCCTGGCTCTCCTCGAGGACGCCCACGTCCTCGTGCACGGCCTCCGGCCGGGCGCGATGGAGCGGCTCGGGCTCGGCGCCGACGTGCTGGCCGAGCGCTACCCCTCCCTCGTCTCCGGCCGGCTCAGTGCCTACGGGACGACCGGGCCCTGGGGGCGCCGCCGCGGCTTCGACAGCCTGGTCCAGATGAGCACCGGGATCGTGGCGACCGAGACCGCTGGGGCCGGCACCGCGCGGCCGACGGCGCTCCCCGCCCAGGCGCTCGACCACGCCACCGGCTACCTCCTCGCCGCGGGCATCTGCCGGCTGCTCGCCGAGGGCCGGTCCGGCAGCGTGACCACCGCGCTGGCCGCGACCGCGCACCTGCTGTGCGAGACACCCGTCCCCGAGGAGGGCGCCGCCGGGCTTCCCGACTCCCCCGCGCTCGTCGAGCGCGAGACCGCCTGGGGACCGGCACTCGCGACACCGGTGCCGGGCCGGCTGCTCGCCGTCCCGGCCGTCACGCCGCGCGCCGCCGGCCCCCTCGGCCGGGACCTCGCTGCGTGGGGCTGACCGTCCTCGGACGAGGACACCATTGGCAAAGAGCGGATCGCAGGTCATCATATTCGCATGCGTGCATATGATCGAGACGCTGACAGCGCGCTGCCGGCAGAGGAGCAGGTCGAGCTGGCCGTCGAGGTGTTCCGGATGCTGGCCGACCCGACTCGGATCCGGCTGCTGTGGCTGCTCCGCGACGGCGAGCTGCCGGTCCAGGAGCTCGTCGACCGGGTCCGCAAGCCCCAGACCACGGTCTCCCAGCACCTGGCCAAGCTCCGGCTGGCGCGCCTGGTCACGACCCGCCGTCAGGGCGCCCAGGTGTTCTACGCCCTGACCAACGGCCACGTGAGTCACCTCGTCGTCGACGGCATCCAACACGCCGAGCACGTCGGACCCGGGGTGCCTGCTCACCACGTCCGACCGACCCCGACCACAACCGGAGAGCGACGATGAGCGACCCGGCACCCAGCCACGGGCACGGCCACGGCCACAGGCACGAGCACCCGAAGGGGGTGGCCGCGCGCCTGAGCGCGCTCCTGCGGCCGCACAGCCACGACGCCGCCGACGCGGTCGACGACGCCCTCGAGGCGAGCGCCGACGGCATCCGGGCGGTCAAGGTCAGCCTCGCCGTCCTCGGCGTGACCGCCGCGGCCCAGGCGGTCCTCGTGCTGCTGACCGGATCGGTCGCCCTGCTGGCCGACACGATCCACAACCTCTCCGACGCACTGACCGCGGTGCCGCTCTGGATCGCGTTCGTCCTGGGCCGTCGGCACCCCAACCGCTCCTACACCTACGGGTTCGGTCGCGCCGAGGACCTGGCCGGCATCTTCATCGTGGCCATGATCGCCCTGTCGGCGGTCGTCGCCGGCCACCAGTCCCTCTCGCGCCTGGTCGACCCACAGCCGATCGACTTCCCGTGGGTGGTCGCCGCGGCGGGCGTGATCGGCTTCGTGGGCAACGAGGCCGTGGCGGCGTACCGGATCCGCGTCGGGCGCCGGATCGGCTCCGCGGCCCTCGTCGCCGACGGCCACCACGCGCGGACCGACGGCTTCACCTCGCTCGCGGTCGTCCTCGGCGTGCTGGGGGTGCTGGCCGGCATGCCGTTGGCCGACCCGATCGTGGGCCTGCTCATCACCGTGGCGATCCTGGTCGTGCTGCGCAGCGCGGCCCGTGACATCTACCGCCGGCTGATGGACGCGGTCGACCCCGCCGTGACGGAGGAAGCCCTGCGCTGTGTCCGTACGACGGACGGCGTCGCCGATGTCGAGTCGCTCCGGATCCGGTGGATCGGGCACCGCCTGTACGCCGAGACCGGCATCGTCGTCGACCACCGGCTCGACGTCGTCGCCGCTCACGAGATCGCCAACGACGTCCACCACCGCCTGCTGCACGCGGTGCCGAAGCTCGTCGACGTGACCGTGCACGTGAGCCCGGGTCCGGACAGCGGCCAGGGCTTCCACGAGGCGATCGCCCACCATCCCCGCCCGGAGAACGTCCGATGACCGCTCCGCACCGCCCCCCGACCGGTGTCACCGCTCCGCACCAGCCCTCTAGGATTTCCCCATGGATGAGAGTCGAAGTCCCTTCCGTTCACCTCTGCTCGCGTGGGGAGGTGAACGGGAATGATCGACGCGCAGACCTTCGTCAACCTCGGTCTGGTGGTGGTGTTCGTCCTCGTCGGCGGCGTCTTCGCCGCGACCGAGATCGCCCTGGTGTCGCTGCGGGAGAGCCAGGTCAACCAGCTCGAGCTCCGAGGCGGCCGCGGCGCCCGGGTCGCGGACATCGCACGGGACCCCAACCGCTTCCTGTCGGCCGTCCAGATCGGCGTCACGGTCGCGGGCTTCTTCTCCGCGGCGTACGGCGGCTCTACTCTCGCTCCCGACATGTCGCCGTACCTCGTCGACCTGGGCCTGGACGGCGACGCTGCGGACACGCTCGCGCTCGTCGCGATGACGTTGCTCATCGCCTACCTGTCCCTGGTCCTCGGCGAGCTGGTCCCGAAACGGCTCGCACTCCAGCGCTCGACCACGGTCGCGCTCGCCACCGCGCCGGTTCTCGACCGGTTCGCGACCGCGATGCGACCGGTGATCTGGCTCCTCTCCGTGTCGACGGACGCGTTGGTCCGGCTGCTCGGCGGAGACCCGCACGCGACCAACGACGCGGTCAGCGAGGACGAGCTCCGCGACATCGTCAGCACCCACGAGGCGCTCGGTGACGACGAGCGCCGGATCCTGTCCGACGTCTTCTCCGCCACCCGGAGCACGCTGAAGGAGGTGATGCGCCCGCGCGGTGACGTCGTCTTCATCGAGGGCAGGACGCCGCTGGCGGAGGCGGTCGCCTGGGCGGCGGAGCAGGGCTACTCACGCTTCCCCGTGCTGGGTGCCAGCTTCGACGACGTGACCGGCTTCCTCCACGTCCGCGACCTGCTCGTCGTCGGTCCCGACGACGAGCGGACGGTCGCCGACGTCCAGCGCGAGGTCCTGCACCTCCCCGGCACCAACCTGGTGCTGCCCACGGTCTCGACGATGCGCAAGGACGGCACCCACCTGGGCGTCGTCGTCGACGAGTACGGCGGCACCGACGGCATCGTCACGCTCGAGGACCTGGTCGAGGAGATCATCGGCGACATCCGCGACGAGTACGACGAGCGCCCCGGACCGAGCTTCGACGAGCTGGGGGCGGACACCGTCGTCGACGGAGGGCTCAGGATCGAGGACTTCGCCGAGGCGACCGGGATCGTGCTGCCGGACGGCGACTACGAGACGGTGGCCGGCTACGTCATCGCGCAGCTCGGCCGGGTGCCGGACGTCGGCGACTCCGTCGACGTGGGCCCCGCCCGGCTCGAGGTCGCCGACATGGACGCCCGCCGGGTCACCCGGATCTCGATCACAGCGGTGGCCACCGACACGGCCGGCTGACGACTCTCGTCAGCGGGTGGCGAAGGCCACCCAGGAGCCGACCACGAGGCCGCCGACGACGAGCTCGACCCGGCGCGCCCACCGGCGGGGGTAGAACCGGCCCTCGAAGTAGTGGGCGACGAAGCCGCGGTCGTCCAGCGTCGGCTGGCCGGCGCCCTCGCGACCCCAGTTCTCGATCCGCGACAGCGGGCACGCCGCCCGGGTCGCCGCCATCCGACCGCCCCACAGGGCTGCGCCGAGATGGGGCAGGAAGAGCCACGGCACGAGGCACGCGAGGAAGCCGCCGAGCACGGTGAACCCGACGAACACCAGGTGAGTGGCCAGCGCCCCCAGCGCCACGAGTCGATGCACCTTCGGAGTGTAGTCGCGGGTGTCCGGCCCGATCGGGCGGGGCGGTTGGTTCAGCGCTGAATCAGCGCTACTATGCCTGCATGGCGACGGTACAGGTCAGGAATCTGGACGATCGGGCCTACGCAGTGCTGAGGCAACGCGCGGCGGGCTCGGGTCGATCCCTCCAGGAATACCTGCGCGTCCTCCTCGAGCAACAGGCCGCGGAACCAACCGTCGCCGAGGCCCTGGCGAAGGTGCGGGGCGACCTGGCGTGGTCCGACGGCGAGATCGCGCCGACGACGAGCGACATCGTGGACATCCAGCGGGCGGACCGCGCCCGTTGATCGTGATCGACAACTCAGCCCTGGTCGAGGCGATCCTGGGCTCCGGCCCTCGCAGCGAGGCTGTCGTCCGACGGATCGAGCGCGAGCAGCTTGCGGCACCCGAGCTCATCGACGTCGAGGCGGTCAGCACGATCCGCGGCCTGGTTCGCGGCGGAAAGCTCTCGCCCGACCGCGGCGAGGTCGCGATCCGGGCTGTGGGCGGATTCCCGGTCGAGCGGGTCTCCCATCGCTGCTTCGTGGAACGCATGTGGGAGCTCCTCGACAACCTCACCGCCTACGACGCGGCCTATGTCGCCCTGGCCGAACGGCTCGACACGTCACTCGTCACGGGCGACAGTCGACTTGCGGGAGCTCCCGGTGTCAGGTGCGTGGTCGAGGTCATCGCCTGATCCACCGTTCTGCGCCGCGGTGAAGACCATCCACGTCGTCCGGCCCTCGCTCGTTCGGTCAGGCCTGGGTGCGCAGGTAGCGTCCGAAGTGGGGCACGGTGAACGCGATCCGGCCCCGTTCACCGGAGTAGATCAGCCCCTTCTTGAGCAGGCTGTCGCGGGCGGGTGAGAGGGACTGGGGCTTCTTGCCCAGCACGGCCGCGACGTCGGCGGTCGCGACCGCGCCGACGGGGTCGGTCACCTCACCGGCGGCTGCATCGGCCATCGCCCGCAGGTAGTCGCGCTCGCCCGGCGTCGCCCGCTCGTAGCGGGAGCCGAAGAACCCGACCGCCAGCTCCCGCTCGGCCTCGGGCGCGGCCACCGTGACGTCGTCCGCGGTGATGGGAGCGCGCGGAGCGAGGTCCCACACGGCCTTGCCGTAGGCCTGGATGAAGTAGGGGTAGCCGCCCGTGGCGTCGTACATCGCGGCGAGCGCGGCGTCGTCGTACTCGGCTCCCTCCTCGGCGGCGGGCGCCGCCAGCGCCCGGTCGGCCGCCTCGCGGCCGAGCCGGTCGATCCGCTGGTAGGAGAACAGCCGCTCGGAGTAGGACTTCGACGCCGACAGCACGGCGGGCAGGTGCGGCAGCCCGGCGCCGACGACGATCACCGGGAGGCCGCTCTGGCTGAGCTCGTGACACGCCGCGCACAGCGCGGACACGTCGTCGGGCCCGAGGTCCTGCATCTCGTCGATGAAGACGGCCACGCCGAGTCCCTTGTCGGCCGCGAGCCCGCCGACGTCGGAGAGCAGCTCCACCAGGTCGATCTCGATGTCGCCGGAGTCGGCGCGACCGCGCACCGCCGCCGACGAGATGCCGGGGCTCCACCGGTCCTTGAGCCTCGCGTCCGTGCCCGCCTCGCGCTCGGCGAACGAGCGGACGACGCCCAGCACGTGGTCGACCTCGTCCGGGTTCGGGTGGCCGAGCTCGCGGACGGCCTGGTGCAGAGCGCCGGACAGCGGCCGACGCAGCGACTGGTCGGGGCGGGCCTCGAGCTTGCCCGTGCCCCAGCCCTTGCGGACCGCCGCCGACCGCAGGGCGTTGAGCAGCACGGTCTTGCCGACGCCGCGCAGACCGGTCAGCACCAGCGACCGCTCCGGACGTCCGCGGGCCACCCGCTCGAGCACGACGTCGAAGGCGGTGAGCTGCTCGTCACGACCGGCGAGCTCCGGCGGTCGCTGTCCGGCGCCGGGCGCGTAGGGGTTCCGGATCGGGTCCACGATCGGACCGTATCGGCGTCTCTAGCCGGCTCCTTAGATTCCGCTAGCGTGTCGGATCGCCGGAATCGGGCACCGATTCCCCATGGACGGCCTCGAGTACGCCTGGGTGGTGGCGCTGATCGTCACCCTGGGTGCCCTGCCCGTCGGGCTGCTGCGGACGGTGGCCGTGCGCTCGGGCGACCCGATCCAGGGATCCCGCACCCCTCGCATCGCCGCTCGGTTCGCGCTGATCCTCGGAGGCGTCGGCCTGGTCTGCCTGGTTGCGCTGAGCCTCGCGATCGCCCTGCAGTGACCCCGCGGATCAGCCGGTGTCGCCGAGATCCGGCCGCACGGACGGATCCGCCTGCCGGTGGCGGAGCACGTCGACCAGCGTGTCGACCAGGTCCGGCACGTCGTCGCCGGCGAGCCGGAACGAGCCGGTGCAGACGTTGTCGCGCCACAGCGAGACGACGACGAGATCGGCCTCCTCGTGCCAGCTGACCCGCAGTGCGCGCTCGTCGCCGCGGGCGTCGAAGAAGATCGAGCCCGTCCGCGGGAGCGGACGTACGGCGGTCATCGGCCCATCATGCGCCGATCGGCCGCGCCTGTCACCCGGTCCTGTGCCGACGCACGCTCGCGGGACCGCGCACGTCGTACGCTGAACCGGTGCCTGAGCTTCCCGAGGTCGAAGCACTGGCCCTGGACCTCCGGGGTCGGCTGACCGGTCGCGCGATCACCAAGGTCCACATCGCCGCGTTCAGCGCGCTCAAGACCTACGACCCGCCGCTGTCGGCGATCGAGGGGACGCTGGTCGACGACGTACGCCGGCACGGCAAGTTCCTCGACATCGAGGCCAGCGGCCTGCACCTGGTGTTCCACCTGGCGCGGGCCGGCTGGGTCCGGTGGCGCGACGAGGTGCCGCCGATCCCGCCGAAGCCCAGCACGAAGTCGACGCTCGCCGTCCGGGTCGTCCTCGACGAGACGGACGGGCTGACGCCGGGACTCGACGTGACCGAGGCGGGCACCAAGAAGTCGCTCGCCCTCTACCTCGCCCGCTCCCCCGCCGACATCCCGGGCATCGCCCGGCTCGGCCCGGACCCCCTCGACGATGCCTTCACCAAGGAGGCGCTGGCCGCGATCCTCGAGGCCGAGGGTCGCAAGCAGCTCAAGGGGGTGCTGCGCCACCAGGGCACGATCGCCGGGATCGGCAACGCCTACTCCGACGAGATCCTGCACGCAGCCCGGATGAGCCCGTTCAAGCCGGCTGCCACGCTGACCGACGAGGAGCTCACGACTCTCTTCACCGCGATCAAGGAGACGCTCGGCGACGCCGTCGACCGGTCCCGCGGCCTCGCCGCGAGCGAGCTGAAGGCCGAGAAGAAGTCGAACCTCGCCGTCCACGGTCGCACCGGCCAGGCGTGCCCTGTGTGCGGCGACACGGTGCGTGAGGTGTCCTTCGCAGACTCGAGCCTGCAGTACTGCCCCACCTGTCAGACCGGCGGCAAACCGCTCGCCGACCGCCGCATGAGCAAGCTGCTGAAGTAAGGTCTCGAGACGGTCGCCAGGGCGACCTCCTCGACCACCGGAGGCAACAGTTGCGTATCCCCACCGTGTCGATCGACGGCATCCCCGACCCGCTCCCGGACCAGCTCACGGTCATCGACGTCCGCGAGGACCAGGAGTGGCAGGCCGGGCACATCGACGGGTCCGTCCACATCCCGCTCCACCAGCTGCCGTCACGGCTCGACGAGGTGCCGGAGGGGCAGATCCTGGTCGTCTGCAAGGTCGGAGCCCGCTCGGCGCAGGCCGTCGCCTACCTCGCGCAGCAGGGCCACGACGCCTTCAACCTCGACGGCGGGCTGCTCGACTGGGAGGCCGCCGGCCGCGAGCTCGTCGGCGCGGCCAAGTCGACGCCGTACGTCGCCTGACTCGTCTGCCTCTCGGCCAGCGACCCTCGGACGGACTCCTCTAGCTAGAGGCCGCAGCTCGACTGGAACCAGTCGAAGGCGGACTTCACGGCGTCCCGCTGACCGGCGGTGAGCTTGCCCTCCACCGCCTCGATCTCGGCGTACGTCGGCTCGTCGGGCAGCTCGAGCACGAGCTCCGCGAGCGCGCCCACCCCACGCCACGCGGTGGCGGACATCGCGGGCGGGCGCCTCAGGTCCGGCACCTGTGCCGCGAACTCCTTCATCACCGGGCCGATCTCGGCCGCGATCGCGTCGGGGCCGGCGGAGCTGCCGGCCGCGTCGTCGATGGCGCTGACCATCTCGGAGTACGGCGTGCACACGGCCGCCACCGCGGCCGGCAGGTCGGACGGCGGGCTGGTCGGCGGACTGGTCGGATCGTCGGTCGGTGCGTCCGACGGCCCGTCCGCGGAGTCGGACGTCTCGTCCGTGGACGCGCCGCTGGGCTGCTGGTCAGGTCCGGTGGCGACGACCGACGGGCCGTCGTCGCCGGCGTCGCTGTCGCCGGAGCAGCCTGTCGCGAGCGCAGCCGTGGGGACGAGAAGCAGCACAGGGACGAGGGTCGCGACGTGCGCGCGAAGGTGGAAGTGCATCACTTTCATCGTTGCACGCCGCACAATGCCCGCCGGCGACCACGGGCGCCGCTGGTTCGTCAGCCGTCCGTGGGCGCGGGGACGTCGATCGTCGTGTCGGGCACGCAGGTCTCGGTCACATAGGCGTTAAAGGCCTCGACCTCCTCCTGCTCGTCCTCGGAGAGGTCCCCGGCGACGTCGGCGGCGTCGCTGAGGTCCTCGAAGTCGTCGGCGTCGAGGTCCCCCAGGTAGTCGACCGTGACCTCGAAACCCCTGCGGGCCTCGCCGGGCATGCCCTTCGGGGTGCCGACCTCCTCGAGGTCCTCGGCCCAGGACCCGAACCCGTCGACGATCTGCTCGCCGTCCGCGTCGTCCGGCAGGTCCTCCGCCCATGACCGGTCGACCGCGACCGCGCAGAACTCCGACTTGGACGCGTCCGTCGGTGGGCCGCCGCAGGCGGTGAGGGCAAGAGCGGCGCCGGCCACGGCCGCCGGAAGGACGAGGCGTGTCACCCGAGCACCCTAGTGGACTCTCCCGGAGCGGCCCGTTCCGCAGAGCAACCCGCGGCTGCCCCGCGGACGAGGCAACGGCCGGCCCCGCAGCAGCGGGACCGGCCGTCGTCGAGCGGCGTGGGAGGTCAGCTGGCCTCCGGCACCTCGACGTCGGGAACCTCAGGCGTGCAGGTCTCGGCGGCGTACGCGCTGAACGCCTCCACGTCGTCCTCGTCGTCCTCGTACTTGTCCTCGATCGCCTTCTGGGCGTCCTCGTCCTCGAGGTCGTCGGCATCGAGGTCGCCGAACACCTCGACCCAGACCTCGAAGCCCTTGCGGGCGTCGTCCGGGATGTTCTCCGGGGTGCCGACTTCCTCGAGCTCCTCGGCGTAGTCGTTGGCGGCGTCGGCCTGCGCGTCGAAGTCGTCCTCGTCGATCTCCCCGACTTCGGCGATGCCGTTGTAGGCCTCGCAGAAGTCCTCCTCGGAGGCATCGGTCGGGGCTCCGCCGCAGGCGCTGAGGGAGAAGGCGAGGAGCACAGCCGCGCCGACGGCGGCGGCAGGGCGCTTGATCCGGGTCATGAGATTCCTTTCGGTGGCACCCCGTGCCGCGTGCACCGGGTGGTCGAGGGTGGGCCGGGAGGTTGCCCCGAGCGTGCCCGGCGCGTTCCTACCCCACACCGACGCACCCTACGCATCGCCGCCCCCAATCCGAGCAACCGGCCGCGGAACCGGAGCCGGCCGCTTCGGAAACTTTCTCAGCTCACTCCGTCGTCGTCGGGATGTCGGTCAGCTCGCTCAGGTCCTCGGTCAGCTCGGTCAGCTCGCTCAGGTCCTCGGTCAGCTCGCTCAGGTCCTCGGTCGGGAGGTCGCTGAGCTCGGTCAGGTCCTCGGTCGGGAGGTCGCTGAGCTCGCTGAGCTGCTCGGTCGGGAGGTCGGTGGGAAACCCGGCCCCCGGGCAGGTCCTGGTGCCGTAGGCGAGGAACTTCTCGGCGTCGGCGTTGTCGTCGTCGCTCACCCCGGGGATCTCACCGTCGCTGTCCTTGATGTCGTCGTAGTCCGCGTCGGCGACGGCCTCGGTGAAGACCTCGAACCCGTTCCGCACGTCGTCCGAGACGTCATCCGGCGTACCGACCTCCTCGAGCTCGGCGGCCTTGTCCTGGAAGTTCTCCCACTGCTCCTCGGACGGGCCGTCCACCTCGGACTCCAGCAGGGCAGTGAACATCTCGCCGTACGCGTCGCAGAAGTCGTCCGTGGAGGCGTCGTCGGGGGCTCCGCCTCCGCACGCGGTGAGGGAGAACGCGAGAAGCACCGTGGCGCTGAGAGAGGCTGCGGGGTGCTTGATCCGGGTCATGAGGGTTCCTTTCTCACTGACACGGCGCCGCTTGCACCGGGTCTGGGGAGCAGCAAGTCCGAGACGGTCTGGTCCGAGCCAGACTAAAGGAGGACCGCCGGTCACCGGGCAGGGTTCGGTCCGTTCGCCGCGCGCCCCGTCACTCCGTCGGGGCGTCGGTGGTGCCGTCGGTGGGAGGGATCTCGGGGACGCAGCTCTCGCCGGCGTACGTGAAGAACGCCTCGATGTCGTCCTCGTCGTCCTTGTACTTCTCCTCGAGCTCCTCCTGGGCGTCCTCGTCCTCGAGGTCGTCGGCCTCGATCTCGCCGTAGGCCTCGAGCAGGACCTCGTAGCCGTTGCGCGCGTCGTCCGGCATGTCCTCGGGCGTGCCGACCTCCTCGAGCGCGTCGGCGTAGTCGTGGAGAGCGTCGGCCTGGGCTTCGAAGTCCTCCTCGTCGATGTTGGCGAGGCCCTCGTCGTTGACAGCCGCGCAGAAGTCCTCCTCCGAGGCATCCGTCGCGGGACCCTCGTCCTCAGCGGACGACGAGTCGGAGTCCTTGCCGTTGTCGGAGTCGCCGCAGGCGCTCAGCGAGAAGACGAGGAATGCGGTCGCGGTCGCTGCGATGGTGCGCTTGAGGGGGTTGAGGGGTCTCATGCGGCCCGACCCTAGAGGACCGGCCTGTGGAGGCCCGCCGGGGGCGGCGTGGCGAGGAGGTCGGGGAGGCGTTCGACGTACTCCCGGCGTCCGATCTCCTCCGCGCCCAGGCTCGCCAGGTGCGGGGTGCACCACTGGACGTCGATCAGTCGGCGCGCGGCGTGCGCGTCGGACAAGAGCTCGACCAGGGCGACCAGGGCGACCTTCGATGCGTCCCGGCTCCGGTGGAACATCGACTCGCCGGCGAAGAGCCCGCCGACCGCCACGCCGTACAGGCCGCCCGCGAGCCTGCCGTCCTGCCAGGTCTCGACCGAGTGCGCCCAGCCGAGCCGGTGCAGCTCGCCGTACGCCTCCCGGATGCCGTCGTTGATCCACGCCCCCGAGCGGCGGGGGTCGCCGCAGGCAGCCACGACCTCGTCGAAGGCGGTGTCGACCCGGATCTCGAAGTCCCGCACCGACCTCCGGAGGGACCGGGACACGCGCAGCGCGTCGAGGCGGAGGACGCCGCGGTGGGCCGGGCACCACCAGCCGATCGCCGGCGACCGGGGGCGGCCGGGCAGTCGTAGTCGCGGTGGCTCCGGCATCGGGAACAGGCCCCGGCGGTAGGCCGCCAGCACGGTGCCCGGCGCGAGGTCGGCACCGACGGCCACCAGGTCCTCCTCCGACTCGAGCGCGGCGAGCTGCTCACGGAGCGGGAGCTGCCACGGCGTCGGCGGCGGCTCGACCGGCCCCGGCCCGCCGTCGGGCGGGGTGGTCGGCGGGGTGGGCGGGGTGGTGGGCGGTTGGTCCATCAGCGCTGACGGTACGACGTCCGCGCGGCCGTCGTACGAGCTCGTCGCGACGCCTCGGCGGTCTCGGCGTACGTTCGCCCCCCTACGCTGGGTGCATGCCTCGCAGCCTCCGGAAGGGGATCGCCGTGGAAGCCGCCCGCGTTGTCGTCCCGAAGATCACCCAGCTCGCTCCTGGCCTGACCTCGTCGTTCGTGCGGCAGGCGCTCGACCGGGCGATCACCGGCATCGGCCCGCTGCCCCCTGCCGCCCAGGCGGCCGAGGCCCAGCTGCGCGAGCAGCGCGGCGACGTCGACAAGGCCATCCACGAGGTGATCGAGAACCACGTCCGGTACGCCGGCGTCGGCGGGCTCGTGACCAACCTCGGGGGCCTGATCACGGCGGCCATCATCGCGCCGGCCAACATCACCGAGCTGGCGCTCATCCAGTGCCGGATGGTCGCCGGGATCGCGCACCTGCGCGGCTACGACCTCGAGGACCCCCGGGTCCGCAACGCCATCCTCGTGACCGTCCTCGGCGAGGACTCGGTCAAGAAGATGGTCAAGAAGCTGCAGCTCCCCGCACCGCCGATGGCGCTCGCGACCGCGCCGTCGCACGACCCGATGCTCGACACCACCATCACCTCCGCCGTCGCCGCCGACCTGGTCAGCCGCGTGATCGGCAGGCGGCTCGCCACCACCGTGGGCAAGCGGGTCCCGGTCGTCGGCGGCCTGGTCGGGGCCGGCGCCGACGGCTACAGCACCTGGAAGGTCGGCCGGTACGCCGACCGCGAGTTCCTGCCGAAGGCCCAGCTGCCCCGCTGACCCCGCGAAGTATCAGGGTTGCGCGGTCGAAGTATCAGGCTTGGTCCCTCGAGGTGTCACACCTCGGCCGCTCAACCTCGACCGCTCAACCTCGACACCTCGACCGCTCAACCTCGACACCTCGACCGCCAAACCTTGACACTTCGGCGGGGGCTAGGGCTCCAGGCGACGCTTGAGCTCGCGGGTGGCGCGGAGGGCGATGCCGTGGGGGTCGGGACGGCGTACGGCTTCGGCGGTCATGCTGCTGAGGGCGCCGACCGCGGCGCGGGTGATGGCCTGCTTCTTGACCCGGTCGGGGTTGTGCCAGGGCTGGTCGGGGGCGGGCCGGCGGGGGCGCAGCTCGTCGAGGTCGCCGATCACGTCGATGCCGCTCGCCTTGATCCACTCCAGCGAGCGCTCCGTGCGCTCCTCGACCCAGTCGTAGTTGTCCGGACGGAGCGTGACCGGCGCGGACCGGTGGTGGAAGAGGGTGCCGTCGGCGACCATCCGACGGAGCAGGTCGTCGTACTCGCCCTCGCGGGCGACCTTGCGACCCAGCTCCTGGTTCAGCTGACGCAGCACCTGGGTCTCCGCGACCCCGAGCGACTTGTTGGTCGCCTCGCTGTCGACCGGCGCCCAGGCGGGGTCGATGTCGAAGGCCCGGCACATCCGGGTCCACAGGTCGTCGCCGGGGTCGGTGGACCCGCGGTCCTTGGCTGGTACGACGACCAGGTGGATGCGCTCCGGCGGGACCGCCACTCCCCACGCCGAGAGCACGTCGGGGATGTCGAACGCCTGCATCATGAACGGCTTGCCCCTCCGCGAGCGGCGGAGGAACTTGCGGAACGTCCAGGCACGGCCCTGCTTGATGCTCTCCTGCCACGCGGCGGCCAGCTGGCGGGCCAGGTCGCGGGCGGAGTAGATGATGTGGACCTCGCTGCCGGCGAGGTCCTTCATGGCGCGCTCGATCACCTTCGTCGGTGCGGGCGCGAGGATCTCGTGGCTGATGATCACGTTGCCGTCAAGGCGGCGGGTCCGGCGCATCAGCGCATCCCAGGCCCCGTCGGCATGCCCCGGAGCGCCGCCCCAGTCCTGCTCGGTGAGGTCGAGCGCGGCGCGGAACTGCGAGAGCTCGGGGCGTGAGAGGCGCGACGTCGACGGGAAGTGGACGCCGTGGTCGGCGAGGGTCTTGGTGTTGCGGCCCAGCCGGGTCTGGATGTAGGTCGTCCCCGTCTTCGGCGCACCGATGTGCAGGCGAACGACCCTGGTCATGCGGGTGATTGTGCCAGCGCACGCACCACGGCGGACGGGCTGGGCCGCCCGAGGTGACCCGCCATCCACACGCTGGCCTCGACCACGCCACGCAGGTCGACGCCGTGGTCGATGCCGAGACCGGTCAGGAACCACACCAGGTCCTCGGTCGCCAGGTTGCCGGTCGCGCTCCTGGCGTAGGGACAGCCGCCCAGGCCGCCGGCGGAGGCGTCGTACGTCGTCACGCCCCCCTGCAGCCCCGCGTGGACGTTGGTCAGGGCTTGTCCGTAGGTGTCGTGGAAGTGCAGCGCGAGCCGGTCGGCGGCGACGCCCGCCGCAGCGAACCCCGCCAGGAGCGCCCGCACGTGGCCGGCCGTGGCGACCCCGATCGTGTCGCCGAGGCTGAGCTGGTGGCAGCCCAGGTCGAGCAGCCGCTTTCCGACGGCGACCACCTGCTCGACCGGCACCGGGCCCTCCCACGGGTCGCCGAAGCACATCGAGACGTAGCCGCGGACGTCGAGCCCGGCGGCGAGCGCCCGCGCGACCGTGGGCTCGAACATGGCGAACTGGGTCTCGAGGGTGCGGTTGAGGTTCTTCGCCGCGAACGTCTCCGTCGCGGACGCGAACACCGCCACGTGGCGCAGCCCCAGCTCGAGGGCCCGGTCGAGGCCGCGGTCGTTGGGCACGAGGACGGGCAGGTCGCGCGCCGTGTCGCCGAGCTCGTCGGTCAGCCCGGTCATCAACTGCGCGGCGTCGGCGAGCTGGGGCACCCACTTCGGGTGCACGAAGCTGGTGGCCTCGACGATCGGCAGGCCGGCCCCGAGCAGGCGGCGGATGAACTCGGCCTTCACCTCGGTCGGCACCAGCGCCCGCTCGTTCTGCAGGCCGTCGCGCGGGCCGACCTCGTAAATCGTCACCCGCGAGGGCAGGCCGGGCTCGGGGACCACCATGGGCAGGTCAGTCATCGCTCTCCTCCACCGTGAACAGGGCGTCGCCGAGCGCGACCTGGGCACCGGTGACGGCGGAGACTGCGGTGACCACGCCGTCGTACGGCGCCTTGAGCGCGAGCTCCATCTTCATCGCCTCCACGACGCCGAGCACGTCCCCGGCGGTCACGGTGGCGCCCTCGGCCACCCGGACGTCGAGCACGGTGCCGGGCATCGGCGCGACGACGGTGCCGCTGCCGGCCTCGACCCCGTGGTCGGCAGCAGCGTCGGGTCGGGTGAAGACGTAACGCTGGCCCTGGTACGCGAGCTCGACACGGTGCGGGGTGACGATCGAGATCGGGTGCGCGTGGGGTGGCGTGCCGAGCACGACCGAGCCGTCCTCGAAGTCGACGCGGACCGGCGCGGCCGGCCCCCCGGCCCGGAAGCCGTCCGACGCGAACGGGCCGGCCTTCGTGGCGTGCGCCCGCTGCCAGGCATGGGCGGCGAGGACCCGGGCGTCCTCCGGGTCCGGCGGTGCGACCTGGACGCGATCGAGCCAGGAGGTGTCGATCGCGGCGTCCGCGAACTCCTCTCCCGCGACCAGGCTCCGCAGGAAGCCGGTGTTCGTGGTCAGGCCGAGGATGACGGTGTCGTCGAGCGCCCGGACGAGGGTACGACGAGCCCGCTCGCGGTCCGGCGCGAAGACGATGACCTTCCCCAGCATCGGGTCGTACGACGTGCTCACGACCTGCCCCGGCTCGAGCGCGTGGTCGACCCGGGCCCGGAACGACCAGTGCACGGTCGTTGCCGTGCCGGCCTGCGGCAGGAAGCCGGCGTACGGGTCCTCGGCGTAGATCCGGGCCTCGATCGCGTGCCCGGCCGGAAGGATGTCCTCCTGCCGGTGGCGCAGCGGGTCGCCGACGGCGACGTTGAGCTGGGCCTCGACCAGGTCGACGCCCGTCACCTCCTCGGTCACGGGGTGCTCCACCTGGAGCCGGGTGTTCATCTCGAGGAAGTAGAAGTCGTCGGTGTCGGCATCGAGGAGGAACTCGACGGTGCCGGCGTTCGTGTAGCCGACGGCGCGGGCGAGCTCGACGGCGGCGGCATGGATCCGGTCGCGGACGTCGCCGGGCAGGCGCGGAGCGGGCGCCTCCTCGATGACCTTCTGGTGCCGCCGCTGGACCGAGCACTCGCGGGTGAGCAGGTGGATCACGTTGCCGTGGGTGTCGCCGAGCACCTGGACCTCGATGTGGCGGCCGCGTTCGACGTACTTCTCGATCAGCATCGTGTCGTCGCCGAACGCCGCCAGCGACTCCCGCTTCGCCGCAGCGATCGCGTCGTCGAGCTCGTCGGCGGACCGGACGATCCGCATGCCCTTGCCGCCGCCGCCCGCGGCGGCCTTGACGAGCAGCGGCAGTGCCGTGAGATCGCCCTGGGGTACGACGGGCACGCCCGCCGCGACCGCGATCTCGCGGGCGGCGTCCTTGCGGCCCATCCGCTCGATCACCTCGGGCGTCGGACCGACCCACGTGATGCCGGCGGCGCCGACGGCGCGGGCGAAGCCGGCGTTCTCGTAGAGGAAGCCGTAGCCCGGGTGGACCGCGTCGGCTCCTACCTCCTTCGCCGCTGCCACGACGGCGTCGCTGTCGAGGTACGACGGCACCCGGATGGCGACGTCGGCCTCCCGCACGTGCGGGGCGGCGACGTCGGCATCGGTGTAGACGGTGGCAGTCCTGATGCCGTGGGCCTCGCAGGTGCGGAAGACACGGAGCGCGATCTCGCCGCGGTTGGCGACCAGCAGGGTCTGGATGTTCATGTCTCGCCCTCTCACATTCGGAAGATGCCGTAGGAGGGGTCCGGGACGGGCGTGCGCGCAGTGACGGCGAGCGCCATCCCCAGCACGCGCCGGGTGTCGGCGGGATCGATGACGCCGTCGTCCCAGAGCCGGGCGGTGGCGTAGTAGGGCGAGCCCTGCGTCTCGTACTGCTCGCGGATCGGCTCCTTGAACTCCTCGTCCTCCTCGCGACCCGCGACGGTGGCGAGCACGTTGGCCGCCTGGTCGCCGCCCATCACGGAGATCCGCGCGTTGGGCCACATCCACAGGAAGCGCGGGTCGTAGGCCCGCCCGCACATCCCGTAGTTGCCCGCGCCGAACGAGCCGCCGATCACCACGGTCAGCTTGGGTACGACGCTGCAGGCGACCGCCGTGACCAGCTTGGCGCCGTCGCGCGCGATGCCGCGGTTCTCGTAGTCCTTGCCGACCATGAAGCCGCTGATGTTCTGCAGGAACAGCAGCGGGATCCCGCGCTGGTTGCAGAGCTCCACGAAGTGCGCGCCCTTGAGCGCCGACTCGCTGAACAGGATCCCGTTGTTGGCGACGATGCCCACGGGGTAGCCGTGGATCCGCGCGAACCCGCAGACCAGGGTCTCGGCGTACAGCTGCTTGAACTCCTGCAGTCGCGACCCGTCGACCAAGCGCCGGATCACCTCGCGCACGTCGTACGGCGTCCGGGTGCTCGCCGGGACCACCGAGGAGAGGGACTCGGGTGACTCGTGCGGGTCCTCGGGGGGCGCGGTTTGGTCCCAAACCGCAGGGAATTCGCCGCCGGACCTGCTGTTTGGTCCCAAACCGCAACCAGAATCCACCCCCTCCGGCAGCGTCCCCACGATGCCCCGCAGGATCTGCAACGCGTGGGTGTCGTTCTCGGCGAGGTGGTCGACGACGCCGGAGGTGCGGGCGTGGACGTCGCCGCCGCCGAGCTCCTCGGCCGTGACGACCTCCCCGGTCGCGGCCTTCACCAGCGGCGGGCCGCCGAGGAAGATCGTGCCCTGGTTGCGGACGATCACGGTCTCGTCCGACATCGCCGGGACGTAGGCACCGCCCGCCGTGCAGGAGCCCATGACCGCGGACAGCTGCGGGATGCCGCGGGCGCTCATGTTGGCCTGGTTGAAGAAGATCCGGCCGAAGTGCTCCTTGTCGGGGAACACCTCGTCCTGCATCGGCAGGAACGCGCCGCCCGAGTCGACGAGGTAGATGCACGGCAGGGCGTTCTGCGCCGCGATCGTCTGCGCTCGGAGGTGCTTCTTCACCGAGATCGGGTAGTACGTCCCGCCCTTCACGGTGGCGTCGTTGGCGACGACCATGCAGTCGCGGCCGGCGACCCGTCCGATCCCGGCCACGACACCGGCCGACGGGACGGCGTAGTCCTCACCGGGGCCGCCGTACATGCCGTACGCCGCCAGCGGCGCGACCTCCAGGAAGGGGCTCCCCGGGTCGAGCAGGCCGTCCACGCGGTCGCGCGCGAGCAGCTTGCCGCGGTCGGTGTGCTTCTTGCGGGCGGACTCGCTGCCGCCCTGCCGAACCCGCGCGAGCCGCTCGCGCAGCTCGGCGGTGAGCTCGTCGAGAGTCGTCATGGCCCGAGGTTAACGATCATTAACCTCCGCTGTCCACCGGTCGACGCAAGTCAGGGCTGGCACGCGCCCCGGCGGGTACCTGGACGGAAGGTAAGTCCACGAGAGGAGACAGCTGGTCATGTCGACGGTCGGCACCATCACCAAGATCGCTACGGACGTCGTGGGGCGGGCCGCCCACGCCGTGACCCACCCGGTGGGGACGGTCTCGAGCATCGCCGGGCACGCCCGCCGTACCGCGGCTGCCGTCGTCAGCGGCGTCGGCGACGTCGCCGGCACGAGCAGCTCCGACGGCGACCTGCGACCCGAGGACGCGGCCGCGAGGACCACGTTCTACGAGAGCCCGCACCGCAACGTCGAACCAGCCGAGCCGGTGCAGCCCGCCGAGTCGGTGGACCCGTCGACCACCGAGCCGAAGGCTGCCTCGCGAGAGAGCGCGCACCACGGCCGCGGCACCGACCCGTCCGACGACTGGCAAGACGAGCTCGACGACGGCGCTGACATCGGCATCAACCCTGCCACCGGGCTGCCGAGCACCGCCCAGGTCGGTGACGACGAGCCGCTGCTCGACGCTTCCGTCGCGAAGGCGGTCCGGTCGGAGAGCGAGACCATGGGCCGCGCAGCCGACCCGGACAAGGGCCGGTAGCGCGCGCTCCGGGACTGGGAGACCGCGACGTGGTGCTGGTCAGCCGTTTCGAGACAGACTGCTCCCAACGGGGTGAACGAGCACTAACCTGACGCGGTGACCAGCACCGCGGAGGCCGAGCCGACGCGACGCGAGCAGATCCTCGCGATCGCGGCCGAGCTGTTCGCGGCCCGCGGCTTCCACGGGGTGTCGGTGGCCGAGCTCGGTGCTGCGTGCGGCATCTCCGGCCCGGCGCTCTACAAGCACTTCTCCAGCAAGCACGCGATGCTCGCCGAGATGCTGGTGTCGATCAGCGAGCAGCTGCTCGCAGTCGGTCGACAGCGCGTCGCGGCCGCGGCCGACCCGGCCGCCGCCGTACGGGCGCTGGTCGACTGGCACGTCGAGTTCGCCCTCGGCCACCGGCCGCTGATCATCGTCCAGGACCGGGACTGGGAGTCGTTGCCGGAGCAGGCCCGGGAGCAGGTACGACGCCTCCAGCGGTCGTACGTCGACCTGCTCGCCGCACAGCTCCGACTGCTGCGGCCCGATCTCACCAAGCCCACCGCCCACGCGGCTGCCCAGGCCGCCTTCGGCCTGCTCAACTCGACGCCCCGAGCCGGCCACTCGATCTCCGACGAGGCGCTGCGGACCCTGCTGGCGGACATGGCCGTCGCGGCCCTCGGCGCAGCGACCTGACGCCGTCCTCCGCGAGGTGTCACTCCTGGCCGGCCGAAGTGTCAGGGTTGCGCCGACGAAGTATCAAGGTTGGTCGCCCGAGATATCAAGGTTGGTCGACCGAGGTGTCACTCCTGGCCGGCCGCGCAACCTTGCAACCTCGGGGCACCAACATCGACACCTCGTGCCTCCAAACCTGAGACCTCGGGCGCGCAACCCTGACACTTCGGGCGCGCAACCTTGACACTTCGAGGGGTTAGAAGGCTCCGCCGCGCCCGGCTCCGTCGGCGAACCGGGCGGCCCCGGCCGTCGCCTCGAGCAGCGACCGGCCGCCGTGCACCCACTCCACGTCGAAGGCGCGGTCGAGGGGCAGGCCGTGCTGCTCGTACGACGCGAGCCTGTCCTGCTGCAGGCAGGTCTGCGGGAACGCGGCGACCTGCTCGGCGAGCGCGATCGCGTCCGCCAGCGCCGCACCCGGCGCACTGACCCGGTTGGCGAGCCCCATCCGCAGCGCCTCCTCCGCGCCCACCGGGCGGCCGGTGAGGATCAGGTCTAGCGCGTGGGACTGCCCGATCAGCCGGGGGAGGCGGATGGTGCCGCCGTCGATGAGCGGCACGCCCCAACGGCGGCAGAACACCCCGAACACCGCGGCCGGGTCGGCGACCCGCAGGTCGCACCACAGCGCGAGCTCCAGCCCACCGGCGACGGCATGGCCCTCCACCGCGGCGACGACCGGCTTCGACAGCAGCAACCGGGACGGCCCCATGGGAGCCGGGCCGTCGGTCCCCGGCGGATCGGCCCGCATCGTCCCCTCGCTGACGGCCTTCAGGTCCGCACCGGCGCAGAACGTGCCACCTGCGCCCGTGAGCACGGCGACGCTGGCGTCCGGGTCGACGTCGAACGCCAGGAACGCGTCGTACAGCGCCTGCGCGTGCTCGGTGTCGACGGCGTTGCGGACCTCGGGCCGGTCGATGGTGACGACGGTGACCGGCCCTCGGCGCTCGACGTGGACGCCCATCAGGCGGCCTCCCCGGCGTCCACCAGCGCCCGGTCGATGATCGGCGCCAGGTCGAGCCCGGTCGGCAGGGTGCCGAGCGCTCCGCCCCAGTCGCGGCCGAGGCGCGAGGCGCAGAAGGCGTCGGCGACCGCGGCCGGCGCGTGCCGCAGCAGCAGCGAGCCCTGGAAGACGAGGGCGATCTGCTCGACGATCCGGCGCGCCCGCAGCTCGATGTCGTCGAACGACGTGAACTCCTTCTGCAGCCGCGCCAGCGCCTCGTCGAAGCGGGCGTCCGCACCAGCAGCGAGACCGACCTCCTCGAAGTACGCGTCGAGCGTGTGCGGCTCGCGGGCGATGGCCCGCAGCGCGTCGAGCGCCGCGACGTTGCCGGAGCCCTCCCAGATCGACAGCAGCGGCAGCTCGCGGTAGATGCGGGCGGCGTCGAAGTCCTCGATGTAGCCGTTGCCACCCAGGCACTCGAGCGCCTCGGCGGCGTGGATCGGGCCGCGCTTGCAGACGTAGTACTTGGTCGCGGCGAGCGCGAGTCGTCGTACGGCGGTCTCGCCCTCGTCGCCGCGGATCGCCCGGTCGTTCGCCCCGGCCAGCCGCATCATCGCGGTCGTCGCCGCCTCGGACTCGATCGCGAGGTCGGCGAGCACGTTGCGCATCGCCGGCTGCTCGAGCAGCGGCTTCCCGAAGGCCGACCGGTGCCGGGCATGGTGGGCGGCCATCACCAGCGAGGTGCGCATGCCGGCGGCCGAGCCGATGACGCAGTCGAGCCGGGTCATGTTGACCATCTCGACGATGGTGCGCACGCCGCGCCCCTCCTCGCCGACGAGCCAGCCGGTCGCGCCGTCGTACTCGATCTCCGACGAGGCGTTCGACTTGTTGCCGAGCTTGTCCTTGAGCCGGAGGAACCGCATCGCGTTGCGCTCGCCGCCCGGCAGCACCCGCGGCACCAGGAAGCAGGAGAGCCCGCCCGGAGCCTGGGCGAGGGTCAGGAACATGTCCGACATCGGCGCCGAGGTGAACCACTTGTGGCCGACCAGCGCGTAGGTGCCGTCCGACTGCGCCGACCCACCAGCCTGCGGCGAGGCGGTCGTCGTGTTGGCCCGTACGTCGGACCCGCCCTGCTTCTCGGTCATCGACATGCCGGCGATGAGGCCGCGCTTGGTCGCCGGGTCGCGGAGACCGGGGTCGTACTCGCGGTTGGTGAGCAGCGGCTCGAACCGCGCGGCCAGGTCGGGGTTCGCGCGCAGCGCGGGGACGACGGCGTACGTCATCGAGATCGGGCAGCCGTGCCCGGCGTCGACCGACCAGACCATGAACTTCGCCGCGCGCGCGACGTGCGCGCCCGGCCGGTCGTCGGCCCACGGGGCGGCGTGCAGCCCGTGCCCGACGGCGGTCTCCATCAGCTGGTGGTACGCCGGGACGTACTCGACCTCGTCGACCCGGTGGCCGTAGCGGTCGTGGGTGTGCAGCCGGGGCGGCACCCGCTCGGCGAGCCGGCCCCACCCCTGGGCCTCGGCCGTGCCGGCGAGCCGCCCGAGCTCGTCGACCTCCGGCAGCGCCCAACCGGCGCCCTCCCGCTCGAGACCCTCGCGCAGGACGGGATCGTCGGCGGTGTTGTGCCCGGTCAGGGGCGGCACCTGGTTGAAGACCTCGTGCGTGTTCCTCATTGCAGTCACCCCTTGTTGGTGGAAGGTCCGAAGTCGTCGTACGGCGCCGCGTCGCGCTCGCGCACCGCCTGCTTGAAGCCGGCCTCGGCGGCCCGCGCCGCGAACGAGTAGCCCTCGCGCGTGTGGCGGGAGATCCCGTCGAAGACGGTGCTGATCATCCGGCTGTTCTCGACGCCCTGCGCGAGGAGCGCGGAGTTGAGCGCGAGCTTGACCATCATCAGCTGGTTGATGGGCATCGCGGCGATCCGCTGCACCAGGTTCTCCGTTCGGGCGTCGAGGTCCTCGGGCTCGGGCGCCTCGATCGCCAGTCCCCACTCGGCGGCCTCGCGACCGGTCAGGCAGTCGCCCGTCAGCAGCAGCCGTTTGGCGCGCTGGTCTCCGAGCCGGTGCGCCCACAGGCCCGCGCTCGGCACGCCCCACACGCGGGTCGGCGGGTAGCCGACCTTGGCGTCCGCGGCGATGATGACCTGGTCGCAGTGCAGAGCGATGTCGGTGCCGCCGGCGACGCAGAAGCCGTGGACCTTCGCGACGGTCGGCTTGTCGGCATGCAGCAGCGAGGCATAGCCCTTGGTGAAGCGGCTCATCATCGCGTAGTCGACCATCGGGTCCCACGTGATCGACGGGTCGTGGTTGGGGATCGCCTGCTCGGCGAACGCGGTCAGGTCGTAGCCGCCGCAGAGCCCCTTGCCGCGGCCGCTGACGACGATCACGTGGACCCGCGGGTCGAGGTCGGCCCGCTCGACAGCGGCCGCCAGCTCGGTCGGGGTGTCGGGCGTGATCGCGTTTCCGTGCTCGGGCCGGTTGAAGGTCAGCCGGGCCACCCGGCCGTCCACCTCGTAGGTCAGCGTCCGGTAGTCGCTCTCCCTGTCGTCGAGCGGAAGCCCGGCGTACGGCGAGTCGGGGCCGTCGAGTGCCGACCTCCGCCAGGGTGCCGCTCCCGTGTCGTCTGCCATGACTCGACGTTACAGTTTGACCAACAGTTGTGTCTAGCAATGTAGCGTGAGAGAGTGCGGGGCATGTCGGCCGAGCTCACTCCCCTGCCGGCGCGCTCCGTCGTGCTCAGCCTGCTGCTGGGGCGCCATCCCGACCGGATGAGCCCGGCCGAGCTGACCAGGGCCGGCGAGTACTTCGGGATCCCCGCCTCGACCCTGCGGGTCGCCCTGACCCGGGCGGTCGCCGCGGGCGACCTCCGCCGGGTGGTCGGGGACTACGTGCTCGGCGACCGGCTGGTCCGGCGACAGCTTCGCCAGGACGAGGCGGTCGAGGACGCCGAGACCTCCTGGGACGGCACCTGGGAGATGGCGGTCGTCGTCGTGACCGGACGGTCCGCGTCCGATCGAGCGGCACTGCGCGACCTGCTCACGTCGTACCGGCTCGCCGAGCTGCGCGAGGGCGTCTGGATGCGCCCCGCCAACCTCAGCCGACCGGCGGCGTACACCGCGGAGCCGGTGCTCACGACCTTCCGCAGCGAGCCCGACGCGGACCCGCGCGCGCTCGCAGCCGAGCTGTGGGACCTCGAGCGCTGGGCAGCGGAGGGCCTGCGCCTGCTCGGGCTGCTCAACGGCGCCGCGGAGCCGGCGAGCCGGCTCGCGGTCGCGGCGCACCTGGTCCGCCACCTGCTCGACGACCCGCTGCTTCCGGTCGACCTGCGGCCGGAGGGCTGGCCGGGCGCCGAGCTGCGCACGGCGTACGGCGCCTACCAGGACGAGTTGCGGTCGCTAGCCGTGGTCTGACCGTGACCTGATCCGTCGCGCGGCCGGCTACGGTTCGATGGTGGCGCGCCACAGCTCCTCGCCGTAGGCCCTGGTGTAGTCGCGGAAGAACAGCGCGCCGCCCGCCTCGGTCAGCTCCGTCGGCTCGTTGTCGGCGCTGATCGACTCGTCGGTGACCTGGGTGGCGACGGAGCCTCGGACGTAGAAGAGCGCATCACCGGTCGCGCTGGTCTGCGAGCGGAAGAAGACGGCGTCGCCGACCACGGTCAGCTCCACGGGATCGGGGCCTGCGCCGTCGTCCCTGGTGGACGGCAGCTTCACCGTGCCCGCCTTGGTGCCGTCCGACTTCCACATGAAGCGGCGGCTGTCCGTGATCGCGCTGAAGTACGCCGTCCCGTTGAGGTCGGCGAACCGGGTGGGGTCGCTGCCCTGGCTGGAGGGGTTGGCCGGGTCGACGACCGGGTTGATGTTCTTCAGTCGCTGGGTGCCGGCCTTCGTCCCGTCGGAGGTCCACAGCTCGTTGTCCAGGTTGGCGTCGTGGGCGGCGAAGAAGAGCTTGTCACCGACCGCTGTCATGTCGGCGACCTGGCTCGAGTCCGGACCCCGCAGGATGTCCTTGACCAGGTGCGTACCGGTTGCGGTCCCGTCGGAGACCCACAGCTCCCGCCCGTAGCTGCTCTCGGGCCCCGCAGTGAAGAACACCCGGGTGCCGAGAGCCGTCAGGTCGGTCGGCTGCAGGTTGAGCCTCCCCTTCACCCGCACCGTGCCGGCGAAGGTGCCGTCCGACTTCCACAGGTCGTTGCCGCCGGTGGCGATCGCGTTGAAGAAGAGCGTGTCCCCGACGGCGGTGAGGTTCGCCGGGTTGCTGGACTGCTCGGCGCTCCCCGGCGTCGGCGCGTTGAGGTTGCGCACGCGGACCGTGCCGGCCTTGGTGCCGTCGGACTTCCACAGCTCGCGGTCCAGGTTGGTGTCGATCGCGGAGAAGTACAGGGTCCCGTTGACGTCGGTGAGCTCCTCGGGGTCGCTGCTCCGCTCGATGGCCCGGAAGTAGTTGTTGATGTTGCGGACCATCTGGGTGCCGAGCCTGGTGCCGTCGCTGACGAAGAGCTCGCGGTTGGGGAAGCCGGGTTGGCTGTCCTTGGCCAACGCTGAGAAGAACAGCCTGTCTCCGACCGCCGTGAGGTTGCGCGGCTCGGAGCCTTCCCATCCCGGGAAGATGTCCTTGACGATGTGGGTGCCGGCCCTGGTGCCGTCGGAGACCCACAGCTCGTCGCCGTAGTCCGGGCTGATGTGGTTGTAGAACACCCGCGACCCGACCGCGGTGACGTTGTGCGGCACCGATCCGACCATCCCGGGCCGGACGTCCTTGACCATGGCGGCGTGGACGTCACCGGACGCCGCGGTCGCTCCCGGCCCGGGAACGGCGAGACTGACCGCCGCCATCGCCATCGCCAGCACCCACCAGGACAACCAGGGCTTCCGCGCTGCACGCATGAGCTCTCACCGCTCTTCCGTAGCGGCGCCTGGGGGACCGAGGGGAGCACGGTCGGCGCCGGAACTGAAAACTAGGGCGGAGCAAACCCCTTGTCCGGCGAATGAGGAAACCGCTCGTATGAGGACGGTCAGGGCTCGACGGTGACCTTGATGGCCTCGCCGTTCTTGACGATCTCGAACGCTGCCAGCGCGTCCGCCAGCGGGATGTGCCGGGTGATGAGGTCCTTGACCGGCACCTGACCAGTCGAGATGTACTCGAGCGCCCGCTTGTTGTGCTCGGGCGCCGAGCCGTTCGCCCCGTGGATGTGCAGCTGGCGGTAGTGCACGACGTTGGAGTCGCAGGTGATGGTGGGATCGGTCTTGGGCAGGCCGCCGAAGAACGAGATCCGCCCGTTGCGGGCGGCCATCGCGATCGCCTGCTCCTGGGTGACGTTGGCGGACGTCGCGGTGATCACGACGTCGGCACCACGCCCCCCGGTCAGCTCCATGACCCGCTCGACGACGTCGACCTCCGCCGCGTTGATGACCTCGTCCGGCTGGACCGCCTCGGCGGACAGCTTGAGCCGGTCGGCGTTGACGTCGACGAGGTAGACCGGGCCGCTGCGGTGCACGCCGCGGGCGATCCGGATGTGCATGCAGCCGATGGGGCCGGCGCCGAAGACGACGACCGTGTCGCCCTCCTCGATGCCGAGCAGCTCCTGGGCGTTGATGGCGCAGGCGAAGGGCTCCGCCGCGGAGGCCTCGTCGTAGCCGACGTTGTCCGGGATCCGGTTGAGCCCGTCGACCTTGAGCACCTGGCGCGGGACGATCATGTACTCGGCGAACCCGCCGTCGTACTGGTAGCCCATCGAGGTCTGGTTCTGGCAGACCGCCATCCAGCCCTTCCGGCACTCGTAGCAGTCGCCGCACGGGACGGCGGCGATCACCTGCGTGCGGTCCCCGACCTTCCAGTCGCTGCCGTACGTCGCGTTGACGTCGGCGCCGACCTCGACGACCTCCCCCGCGATCTCGTGGCCGATCGTCCGCGGCGGCGTGAGGTTCTGGTGACCGTTGTGGAGGATCTTGACGTCGGTGCCGCAGGTCGAGCAGCTACGGACCCGCAGCTTGACCTCGTCGGGCCCGCACGCTGGCTCGGGGACGTCCTCGAGGCGGACGTCTTCGGGTGCGTAGAAGCGCAGGGCCTTCATCGGTGGGTTCCTTCCGGGGACGGGCGCGGGTCTCGGTCTGCGCCCACCGTAGCCCCGATTCGGGCGTAAAGCCACACATTTAATGCCCAGTTGTGCCCGGGCTCTTGCTTTTGTGCCCGTTTCGGACTCTACTGGGCACATCGATGTGACCGGCGTCACCACCGGCCGAGACCGAGGAGTCCGAGATGACCACCACCCAAGCGCCCGCGCGAGGCGGCGTGCGCGTCCGAGTCCAGAAGTTCGGCACGTTCCTCTCGAACATGGTCATGCCGAACATCGGGGCGTTCATCGCCTGGGGCCTGATCACGGCCCTGTTCATCGAGGTCGGCTGGCTGACCAAGCTCGGCGTCGGCGAGGACCCGGGCGGCTGGGTCGCGGAGATCGGCGGGTGGGGCGAGTTCGCGGGCGGCGGGATCGTCGGCCCGATGATCACCTACCTGCTGCCGATCCTGATCGGCTACACGGGCGGCAGGATGGTCTACGAGACCCGCGGCGGCGTCGTCGGGGCGATCGCCACCATGGGGGTCATCGCCGGCACGGAGATCCCGATGTTCATGGGCGCCATGGTCATGGGTCCGCTGGGCGGCTGGACGATGAAGCGCATCGACGCCTTGTGGGACGGCAAGATCCGGCCCGGCTTCGAGATGCTCGTCAACAACTTCTCCGCCGGCATCTGGGGCGGCATCCTCGCCACCTTCGGGTTCTTCGTGATGAGCCCGATCGTCACGTTCGTCAGCGACCGGCTCGGCGACGGGGTCGACTTCCTCGTCGAGAACGACCTGCTGCCGCTCACCTCGCTCATCATCGAGCCGGCCAAGGTGCTCTTCCTCAACAACGCCATCAACCACGGCGTGCTGACGCCGCTCGGCAGCACCGAGGCGCTCGAGAACGGCAAGTCGGTGCTGTTCCTGCTCGAGGCGAACCCCGGGCCCGGTCTCGGACTGCTGCTCGCGTACACCGTCTTCGGCAAGGGCCTGGCCAAGGCCTCCGCGCCCGGCGCCGCGATCATCCACTTCCTCGGCGGCATCCACGAGATCTACTTCCCCTACGTGCTGATGAAGCCGAAGCTGATCCTCGCGATGATCGCCGGCGGCATGACCGGCGTCTTCGTCAACGTGCTGTTCGACGTCGGCCTGCGCGCGCCGGCCGCCCCGGGCTCGGTCTTCGCGGTCTACGCGCAGACGGCCAACTTCGTCGGCGTCACCCTCTCGATGCTGGCCGCTGCCGCCGTCACCTTCGTCGTGGCTGCCTTCCTGCTCAAGACCGACAAGGCCGAGGATGCCGACGACGAGCTCGTCCACGCCACCGCGAGCATGGAGTCGATGAAGGGCAAGCGGTCGATCGCCTCCTCGGTCCTGGCCGCTCCCCGCCAGGGCGGTGCGATCACCAGCATCGTCTTCGCCTGCGATGCGGGCATGGGCTCCTCGGCGATGGGCGCCTCGGTGCTCCGCCGCAAGATCCAGGGCGCGGGCTTCGACGACGTCACCGTCGTCAACCAGGCCATCGCCAACCTCACCGACAGCCACGGCGTCGTGGTCACCCACCGCGACCTCACCGACCGGGCCCGGCAGCGTACGCCGTCGGCCGTCCACGTCTCCGTCGACGACTTCATGGCGAGTCCCCGGTACGACGAGATCGTCGACCTGCTCGCGCAACGGAACGCCGACCCCGGGACGGACGTGCTCCCGCTCGAGGCCATCGTCCTCGACGGCACCGCCGCGACCCGTGACGAGGCCATCACCGAGGCCGGCGCCCTGCTCGTGGCCACCGGCGCCGTGGAGGCGGCGTACGTCGACGCGATGCACGAGCGCGAGCGCTCGGTGTCGACCCACATGGGCAAGCTGCTCGCCATCCCGCACGGCACCAACGAGGCGAAGTCCGCGATCAACCGCACCGCCATCTCGTTCGTGCGCTACCCCGCGACGATCGACTGGAACGGCAAGCCCGCCGAGTTCGTGGTCGGCATCGCCGGAGCCGGCAAGGACCACCTCGACCTGCTGGGCCGGATCGCGAAGGTCTTCCTCGACGACGAGGCGGTCGAGCGCCTCCGCACGGCGTCCACCCCGGCGGACGTGAAGGCGGTGCTGGACTCCGTGCGCGCATGACCCGCCACAATGACCCCGTGGACTCGGAGAGCAGGCAGTCGCAGATCCTCGAGCTCACCCGCGCGCGGGGCAGGGTCGAGGTGGCGCCCTTGGCCGACGAGCTCGGCGTGGCCACCGAGACCATCCGGCGGGACCTCAAGCTGCTCGCGTCCCGCCGCCTCGTCAAACGGGTCCACGGCGGGGCGGTCCCGCTCGAGAGTGCCGCGTTCGAGTCAGGGGTCGAGTACCGCAGCCGGGTGGACCTCGCCCAGAAGCACCGGATCGCCGGCGCGGCGGCCGCGCTGCTCCACGGCGCGGAGACGGCGTACATCGACGAGGGCTTCACCCCCCGCCTCGTCGCGGAGCGGCTCGCCGACAAGGAGCTGACGGTCGTGACGTCCTCGCTCCTCGCTGCCGAGGCGCTCGCGGACAGCGACAGCGTCACGGTCCTGCTCCTCGGCGGACGCATGCGCGGTCGGACGCTCGCGACCGTCGACCACTGGGCGCTGGACATGCTCCACAGCCTGGTCATCGACGTGGCCTACATCGGGACCAACGGGATCACGACCACCGACGGGCTCACGACGCCCGATCCGGCCGTCGCCGCCGTCAAGCACGAGGCGATCAAGCGGTCGCGCCGATCCGTCCTGCTCGCTGCGCACTCCAAGTTCGGGATCGCGAACTTCTGCCGGTTCGCCGAGGTGGCCGACTTCGAGACGATCGTGACCGGCACCGAGCTGCCGTCCGCGCAGGCGCACGAGTTCGAGGCGCTCGGGCCGAAGGTCGTGCGCGCCTGACCACGCTGACCGCGCGGCGGCCGGTCCGGCCGGGCCGTGAGGTCAGGCAGCCAGGCTCTGCCGCATCTCGATCAGCCACTGCCGGTAAGCGAGGTGCGACTCCCGCAGGAGGTCGCCGGGCCAGTCGGCGGGCAGCAGCTCGGCCGGCAGCACCGGGTCCGCGAGCAGGTGGCGACCGGAGGTGGCACACGCGGTGAACCGCAGCACCGGGTCGGTGGTGTCGGTGGCGTCGAGCAGCGCGCGGGCGGTCGCGGCCCAGGCGTCGAGGTCCCACAGCTCGGCAGCCAGGGCGGCGGGCTCCTCCACCGTGCGGCCCGTGAACCGGGTGGTCACGTCGCCGACCGACGCCGGCCAGTCGAGACGGAGGTTCGCCGGCCGGGTCCACACCCCTTCCCGGAGCTCGGCCAGCCGCAGGCCGGTGAGCTCCGCGCGAAGCTCGGCCCGCTCGGCGGCCGAGCGACCGCTCACGGTCACCACGACGACCTCCCACTGCCCGCGCCACGCCCTGGTGCGGGGGTGCACCGCCTGGTCCTGCCGACGCTGGCGCTCGAGCAGGCGGTCGGACAACCGGTAGCCCGACTCCTGACGAACGAGGTCGCCGGCCGCGGTCATCCGCGACAGCGCGACCCGCACGGTCGGCTCGGCGAACCCCAGCAGCGAACCGGCGGCGACCAGCTCGCGCGCGGTCAGGCTCGGGACCTCTGCCGCGATGAGCATGGTGAGCAGGGCGGAGCGCGTGGAGACGGGCTTGAGCAGAGTCTTCGACATCGGGGCGATGTTACGCGACGCCGACGACCGTCGCCGGACTGTTGTGATCTAGGTCTAACGCTCTTGGCGCAGCCGTCGGGCGTCTGTAACGTCCGGCGCATGACCTCCGACCAGACCCTCGCCGGCCGCACGATGATCATGTCCGGCGGCAGCCGCGGCATCGGGCTCGCGATCGGCATCGCCGCCGCCCGGCAGGGGGCGAACGTCGTACTGCTCGCGAAGACGGACGTCCCCGACCCGCGCCTGCCCGGCACCATCCACACCGCGGCGGCCGAGATCGAGGCGGCGGGAGGTCAGGCGCTCGCCGTCGTGGGCGACGTCCGCGACGAGGAGTCGGTGACGAGCGCGGTCGAGCAGGCGGTGGAGCGCTTCGGCGGCATCGACATCTGCGTCAACAACGCCTCGGCGATCGCGCTGGCGTCGACCGAGGAGCTCCCGGTCAAGCGGTTCGACCTGATGACGTCGATCCAGCTCCGCGGCACGTACCTGCTGACCCGAGCCTGCCTGCCGTACCTGCGCGAGGGCACCAACCCGCACGTCCTCTCGCTGTCGCCGCCGCTCAACCTGTCGCCGCAGTGGCTCGGTGCCCACCCGGCGTACACCCTCGCGAAGTACGGCATGTCGCTGCTGACCCTCAGCTGGGCGGCGGAGTACGCCGAGCACGGCGTCGCCGCGAACTGCCTGTGGCCCGAGACCCTGATCGCCACCGCAGCGGTGGAGAACCTGCTCGGCGGCGACGAGGCCATCGAGAAGGCGCGGACGCCCGAGATCGTCGCGGACGCCGCGATCGAGATCCTGACCCGGCCCGCCCGGGAGTGCACCGGCAACACCTTCGTCGACGTCGACGTGCTGCGGGAGGCAGGGGTCACCGACCTCGGTCAGTACGGCGGCACCGGCACCCTCGAGTACGACATCTTCGTCGACCCGCCCGCCTGACGTCCCACCTGATCGCGTTCAGACCAGGCCGTCCGGAAGCTCGGCCCCTGCCTCCATCAGCTCCACCAGCCGTCGCGCCCGGAGCACGGCATCGGCAGCGACCTCGACGTCGACGGCCAGGTCGGTCACCCCATCTGACGGTTGTCCGGGACCTGATCGCGGGCCGTGCCTGTCAAGACCCGTGGTCGACCGCGCGTGCAGGTCGGCGAGCAGGGCCTCCCGGTCGAGCCCCCGCACGGCCATCAGCACCAGCGGATCGGCGTCGACCAGCCAACCGGTCTGGATGAGCACAGCGAGCGCGTGCCGGCACGGATCGAGGTAGGCATCGCAGGTGCAGCTCGCGGCCAGCTCTCCGCCGTACGGCAACAGCTCGACGCCGAGCTCCTCGGCGTGCTCGACCAGGTCGTAGGGCAGCTCGCCGGCGAGCAACGCGGCGATCCGGCCGGCCTCGGCGGCGACCACGTCGACCAGCGAGCGGCGCTCCTCGTCGGCCAGGACCGGCACCCGGACCTCGACCGTCCACGCGTCGTCACCCTCGCGCACCGCGGCCAGCAGGGACCCGGCGGCGACGCTGATGCCGCCCACCTCCCCGCGCCGGGCGATGCTGCGGCCGGCGCGGAGGTCCTGGTCGACGTACGCCGCCTCCTCGACGGCCCGGTGCCACGCCTTGCCCCACCAGGACCGGATGCCGGTGCGCGGCGCGGCCAGTCGGCCGTGGGTGACCCGACCGGGCTGTCCCGGCACCGCTCAGCCCTCCCGCTCGTCTTGCTGGTCGAGCTGGTCGAGACCCACCCGTGCCTCGCGGCGCAGCGTCACGAGATCACGCAGGTCCTCGTTGCTGAGCTCGGTGAGGGCGGCTTCGCCGCGGGCGAGTACGGCGTCCGCGACCGCGCGCTTGCGCTCGAGCAGTGCCGCGACCCGCTCCTCGATCGTCCCCCGGGTGACCATGCGGTGCACCTGCACCGGCTTGGTCTGGCCGATCCGGTAGGCCCGGTCGGTCGCCTGCTCCTCGACCGCGGGGTTCCACCAGCGGTCGACGTGGACGACGTGGTCGGCGCGGGTCAGGTTGAGGCCGGTGCCGCCTGCCTTGAGGCTAAGCAGGAAGACCGGGACCTCGCCCGCCTGGAACCGGGCCACCATCGCCTCGCGCTCGGAGACGGGCGTGCCGCCGTGGAGGAACTGGTGCGGCAGGCCGGTCTTCGCCAGGTGCTGCTCGATCAGGCGCGCCATGGCGACGTACTGCGTGAAGACCAGGACCGCGCCCTCCTCCGCCACCACCGTGCCGAGCAGCTCGTCGAGCAGCTCCAGCTTCTCCGACCGTCCGGCGAGCCGCACGGCGCCGGACTGCTTGAGGAACTGCGCGGGGTGGTTGCAGATCTGCTTGAGGCCGGTGAGCAGCGCCAGCACCAGCCCGCGCCGCTGGGCGTCGTCGCCCGGCAGCCGCTCGATCCGGTCCATGGTGTCGCGCACGAACGCCTCGTAGAGCACGGCCTGCTCCCGGGTGAGGCCGAGCAGGTGGTCGGTCTCGGTCTTCGGCGGGAGCTCCGGAGCGATGCCGGGGTCGGACTTGCGGCGGCGCAGCAGGAACGGCCCGATCAGGTCGGCGAACTGGCGGGCCTTGGTCGGTTCGACACCGGACTCGATCGGCGCACCCCACACCCGCCGGAACGCCTGGCGGCTCCCGAGCAGTCCGGGGATCGCCCAGTCGAGGATCGACCAGAGCTCGGTGAGGTCGTTCTCGACCGGGGTGCCGGTCAGCGCGACCCGGCCCCGGCTCGAGATCTGGCGGAGCGCCCGGGCGGTGGACGAGCGGGAGTTCTTGACGTGCTGCGCCTCGTCGGCGACGACCAGGTCCCAGGGCACTGCAGCGAGCGCCGCATGGTCGCGGCGCATGGTGCCGTACGTCGTCAGCACGAACCCCGCCCCGCCGCCGTGCAGGTCGAGCTCGTCGAGACCTCCCAGCTCGCGCGCGGTGCCGTGGAACCGCCGGACCGGCAGCTCCGGCGCGAAGCGCCGGATCTCGGCCTCCCAGTTGCCGAGCAGGCTGGCGGGACACACGACGAGCGTCGGCCCGCCCTCGGAGAGGCCGTGCTCGAGTCGGTGCAGGTGGAGAGCGATCAGGGTGATCGTCTTGCCGAGGCCCATGTCGTCGGCGAGGCAGGCGCCGAGCCCGAGGCCGGTGAGGTCGGCGAGCCAGGTGAGCCCGTGGCGCTGGTAGTCGCGCAGCTCGGCGCGCAGCCCGGCCGGAGACGGCAGGGGCTCGCGGGTCGGCGCGGCCAGCAGCTGATCACGGACCTTCAGCAGGCTGGCGCCGACGACGACCTGCTCGGTCCCGCCGGGGGCGTCGGTCGCGCGGGTCCCAGCGTCGGTCCCAGCTTCGGTCCCTGCGTCGGGCAGCTCGGCGACGCCGGTGAGCGCCGCGGCGAGGGCCTGGGCGCCGGAGGCCTTGCGGATGAGGCGCTTGCGGGCGCGCTGGGCGGTCGCCGGGTCGACCACGGTCCACGCGCCGCGCAGCTTGAGCACCGGCGCCGCGGCGCTGGCCAGCTGCTCCATCTCCTCGTCGGTGAGCGGGTCGCCGTGGAGGGCGATCTGCCACGAGAACGCGAACAGGCCGGCCGCGGCGAACGGGCTGTCCTGGAGGGGCAGCTCGGCGTTCCTCGGCTCGGCGTCGCGAGGGTCGGGACGGCGGTCCAGCACTGCCCGTGCGGTCAGGTCGCGGCCGAGCGACCGCGGCCAGTGGACGTCGACCCGGGCCGCGCGCAGCGCGCCGACGTGCGCGAGCAGGCTGCCGATCTCGGGGCCGTCGAGGGTCAGCTGGTCGGGGACCGACAGCGCCAGCAGCCGGTCGAGCACGGGCCACACCTCTGCCGCCGAGCGCAGGGCGATGCTCGCGTGGACCCGCGCCCGGGACCCGAACCCCTGGGACTCCGCATCCGTCCACAGCAACGCCCCGTCGCAGACGTGGAGCGGGTCGCGCTCGTCGTGGACCTGGAGCACGACCCGCACCGAGCCCGCGACCAGCTCCTCCTCGTCGGCCTCCACCCGCAGCGAGATCCGCACCAGCTCGGGCAGCGCCACCGCGCTCTCGGCGCGCGCCCGCTCGGCCGCCCGGCGCCGGACCCGCTCGGCGAAGTCGGTGGCGCCGCCGGCCGCTGGGGTTGCTGCGGTCGGTGCGGTCGCTGGGCTCGCTGGGCCCTCCTTGCGAGGCCCGCCGCTGGATCCGTGGTCGGAGGCGTCCCCGGACCGGACCGGCGCCGCCCGCGGCAGCGTGTCGGCGACGGCGTCGATCACCTGCGCGACCATCGCCTCGGCAGCGGCCGGGTCGAGGTCGTCGTACGCCCGGGCGTGGGCGAGCTGGGCGATGCTGTCGCGGTCGCGTTCGTCGAGACCGTCGATCCGCCAGCCGGGCCGGCCCGGCCCGATGGCCGGGACGAGCTTGCCCGCGGCGACGAAGCGTCCGGCGAGCAGCGCTGCGCTGCCGAGCAGCGCGACGCTGGGGTGGACGTCAGGCCGGGTCCGGGCGCGGCTGAGCACCGGCAGCGCGGCCCGGATCGGGAGCTGGATCGTGCGCCGTGCGGGTCTCGAGACCGTTGCCCGAGCGACTTCGTCGACCGACGCGGTGAACTCGATCGTGCCGTCCCTGGGTGGGTCGGCCGGCAGGAAGGTAGCCGGTCCGGAGACGGGCACGAAGCTCACACGGCCTCCCAGCTGCGGTCAGGGTCTCGAGATGGGTCTCGTGACGGTCGCAGAGCGACCTCCTCGACCACCGAGTGCGACGCTAACGGGTGGGACCGACGGTGGGTTCCCGGTGTCCCGTCAGGGCCGCTTCGAGCGGCCGAGCACCTGCCGCAGGGAAGCCAGGGCGACGAGCACCGACCCCGCGGCGGCGAAGCCCACGCCCCACCAGGTCGGGTGCTCCACCATGAGCACGAACGTCGAGGTCGGCACGACCGTGGCGGGCATCGCGATCGCGAGCACCGTGAACCCGGAGTGCCCGGTGAGCGACGCCGCGAGCGCCCACAACAGGGTCAGGACGGCGGCGATGGCCAGGATCACGTAGACGTCGTTGTCGTAACTGGGAGAGTCCTCGCTGACGAGGAAGAACGACGCGGTGCCGCTGCCGACGTCCGTCGGCATGCCGATGTCGTCCGTCGGCATGCCGAAGTCGCCGAAGAACTGGCCGATCGCCTGCAGGGCGACCAGGACGAGCAGCACCGCGTTGATGCCGACGACACCGATGACGCCGGCGACGACCCCGCTCAGCGCGCGCGTCCGCAGCAGCCAGCCGACCGCGGTCACGGCGAGCACGAACACCGCGATCGTCGCCGCGGCGATGATCGCCCGGTCGTCCTCGTCACCGATGTCGGAGATCACGTCGTCGGTGAGCTGGATGTAGGCGATGCCCAACCCCAGGATCGCGGTGACGACGAACGCGCCGCGCCGGACGGTGGCGTACCCCAGGACAGAGAGCAGGACGACGACGCCGCCCACCAGGTAGGCGAGCCAGTCCTCGCTCCCGCCGATCTCCTCCAGCCCGACGCCGAGCATGATCCCGACACCGAGGACGCCGATCGAGCCGGTCCAGGTCACCAGCTCCTCGCGGATCCTGCCGGTCCCACGGACCGACACCGCCAGCGCGACCAGCACCAGCACCGCCGTGGCCCCGAGGCCGACGGTGTAGTTCGACCAGTCCAGGTCCCCGTCGGAGCGGGTGCGGTAGGCCGAGATCATCACGGCGGCGGCCAGGAGACCGACCCCGAGCGCGATCGGGAGCATCCCCATGCCGGGTCGGCCCGGCTCCCTCGCTGCCGTGGGCGTCGACGGCGGAGGCGGCGGATCCATCACCGCGGTCACCGTCCCGCCCGGCGGCGGCGGCGCGCCGGCGATCGCCGTCTCGGCCGGCGGCGGGGGCGGCGGCGCGGGCGACGCGCTGTCGGTCCGCGGCCGGTCGCCGGTCGCGTCAGCGGGAGCGGGAGCGGGCGGGTCGTTCGGCCTGCCGCGCGGCGTGTCGGAGCCGGTGGAGGGAGCGTCCTCGGTCATGGTCCGACCGTACGGCTATCGACCGTCGATCCCGTGGACCGCGCGCCTCAGGCCGACACGGCCAGCGTGAGCGGGAGCACCGCCTCGGCGCCGGCAGCGGCCAGCGCGTCGGCCGCGAGGGTCAGTGACCAGCCCGTCGCCACCAGGTCGTCGACGAGCAGGACCCGTCGGCCACGCACCGCCTCGGGATCGGTGAGGACGAGCCCATGGCGGCGGGTCACCGCGGCCACGCGCTGGGCCGAGTTGGTGGCGCCCTGGCCCGGGAGGACCGCAGGGTCGGTGATCGCCCACCGTCCGACGACCGGCCGTTGCAGGTAGCGCGACAGCCCGTCGGCGAGGTCGGCCACCATCGCGCCCCGGGTCTCCGACTCGGTCACCACGATCACGTCGGGCGCGGGCCGCCAGTCGGCGAGCATCGCCACGACTGCGTGCACGAGCGGCACCGGGACGGTCGCGGGAGCATCGCCCCTGAAGAGCTCGCGCAGGGCCGTCCCGTGACCGAGGTCGGTGAGCCGCGCGATCGCCCTGCCCTCCTCGGCCGGCTGCTTGATCCGTCCGGACCGGTCGATGCCCAGCGCGGACAACCCGGTCGGCCACAGCTTGCGCGGCTCGATCGGCACCCCCGGCCGTGCCAGCCGGTCGGCCGCCTCGGCCACCGCCTTGGGCGAGACGTCGTCCGGCAGCTCGAGGCCTCCGCAGTTGTCGCACCGGCCGCAGGTCCAGCCCTCCCCGGCGTCCTCCCCGGCAGCGCGGCGGGAGGCGTCGCCCGCAGCTTGCTGCCCGCCGTTCTGCGCCGGAGACGCGCTCGGGGCAATGAAAGGGTCGTCGAGCTGGTGGCGGAGGAACCACATCCGGCACTGGTCGGTCGTCAGGTAGTCGAGCATCGCGCGCTGCTCGCGCTCGCGCGCCTCGGCGACCCGGCGGTAGCGCTCGGCGTCGTAGGCCCACTCCTGACCCGTGGCCTCCCAACCGCCCTTGACCCGGCGTACGGCGCCGTCGACGTCGAGCACCTTGAGCATCGTCTCGAGGCGGTTGCGGCTGAGGTCGACCCGTGCCTCGAGCGCCGGCGTGCTCATCACGCCGCCGGACTCGGCCAGGGCGGCCAACGTCTCGCGCACCAGCTCCTCGCGGGGGAAGGCCAGCGACGCGAAGTAGGCCCAGATGTCGCGGTCCTCGATCGCCGGCAGCAGGACGACGGACGCCGGGCTCGTCGTGCCGCGCCCCGCACGGCCGACCTGCTGGTAGTAGGCCACCGGCGAGCTCGGAGCGCCGAGGTTGACCACGAAGCCGAGAGACGCGTCGAAGCCCATGCCGAGCGCACTGGTGGCGACGAGCGCCTTGACCTCCCCGTCGAGCAGCGCCTGCTCGAGGGCGAGCCGCTCGGTCTGCTCGGTCTGCCCGGAGTAGGCGGCGACCTTGTGGCCACGCGAGCGCAGGTAGTCGGCGACCTGCTGGGTCGCGGCCACGGTCAGGCAGTAGACGATGCCGCTGCCGGGCTGCTCGGCCAGGTGGTCGGCCAGCCACGCCAGCCGCTGCTCCGCCGTCGTCAGCCGGACGACTCCGAGGCGGAGCGTCTCGCGGTCGAGGCTGCCCCGCAGGACGAGGGCCTCACCTCCCAACTGCTCCGCCACGTCGTCGGTCACCCGCTGGTTGGCGGTCGCGGTCGTCGCCAGGACCGGGATGCCGTCGGGCAGCTCGGCCAGCAGGGTGCGGATCCGGCGGTAGTCGGGGCGGAAGTCGTGGCCCCAGTCGGAGATGCAGTGGGCCTCGTCGATCACGAGCAGGCCGCAGGTGGCGGCCAGTCGGGGCAGCACCTCGTCGCGGAAGCCGGGGTTGTTGAGGCGCTCCGGACTGACGAGCAGGACGTCGACCTCACCCCGCTGGATCGCGCCCTGGGTCGCCTCCCACTGCTCCATGTTGGTCGAGTTGATCGTGACCGCGCGGATGCCGGCCCGCTCGGCCGCGGCGATCTGGTTGCGCATCAGGGCGAGCAGCGGCGAGATGATCACCGTCGGCCCGCTGCCCTCCTCGCGCAGCAGCAGGGTCGCGACGAAGTAGACCGCCGACTTGCCCCAGCCGGTGCGTTGCACGACGAGCGACCGCCGCCGATCGACGACCAGAGCCTCGATCGCGGCCCACTGGTCGTCGTACAGCTCCGCATCGCTGCTGCCGACCAGGGCCTGCAGGTGCCGCTCGGCGCGGGCGCGAGTGGCATCGACATCGGTGGCGGTGGTCATGCGTCGTGTCTACCAGCGCCCCCCGACGAGAGGCATCGTCGGGCCGGTCGCCGCCGGTTGTCCACAGGGAACCGGGAGCACGTTGACCACACCGCGGCATCCGGGTGAGGTGTACGCTATGTGTATGACACGCACCAATGTCGATATCGATGACGAGCTCATCGCGCGGGTCATGAAGAAGTTCGGCCTGAAGACCAAGCGGGAGGCCGTCGACTTCGCACTCCGCCAAGTGGCGGGACCGGAGTCGGTGCGGGAGGCACTTCTCGGGCTCGAAGGCATCGGGTGGGACGGCGATCTCGACGAGATCCGCAACAACCCGGTGACCGAGTGGTGATCCTCGCCGATACATCGGTCTGGATCGATCACCTCCGCCGAGCCGGGACAGTCGCCCACCTCGAGCTGCGTCGACTGATCGAGGCCGACACCGACCTCCTCCGCATGTCCGAGCCGATCATCATGGAGCTGCTCAGCGGACCGACCGACGAGTTCACGGTGCGCCGACTCGAGCGCGACCTCGGCGCCTTGCCTCTGCTGCCGCTGGACCCCCGGGTGGACTTCCGCGAGGCCGCCGCTATCTTCCGCGCGGTGCGCCGCAGCGGCCGGACGGTCCGGAGCAGCGTCGACTGTCTGATCGCCGCCATCGCCCTCCGCAGCGGCTCGACGCTTCTCCACAAGGACGCCGACTTCGAGACGATCGCCGCGGTCACCGACCTCGACCACCGCTCGTTGCGTGAGGAGGAGTGACGGCCGAGCTCCGCGAGCGGTCTAGTCCGGTTGGTAAAAACTCCAGCCAGATCGCGAGATCGGGCGCGCAGAACCGCGTGCCCGACTAGTTTCTGTCTTGCCGCTGCAGGTGACCCGAGACGCCTGCAGCGGCACTTCAGTTTTTACGGCAGTGGCGGAACCAGGCCCTCCGGCCGAGCAGCACCGGCAGGAACGTCGGCAGCAGCACCCAGATCGGCCAGAAGTACCCGCCGCCGGACGTCGCCCAGACCACGACGCACACGATGGATGCGACCACGAGGCAGTCGGGCGCGCCGCCGTACCGCTGGTGGCGCGAGCGCTCCGGTCGTACGACGCCGCGGTCGGCCTGCGCCACCGCGTCGCTCGGGCGCCACGGCGCCTCGGGCCCCGGCCGCCCGGGCGTGTAGGGCTCGAACCTGGACTCGAAGCCGGTCGGTGTCTGGCTCATGAACCCATGAGACATCGACAAGGGCGTCGCGCGCATCTGTCCACGGTCAGAACTTCCGGTCCACCCGGAGGGAGACCACCCGGGCACGAGCGCGCTCAGTCGTCGCGCCAGTCCTCGTTGGTGAGCTCGCTGTCGATCTCTCCCTCGAGGTCGGCCCAGAGCGTGACGCCGCCGTGGTCAACCTCGTCGACGGTCAGGTAGATCCAGTCGTCGTACTCGGTGACCGGCTTCGTGATGTGCGCCCGGCTGTCACTGATCGACCCGTCGCTGCGGGAGCGCGCCTCCTCGTCGATGCCGACGAGGACGTCGGGGTCGATCACGTCGAGCGAGAACGGCGCGAGGTCGCGCGGCCGGGCGGCCGAGACCTTCTCCAGCACCTCGCCGTCCCAGACGAACTCGTCGGCGAGCTCGCCCTCGGCGACAGGCGGGACCGTCAACCGCAGCTCGTCGGTGCCATGGATCCAGACGTCCAGGACCTCGGTGGCACCGGTTGCCCGCTCGACCTCAGCGGCGACCGCGTCGAGCGTCGCCTGGTCGATGATCGGCCGATAGCTCTCCTCGGCGGGGAGTGGGTCCGGCGCCGGTTCCCGGTCGCCGAGGAGCAGGAACGCGGCTGCACCCGCGCCGACCATCCCGACGCCGACCAGCAGCCCCACCGCCGGGCGGCGTTTCCTCGCGGCCCCCGCCGGCGCCGGCGGATCGATCGGCCGGCCCGACGGATCACGGTTCTCGCGTTCGACCTCGTCGGTCTCGGGTGCGTCGTAGACGCGCCAGGAGTCCCCCGTCTCCCGGCCGGTCACCAGATCCGGACCCGGTCGCCCGGGTCGAGCCACAGGCCGTCGCCCGGCTCGGTGCCGAACACCTCGTGGAACTCGTCGAGGTTGCGGACGATGTTGGCCCGGAACTCCGGCGGGCTGTGCGGGTCGATGGTGAGGTACTGCCGCTCCTGCTCCGCCCGGCGCTTGGTGCGCCACACGTAGGCCCAGTTCATGAAGAGCCGGCGCCGGTCCTCGACCGACGCCTCGCGGCCAGCCGTCTGCTCCGCGATCACGAACGCCTTGTGCCCGATGGTCAGCCCACCGAGGTCGCCGATGTTCTCGCCGACGGTGAGCGCACCGTTGACCTTCTCGTCGGGGATCGCCCGCGGCGAGAAGCCGTCGTACTGCTCGACGAGCGTCTTGGACTTCACCTCGAACGCGGCCTTGTCGTCGGGGGTCCACCAGTCGTTGAGGTTGCCGGCGCCGTCGTACTGGGCGCCCTGGTCGTCGAACCCGTGGCCGACCTCGTGCCCGATCACGGCCCCGATGCCGCCGTAGTTCTCCGCCGGGTGGGCGTCAGGGCTGAAGAACGGCTTCTGCAGGATGCCCGCCGGGAAGCAGATCTCGTTGGTCCCTGGGTTGTAGTAGGCGTTGACGGTCTGCGGCAGCATAAACCACTCGTCGCGGTCGACCGGCGACCCGATCTTCGTGAGGTGCCGGTCGGTCTCGAACGCCGCCGACGCCTGCGCGTTGGCGACCAGGTCGTGCGCGACGACCGGCAGCTTCGAGTAGTCGCGGAACCTGTCGGGGTAGCCGATCTTCGGCCGGAAGGTCGCGAGCTTCTCGTAGGCCCGCTCCTTCGTGGCCTCGGTCATCCAGTCGAGCGCCTCGATGGAGACCCGGTACGCCGCGAGCAGGTTGGCGACGAGGTCGTCCATCATCGCCTTGGACTCGGGCGGGAAGTGGCGGGCGACGTACTCCTTGCCGACGGCCTCGCCCACCGCGCCCTCGACGAACGACACCGCGCGCTTCCAGCGGGCCCGCAGCTCCGGCGTGCCGGAGAGGGTGCGGCCGTAGAAGTCGAAGTTGGTCTCGACGAAGTCGTCGGGGAGGTACGGCGCCGCCGAGCGCAGCACCCGGCTGTACATCCAGTCCCGCCACACCTCGATCGGGGTCTCCTCGAGGACGGTCGAGAGGTGCTCGAGGTACGACGGCTGCCGCACGCACACCTCGGCGATGGTGGCGTGCTCACCAGTGAGGTGCCCGCCGAGGTTCGTGACGTAGGCGTCCCAGTCGAACGCCGGGCACATCGCCTTGAGCTCCTCGGAGTTGCGCAGGTTGTAGGTCTTCTGGACGTCGCGGGTCTCCGCGCGCTCCCAGTGGCCCTGGGCGAGGTCGGTCTCCAGAGCGAGGATCCGCTGCGCGGCGCCGGTGGGGTCCGGGTGCTCGCCGAGGGTCAGCAGCTTCGTGAGGTAGCCGACGTACGCCTCGCGGATCTCGGCGAACTTGCCGTCGCGGTAGTAGCTCTCGTCCGGCAGCCCGAGGCCGCCCTGGACGATGTGGAAGAGGTAGCGGTCGGAGTTGCGGTCGTCGGTGTCGACGTACGACCCGAAGACGCCGTAGCCCCCGACCCGCTCGAACTCGCCGAGGAACGCGGCCAGGTCGCGGACGTCGCGCAGGCCCGACGCCGCCTCGAGCTGGGCGCGGACCGGACCGAGTCCGAGGGTCGCGATCCGCTCGGTGTCCATGAAGGAGTTGTAGAGGTCGGCGATCTTGCGCGCGTTCTCGCTGTCCGCCGCGTCGACCGAGCCGGCGGAGACGCCTTCGACCAGGTCGGTGATGATGTCGCGCACCTGCTGCTCACAGACGTCGGCCAGCTGCACGAACGGGCCCCAGCTCGACCGGTCCGACGGGATCTCCGTCTCCACCAGCCAGCGGCCGTTCACGTGGCCGAAGAGGTCGTCCTGCGGCCGGATGTCGGTGTCCATGCCCTCGCGGGCGTCATCGAGGATGCTCACGAGGACCGAGCCTACGGGGTGATGACCAGTCGAAAATCGTCCGATCGGATCACGACAACGGCCCGGTCGTCCGCCAGACTGGCTTGTCATGCGCATGACCATCGCCGCCCTCGCGGCACTGACCAGCGTGCTGCTGGTCGCCCCTGCGCCGCCCGCGACCTCGGCCGGGCCGGCAGAGCGCTCGGACCGGACCATCGTGTCGAGCCAGCGAGTCGGGACGCTCGAGACGAACCGACGGCAGGTCGTCGCCCAGACCAATGCCCGTCGACGTGCCCACGGCTGCAACACCCTGCGTCGCAACAGAGCCCTCGACGTGGCAGCGCAGAGGCACACCCTCAGGATGGCCAGGGCCAACACCCTCTCCCACCAGCTGCCCGGCGAGGCGTCGCTCGGCGTGAGGGTGCGGCGGGCCGGCTACAGCTGGACGCTGGTCGGCGAGAACGTGGCCGCCGGCTACCCGACCGCGGAGGCCGTGGTGCGGGGCTGGATGAACAGCAGCGGTCACCGGCGCAACATCCTCAACTGCCGCTTCCGGCACATCGGCGTGGGCTACGCCGTGAGCGACCGCGGTACGCCGTACTGGACGCAGGTCTTCGGCCGGCGATAGGTCCGCACGTCGTTCCGCGGAAGTCGCGGAAGCGGGTCGGGTCAGCCGGCGGCGAACCCGTCGTCGATGAGCACCGGCACGACGTCGTCGGCGTCGAGCTCGGCCGCCACCGCGACGTCCGCGGCGTAGCCGACCGCCGCCAGCTCCCGCCCGCTCGCGCACTCTGCGAGGGCCGTCGGGAGGTCACCGGCCACCGAGCCGTACGACGCGGCGGCGTGCCGTGCCTCGGGACTGACTGACCGGCCCGGCAGGTCGAGGGCGGCGAGCACCGCGCCGGCACCCCAGAGGTCCTCCAGCCCGGGCCGGAGGGAGCCGTCCGGCCACCGCTCGCCAGCGGGAACGAACGCGATCACCGCGCCCGCGTCGAGGTGCGGGCGCAGCCAACGGGCGACCGCGCTCCGGTTGCGCAACGACGCTCCGACGACCGCCACCCCCGCCAGCGCCAGCGCCGCACAGATCGTCGAGCCGTTCGGCGACGGCAGGACGAGCCGCTCGACGGGCGTCGACGAGAGCAGCTGTGCGGGAGAGAGCGACGGCGGCGGGTCCGCGAGGCCGGCCGCCTCGAACCGTCCGACCGCCAGCACCGCCTCCCTCTCGGCGGCGAAGGTGTCCGCCCGCTCGTCCTTCCACCGGAACGGGTGGACCCGCGTGCCCTGGGCCACCGCGATCGACAGGGTGGTCGTGAACGACAGCACGTCGACGACCACCGCGACCACCGCTGGTCGAGGCGCGAGCCCTTCGACAGGCGGGTCCGGAGCGAGCCTCGAAAGCCGGGCCAGCGCGGCACCGCCGGTCGGGCCCCAGTCGAGGCGGACGTCGTACGACGCCTGTCCGTGCGCGGCGTCGATCCCGTCCCCGTCCGGCATGCCAGGACGCTACCGCGCCAGAGAGACGCCGATCACGTAGGCTTGCAACTCGTTGCATAGGTACGCCACACTCGAGCCATGGCCCTCGAGCACGCCCTCCTCGTCGCACTGCGCGAGCAGCCCGCGTCCGGGCTGGAGCTCGCGAAGCGCTTCTCGCGGTCCATCGGGTTCTTCTGGAGCGCCACGCACCAGCAGATCTACCGCGTGCTGGGGCGGATGGAGTCCGACGGCTGGGTCCGGGTCGAGACCGTCGCCCAGCAGGGCCGCCCCGACAAGAAGGTGTACGACGTCACCGCACTCGGGCAGACCGCGCTCGCGGACTGGCTGGCCGAGCCGACCCCCGACACGCCGATGCGCAGCGACCTCGCCGTCAAGCTGCGCGGCGCCTCGTTCGGCGAGCGGTCCGCCGTCCTCGACCAGGTGGCCGCGCAGATCGCCGACCACCACACCCGGCTCGACCACTACCGACAGCTGATGAAGCGGGACTACCCCGAGACCGACCGATCGGCACTGGCCGGGCTCGAGCTCGACCAGTACCTCGTGCTGCGCGGGGGGATCCTCATGGAGGAGGCCTGGATCGCGTGGCTGACCGAATACCTGGAGGCACACCAGTGACCACACAACCGACGACCCAGCCCGACGGGGCCAGCCGGACGCCGTACCCGCACCTGCTCGAACCGCTCACCCTCGGCGCCTCCCTCACCCTGCGCAACCGGGTCGTGATGGGGAGCATGCACACCGGGCTGGACGACCACCGCTGGGATCTGCCGAAGCTCGCGGCGTTCTATGCCGAGCGGGCGCGCGGCGGCGTCGGCCTCATCATCACCGGCGGGTTCTCCCCCAACGTGCGCGGCTGGCTCAAGCCGTTCGGGTCGCAGATGTCGAGCCGGCTGCAGGCCGCGCGGCACCTCCAGGTGACCGACGCGGTGCACGCCGAGGGCGGCGCTATCGCGCTGCAGGTGCTGCACGCGGGGCGCTACGGCTACTCCCCGCTCAGCGTCTCCGCGTCGAACCGGAAGTCGCCGATCACGCCGTTCCGCCCCAGCCGGCTCTCCACCAAGGGCGCCGACCAGACCGTCACCGACTTCGCGCGGTCGGTCGCGCTCGCCGGGAAGGCCGGTTACGACGCCGTCGAGATCATGGGGTCCGAGGGCTACCTCATCAACCAGTTCCTGGCCGCGCGCACCAACGACCGCACCGATGCGTGGGGCGGGAGCGCCGAGAAGCGGATGCGGTTCCCGGTCGAGATCGTGCGCCGCGCCCGCGAGCTCGTCGGTGGCGACTTCCCGATCGTCTACCGGATCTCGCTGATCGACCTGGTCGAGAAGGGGCAGACCTGGGAGGAGGTCGTCGAGCTCGCGCACCGGCTGGAGGAGGTCGGCGTCACCGTGCTCAACACCGGCATCGGCTGGCACGAGGCCCGGGTGCCGACGATCATCACCCAGGTGCCGCGGGCGGCCTGGGTCGACTACACCGCGCGGCTCAAGGCGGAGGTCTCGGTGCCGGTCTGCGCGTCCAACCGGATCAACACCCCGGAGATCGCCGAGGACATCCTCGCCTCCGGCAAGGCCGACCTGGTCTCGATGGCCCGCCCGCTGCTCGCCGACCCGGACTTCGTCAACAAGGCCGCCGCGGCGCGCGCCGACGAGATCAACACCTGCATCGCCTGCAACCAGGCGTGCCTCGACCACGTCTTCAAGAACCAGAAGGCCAGCTGCCTGGTCAACCCCCGGGCCGGCCGGGAGACGACACTGGTCCTGCGGCCGACCCGCGTCCGGAAGTCGGTCGCCGTCGTCGGCGCCGGCCCCGCCGGCCTCGCCACCGCTGTCTCGGCCGCGGAGCGCGGGCTCGCCGTCACCCTGTTCGAGAAGGCCGAGGACCTCGGCGGCCAGTTCAAGCTCGCGATGGAGGTGCCCGGCAAGGAGGACTTCCGCGACACGCTGCGCTACTACCGGCGCCGGCTCGAGGTGCTCGGCGTCGACGTGCGGCTGCGGACGGAGGCGAGCTCCGCCGACCTCGCGTCGTACGACGAGGTCGTGCTCGCGACCGGCGTCAAGCCGCGGGTCCCTGCCATCCCGGGCGTCGACCACCCGCGGGTCCTCCGCTACGACCAGGTGCTGTCCGGCGAGGTCGTGCCCGGCCGGCAGGTCGCCGTCATCGGCGCGGGCGGCATCGGGGTCGACGTCTCGGTGTGGCTGACCCACGAGCTGGGCGAGACGCCCGACGAGTGGATGTCGCACTGGGGCGTGGGCGATCCCAGCCTGCACCGCGGCGGCCTCACCGAGCCCAAGCCGCGGGCGCCGCAGCGCGAGGTCACCCTGATCCAGCGCAAGACCACCCCCATCGGCATCGGCCTCGGCAAGACCTCCGGCTGGGCGCACCGCGCCGTGCTGAAGCAGTCCGAGGTGCGCCAGATCAGCGGCGCGTCGTACGACCGGATCGAGCCGACCGCCTCCGGCGAGCGGCTGCGCCTTCACCTGACCGTCGGCCCTGCCGACAACCGCACGCCCGAGGTGGTCGAGGTCGACCACGTGGTCCTCTGCGCCGGCCAGGACTCGGTGCGCGACCTCGTCGCCCCCGGCCGGACCGTGATCGGCGGTGCGGACGTCGCTGCCGAGCTCGACGCCAAGCGGGCCATCCGGCAGGGGACCGAGGTGGCGGCGGCGCTCTGAACCTGCTGCGGTTTGGGACCAAACCGCAGCAGATCAGAGGGGAGAGGTGTCGTTCGTGCCCGATCGCCGATGGGTCGGAGCGGCCATCAGCCCGCCAGCCAGGGCACGAGCAGCTCGTCCCACAGGTCGGCGTTGGCGGAGCGGAAGAACCCGTGGTGGCCCAGCCGGCGGCCGTCGAGCTGCTCGGGGCTGAAGCGCTGCCGGACGATGTCGGCGGACGAGTACCAGTCGTGCAGGTGCCGGATGCTCGCGGCGCTCATCAGCTCGTCGTCGGTGAACGACAGCGACATCAGCGGCGCCTTCACCTCGGCGAAGAGCGCGGGGGCCTCGGGATGGTCGGCCTGGAGGTACTCCCGGTGCAGGCACCAGCGAGCCCACTGGCGCATCGCGCCGGCGGGCAGGTCGCCGATCATCCTCAGCCGGTTGCCCGGGTAGTAGCCCGCGACCCGGATCGACACCGGCGCGACGACGGACCACAGGAACGGCGCGATCCGCCGCACGCCCGGCTGGTTGCGCCGCCAGTGCCCGTCCCCGGCACTCACCGTGATGACGGACGCGAGCCGGGTGTGGTCGACGAAGGGGACCATCTGGCCACCCAGGCTGTGCCCGACCCAGGTGACGGGCAGCCCGTCGGCATCGTCCGCGACCGCGTCGAGGATGGACCGGACGTCGGCGAACCAGCGGTCGACGTCGGCGGTCTCCGCCTTCATCTCGGCCCGGCTGCCCATGCCGCGGTAGTCGAAGGTCACCGTCCGCCAGCCGTTCGCGGCGAGGTGGGTGGCGAGGGGGGCGTAGTAGGACGACGGCGTCGCCATGGCAGGTACGACGAGCACGACGCCGCGGGTCTCGCCTGCGTCGGGCTCGAAGCTGGTGATCGGCAGCGTGCGGCCATCGTCAGCGGTCACGGATTGCCGTCGGTTATGACGGGTGTCATAGTTCATGGCGAGATGCTATGACGGCTGTCATAGCCGAGGCAATAGGATGGCGCTGTGGCACGTGACACCCGGACCCGGATGATCTATGGCGCTGCCCGGATGATCGGCACCCGCGGCGCCGGCGCGATGAGCCTGCGCGACCTCGCCAAGGAGGCCGGCGTTCCGATCGGGTCGACCTATCACCACTTCCCCGGGGGCCGCCAGCAGCTGGTCGAGGAGGCCCTGCGCACCATCGGCGCGGTCGTCACCCGGCGGCTCGAGGTCGCCCGCGAGCGGGGTCCGGTCGCCGCGCTGGACGCGTTCGGGGACGAGTGGCGCACCCTGCTCGAGGACACCGAGTTCCTCACCGGCTGCCCGGTGTTCGCCGTCGCGACCGCCGACGACGAGGCGCTGCGCGAGGTCGCGAACGAGGTGCTCGAGTCCTGGCAGACCTCCCTCGCCGACGTACTGGTGGATGCCGGCCTCGGCCCCGATCGAGCGCCCCGGCTCGCCATGTTCATCGTCGCGGCCATCGAGGGCGCGATCGCGCTCTGCCAGGCCGAGCGGTCGATCGCGCCGCTGCGCGACACGATGGCCGAGATCCACCTGCTCGTCGACGACGCACTCGGATCCGCTCCACCCCCCTCCTAGGCTGGTCCTCGTGATCGTGGACCGCACCGACGAGGAGCTTCGCTACGCACTGCCCTGCAAGTGGGGGCTGGTCGAGGACGACGTCCTCCCGGCCTGGGTCGCCGAGAGCGACTACGCCTGGGCGCCGCCGATCGCCGCAGCGCTGGCCGACGCAGTGGAGCGCGGCCTCACCGGCTACCCAGACTTCGAGGTCGGTGGTCCCCTGGGCGAGGCGTACGCCGGCTTCGCGCTCCGCCAGTTCGGCCACGAGCTCGACCCGGCCGCGGTGATCCCCACGGCCGACGTCACCGCCGGCGTCCGGCTGGTCCTCGACGTGCTGTCCGAGCCGGGACCGGTCGTGATGCCGATCCCCGGCTACCCGCCGCAGCTGTCGATCGCCGAGGTCACCGGCCGCGAGCGGGTCGACCTCCTCGTCGACCCCGATGCGGAGCGCGCCGAGCTCGACCTCGACGCCCTCGACCGGCTGTTCGCCGACGGAGCCCGCACCCTGCTGCTCACCCAGCCGCACAACCCGTGGGGGCGGGTGTTCACCCGGGAGGAGCTCGAGGGCGTCCGCGACGTCGTACGACGCCACGGAGCGCGTGTCGTCTCCGACGAGATCCACGCGCCGCTGGTCCTCGCAGGCTCGCCCCCGCACACGCCGTACCTCTCCCTCGACGGCACGGCCGACCATGCCGTCGCCGTGGTCGCGGCGTCGAAGGCGTTCAACACCCAGGGCCTGAAGTGTGCACAGATCGTGGCACCCGACCCGGCCACCCGCGACCTCCTCCGCGACGTCCCGATGGCGCGCAACGACTCGTGGTCACCGCTCGGCGTGGTGGCCGCCGTCGCCGCCTACACCGAGTGCGACGACTGGCTCGACGCCCTCCGCGCCCGGCTCTCCGCGCAGCGGGACCTGCTGGTCGACCTGCTCGCCGAGCACCTGCCCGAGGCCCGGATGCGGCCGCTCGAGGCGACGTACCTCGCCTGGATCGACCTCCGGGGCTACGGCCACGACGACCCCGCCGCCGTCGTGCTCGAGCAGGGCCGGGTGCGGCTCTCCCCCGGCCACGACTACCAGCCTGGCCTCCCCGGCCACGTGCGGCTCAACATCGCCACCAGCCCCGAGCGGCTCACCGAGATCGTGCGGCGGATGGCGAAGGCGCTGGCCTGACCGCTCGTCGCACCTGACCTACATGTCGTGATTTCGCGAAATTGCGACATCTAGGTCAGGTACGACGCACGTCCCGCGGGACTCAGTCGTTGCTCGCGCGGGTGGCGGCGACCAGGTCGGCGTACCACTGGAAGGACCGCTTCTTGGTGCGCTGCTGGGTCTCGTAGTCGACGTGCACCAGCCCGAACCGCGCCCGGTAGCCCTCGGCCCACTCGAAGTTGTCCAGCAGCGACCAGGCGTAGTAGCCCCGGACGTCGACGCCCATCCGCATGGCTTCGGCGACCGCGGTGAGGTGTGCCGCGTGGTAGTCGATGCGCGTCTGGTCGTCGATCACGCCGTCCGCGTCCGGGCCCACGTTGTAGGCGCAGCCGGACTCGGTGATGTAGATCGGAGGTACGGCGGCGCGGAGCCGGGCGCGGAACATGATCAGCCACTCGCGCAGCGCGTCGGGCACCACCGACCAGAGCAGGTCGGTCCTCGGGTAGCCCATCACCTCGCGGAACTCGAACGGCATCGGCGCGTCCTCCCGGGCCGCGCCGATCCGGAAGGGCGTGTAGTAGTTGACACCGTAGAAGTCGAGCGGCTGCCGGATGGTCGCCAGGTCACCGTCCTTGATGACCTCCTCGAGCAGCGGCTCGAGGTCGCGGGGGTAGCGACCGAGCAGCATCGGCTCGATGTACATGGCGTTCCACACCGCGTCGAACAGCTTGGACGCGCCGACGTCGGCGTCGTCGTCGGACGCGGGCCAGATCGGGGCGTGGTTGTTGGCGCACCCGACGCTCGTCGCACCGGCGGCGCGGAGCGCGATCGCGGCCCGCCCGTGCGCCAGCAGCAGGTGGTGGGCGGCCGGCAGCGCGTCGAACAGCAGCTGCTTGCCGGGAGCGTGGATGCCGGTCGCGTAGCCGAGCGTCGTGACGACACTCGGCTCGTTGACGGGGATCCAGTGCTCCACCCGGTCGGCGAGACGTTCGCCGACGACCGCCGCGTAGTCGCCGAACCGGTCGACCGTCGTCCGGTTGAGCCACCCGCCGTCGTCCTCGAGCGCCTGCGGCAGGTCCCAGTGGAAGAGCGTCACCATCGGCTGCACCCCGACGGCGAGCAGCTGGTCGACGAGCCGGTCGTAGAAGTCGAGACCCTCCGCGTTGACCGCGCCCCGACCCGTCGGCTGGATCCGCGGCCACGCGATCGAGAACCGGTAGCCGCCCGCGCCGAGGTCCGCCAGCAGCGCGACGTCCTCGTCGACGCGGTGGTAGTGGTCGCACGCGACCGCGCCACTGCTGCCGTCGGCGATCCGACCCGGCTCCGCGCAGAAGGTGTCCCAGACACTCGGACCGCGGCCGCCCTCTGCGACCGCGCCCTCGATCTGGTACGACGACGTGGCGGTACCGAAGCGGAAGTCGGCGGGCAGGCGTGGTCCGTGCTCCCCCGATGTCACGGCACAATCCTGCCTTGTGACCGTCCACATCCGCAGGAGTTCTGCCCGGTTCGTCGAGCGCGAGCCCGGGCGTCGTACGCAGCACGCGTTCTCGTTCGGCGCGCACTACGACCCGGAATGGTTGTCGTTCGGGCCGATGGTGTGCCACGACGACCACCTGCTCGGCTCGGGCAACGGCTTCGAGGACCATCCCCACTCCGACCTGGAGATCGTGACGTACGTCGTCTCCGGGACGCTGCTGCACGAGGACTCGGTCGGCACCAGCGCCGCGCTGGGCGCCGGTGAGGTCGCCGTGCTGTCCGCGGGCTCGGGCGTGCGGCACCGTGAGGTCGCGTCGGATGCGGGCGCGGCCCGGTTCGTCCAGGTCTGGCTGCGGCCGGACGAGGTCGGGGCTGCGCCGGTCTACGCGCGGGCCTCGTCGGCCGCCGCTGTCCCCGGTGGTGGGCTGGTGCCGATCGCCGGAACGGGATCCGAGGTCGAGGTCGGCGTCGCCGGTGCGTCGTACGGCGTCGCCCGGCTCGCCGCCAACGAGAAGCTCATCCTGCCCGTCGCTCCGCGGCTGCACGTCTACGTCGTCTCCGGCGCCCTGGCGCGCTCGTCCCTCGCCGCGCCGCTCGAGTCGGGGGACGCCTTCTGCTTCGTCGACGAGCCGCACCACCAGGTCACCGCCGGCGCGCCGACCGAGCTGCTCGTCTGGTCCTTCGCCGGGTCGTCATCGCCGGAGTGACCGATAGCTCACGGTGGCACTGACGACCTGCTCAGTGCCGCACGCCGAGCGTGATCCCCATCGACGGCGCCTTGTGATCGTCGTCGTCGACGACTGCCAGCAGTCGGGTGTGCGTCGGTCCGGGCTCGAGCACCATCAGCCCCTCGACCTTGCTCACCCGCCCGTCGAGGAGGGGCAGCGGCGTGACGTCGGCGACGTCGGCGAGTGTGGGACCGTCGAGCCGGACGAGGGCCGAGGCGACGACGGCCCCGTCGTCGCGGACGTTGGGGCTGTCCTCGGCGGCGGCGCTCAGCAGGACCGAGCCGTCGGCCAGGGTGACGGCGTCGGTGATCGCGAGGCCGACGCCGGCCACGTCACCGAGGTCGTAGTGCCGCGGGTTCGTCACGGTCACGCTCCCGGGATCACGCCGACCGAGCACGGCTCCCGCCGTCTCGGCCGGATCGAGGTCCACGCTCCCGGGCAGCAGCCCGGCGGACGGGAGACCACGGAGGTACCACCGCAGCATGCCGTCGACCAGGCACGCGCCCTCGAGGTTGAGCGCGCCGACCGGCACCGACAACGCGTCGCCGACCCGCGCGTACAGCGGCGCCAGGTCGGCCACCGCGAGCGTCGGTCGCCCGTCCTCCAGGCGGAGCAGCACCCACCGCGTCCGCGCGGCGAGCGACCCCGACCCCATCATCAGCAGCACAGGTGCGCCCTCGACGTCCACCGCGCACGCCGCCTCGAGGTCCGGCTTCAGGTGCTTGGTGCCGGACGCCTCGTCGAACGTCTCGTGGCCGTCGACCGCAGGAAGCAGCCGTACGGCGCTCGCCGATCCCCCGCGGAACCACGCCCCGTGCGTCGCGTCGTCCTGCACGACCAGGAACCCGTCGTCGAGCGGCGCGACTGCGGACGCGGCACGGACGGGTGAGCCGTCGGCGAGGCGGAGCCGCTCGACGCTCTCGACCTCGATCTGCACCGCGCCAGTCTCACGTACGACGCCGGGTCGTCGTTGCCAGAGTGACCCATGGACCACTGTGGCACTGACGACCTCGCTCAACGCAGGATCTTGACCGCGCCCGGGCGGATCTCGACGACGAGGGGCGGCTCGCCGGGGCCGGGCAGCTCACCGACCGCCTCACCGTCCGCGCCGACGGGCGCGGGGGACCCGGTGCCGTCGTACCGACCGGAGACGGTGACCCGGGAGCCGCGCAGCACCTTGACCTCGTCGAGCGCGACGTGGGCGCCGTCGTAGACCTTGGGGAGCGAGCGGATCAGGTCCAGCCGCCCGGCGGCCTCGATGACGATCACGTCGAGCTCGCCGTCGTCGACGGCGGCGTCGGGCGCGATCGCCATGCCCTTGCCGTAGAAGCGGGAGTTGGCGACGACGACGTTGGCCGCGAGATGCTCGGAGCGCACCCCGTCGACCTCGACCGTCAGCGCGATCGGCCGGTAGGTGGCGAGGGCGCGGACCGCGGCGACCGGGTACTGCAGCCGGCCCGGCAGCCAGTGCGACCGGTCCACGATCTCGCCGGCCCGGGCGTCGACCCCGGCGTAGACGGATCCGGCGACCATCGCGGCGGGACGGCCCGGCATCGCGACCGACAGCAGGTCCACCGGCGTCGGCGTACCGCTGAGCAGGAGGGCGACCTGGCCCTCCTGGTCCATGGGCACCTCGAGCATCCGCGCGAAGTCGTTGCCGCGACCGGCCGGGATCACCGCGAGCTCCCCGCCCGCGTCGACGACCGCTCCAGCGACCGACGACAGCATCCCGTCGCCGCCGACCGACACGACGACACGGCCGGCGGCGGCCGCGAGCTTCACCAGGTCCGGGACGGCGGCGGGCGAGGAGGTGTAGCTGACCTCGACCTCGGCGCCCGCCTCCCGCAGCCGCCGCGCGAGCGGGACGACGACCCTCGGCGCCGCGCCGCCCCCGGAGTTCGGGTTGACGAGGAAGGTGAACGCGCGGGTCACGGGATCAGGACCCCGGGGTTGAGGATGCCGGCGGGGTCGAGCTCGCGCTTCACGGCCCGCAGTACGCCGACGCCGACCTCGCCGATCTCGGGCGTGAGCCAGCCGCGGTGGTCGGTGCCGACCGCGTGGTGGTGGGTGATCGACGCACCGGACGCGACGATCGCGTCGTTGGCCGCGGCCTTGGCCTTGAGCCAGCGCTCGAGCCGGTCGTCCCCACCCGCGGCGGCGATCGTGAAGTACAGCGAGCACCCGGTCGCGTAGACGTGGGAGATGTGGCAGAGCACCATCGTGCCCTCGCCGAGAGCCTCCTCCAGCGCGGACCTCACGGCCGCGTAGAGCCGCTCCCGGTTGGACCAGAAGGTCACCGTCTCGAGGGTCTCGACGAGCACGCCGACGTCGAGGAGGGAGTCACGGAGGTACGGCGCGTTGTACCTGCCCGCCGCCCAGGCCTCCCCCGGCTCCGCGCCGAGGGGGGTGCCGCCGAGCCCGCTGAGCGCGGTGGTGACCGCGGTCTTCTTCGCCGCGACCGCGGAGGGGGTGCCCTCGTAGCCGACGATCATCAGGCAGCCGTCTGAGCCCTCGCCGCCGATCGCGTCCGGCCGGGCGAGGTTGATCGCGGTCTCGTTCTCGTCCGAGAGCCGGATGACCGTGGGCAGCAGGTCGGACTGCGCGAGCGTCCGCATCGCGTCGGCGCCGGCCGCGAAGGACGGCCACTGCCAGCCCTCGTACTCCTTGACCTCCGGCAGCGGCCGGACCCGCACGGTGACCTCGGTGATCACGCCGAAGGCCCCTTCGGACCCGAGGAACAGCTCCCGCAGGTCCGGGCCGGACGCGTTCGAGGGGGAAGTGCCGCCGAGCCGGACCTCGCCCTTCGGAGTGGCCGCGCGGAGGCCGACGACCATGGCGTCGAACCGGCCGTAGCCCGCGCTGGACTGGCCGCTCGACCGGGTCGCTGCAAAGCCGCCGATCGTCGCGAACTCGAAGCTCTGCGGGTAGTGACCGAGCATCAGCCCGTGCTCGGCCAGGAGCGCCTCCGCCTCCGGGCCGCGGAGGCCGGGGCCGAGGGTCGCCGTCGAGGAGACGGGGTCGAGGGCGAGCAGGCTGCGCATCCGGCCGAGGTCGAGCGAGACCACTCCGGCGAAGCCCTCGCGCTCGGCCACCAGGCCACCGGTCACGGCGGTGCCGCCACCGAACGGAACGACCGCGATCCGGTGCTCCTGGGCGTAGCCGAGCACCGCCTGCACGTCGTCGTGGTCGCCGGGGCGGACCACGACGTCGGGGGCGTCGGAGAGGTCGCCGGCGCGCTGCCGGAGGAGGTCGGGGGTGGACTTGCCGCGGGTGCGCTGGCGGCGGGAGGCGTCATCGAGTACGACGTGCTCGTCGCCCACGAGCGCCGTCAGGCCGGCGACCAGCTCGGCCGGGAGCTGCGACGCGGGCACCGCCACGTCGGCCGCGGCCGGGGTGTCGGCCAGCGGGAAGACCAGTCCGACGAGGTCGCGGACACCCTCGGGGAGCGGGCCGGCGTGGACCGGGTCGCCCCACCGCGTGGGCGGCATCTCGGGCTGGAGCAGGTCGTGCTGGATCTCGGTCATGTGTTACAGTGTGACACATGTCGTCACATCGTCACAACCCTGAGCGGGAGCAGAACCCGCGGGACGCCTACCTCGACGCCGCCCGGGCCTGCATCCTCGACGTCGGCTGGCGCCGGACGACCCTGACCGAGGTCGCCCGCCGGGCCGGGGTCTCGCGGATGACGATCTACCGGACCTGGTCGGACATGCAGGAGCTGCTCGGCGACCTGATGACCCGCGAGTGGGGCGAGCTGGTGGCCTCGACGCAGCCGACGGGCGCGGGCGGGAGCGGCCCCGCGCCCGACCAGATCGCGGACGGCGTGCTGCGCGCGGTCGCCGTACTCCGTGACAACGAGCTGTTCGTCCGGATCGTCGAGCTCGACCCGGAGCTGATCCTCCCCTACCTGCTCGCGCGCCGCGGCCGCTCGCAGGAGCTGATCCTCGGCCTGCTCGCCGCCGCGATCGAGACGGGACAGGCCGCCGGCACCGTCCGCGCCGGCAACCCGGCGGCGCTCGCGCGGGCCGTCGTCCTCGCAGCCCACGGCTTCGTCCTCTCCGCCCACACGATGGCCGACGACGCGGTCACCCTCGCCGACCTCGACGAGGAGCTGCGGCTCCTCGTCACCCGCACCCTGACCCCAGCCCCGACCCCCGCCCCGACCGCCGAAGGTGGCACCCGATGAGCACTCCCCGCACGATCACGCCCGGCCTGTCCGGCGTACCGGAATCTGTCGACGTCGTCGTGGTCGGCCTCGGCGTGACCGGCGCCGGCGTCGCCCTCGACGCCGTCAGCCGTGGCCTGAGCGTGCTGGCGGTCGACGCGTTCGACCTCGCCTGGGGCACGTCGCGGTTCTCGTCGAAGCTGGTGCACGGCGGCCTGCGCTACCTCGCGAGCGGCCAGGTCGGCATCGCCCACGAGAGCGCCGTCGAGCGCGGCATCCTGATGGAGACGACCGCTCCGCACCTGACCCGCCCGTTGCCGACGATCGTGCCGCTCGCCGCCGGCGTCTCCCGGCCGATGGGGGCGCTCACCCGGGCCGCCCTGTTCGGCGGCGACCTGCTGCGGCGGGCGGCCGGCACCAGCGCCGACACCCTCCCGAAGCCGCGCCGCCTCACCGCCGCCGAGACCCGCCGGCTCGCGCCGACGCTGCGGACCGACGGGCTGCGCGGCGCCGTGCTCGGCTGGGACGGCCAGCTCGAGGACGACGCCCGCCTGGTCACCACCATCGCCCGTACGGCGGCCGCCCGCGGCGCTGCCGTCCACACCCACGCGCGCGTCACCTCGGCGACGGGCACCTCCGTGGAGCTCCGCGACGAGCTGACCGGCGAGACCCGCACCGTGCGCTGCCGCACCGTCATCAACGCGGCCGGGGTCTGGTCCGGCGACGTCGTCGACGACGTCCGGCTCCGCCCCTCGCGCGGCACCCACGTGGTGCTGCGCGGCGGCGCCCTGCCCGGACTCGACGTCGCGGTGTTCGCGCCGGTCCCGGGCGAGCGCAACCGGTTCGTCCTGGTGCTGCCGCAGGCGGACGGCCAGATCTACGTCGGGCTCACCGACGAGCCCGCCGACGGTCCCGTGCCGGACGTCGCCGAGCCGACCGAGGTCGAGATCGGCTTCCTGCTCGACGTGGTCGCCGCGTCGTTCTCGCGGCCGCTGCGCCGCAGCGACGTGGTCGGCGCGTTCGCGGGCCTGCGACCGTTGCTCGACACGTCCACGGGCCCAGCAGGGACCGGCGGCGACGACAGCACCGCCGACCTGTCGCGGAAGCACGCCGTGCTGACGAGCCGGGACGGGGTGGTCACGATCGTCGGAGGCAAGCTCACGACGTACCGCCGGATGGCCGAGGACGCCCTCGGCGCCGCCGTCGCCCACGCCGGCCTGACCGCCGGCCCGTGCGTCACCGCCACCCTGCCGCTCACCGGCGCCGCTCCGCGGGCCACGCTCGCCGAGCTGACCGAGCGCGCTGCGACCCCGGGCGAGAAGCGGCTGGTACGACGCTTCGGCACCGACGCCACCCTCGTCCTCGACACCGCCCGCTCGGTGACCGGACTGCCCGACGCCGACCTGCTCGCCCCCATCGACCCGACCCTCCCGGTGACGCTCGCCGAGCTCGTCTTCGGGGTCACCCACGAGGGCGCCGCCGACGTCGCCGACCTCCTCGACCGCCGGACCCGGGTCGGCCTGGTGCCCACCGACCGCGCGCTCGCCGTACCTGCTGCCGAGCGGGCGCTGGCGCTCGCCCGCGCGACCCTCTGACCCCCGCGAAGTATCAGGGTTGGTCGCACGAAGTGTCAGGGTTGGTCGCACGAGGACGCGCACTTCGCACGACCAACCCTGACACCTCGACACGCCAACCTCGACACTTCGGCCGACCAACCTTGACACTTCGGCGCGGAGACCGATGAGTTTTCCCGTCGACGCCCGTCCACCTGTCAGGCACACTCGACGAGGGGATGGAGCGAGGGATGGGAACGGGGACCATGACCGAGGCCACGGCGGCAGCGACCGATGAGCTCGCGGACTTCGACACACTGACGGGCCGCTACCAGCGGGAGCTGATGGCGCACTGCTACCGGATGAGCGGGTCGGTGCACGAGGCCGAAGACCTGGTGCAGGAGACGTTCCTGCGTGCCTGGAAGGCATCGGCGAGCTTCCAGGGCCGCAGCTCCGTGCGCACCTGGCTCTACAAGATCGCCACCAACGTCTGCCTCACGAACCTCGAGGGCCGGCCTCGGCGCCCGCTGCCCACCGGGCTCGGCACCGCCGACTCCATCGCCGGCGACGCGCTCGAGCAGGACGCCGACATCCCGTGGCTGGAGCCGATCCCCGACGCTGCCGTCGAGGTGGCGGAGCGCGACACGATCCGGCTCGCGTTCGTCGCCGCGCTCCAGCACCTGCCCGCGCGCCAGCGCGCCGTCCTCATCCTGCGCGACGTGCTGCGCTGGTCCGCAGCCGAGACCGCGACGGCGCTCGACACCACCACCGCGGCGGTCAACTCGGCCCTGCAGCGTGCCCACGCCCAGCTCGACGGCCGCGGCCTGACTCCCGACACCGTCGAGCAGGACCTCGACGAGTCGCAGCAGCGGATGCTCAACGCCTACCTGGAGGCGTTCTGGGCCAAGGACATCGACCGGATCGTCCAGCTGCTCCAGTACGACGCCACCTGGGACATGCCTCCGTTCCTCAACCACTACCGCGGTGCGGACAACATCGGCAGGCTCATCGCGACCCAGTGCCCGGGCGGCGCCCACGACATGCCGATGCTGTCGACCGTCGCCAACGGCCAACCCGCGTTCGGCCTCTACATGCGCCAGCCCGACGGCCACTTCGAGCCGTTCCACCTGCAGGTGCTCGACCTGGCTGCCGGCGGAGGCGGCGCGAAGGTCCGCCACGTCACTGCGTTCTTCGGAGTCGAGCACTTCCGGCGCTTCGGGCTGCCCGAGCGGCTGCCCGCCGACTGGAAGCCCGACTGCACCTCCGCCGCCGACCAGGCCCCCACCGGCTGATCCGATGACAGCCCTCCCCGGTCCCCGGCCCGCCCCGGACCAGGGGGTCGAGCTGCTGGAGCGCGCGCTCGGCTACACCCGGAGCGCGCTCGCCACCGTCACGCCGGCCCACCTCTGCCTCCCGACGCCCTGCGACCACTGGCGCCTCGGCGACCTGCTCGCGCACATGGAGGACTCCCTCGACGCGTTCGCCGAGGGTGCGGGCGGCGCGATCAGCCTCCGCAGCGCGGCACCCGCGCCCCTCGACGCGCGGCTCGACGCATTGCGGTCCAAGGCGTGCACGTTGCTGGGCGCGTGGGCCACTGCGACAACACCGGTCGTCGAGGTCGGTGGCCGGCCGATGCCGGTCGGGACGATCGCGCGGCTGGCGGCCGTCGAGATCGCGGTCCACGGCTGGGACGTCGGCCGTACGACGGGCGCCGGCCTGCCGCTCCCGTCGTCGCTCGGCGAGGCGCTGCTGCCCACCGCACTGGCACTCGCCCTCGAGCAGGAGGGGGAGTTCGGGCCGCCGGTCCCGGTCTCCGCCGACGCCGGCCCCGAGTGGCGGCTGCTGGCGCTGCTGGGTCGGCGCGCGTCGTACCGTCCCTAGACTGCGGGGATGCCTGACGCCACCCTGCGCCACCGGACTCGGCCGATGCGCGGACGCGATCCGCACGAGGAGCACCGTCCCGCCACCCCGCTCGAGCTGCTCTTCGACCTGACCTTCGTGGTCGCGTTCGGGACCGCGGCCTACGAGCTGTCCCACGCCCTCGTCGAGGACCACGTCGTCGCCGGGATCATCGGCTTCGCGTTCGCGACGTTCGGCATCTCCTGGGCGTGGATCAACTTCACCTGGTTCGCGTCGGCGTACGACACCGACGACTGGCTCTACCGCCTGACCACGATGCTGCAGATGGTCGGCGTCCTGGTGTTCGCACTGGGGCTGCCCGCGATGTTCACGTCGATCCACCACGGCGACACGCTCGACAACGACGTGATGGTCTGGGGCTACGTCGTGATGCGGGTGCCCATGCTGTTCCAGTGGTGGCGGGCCAACCGGCAGGACCCCGACCGCCGCGACGTGCACGGCGTCTACCTCGTCACCATCGTCGTGGCCCAGGTGCTGTGGTGCGTCCTGGCGGTGGTCGACCTGCCGGTCACGACCACCTTCGCCCTCATGTGCATCCCGCTGCTGGTCGAGATCGGCGGTCCGGTCGTCGCGGAGCGCAAGCACGGTGGCACGCCCTGGAACGCCCACCACATCGCCGAGCGCTACGGCCTCATGGTCATCATCGCGCTCGGCGAGGGGATGATCGGCACGATGGCCAGCCTCACCGTGCTTGCCGAGGACGGGCTCACCCTCGAGGTGGCGCTGCTGGCCGCGGCCGGCACGACCGTGACCTTCGGCATGTGGTGGACCTACTTCACGATCCCCCACGGCGAGATCCTGCACGCGCGCCGCAACCGCTCCTTCGCCTGGGGCTACGGGCACATGCCGTTGTTCGGCGCGATCGTCGCGGTCGGCGCGGGCCTGCACGCGGCGGCGTACTACCTCGAGGGCCACGGCCACAGCCAGCTGCACGAGGTCGGCACCGTGCTCACGGTCGCGATCCCGCTCGGGATCTACCTGATCGCGCTCTACGTCTTCTACGCGATCGTCAGCAGGTCGCTCGACCCCTTCCACCTGCTGCTGATCGCGGGCACCGTCGGCGTCCTCGTGGTGCCGGTCGCGATGGCCGCCAACCACGTCGACGTCACCTGGTGCCTGCTCGTGCTGTCGCTCGCGCCCTGGGTCACCGTCGTCGGCTACGAGACGCACGGCTACCGCCACAACGCGAAGGTGCTGGCAGAGCTGGAGGGGTGAGCGGGTCGGGCGCCCGCGCAGGCCGACCTACGCCGCCGCGACCGGCTCCGGATCCGGCTCGTCCCGCAGGGGATTCGCGAGCTCGTCGGCCGGCAGCTTGGCCAGCCAGATCGCCAGCACAGCGGCGACGCCGGGGACGACCGCGGCGATCGCGAACGTCGTGCGCAGGCCGAGCCACTCCGACACCGGCCCAGCCATCGCCATCGACACCGGCATCAGGCTGACGGACACGAAGAAGTCGAGGGAGGCGACCCGGCCGAGCAGGTGCGGCGGGACCCGGCGCTGCAGCAAGGTCCCCCAGATCACCATCGGCGCCGAGAAGAACGCGCCGAGGAAGAAGCCGGCCACCGCGACCATCCACACCTCGGTCGCGAAGCCCATCGCCAGGAGCGGCAGGGCGCCGACGCCCCACATCAGGTTCATCAGGGTCAGGTAGCGCCGCGGCATCCGCATCGAGGCCATCGCCATCGAGCCGACGGCGCCGCCGATGCCGAAGGCCGCCATCACCACCGCATGGTCGCCGGGACCACCGCCGAGCCTGTCCTTGATCAGGAACGGGATGAGGACCTCGAACGGGCCCATCATCGCCAGGATCATGATCGAGGCGAAGAGCAGCGTGGCGAGCAGCCACGGCGTCCGGACCATGTAGACCCAGCCCTCGCGCATGTCGGACAGCGCGGTCGCGATCGGGTGGGCGTCGGCTGCCGTCTCGTCCTCGGCGCGCACGCGCCGGACGGCGGTCAGCGGCACCGTCGCGAGCACCAACAGCCCGGCCAGGTGGAAGCCGGCCGCCAGGCCGAGCGCCGCCGACGTCGAGACGGCCCCGACCACCACGCCGGCGAGACCGGGCCCGAGCGCCTGGCCGACCGTCGGGCGCACCATGCCCTCGAAGCCATTGACCGCCATCAGGTCCTCTTCGGGCACGAGCGCCGGCAGCCACGCGGAGTAGGCCGGGTAGTAGAACGCCAGCCCCATGCCGGTCGCGAACGACACGACCGCGAGGTGCCAGATCTGGGTCACGTCGGCCCACGACAGCAGCGCGACCGTCGCCATGCCGGTGAGCTCGACGGCGGCGACGACGAGCAGGATCAGCTTCTGCGGGACTCGGTCGGCGACCACGCCGCCGAGGAGCGCCGGGAGCAGGACGCCGACGGCGCCGGCGGTGGACACCACGGACAGCTGGCTCGCGCCGCCTCCGATCCGGATGACCTCCCACACCAGGGCGACGACCCACACGCCGCCGGCGAAGGTGCTGAGCACGAGGGCGCTGCCCAACCGGCGATAGGCGCTGTGCCGGAACGGCGACAGCGCACGCGGCAGCTTGCGCACAGCGGGTGGCTGCGGGCTCTCGGGCGCCGGTGTCGGCGTCGTCAGCTGGTCGGTCATGGGGTCTCCTCGAGATCATTGCCGTCGGCAGCGTTGCGGGAGGCGGCGTTGCCCGTCGCCTGCGGTGAGCCGACGACGGTCGGCCAAGACCGGGCGGCGTCGCCGGATGCACGCTCGACGTGTTCAGTCTGACGATGGGGACCGACAGTGGCCATCGATTTCATCGCAGGCTCCAGCACGACCTTGCCCAGTGCCCGTCTGTTCTCGAGATCCGCGTGGGCCCGAGCAGCCTCGGCCAGAGGGTACGTCGTGACCAGCGGCCGCCACCGCCCGGCCGTCAGCCGCTCCAGCGATCGGAACGCGAGACCGGGGATGCCGCCCGGCAGGGCGAGCATCCGCGGGCCCAGCGACCACCCGGCCGAGATCCCGAACCGCACCAGGTCGTCGGTGGTGAGCTGCGTCGGCGCCCCCGACGAGTAGCCGAACATCGCCAGCCGGCCACCGGGCCGGAGCAGCTCGAGGGAGGTCCGTCCCACGGCACCGCCGACGCCGTCGTACACGAGCGTGACGCCGTCGTACGACGCCCGCACCTGCTCCTCCCAGCCCTCCGCGCCGTAGTCGACGACCAGGTGGGCGCCGAGCTCGGCCAGCTTCGCGGTCCGCGCGGCACCGCGCGCCGCGACGACCACCTGAGCGCCGACCTCGAGCGCCGCCTGCGCCAGCAGCCAGCCGAGCCCGCCCGCAGCCGACGGGATGAGTACGACGTCCTCGGCGACCGGAGGCTCGAGCTCGATCACGCCGAGCGCGGTCCGTCCGGTGCCGACCGCGGCGATCGCGGCGGGCAACGCGACACCGTCTGCCAGCTCGTGGACCAGGTCGACGTCGCAGACCGCCTGCTCGGCGTACCCACCGGGGACCGGGCCGAGGTGCGCGACGACCCGACGGCCGAGCCACGCGGCGGGCACGCCCGCACCGAGACCATCGATGACCCCGGCGACCTCTCGTCCCGGGATGGTCGGCAGCGCAGGCAGCGGTATCGGCCCCGTCTCGCCGCGTCGAAGCGTCGTGTCGACCAGGTGGACGCCGGCAGCGGCGACGGCGATCCGGACCTGCCCCGGACCGGGCTCGAGGTCGGGCAGGTCGTCGAGGACCAGGTTGTCAGCGGGACCGAACTCGTGCAGGCGGATCGCTCTCATGGTCCCAGTGAACAAGTTCAAGTGAACTTGAAGTCAAGCGCGGCACGGGTCTGGGATCCGACGCTTGGTTTGCCGTCACCTCCGCCGGATACGATCCAAGGTCCCATCGCAATCTCGTCTGGAGAGCACGTGACCGTCTTCCTCGTCCTGGGCTTCGTCGGCCTGGGACTGATCGCGTTGTCGCTGATCGTGGGCGACGTGATCGACGGCGCGCTCAGCGGCGCCCTCGACGTGCTGGAGGCGGACGTCTTCTCGACGGCGGTCATCGGCGGCTTCGTGTCCGCTTTCGGCTTCGGGGCGGCGGCGGCCGACGGCGGGGGGTTGCCGACCCTGCCCGCGGTCGTGATCGGCGGGGCGAGCGGCGTACTCGTCGGATGGTTCGCCTGGTGGCTGACCCGGCTGGTCAAGGACGGCCCCAGCGATGGCACGATCTCGATCAGCGACGCCGTCGGCCAGGTCGGCAAGGTGCTGACCGCGATCCCCGGCGGCGACAGCTACGGCGTCGTCCGCATCAACGTCGGCGGCCACGTCATGCAGTGCAACGCGAGCTCCCTGCTCGCCGTCGACGAGGGCGCCGAGGTCAGCATCACCGGTGTCCTCTCACCCACCGCGGTCACCGTGGCCCCGGTCTGGAAGCCCGAGTCGTGACCACATTCCAACCTAAGGAACCCAACTGATGGATCTCAACGTCCTGGGGCCGATCGCCGGCGTCGTCGTACTCCTCGTGCTGCTGGTGCTGCTCGTCACCAGCCGCTACAAGGTCGCCGGCCCCAACCAGGCGTTCATCGTCACCGGCCGCAAGGGCAAGGCGGTGCTCAACCCGGAGACCGGGCAGCTCACCACCGACCTGTCCGGGCAGAAGGTCGTCCTCGGCGGCGGCGTCTTCGTGGTGCCGTTCATCCAGCGACTCGCCACGATGGACCTGTCCAGCCGCCGCATCTCCGTGCAGATCCGCGGTGCCGTCTCGGGCCAGGGCATCAAGCTCAACCTCGACGGCGTCGCGATCGTGAAGGTGGGCGGCAACGCCGACCAGATCCGGTTGGGTGCGCAGCGCTTCCTCAGCCAGCAGGCCGACATCGAGACCTTCACCCAGGAGGTGCTCGCCGGTGCGCTGCGCTCCATCGTCGGCGGTCTGACGGTCGAGCAGATCATCCGGGACCGGGCGGCGTTCGCGCAGCGGGTGGCCGACGAGTCCGAGAGCTCGCTCACCGGCCAGGGCCTGATCCTCGACGCGTTCCAGATCCAGGACGTCACCGACGACGGCACCTACCTCGCCGACCTCGGCCGGCCGGAGGCAGCGCGGATCCAGCAGGCCGCCTCGATCGCGGAGGCCAACGCCCGCCAGGCCGCCGAGCAGGCCCGGATCGCCGCCGAGCAGGAGATCGCGATCGCCCAGCGCCAGCTCGCGCTCAAGCAGGCCGAGATCAAGGCCGAGACCGACGCCGCGTCCGCGCAGGCGGCAGCGGCCGGCCCGCTGGCCCAGGCCGAACGCGACCAGTCGATCTTCGCCGAGCAGGAGAAGGTCGCCGTCCGGCAGGCGGCACTGACCGAGCGCCAGCTCGAGACCCAGGTCCGCAAGCCGGCCGACGCCGAGCGCTACCGCGTCGAGCAGGAGGCCGAGGCGCGCCGCTCCGCCGAGATCGCCGCTGCCGAGGCGCGCAAGGCCGCCACCATCGCCGCCGCCGAGGCGCACGCCGAGGAGACCCGGCTGTCCGGTGAGGCCGAGAAGGCACGGCGTGCCGCGCTGGCCGAGGCCGAGGCGATCGAGGGCGCCAAGCGCGGTGAGGCCGAGAAGGCTCGCCGGGTCGCCGAGGCCGACGCGGTCAAGGCCGAAGGTGACGCCGAGGCGTCCGCCACGCTCGCGGTCGGCCACGCCCAGGCCGAGGCCATGGACAAGCGGGCCGAGGCGTTCGCGCACTACAACGACGCCGCTGTGCTGCAGATGCTGATCGAGGTGCTGCCGCAGATCGCCAAGGAGGTCGCGGCGCCGATCAGCGCGATCGACAACCTGACGGTGCTCTCGACCGACGGCGCCGGTGCGATGCCCAAGCAGGTCGTCGACAACGTCACCCAGACCCTGCAGATGCTGAAGACGGCGACCGGCATCGACCTCGAGTCGCTGATCCACAAGTCGGTCGACAAGGCCGTGGACTCCCCGGTGGTTGCCGGGACGGCGGAGGAGTCGGACGAGGCGTGATGCCGCGAGTGCTGCGGTTTGGTCCCAAACCGCAGCACTTCGGCCCCTCCACGTGCAGTTCGCGCCCACTCGTCCATCCCCGGATGGCTGAGCGGTCGAACCCTCACCACCAGTGCAACGTGCGGCCGTGGCCGTGCGTGTGGCCGAGCGAGCGCCCGTCCAGACCGAGCACGAACTGCCCGGGCGGTGGCTCCGGTCCGGTCGCGGTGACGTCCGGGAGCACGTGCCGGCCCTCGTTGCTGATCCCCCGGCACCGCCCGGCGGACACCAGTTCTCCCGCCAGTGCGGCGAACCGGTCCCGGTCGGCGTCGTCGAGATAGGCGATCACCGCGGAGTGGAAGACGACGACCACGCCGTTCGGGCCCACCGCGTCACCGGCCTCGTCGACCAACCCCGGCAGCGCGTCCAGGAGGTTGCCGCACCGCAGGTCCGGCGGGTCGGCGCGCGCCACCTCGATCGCCGCGGCGAGCTGGGCGCGGCGGTCCTGGTGCTCGGGCCAGACCAAGGTGAGGAGCCAGGCCATGTCGTCGTCGGAGGTGACGTCGAGCGGGTTGAGGTCGATGCCGCCGCGCCACGCGACAGTCGGCGCGGCATCGGGCAACGGTGCCGTCCCCGTGACATGGCAGGCCAGCAGCGGCAAGGCCGGCCCGGCGGTCCGCTCGCCGTCGTCGGTCGTCCAGCGGAAGCCCCAGCGGTCCGGGTAGAGACACAGCCCGGCACTGGCGCCCACCTCGAGCAGCGCCACCGGCCGACCGGCCGCGGCGAGCGCGAACGCCGGCACCAGGGTCGCCATCCGACCGGCCTCGTTGGTCTGGGTCGCCCGCGTCAGGATGGTCCCGCGGATGGCACCGTCGTCGCGCAGCAGCGCGTCGCGCAGGGCGTCGTACGGCGCGGGCGCGGTGACCCCGTGCCACCGCGCGGCGGCGAAGACCAGGTTCGGCTGTTGCTTCGCCTCCGGCAGGCTGGCCAACCATTGCTGCATCTCGGCGTCACCGGCGTCACCGGCGACGCCCAGAGCCCAATCCTCGAAGCAGGGGGAGTCCGCGGCGTAGGTCGCGAAGTCACGGTACTTCTCCTCGATCGCGCCGTGCACCTGCACGGGCCTGAGTCTCGCAGAGGCATCGGCCGACGAACGGACCGTTCGGGACCTGAGAGGCCCGTGTGACTCAGGAGGCGGCCAGCCGGCCGTTCCGAGCCGATCGGACCGTCCGTCGGACCGTCAGCCGCCGGGCAGGGCGACGTACGTCGTGTCGAGGTACTCCTCGATGCCCTCGAACCCGCCCTCGCGGCCGAACCCGCTCGCCTTGACGCCGCCGAAGGGGGCGGCGGGGTTGGAGACGAGGCCGGAGTTGATGCCGACCATGCCGAAGTCGAGCGACTCCGCGAGCCGGACCGTGCGGGCCAGGTCGCGGGTGAAGGCGTAGGCCGTCAGCCCGTACTCCGTCGAGTTGGCCCGCTCCACCGCCTCCTCCTCGGACCCGAAGGTCGTGATCGGGGCGACGGGGCCGAAGATCTCGTGGGTGTTCACGTCGGCGTCCGGCGGCACGTCGACGAGGACCGTGGGGCTGAAGAAGTAGCCGGGCCCGTCGGGTGCGCTGCCGCCGGTCACGACGCGGGCGCCGGCGGACACCGCCTGCTCGACCAGCGCGGTGACGCTGGCGACGGCCTTGTCGTCGATCAGCGGGCCGACGTCGACACCGTCGTCCTGGCCGCGGCCCAACCGCAGCGCGCCCATCCGCTCGGCCAGCTTCTCCGCGAACTCGTCGGCGACCGACTCCTCCACCAGGAACCGGTTGGCGGCCGTGCAGGCCTCGCCCATGTTGCGCATCTTGGCGACCATCGCGCCGTCGACGGCGGCGTCGACGTCGGCGTCGGCGAAGACCAGGAACGGGGCGTTGCCCCCCAGCTCCATGCTGACCCGTTGCAGCTGGTCGGCCGACTGGCGCACCAGCACCTTGCCGACCTCGGTCGACCCGGTGAAGCTGACCTTGCGCAGCCGCGGGTCCGCCATCAGCGTCTCGGCGACCTTGCCCGAGCTGCGTGACGTCACGACGTTCAGCACCCCGGCCGGCAGGCCGGCCTCGGTCAACAGGTCGGCCAGCAGCAGCATGGTGAGCGGGGTCTGGCCGGCGGGCTTGACGACCATCGTGCACCCGGCCGCTACCGCGGGGCCGATCTTGCGGGTGCCCATCGCGAGCGGGAAGTTCCACGGGGTGATGAAGAGGCAGGGCCCGACCGGCTTCTTCACGGTAAGCAGCCGGGTCCCGCCCGCCGGGGCGTGCATCCACCGACCGTGGATGCGGACCGCCTCCTCGGAGAACCAGCGCAGGAACTCGGCGCCGTAGGTCACCTCCCCGCGCGCCTCGGCCACCGTCTTGCCCATCTCCTGGCTCATCAGCAGGGCGAGGTCGTCGGCCCGGGCGGTGGCGAGCTCGAAGGCCCGGCGCAGGATCTCGCCGCGCTCACGGGGTGCCGTCGCGGCCCACTCCTGCTGCGCCGCCACCGCCGCGTCGAGGGCGGCCTTCGCGTCGTCGACGGTGCCGTCGGCGACGTCGGTCAGCACCGACCCGTCGGCCGGGTCGATCACGTCGAAGCGCCCACCTCCCGAGGCCTCCCTCCAGGTGCCTCCGATGAAGAGCTGGCGTCGGTCGATGGGCAACAGGTCGTGGCTCATGGGGCCACTGTGGCACCGCCGTCGAAACTTCGCCTCCCACCGCCGGACGCCCACCAAATACTTCGCGGGAATCCTGTGTGCCGGGGCCCCGCGGGAGTTATCGTGAACGCGTCGTTTCGGAGGGAGCACCAACGAACACGACCAGGCCCCTGCGTTGACCCCATGCGACCAGGGGCCTGCCTCATTTTTCGCGCAGGAACTGCTCGAGGATGGGGCCGGCGGTACGCGAGCCGGACTCACCGATCTCGACGAACACGGCGACGGCGAGGTCGCCCTGCGCGGCCACCATCCAGGCATGGGTCTGCACGCCTCCACCTGCGCCGACGAACTCCGCCGTGCCGGTCTTCGCGATCACCGGGTCGCCCGGCACGTCGGCCAGCTGCGCGCCGCTGCCCTCGGTGACGACGGCACGCAGCATGGCCTGCAACTGCGCGGCCTCGGCGTCGGTGAGCGGGGTGTGGTCGTGGTCGGAGACCTCGACCTGCTCCACCAGCCGGGGTACGACGAGCGCCCCCTCCTGCACCGACCCGATGACGGCGGCCATCGCCATCGGCGAGGCGAGGATGGTGCCCTGGCCGATCAGGTCCGCCGCTGCCTCGGTCTCGGTGGCCGGCGGCTCGACGCTGCCGAAGTAGGCGGGGAAGCCGAGGTCGTGGTCGACGCCGAGGCCGAGGCTCGCTGCGGCGTCGGCCAGGTCGCCGTCGGCCAGCTCGTCGCGGGCGCCGATGAAGGCCGTGTTGCACGACTCCGCGACGGCCGTGCGGAGCGGGATCTCGCCGAGGGCCGAGCTCGGGTAGTCGCTGTAGTTGCCGAACTCCTTGCCGTCGACGGTCAGGGTCGACGGGCAGCTGACCGTGCTGTCGGGGGTGAGGCCGGCCCTGAGCAGCGCCAGGCTGCTCACGATCTTGAAGGTCGAACCCGGCGGGAGCTGGCCGAAGGTGGCGAAGTTCTGACCATCGGTGCCCGGCCCGTTGGCGGCCGCGAGGATCGCACCGTCGCTGGGTCGGAGCGTGACGAGGGCGCTCGCGGAGGGGACACCGGCGAGCAGTGCCTCCGCGGTCTCCTGCAGGTGAGGATCCAGGGTGAGCTCGAGCCGCTCACCGTCCTCCTCCTGGACCCGGAACAGGTCGCGGTGCGGCCCGGGCTCGGTGACCGACACCGCCTCGACCACCCGGCCCGGCGTACCGCCGAGCTGTTCGTCGTACCGCGCCTGCAGGCCGCTGACGCCGGCGATGTCGCCGACCTGGTAGCGATCGGGATCCTCCTCGATCATCTCCGCCGTCACCGGTCCGACCCGACCGAGGATCGGCGCCGCGAACTCGCGGGTCGGCGCCAGTGAGATCTCGTCGGCCAGGGCGAGCGCACCGGGAATGCCCTCGTAGGCCGCCAGCACGTCGGCCGGCACCGCCCGGCGGCGGAACGAGATCGCCTCGACGAACGCGCGGTCGCCGGCCTCGCGGACCGCGCGGACGTACGGCGCCACGTCGATGCCCACCAGCGTCGCGAGCGCTCGTGCCGAGTCGGCCGCCTCGGCCTTGCGCACGCGCACCCGGTCGATGCCGAAGCGCAGCACCGGCCGGTCGGTGACGAGCACCGCCCCCTCGGCGCCGAGGATCTCGCCGCGCGTGGCCGGGATCGTGGTCGCGTCGAGCACCTCGTCCTTCGCGAGGCTCGGCTCGACCACAGTCGGCGCCCACTCCACGCCCCAGGCGCCGTCGACCCGCCGGAGGTCGACGCTCGTCTCGTAGGCCCACGGGTCCGCCGACGCCACCACCGGCCACGACCACTCCAGCGTCCCGGTGGCACGGCTCCCGTCGACCTCGACGGCGCCGACCTCGAGCGTCGGCTCGATCTCGTCCATGCCGTCGACGACCTCGGCGTACCGCGCGGCGACCTCGGCAGCGTCCTGGTCGACGAACGCGAGGTCCGCCAGGTCTTCGCCGGTCAGGTCACCCAGGCCGTCGGCCAGCCGGTCCAGCGCCTGCGACGCACCCGTCTCGTCCGGCTCGTCGGGATCCTCGGTGCACCCCACGAGCACGAGCAGGCAGACGGGGAGTGCCACCGAGATCCGACGCATGCGACGGTTCTACCAGCCGGTCCGGACGGAACTCGGGCGGGGCAGGCAACCGATCACCGAGCCTCGCCGGTCCCAGAGGGCATGACCATCATGACCGCGGAACGAGGAGGGCGGGTGCCTGGCAACACTGCTCGCGCCGACTTCGACGAGTTCGTCGCGGCCCGCTCCCAGGCGCTCCTCCGCACCGCCTACCTGCTGACCCGGGACCACGGCCTGGCCGAGGACCTGTTGCAGACGGCGCTCGGCAAGGCCTGGTTCTCCTGGCAGAAGGTGGAGACGCGGCCGGAGCCCTACGTCCGCAAGATCCTCGTCAACACCTACGCGAGCTGGTGGCGGAGGAAGTGGAACGGCGAGCGGCCGACCGACGAGCTGCCCGACCCCGGCAGCCAGGACGGGACCACCGCCCTCGACGCACGGCATGACCTCTCGGAGGCGATCGGGCGACTGCCGAGGCGGCAGCGGGCCGTGGTCGTGCTCCGCTACTTCGAGGACCTGTCGGAGGCCGAGACCGCCGAGACGCTCGGATGCTCCCGCGGCACGGTCAAGAGCCAGCTGAGCAAGGCCCTGGCCAAGCTGCGGGTGGACCCCGCGCTCGCCACCGAGCCCACCGAGCCCACCCAGCCCACCCAGCCCGCCGAGCCCACCCAGCCCACCCAGCACGACGACCAGACGGGAGAGCTGCGATGAACACCATCGACGACCTGAAGTCGACCCTCGCGGAAGACGCGACCCACGTGGACGCGGCGCCGTACGCCGCCCGTGCTGCCGGTGTCGAGGGCAAGATCCGCATGATCCGCCGGCAGCGCCGGGCCGGGGTCGCGGCGGGGGTCGCGGCGCTCGCGGCGATCGTCGGGTTCGGGGTGCTGCCGGCGCTCAGCGACGATCCCCGCTCGCCCTCGGACCGGCAGCTCCAGGTCGCCGGGCACGTGGTCCCCGAGGAGATCGAGATCCTCGACTTCCCCTTCCGCTTCGCCACGAGCGCCGAGTCCGAGCCGGGCGACGACGAGCTGGTGCTCGAGCTCGATGGCTCCTCGGGGCGGCGCGCGGTGGCGGTCGCCGTCGACGACCTGCCGACCGGCGCGACCGCCACACTCCGCGCGGACGGCGAGCTCGTCGCCCGTGTCGTCGGACCGAGCCGGCTCGACGACCCGCTGCCGATCGGCACCGACGTCGTCACCCTCGCCCTCACCGTGTCCGGAGGGTCGGACGACACCCGGGTGGGCCTCGCGACGTACGAGCGCACCGACGACCTCGCGCCCGGCCTCACGGACCCGGAGAGCACCACCGTCTTCCGGGACCGGGTCGCGGACAAGCAGCGCGTGGGCGGTGTCTTCGCCCAGCCCGGATCAGGTGCAGCCACCTTCACCGTGACCGGCGAGCTGTCGGGGCTCGACGTCGCGCGCCACTGCGACGGCAACGGAGCGAGGGCGTTCTACGTCATGTCCATCGACGACGACGTGTTCCAGAGCGGGCGGTGCCGCGACATCGACGACGAGGACCCGGCCGCTGGGGGTTACGCGTCGAGCGGCGAGACCTCGAGCGGGCGGCACGAGATCCGGATCTGGACGACCGACCGCCCGTACGGCGAGCAGGTGGTCACGTACCCCGGTGTCGTCCTGGGCGCGGCGGCCTACCGCGCCACCGACGGCACCGTCGTCGGCGGGACCGACGTCGCGCGGGTCATCGAGTGGGACGGCCGGTTGTGGGAGCTGGCAGATGCGGTCGGGCGCAGCCACCGCCTCGAGGCCGACGGTCCGCGCGTGATCGCCCTCGTCCCCGGAGCGGAGGGTGCCTGGCTCCAGATCAGCGCCGACGGCGGACCCGCCCGGACCGGCGCCGGCATCCAGGGCGGGGCCGGCGGTTACGCGCTGATGGACCTGGTGTGGCCGGGGTCGTCGTACGACCTCGCGCTGGTCGACGTCGACGACCGGCCGGCCGACGGGGCGATCCTGGTCTACCGCCCCGTCGACTGACACGGGCCGGTCGGTCAGGCCCCGGCCAGCATCGGGCTCACCAACGGCGTGTAGCCGGAGGACTGCCCGAGGCGGTTGGGGTGGTAGCTCTCGCTGACCGGGTTCGACAGCCCGTTGATCCACTCCACGTCGTCGCAGACCGCGTGCCCGATGTAGCGGCTGGTCGGGTTGGCGAACTTGAAGCCGCGCGCAGAGGCGGCCGCGGACAGCTTGGCGTTGAGCAGGTCGGCGGTCTGGTTGAGCCGCGTCTGCTCCGACGGGGAGAACCAGGTGCCCGCGTTGCAGTCCTCGCCCATGAACACCCGGGGGTAGCCGGTGACCACGACGACCGCCCTCGACGCACGGGACCGGATCGACGCGTAGAGCGTGGAGAGCCGGCCCGGGAGGGTGTTGTTGATGTAGGCCTGGGCATCGTCCACCGCGCCGTTGCAGTCCGACATCCAGCCCGGCTGGGCGCACTCGGTGATGACGCTGGAGAACCCGGCGTCGTTGCCGCCGACCGATATGGTGACGTACTTCGTCGTCGACGTGACCGCGCTCAGCTGGGAGTTCGTGACCGTCGACACCGTCGCGCCCGAGCAGGCCTTGAAGTTGAGCGTGTAGCCCTTCTGCTTCGCGAGCAGGTACGGATAGGCGTACGTCGAGCGCTGGCAGCTGGTGCCGTCGCTGATGTAGCTGCGGGTGCCGACGCCGGAGGCGTAGGAGTCGCCGAGTGCGACGTACGACGGTCCGGCTGCCTGCGCCGGGGCCTGGACCCCGAGCGGGACGAGCGCGGCGAGGACCGGGACGAGGCCGGCGAGGACCGGGACGAGGCCGGCGAGGAACAGCCGGACTCTCTTGGGCCTGGTGCTGACGGACTGGGAGCGAGCGAGGAGCGACATGGGACGACCTTCCCCAGGAGAGGGCGGCCCGGGTACGGGCCGTACCAATGTGACGCAGGTCACTCAAGCACGAGGAGGCGGCTGGTGACCAGGGTCTGCGTGCACGGGGTGGCGCGCCGGCAGGAATCCCTTCCGGGTGCCGGCCACCAGGTCCCCGACGTGCGAGCGGAAGTTCGGACAGGTCGCGATGTCGTGGGCGCGACACTCCAGGGCGTGCTCGGTGAGGTGCCGCGAACGCTCCATCTCCGCCATCCGCGCCGAGAGGTCGGCCAGGTGGTCGGTGAGGATCCGGCGCCGCCCCTCCGCCTCGGAGTCGAGCAGCGACCGGATCTGGTCGAGGCTCATCCCGGCCGCCTTGCTCGAGACGATCGCCGCCACCCGGTAGGCGTCGTCCTCGCGGTAGCGCCGCCGCCCCGCGCTGTCCCGCTCCGGCGCGAGCAACCCCATCGACTCCCAGTGCCGCAGGACGTGCGTCGGCAGGTCGAACCGCTCCGCCAGCTCGCCGACGGTCCAGAGGATCTCCTTGCTCCTTGACTTCATGTTGACATGAAGGCACAGGCTTCGGTCTGTAGGCAACAGCAGACCGTTCACACAGGTGGAGCAGAGGAATGAAAGACGCGAAAATGTACGACGTCGCCGTGGTCGGCGCCGGATCCGCCGGACTGCAGGCGGCCCTCACCCTGGGCCGGATGCGGCGACCAGTGGTGGTGCTCGGCACCGACCGCTACCGCAACGACCCGACCGCGGAGATGCACAACTTCCTCGCCCACGACGGCACGCCGCCGGCAGCGCTGCGGGAGGCGGCCCGCGCCGACCTCGAGCGCTACCCGACCGTCGAGCTGCGCGACCGGGAGGTGGTGACGATCGACGGGGAGGCTGGTTCCTTCCTCCTGCGGACCGCGGACGGCGGCAGCGTGATGGCACGGCGGGTCCTGCTCGCGACGGGCGTGGCGGACACGCTGCCCGATGTTGCCGGTCTCGACGCGCTCTGGGGCGACGCGGTGGCGCACTGCCCCTACTGCCACGGGCACGAGTTCACCGGCACCCCGGTCGGCATCCTCGGCGCGGACGCGAGCGTGCCCCTGCGCGCCGCGCTGCTCGAGCGGATCGCCACCCGCATCGTCGTGCTGACCGACGGCGCCGACCTCGACGAGGAGATCGCGGGAGCGCTCAAGCGGATGGACGCCGAGGTGCGCACCGAGCGGGTTCGGGGCGTCTGCCGCGGCGCGCTCGGGGTCGCCGTCGAGCTCGAGGGCGGGGCCACGGTCGAGCTCGGCGGACTGTTCGTCGGCCCCCGCTGGGAGCAGGCCGCGCCGTTCGCGGACCAGCTCGACCTCGACCGCTCCCCGCTGGGCGCGATCCTGGTGGACGCCTTCGGCCGCACCAGCCGGGACGGCGTCTACGCCGCCGGTGACATCGCCCAGTCCCCTGGCATGCCGATGCCGATGGCGTCGGTCCTGACCGCAGCCGCCGGTGGTCTGGTCGCGGCGGCCGCCTGCGACCGCGAACTGGCCGCCACCGACCACGGGCTGGAGCTGCCGGCGTGACGCAGGTTTGAACTTGTTCAACGAATGGCATATCTTGAGCGTCAACGAACGTTGAACACGTTCAACTCAAGGGAGATCGCCATGGACTGGACCCTCGCCAACCACCTGCTCTACCTCGCCGTCTGCCTGCCGGTCGTCGTCGCGGTCGGTCGCACCCTCGCCCGCAACGGCCAGGTGTTCCTGACCGACGTCTTCAGCGACGAGGCGGTGGCGACCGCGACCAACCGGCTGCTCGTCGTCGGGTTCTACCTGCTCAACGTGGGGTTCGTGCTGCTCTACCTGCGCGTCGGCGGTGAGGCCGACACCGCCGTCGGCCTGGTCGAGTCGCTCAGTGTCAAGGTCGGCGTGGTCCTCCTGGTGCTCGGCCTGATCCACGTCATCAACGTCAAGGCGTTCTCGGCGATGCGTCGTCGTCACGTCGCCGACAGCCAGCGCACCCGGGCCTACGAGACCCAGCTCGAGGCCTGGGCAGCGGCCCAGCGGCAGCCGGTCTGAGCCGGACGAGCCCGGACCGCCCCCGACCAGCCCCGACTAAGTTGTCGACCGTGACCGAGCCGCCTCCCGACTCCCCCGGGTCCAAGTCGCAGCAGACCCGCGCCGCCATCGTGGCGGCGGCGACCAAGCTGTTCCGGACCGGGGGCTACGACGCGACGACCATGCGCGCGGTGGCGAAGGAGGCCGGGGTGTCGGTGGGCAACGCCTACTACTACTTCGGCTCCAAGGAGCACCTGGTCCTCGCCTTCTACGACGAGATCTTCGCGGCGCACCTCGCCGGCTGCGAGCGGGTGCTGGCGACCGAGACCGGGTTCGTCGAGCGGCTGTCCTCGGTGCTCGAGATCTGGATCGACGTCGCGGACTCCTCCCACGAGTTCGCGGGGAAGTTCTTCAAGCACGCCGCCGAGCCGACGAGCCCACTGTCGGTCTTCAGCCCGGAGTCGGCAGAGACCCGCGACGGCGCCATCGCGCTGATGCGACGGGTCGTCGCCGGCTCCGACCTCAAGGTCGCCCCCGCACTGCGGGAAGAGCTGCCGCTCCTGCTCTGGCTGGTGCAGATGGGGATGGTCCTCTTCTGGGTCTACGACGCCTCCCCCGGCCGCACCCGCACCCGGCAGCTCGTGCGGCAGGCCGTCCCGATCCTCGACAAGCTGTTGCGCGCGACCCGGATCCCCGGCGTACGAGGCATCGCCGACGACGTCGTCACCCTGGTGCGGTCGCTCGTGCCGCCGGCCACCCGCTGATCAGTACCAGCCGACGCGCTCGGAGTGCTGCCACGCGGCGTGCGGGTTGCCGTAGCGGGCGGCGATGTAGGCCAGCCCCCAGCGGATCTGGGTCTCGGGGTTGGTGCGCCAGTCGGGACCGACGACGGCCATCTTGCTGCCGGGCAGCGACTGCGGGATCCCGTAGGCGCTGGACGTGGGGTTGTCGGCCAGGTGGTTCCAGCCCGACTCCCGGTGCCACAGGGCGTCCAGGTACTGCCACTGGTCCTCGGCGAACCCGAAGTCGAGCATCAGCCGGTAGCCCAGTCCGCGGTTGGTGCCGGGGTCCACGTCGACCGGCGTCGGCGTCGGGGGCGCGGTGTAGTTCTGGGCGATCCGCTCCGCCGTGCGGCGGAGCTGCTCGAGGATCACCGCATCCGGTACGTCGAACCGCGCGCCGCCGTCGTTGCCGCGCGACGTCCCGTCCCTGCGGTCGGGGCGCTCGGATCGGTCGGCGCGCTCCGGATGGTCGGCCTGCAGCGTGCCCTCGGGACGGAGCGGGCGGTCGGCCGACGAGGCCACTGCCTCGGGCTCCGGCGCCTCCTGCTCGGGGGTTGCGCAGGCCGTCAGCGTGACCGCGAAGAACGCGGCACCCAGGCCGATCCTGATTCCCCCCATCGCAGCATTGTGACCGACAAGATCGTTTCCCGCCTCCTGCCATAGTGACCGCGTGCCCTCGCTCGGTCGCCTGGCCCTCCTGCTCGCGGGATGCGTCGTTCTCGGGATCGGCGTCGCAGTGCTGCTCACCGCCGACCTCGGGTCCGACGGCTACTCGACGCTCGTCAACGGGATCGCGCTGTCGACGGGCCTGTCCTTCTGGCTCGCCAACCTCGTCGTGGGCGTGGCGTTCGTCGCCGCGGCCGCGGCCCGGAAGGTGTATCCAGGGGTCGGCACCGTCGTGCAGGTCGCCCTGGTCGGCGCAACCGTCTCGGTGGGGCTCGAGCTGCTCTCGACGCCGGACGGGTGGCCCGGCCGGATCGCCCTGCTGGTGGCGGCGTTCCCCGTCCTGGCCGTGGGGATCGCGGCGTACCTCGGCAGCGGCACGGGCGCCGGCCCCGCGGAAGCAGCGGCTCTCGCCTGGGACCCGCCGGTGCCGTTCAAGTGGAGCTACAGCGCGGTCCAGGGCGGCGGCGCGCTGGTCGGCTGGCTGCTCGGCGCGACCATCGGCGCCGGCACGATCGGAGTCATCCTCCTGCTCGGCCCGCTCGTCGACCTCGCCGCGCGGCTGATGCGGGTCGACGTCCACCAGGGGCCCGTCGTACCTGACGTAGATGTCGCGAAATCCGAGGATCTCGACAGGTAGGTCAGGTACGACGAGTGTCAGTCGCGGGGCTTGCGCGGGCCCTTGCTGGGCGGGCCGTAGTCGCGCTGCAGCTCGATGAGCTTGCCGCTGATGCGGGTCTCCTTGAGCTTCTCCCACACCGGGCCGGGGAGCTTGGCGGGCAGCTCGACGATCGAGTAGTCCGGCCGGATCGTGATCCGGCCGAAGTCGTTGCGGCCGAGGCCCCCCTCGTTGGCGAGGGCGCCGACGATCTGGCGCGGCTCGACGCGGTGCCGCTTCCCGACCGCGATCTTGTACGACGCCATCGGCTTGTCGCTGGTCCGACGCGGGCCCCGCTCGGGGCGGCCGGCACCGTCGCGAGAGCCGCGGGCCTCGGACCCGTCGTACTCACGCCTCGGGCGCTGCGGCTCCTCCTCGAGCACGAGGGGCGTGTCGCCCTGGAGCACGATGGCGAGCGCGGCGGCCACGTCGGCCTCAGGGACGTCGCGGTTCTTGACGTAGTGGCCGATGACGTCGCGGAAGAAGCCGATGTGCGGCGACTCCAGGGCGGCGGTGATCCGGTCGTCGAAGCGGGCGAGCCGGGTGGCGTTGACGTCGTCGACGCTCGGCAGCTGCATCTGGGTCAGCGGCTGGCGGGTGGCCTTCTCGATGTGCTTGAGCAGGTAGCGCTCGCGCGGGGTGACGAACGAGATCGCGTCGCCGCTGCGGCCCGCGCGGCCGGTGCGGCCGATCCGGTGCACGTAGGACTCGGTGTCGGTCGGGATGTCGTAGTTGACGACGTGCGTGATCCGCTCGACGTCGAGGCCGCGGGCCGCGACGTCGGTGGCGACGAGGATGTCGAGCTTGCCGGCCTTGAGCTGGTTGACGGTGCGCTCGCGCACCGCCTGCGGGACGTCGCCGTTGATGGCGGTGGCGCCGAAGCCGCGGGCGCGCAGCTTCTCGGCGAGGGTCTCGGTCTCGTTCTTGGTGCGGACGAAGACGATCATCCCCTCGAAGTTCTCGACCTCGAGGATCCGGGTGAGGGCGTCGACCTTCTGCGGGTAGCTGCAGATCAGGTAGCGCTGAGCGATGTTGTCGGCGGTGCGGGTCTTGCGCTCGATCGAGATCTCGACCGGGTTGTCCAGGTACTTCTGCGACAGGTTCCGGATCTGCTTCGGCATGGTCGCCGAGAACAGCGCGACCTGCTTGGTGTCGGGGGTGTCGGCGAGGATCGTCTCGACGTCCTCGGCGAAGCCCATGTTGAGCATCTCGTCGGCCTCGTCGAGCACGAGGAACCGCAGCTCCGACAGGTCCAGCGTCCCCTTGTCGAGGTGGTCCATGATCCGGCCCGGGGTGCCGACCACGATGTGCACGCCGCGGCGCAGGGCGGAGAGCTGGACGCCGTAGCCCTGGCCGCCGTAGACCGGCAGCACGTGGACGCCCTTGGTGGTGGAGGCGTACTTCTCGAACGCCTCGCAGACCTGCAGCGCGAGCTCGCGGGTCGGCGCGAGCACCAGCGCCTGCGGCGCCTTCTGGGAGAGGTCGAGCTGGTCCAGGATCGGCAGCGCGAACGCCGCCGTCTTGCCGGTCCCGGTCTGGGCGAGGCCGATCACGTCGCGCCCCTCGAGGAGGTGCGGGATGGTCTGCGTCTGGATCGCGGAGGGCGACTCGTAGCCGACGTCGGAGAGCGCCTTCAGCACCTTCGTGCCGAGGCCGAGGTCGCTGAAGCCGGGGGTCGCAGCGTCGTCAGAGCCGTCAGAGGTGGGGTCAGGTGCTACGTCATTCACCCGACAACGGTAGTGGCGCACGCAACACCTGGCGCATTCCTCGGCGCGGTGCGTTGGGTCACCTACTCGACGGTCACCGACTTGGCCAGGTTGCGGGGCTTGTCGATGTCGTGGCCGAGCTGCTTGGCCGCGTGGTAGGCGAGCAGCTGGAGCGGGATGGTGAGCAGGATCGGGTCGAGCTCGCGCTCACTACGCGGTACGACGATCCGCTCGGTCGTCTCCTTGGGAAGGCCCCCCAGCGCCACGCCCTCGTGGGTGACGACCACCAGCGGTCCGCCGCGGGCGGCGATCTCGTGCAGGGCGGCCACGTTGCGCTCGAGGAGCTCGTCGTCGGGGACGATCGCGACCGTCGGCACCGAGGGGTCGATCAGCGCCAGCGGCCCGTGCTTGAGCTCGGAGGTCTGGTACGCCTCGGCGTGGCGGTAGCTGATCTCCTTGAACTTCTGCGCGCCCTCGCGGGCCACCGGGAACCCCCGCACCCGGCCGACGAAGAACAGGCTCTCGGCCGCCTCGAGCCGCTCCGCGACCACCGCGAGCCGCTCCTCGGTCGCGAGGATCTCCTCGATCTGACGCGGCAGCGACTCCAGTCCGGCGATCAGCCGGCGGCCGTCGGCGATCGAGAGGTCGCGGACCCGGCCGAACTGCAGGGCGAGCATGGCGAAGCCCAGGAACATGTTGGTCAGCGCCTTGGTCGACGCCACCGCGACCTCGGGCCCGGCGTGGAGGTAGATGCCGCCGTCGGCCTCGCGGGCGATCGCCGAGCCGACCACGTTGACGAGCCCGATCACGTAGCCGCCCTTGCGCCGGATCTCCTGCACGGCCAGCAGGGTGTCGACGGTCTCGCCGGACTGGCTCACCGCGACGTAGAGCGTGTCCGGCTCGATGATCGGGTTGCGGTAGCGGAACTCCGACGCGGGCTCCGCGTCGGCGGGGATCCGCGCCAGCTCCTCGATCAGCGCCGCCCCCATCTGGCCGACGTAGTACGCCGAACCGCACCCGAGCACCTTGACCCGACGGATCGCGCGCAGCTCGCGGGCGTCGAGGTTCAGCCCGCCGAGGTGGCCGGTGGCGAACCGGTCGTCCAGCCGACCGCGCATCACCCGCTCCGCGGCGGCCGGCTGCTCGAGGATCTCCTTGTACATGAAGGACTCGTGCTCGCCGGCGTCGTAGGCGCCGGGGTCGACGTCGACGGTCTTGGCCCGCCGGTTGGTGGCGGCGAGCCCGCTCGCCTCCAGCCGGTACGTCGTGAACCCGGTCGGCGTGACGGTGGCCATCTCGCCGTCGTCGAGGTGGGCCACGGTCGTCGTGTAGCGGACCAGCGCGGCCAGGTCGGAGGCGACGTACATCTCCTTGTCGCCGACGCCGATGATCAACGGGCTGCCGTTGCGAGCCACCACGATCCGGTCAGGGAAGTCGACGTGGATCACCGCGACGCCGAACGTCCCGTGGATCCGGCCCAGGGCCTCGGCGACCTTGCCCTCGAGGGTGTCGGCACCGGAGCCGGCGACCAGGTGCGCGAGCACCTCGGTGTCAGTGTCGGAGACCAGGTCGATCCCGGCCTCGGCCAGCTCCTCACGGAGCGCCGCGGCATTGTCGATGATGCCGTTGTGGACGACCGCCACCAGGTCCTTGCTGTCACCGTGCGGGTGGGCGTTGACGTCGTTCGCCGGGCCGTGGGTCGCCCACCGGGTGTGCCCGATGCCGACCTTGCCCGAGAACCGCTTCGGCAGCTCCTCCCGCAGGTCGCGCACCCGACCGGCCCGCTTGGCGACCCGGATCCCGGACGAGCCGAGGACGGCCACGCCCGCCGAGTCGTAGCCGCGATGCTCCAGCCGTCCGAGCCCCTCGAGGAGCAGCGGGGCCGCCTGGTGGGTGCCGAGGTATCCGACGATGCCGCACATGTGCAGTGTTCCTATCCGTAGATCATCCGGCGCAGCTGGCGCTCGGACAGGTCGGGCGCGGCGACCGGGCGGTCGGCCAGCTCGTCGCGCAGGGTGGTGAAGATGTCGGCGTTCTTGGCTCCGCGGAGCTTGAGCTCGCCGTGCCGGCGTCGTACGTAGACCTCCACGGGTTCGTGGTGGAAGGCGAGCACGTCCTCGATCACCCGGGTCGCCTCGGTCGCCGCGAGCCCGGTGGTCGCCACGACGTGGCGGACGAGACGCGGATCGGCGGGCACACCGCGATCATGCATCGATCCAGCGCTGGTTGCCAACTTCCTGCCCGAATTCGGGCACGAATGCGCTGCTCGGCGGCTGGCGGTCCGACAGCGTGCGCCGTTGCCGGCGCCTCTACCGGCGGCGAAAGTGGAGGAGTCGCGCCACTTCTGCGGGGTCGACCGCCTTCGAGATGGGGCGATTGGCTGCGAATTGCCCCCGAACTGCCTGCTCAAGTGGGGACGGTGCTATCCTGGTGAACAGAAGATGAACAGGAGGTTGCCCATGCGCGACACACAGATGACCGACCGGCCGCACCTGGAGATGCGATGGGTGCCCGTGATCGACGAGCAGGGCTGCACCCGAGCGCAGGCCGTGTGGATCGAGGCCGGATCCCCCGTCACGTCCGCCGTCACGACCGCGCCGACACCGTCGACGGTCGGGCACGCCGCCTGACCAGCCGCGCTTCCGGAGCTCCCGAGGGGCCGCGTCCACCAGGACGCGGCCCCTCGGCCTCTTTTGCATCTCTTTCTGGCCTTGCGGAATAGGACCGTGGTCCGCTTTGCTTGTAGTGGTTGATAGTTCAACCACCCGGGCCACGACGCCCGCAACCCCCAGGAGGAACGATGACCGAGACCATCACCCCGGCAGTCACCGACATCAGCGGCGACTACACCATCGACACCGCCCACAGCCGGCTGGGCTTCGTCGCCCGCCACGCGATGGTCACCAAGGTCCGCGGCTCGTTCGCCGACTGGGAGGGCACCGCCCACATCGACACCGCCAACCCGGCCGCCTCGTCGGTCACGCTGGCGATCAGGGCCGCGAGCGTCTCCACCGGCAGCGTGGACCGCGACGGCCACCTGCAGTCCCCCGACTTCTTCGACGTCGAGAACTTCCCCGAGTGGACCTTCGCCTCGACCGCGGTCAGCCGCGAGGGCGAGGAGTGGACCATCACCGGCGACCTGACCATCAAGGGCGTCAGCCGCCCCGTCACCATCGAGTTCGAGGAGGGCGGCTCCGCGAGGGACCCGTTCGGCAACCTCCGCATCGGCTTCGAGGGCGAGACGACCGTCAACCGCAAGGACTGGGGCCTCACCTGGAACGCCGCGCTCGAGACCGGAGGCCTCCTGGTCTCGGAGAAGATCAAGCTCGAGCTCGACATCTCCGCCATCCGCAACAGCTGAGTCGCACCGGCTGCGCTATTTCGATCGCGACAGGCACCCGGGTTGGAGCAGACTCCCCCGGGTGCCTGACATTTCCCTGCCTCCCGGCCTGACCACGCGGCCGCTGGAGCCGACCGACTCTCGCGCCGTGCACGCACTGATGGCGGCCCAGGAGCTCCACGACATCGGCACGGTCGAGATCGAGGAGGAGGACCTGATCGCGGAGTGGCAGCGGCCGTCGTACGACCTGGCCGGCAGCTCCGTCGCGGTCCTCGACCGTGCCGATGGCGACCGGATCGTCGCGTACGCCGAGCTGATCGGCGCCGACCGCTACGACGCCGCCGTCCATCCCGACGTCCGCGGACGCGGGATCGGCACCTGGCTCGCCGCCTGGGTGCGCGAGCTCGGCCGGGCCCGCGGCGCGCGCGTCGTCGGGATGCCGGTGCCGGAGGGCTCCGCCGGCGACCGGCTGCTCGCCGCCCTCGGCTACCGGGTCCGGTGGACGAGCTGGGTGCTCCGGCTGCCCGAGGGGAGGACGATCGAGGAGCGACCGCTGCCCGAGGGGTACGTCGTCCGCGTCGCCACCGAGACCGACCGCGAGCAGGTCTGGCACGTCGTCGAGGACGCCTTCCTGGAGTGGTCTGATCGCGCCAAGGACTCCTACGACGACTTCGCCGCCGAGGTCTGGCAGCGTCCCGGATTCGAGCCCTGGCACCTGCAGGTCGTCGCCGGTCCGAACGGCGCCGTCGCGGGGGCCGTGTTCAGCACCGTGAGCGAGGCGAGCGGCAGGCGCGAGACCTACGTGTCCCGCCTCGCGGTGCACCGCGACCACCGCAACCGGGGTCTCGCGCAGGCGCTCCTGGTCGCGGCGTTCGCCGCCGGCCGGGAGCACGGCGCGTCCAGCTCCTGCCTCTCCACCGACTCGCGCACCGGCGCCCTCACTCTCTACGAGAAGGTCGGGATGGTCACCGACTCGGTGTGGGTCAACCGCGCCATCGACCTGTGAGCGGTGCGTCGTACCTGACCCACGGGCTCTGATCCTGCGGATTCACGACAGGTAGGTCAGGTACGACGCGGCTAGGCTCACTCCATGGGTGAGGTGTTCGCCGGTCGGTACGAGCTGATCGACCCGATCGCCTCGGGCGGCATGGGCACGGTGTGGCGGGTGCTCGACCGGATGGACGGCCAGGTCAAGGCCGCCAAGATGCTCAACCAGAGCGACGCGGCGATGCTGCTCCGGTTCGTGCGCGAGCAGTCACTGCGGATCGACCACACCCACATCGTCACGCCGCAGTCGTGGGCCGGGGTGGACGAGCGGGTGCTGTTCACGATGCCGCTCGTCGCCGGCGGGTCGGTGTCGACGTTGATGCAGAGGTACGGCGCGCTCCCGCCCCGCTGGATCGGCCGGCTCGTCGACCAGACCCTCCAGGCGCTGGAGGCGGTCCACGCGGCCGGCATCGTCCACCGCGACGTCAAGCCCGGCAACCTGCTGCTCGAGCCGACCGGTCGTGGTGTCCCGCACCTGCGACTCACCGACTTCGGGATCGCGGTGCCGACCGACGAGGCCCGGCTCACCCACGTCGCCATGGTCATCGGCACGCCCGGCTACATGCCGCCCGAGCAGCAGCTCGGCGCCGACCCCGACCCCAGCGCGGACATCTACGCCCTTGGCATGGTGGTGCTCGAGATGCTCACGGCGACCCGGCCGCCGCGCGAGCCCGTGCCGTTCGACGCGACCCCGCTGCGCACCGGCGACCCCGCACGGGACGCGGTGGTCGACCTGATCGCGGCGGCCACGGCGTACGACCCGACGGCTCGGCCGAGCGCGACCGAGCTGCGCGGGCACCCGGCGCTGCGGCGGTTGCTGGACCTGCCGGCCGACCCCACCGACCCGATCACCATCACCGACGTCTTCCCGCCGCTCCCGGTGACGGGCGGCGGCACCGTGGCGCGCGCCACCGCGGCATACCCGCCTCCCCCGGCCGGTCCGGCGCCGACGATGCCGCCGCCGCCTCCGCCGCCGACCCGGACCCAGGAGGAGACGATCCACCACCGGGTGCCGAGCGCGCGGCCCGGTGTCCTGGCGCCGGTGCTGCTGCTGGTCGCCGGGCTGCTCGGGTTGGTCGTCAGCGGCTGGCTGCTGCTCGGCTGAAGCCGGTCGGTCCGGGAGATCGTCAGCGGGCGCGGCGGCGCGACAGCCAGATCGCGCCGCCGGCGCAGCAGGCGAGGCTGACGACACCGAGGCCGATCCCGGCGCCCCGGCGCGGACCCCACCAGGCCTCGTCCTCGGTCTCCGGGGTGAACGGGTTGCCCGAGGCGACGGCGGAGAACTCACCGTCACCGACGAGGTACGGCGTGTCCGGCGAGTAGCCGTCGGGGCCACTTCCGCCGCCCTGGGCGAGCACCGCGCCCTTGTACGTCGGCTCGGCCTCGTCGGCGCTGGCCACGGCGATCGTGAGCTCGACCGGGGCCAGCATCGCGGCGCGCTCCTCCGGCGCCGGCTCGACGCTCACGGCCACCCAGTGGTCGCCGGGGAGCATCGGCTCGAAGTCGCGGTAGCGGTTGTCGTAGCGGAGGGCGTGCGACGCCGCGATCAGCCGCGTCCGCTCGTCGGCGACGTAGTTGCCGTAGTAGTACTCGCCGGACTCGGTCAGCGCGAAGACGTCGCGGCTCGGCTGGACGAGTCGGACCTGCACGCTGACGTTGAGGAGCGGTCCGTCCTCGGCCACGGTCGGCAGCTCGCCGAGCACGACGAGCTGCTCACCCCAGTCGACCGGCACCCTCCACAGCAGCGTGGTGCCCTCGGTCACCTCGGCTGCGATCGTGACCGGCCCGTCGTGCGCGTCGAGGATCGGAGCCTCGTCGAAGGACCGGGCGCCCTGCGGGCCGTCGACGGGGTCGCCCGGCTCCGGGAGGTCGTAGCCCAGCTCGGCATCGTCGGCGACCGGTTCGCCCCGGTCGGCGACGGGCGCCTCCTCCACGACCTTGATCGCGATCGGCATCGGGTCCGTGGTGGAGGTCGACGCGCGCTCGACCTTGACGGCGATGGTGCCGACGGCACGGCAGGGGTCGTCCGCGGAGTCCTCGTCGCCGACGACGACCTGGTCCCCGATCACCGCATCGGGGAACGTCGTGTCCGACGACGCGTCGCCGGACCCGCAGTCGACCCCGGCCGGCTCCTCGTCGGTCACCACCGTCGCGGCGATCGTGAAGCCGTCGTACTCGACGGCCGGCGGTGTGCCGACCACGCCGATGTGGACCGTGCTGTCCTCGATCTGCCGCTCGTAGACGAAGTACTGCGGCTGGCCCTGGGCCCCGAGGGACGCGGTCCACAGTCCGGCGTCCAGCGCCGTCGGCCGCTGCGAGTCGGTGCTGCCGTCGACGGGCTGTCCGCCGAGGTCGACCGGCTCCGCCGACGGCAGGGCTGACGGCAGCGGGGCGCCGGCGGCGTACGGCGTCCACCCGCTCACGCCGAGCGCGAGCGCTGCGACGGCAGCGGCTGCTCGGGCGACGGTCCTCACCCGCGGCAGCCTACTGAGGTGGCGGATCAGTCGGCGGCGGGTGCGGATCCGGCGCAGGTCACTCGTCGTCGACGGGCTCGTCGGCGGCGGGGCCGTCGGCGAGGATGCCGTAGAGCGTGCGCCGGGCGTCGACGAGGACCTCGACCGCGGCCCGGCGCTGGGCGTCGTCGCCGGCGGTGACGATCTGCCAGACCGCGCCCATCACCTGCGGGATCTCCGCCTTGATGTCGGCGTGCTCGCCCGGCCACTCGGCCTCGGCGCGCTCGAACGGCGCCCACACGGCGGTCAGCTCGTCGGCGTGCTCGGTGCAGTACGCCGTGCCGGCGTCGGTCAGGCGCAGGGCGCGCCGGCCGCGCTCGTCGTCGGTCTCGACGAGGGCCTCGTCCTCGAGCTGCTGGATGGTCGGGTAGACCGATCCCGGGCTGGGGCGCCAGGCCCCGCCGCTGCGGTCGGTGATCTGCTGGATCACCTGGTAGCCGTTGATCGACTCGTCCCGCTCCTGGGCGGCGCGGAGCACGTCGAGGATCGCCGAGCGGACGTCACCGCGTCGGACCCGGGCTCCGCGCGACCCTTCCGGCCGGCCCATCCCGAGCAGGCCGGCGAGCCACGGCGGCGGTCCACCGGGACCTCCACCGCGGTGGTGCGTGCCGCGCTCCCACGGGTTGCCCCAGGGGCCCGGGCGGTGCTGGTGCCGGGGACCGCAGTCCCCCATCGCGGCCCAGAACGGGCCGAGGTACTTGTCGTAGCCGGGCATGGTGTCCTCCAAGAAAGAGATCGCGATTCTTCTGAGTCATGTCGCGATATATCGTTAGAGTACGCAGCCGAACAGGCCGACACAAGGCCGACACAAGGCCGACACAAGGCCGACACAAGGCCGACACAAGGCCGTCCCGGCTCAGCGAGCGAGCCAGGCGGCGTACGAGTCGAACGAGTAGGGCCGTCCGAGGAAGTCCGCGACCAGGTCGGCGGCGTCCTTGGTGCCACCGGGCGCGAGCACCCGGTCGCGGTAGCGGCTCGCGACGGCCAGGCTGCCCGGGGCGAACGGGTCGTCCGCTCCCTCGGCCTCGAAGGCGCTGAACATGTCCTTCGCGATCACGAGCGACCACATGTAGGTGTAGTAGGCCGAGCTGTAGCCACCGAGGTGTCCGAACGCGGCGAAGAAGTGGGTGCCCTCGAGGTAGGGCAGCGCGGCGTACCTCTCCTGGAGGGCGATCATCCGGTCGGTCAGCGACGGGACCTCCTCACCGGCGGCACGGCGGACCTCGTCGGCGTGGAACCAGTACGAGATCGCGGCGTAGAACATCTGGGTCCGCGCGTAGATGCCCTTGCCGTAGTCGTCGGAGCGGCGCATCGCCTGGACCAGCTCCTCCGGGATCGGCTCGCCCGCGGCGTCGGTCGCGAAGCTGCGCAGCACCGCCGGGTCCCACGCCCATTCCTCGAGCATCTGGCTCGGTGCCTCGACGAAGTCCCACTCGGTGGCGACGCCGGCGAACCGGTACCACTCGCCGTGACCGGCCAGCACGTGGTGCAGCAGGTGCCCGAACTCGTGGAACAGCGTCACCACGTGGTCGTGCTCCATCAGGCCGCGGGAGAAGTTGCACACCAGCACACCCTCGGGCAGCTGGCTGTGCCCGTCGGCGGCGGCGACGCCGTCGGTGAGGGTGAACTGCGCGGCGTGCTTGTACTTGCCGTCGCGGGGATGCAGGTCGAGGTAGATCCGGCCGAGCCACGCCTCGCCGTCGACCCGGAAGACGTCGTACGCCGCGACGTCCTCGTGCCACACCGGTACGTCGACCGGCTCGTAGCACAGGCCGAACAGCCGGCCGGTGACCTCCAGCAGGCCCTGCCGAACCTTGGCGAACTCGAAGTAGGTGCGCACCCGCTGGCCGTCGACGTCGTACTGGTCCTGCCGGACCTTCTCCTGGTAGTAGAAGGAGTCGTAGATCGGGACCTCGGTGGCATCGGGGTGGTCCTGGCGGTAGCGCTCGAGGAGGAGCGCGAGGTCGGCCCCCATCGGCTCCTCGGCCGCAGCCGCGATCTTCTCGATGAACTCCGGGATGGCAGCGCCCGTGCCGATCATCTTGACGTCGGTGTCGTACGACGGCCAGTCGGGGTAGCCGACCAGCGACGCCAGCTCCTGGCGCAGGGCGAACATCTCCTCGAGCACCGGCTCGGCGGTCGGCCAGCCGCGCTCGAGGAAGGCGGTCACGATCTCGCGCCGGACGCCCTGGTCGTGCGCGAACAGCCGCACCGGGATCGCGTCGGGGTAGTCGGTGGTGACGGTGACCAGCCCGTCGTCTCCTGCGGGGTGGGCCTCGAGCCAGTCCTCGGGCAGGCCGGCGAGCCGCTCCGCGGCGACCCGGATGCTGCGGACGTCGTCGCGGGCGATCTTGCTGAACTCCTGGTCCAGCTCGGTGAGCCGGTCCCGGATCGTCGAGATCCGCGCCCGGGTCTCCTCGTCGCGATCGACGCCCGAGCGGCGGAAGTCCTTGCGGACCTTCTCCAGCAGGCGGGTCGCGAGCGGGTCGTCGGCGACGACGGTGCCGTCGAGCGCGGCGAACGCGTCGTACAGACCGCGGTCCAGGCTCCAGGCGGTCGACAGCCGCTGCGCCTCCTGCTCGGCCTCGTCCGCCAGGTCGCGCACGCCCTCGTCCGGGTGGACGTTGCCGAACAGCGACCCGAGCGCCGCGGCGTTGCCGAGGTGGCCGGTCGCCCGGTCCCAGGCACGCAGCACCTCCACCGTCGCCTGGGGAGGTGCGGTGCTGATGGTGGCGACGAGCTCACGGGCCCGGTCGAGCTCCGCGGCGGAGCGGGACCGAACCCACTCAGCCCAGGTCGCAGGGTCGTCGGACGGCGGCAGGGGGAGGGGCGAGGGCGTCACCCCATGCAGCCTAGAACCCGACGAGTGAGAGCGGCTGCGGGGGAACGGCCGGCGTTGCGAGACGGTCGTCAGCGACATCGGCGGCGACGACGACATCGTGGTCCCCGAACTGACGAACCGGTCAGTCAGACCAGCTCCCCGCGCCGCCTCGTCAGGTAGGCGCGCTCGGCGGTGTTGTCGCACACGGCGAGCGCGGCGTCGTACGCCTCCCGCGCCTCGGCGCTGCGGCCCAGCCGCCGGAGCAGGTCGGCGCGGGTCGCGTGGAAGGCGTGGTACGACGACAGGACCGGTGTCGTCCCGACCAACCGGTCGACCTGCGCCAGCGCCACCTCCGGACCGTCGAGCTCGGCGATCGCGACCGCCCGGTTCAGGGCGACGATCGGCGACGGATCGACCGCGTGGAGCTGGTCGTAGAGCGCGACGACCTGCGACCAGTCCGTGGCCTCGGCGGTCGGGGCGTCGGTGTGCACCGCGTTGATCGCGGCGAGGAGCTGGTAGCGCCCGGGCCGGTTGACCGCGAGGCACTCCCGCACCAGCGCGTGCCCCTCGGCGATGAGCGCGCGGTCCCAACCGCCGCGGTCCTGGTCGTCGAGACGCACCAGCTCGCCGTGGCGCACCCGCGCCTCCCGGCGCGCCTCGGTGAGCAGCATCAGGGCAAGCAGACCGGTCACCTCGGGCTCGTCGGGCATCAGCCCCTGCAGGATCCGGGCCAGCCGGATCGCCTCGCCGGTCAGCTCGGTGCGGACCGGCTCGCCGTCGCCGCTCGCGAGGTAGCCCTCGTTGAACACCAGGAACAGCACGGCGAGCACGGTCGCCACCCGCGCGGGCAGGTCCTCGGGGGCGGGCACGCGGTAGGGGATCTTGGCGGCGGCGATCTTCTTCTTCGCGCGCGTGATCCGCTGCCCCATCGTGGTCTCGGGCACGAGGAAGGCCTGCGCGATCTCCTCCACGGTCAGGCCGCCCAGCAGGCGCAGGGTCAGCGCGATCCGCGCCTCGGGCGCGAGCGCCGGGTGGCAGCAGGTGAACATCAGCCGCAGCCGGTCGTCCTCGTTGCTCTCGAAGACCCCGAGCGACTCATGGGGGGTGTCGTCGTACATGTCGGCAGCCTGTCGGTGCTTGTCGTCCCGCAGTTTCTCCCGACGGAGCCGGTCGATCGCGCGGTTGCCGGCCGTGGTCGTCAACCACGCGCCGGGGTTGGGCGGTACGCCGGACTCAGGGAACTGCTGGGGCCACTTCTCGAGCGCGGCGACCAGCGCCTCGGCGGCCGCCTCCTCGGCGATGTCGATGTCGCCGAAGCGGCGGACCAGCGAGGCGATCAGGCGGCCGTACTCCTCCCGGAAGACCCGTTCGATCGCCTCGCTGGTCGAGGAGGTCGCGGGCACTCAGGCCTCGGGCTCTGCCTGGAACGGCCGGACCTCGACCCGGCCCTGGCACGCCTTGGACCCCTCGGCCGCCCACTGGAGCGCCGCATCGAGGTCGGGCACCTCGATGATCCAGAAGCCGCCGAGGTGCTCCTTGGTCTCCAGGTAGGGACCGTCGGTCATGACCGGGCTGTCGCCCTGGCCGTCGACGACGGTCGCCGCCTCGGCCGGCTCGAGCCCGCCGGCGAACACCCAGATCCCGGCGTCGCGCACCTTCTGGTTGAACCGGTCGACGCTCTCGAACATCTCTTGCATCGTCTCGGGCGCGATGGCGGCGTAGTCCTCTTCGCTCCCGTGAACGGCGAGCAGGTACTGCGGCATCTCGATCTCCTCGTGTCTGTCTGGTGTCTCGTGTGGATGGTGACGGTAGTGACTCAGGCAAGGCCGTCGAACGGGCGGACCTCGACCACGCCGCGGCACGCTCTCGAGCCCTCGGCGGCGAGCTTGAGCGCGACGTCGAGGTCGGGAGCGTCGATCACCCAGAAGCCGGCGATGTACTCCTTGGTCTCCAGGTAGGGACCGTCCGTCATCGTCGGCGTCGCGCGCTGGCCGTCGACGACCGTCGCCGTCGTCGGCGACTGCAGCCCACCGGCGAAGACCCAGTAGCCCTCGGCGCGCAGCTTCTCGTTGAACCGGCCGGTCTCGGCGAAGGCCTCCTCCATCTCCTCGCGCGAGCCGTAGCCGCCGAGCTCGTCCATGTCGGCCGGACCGTGCACGGACAACAGGTAGTGCGTCATGAAGATCTCCTCCAGTCGGGCGGTCCCGGCGACCGCCTCTCACCCTCACCACGAACGCGCCTGCCCCGATACGACAACCTGCCACAAGAAGATCCCGGCGCGATTCCCAAAGTAAAGAATCCCCCGGTCTGCTCCCCGACCGACGCGCCAGGGTCAGGCTGGGGTCGTGGTCGGTCACGGCGGGCGCAAGCGGGGCTGGGTGAAGATCGTGCTCGGGATCCTGGGCATCCTCTTCGTCGCGGTCCCGATGCTGATCGCCTCGCTCGTGATCGTGATCGGCGTCGCCGGGTGGGAGGCCCTCGACCCGGAGGCGCAAGGTCGGGTGCCCGGCCAGGTCAGCCTCGACACCGAGGACGGAGCGACGTACGTCGTCGCGCTCGGCACGGGCCTCGTCAACGAGACCGGCGGTGGCAAGGCGTTCAACACCGACGTCGCGCGCGACGTACGGTGCACGATCCACCACCCCGACGGCGGCGAGGACAAGATCCGCGGCGACCGGCAGACCTCGTCCACGACAAGCGCCGGCGACTACGCCACCGTCGGCCGGTTCGAGGGACGCGGGGGCGAGACGGAGGTCGACTGCGAGGCCACCAGCAAGGACGTGTTCGGCGAGGAGCGCGACCTCCCCATGATCGTGCACGAGTCCAACCAGACGTTGCAGTACGTCGGGTGGGGGCTCTTGATCGGAAGTATCGTCGTGGCCCTGGGCTGTGTCGGCCTGGTCGTCCTCGGCATCCGCGGAAAGAAGGTCTGAGGCGATGGTGTTCAACAAGTTCAAGCTGGCCGCACAGGCGATGAGCCCGGCCAACATCAAGCGCGGCATCGAGCTGAGCAAGCAGTCGATGGCCAACGGCGGCCGGCTCACCGAGGAGCAGATGGCGGGGTGGACACCCGAGCAGCGCGCGCAGTACGAGGCGCAGATGCAGCAGGCCCGGGAGTCGATGGCTGCCAACGCCGACCAGATGATCGAGGCCGAGCGCGCTCGGCGGGTGCTCTGGGGACCGGCGGGCGACTATCTCTACGGCCCGCTGCCGGACCGGGAGCGGCTCACCGACATCAACGTGCGCAGCCAGTGGGAGGCCTCCAAGGCCGAGTTCATGGACACCCTGCGCAACCCGCTCGGCCACAAGGCGCCGCCGCCCCCGCCTCCCACGCCGGCGGTGAGCCACGACCGGGACGGGCAGTACGCGCACGAGCGTGCGCAGCGCGAGGAGGCGCGGACGCCGTACCTCGCTCCGGGCCGGTCGCCGGTCGTGATGACCCGGCTGACGCTCGACCGCAAGAACCACGTCCAGGACCTCGCCACCTGGCTCGGTACCGCCGGCCTCGCCGCGCGGCCCGACCTCGTCTACGGCATGTACCGGGTGCCCGACCACATCGTCGGCAAGTGGGGCATCGGCCGGACCGCCGTGGTCGAGTGGTAGGTCGTGCACGCGGCGCAGCCGGGGATGCCCGCGGCGCCGCCGGCGTTCGGAGCGGTCTTCCACGCGCGCGAGCGGTGGGCGGCGCGACGTCCGGGTGAGCCGTCGATCCTGGACGAGGACCTCGGCCTGGAGTACCTCCGCGCCGCGGACCTCGGACCCGAGCAGTGCCTGGGCATCGCCCGGGTGCCCGAGGTGGACGCCGCGTCCGGCTCCGGTGAGGGCGGCGGCTCCAGCTATGTCGTCATCGGCGTCACCAGGCTGGTCGTCCTGCATCCGTCCCACCTCGGCGCCGGCGTCGCCGCCCGGATGGAGACCCAGAAGCCGCTGCAGGTGCTGCCCGCACCCGACGTCCACATCGCCGTCCTCAACTGGGGCGACATCCGTCGGGTGGTCGCTCCCCGCCCCGACAAGCGGTTCCTCGTGCCGTCGCCGTTCCCCTACCTGCCGAGCACCGGCGCCGAGCTCCTGGAGTCCTACCTCGCGATCGTCGGCGTGCGGCCCGCGGACTGCTACAGCGCGCAGGTGACCCTCGACCAGCCGAGCAACATCCTCGGCGGCACGGCGCACGTCACGACCACCGGCGCCGAGTCGGAGGTCGCGGCGGACGGCAAGGACCGCAAGCGCTTCCGCGGGGGCTCACGCGTGGTGATCGCCTACCGCGACCACCCCGACTACGCCGCCGGGCGCGAGCGGTGGGCGGCGTTCGAGAGCGAGGTGCTGCAGGCGTCGCTGTCGCACCGGGTCGCGATCCGCGAAACCGTCGACAAGCAGAGCGCCCTCGACCGCGGGGTGCTCGGCAAGCTGGTGCGGACCGCCGAGGCGGTCGGCTCCTTCGTCGACGACACGTCCGACGCCGAGCCGCTCAAGGACCTGCCCCACTACCGCTACTGCTGGCCGCCCATCCAGTAGGCCGTCGCTGGCACGCCTAGAGTTCCGCCCATGAGCGCGCCCCTCTACCTCGTCCTCGGTGCCGGCCCCGGACTCGGGCTCGCGGTCGCCCGCCGCTTCGCGGAGGACGGGTACGTCGCCGTCCTCGCCACCCGCACCACCGATGACGCCGAGCACTTGGCCGCGCGGCTGCGCGACGAGGGGCACCGGGCCGAGGGCGTGGGGATCGACCTCACCGACCCGGTGGACATCAGGTCCGTGGTGACGGAGATCGGCGAGCGGCACGGGCGGATCGACGTACTGCACTTCAACCCGAGCGCGTGGCGCGAGAAGGACCCGCTGCACCTCACCGTCGCCGAGCTGCTCGAGGACGTCGCCTTCGGCGCGGGAGCCCTGCTTCCGGCGGTCCAGGCGGCCCGGCCGTTCCTCTCGGCGGGGAGCCGGGTCCTCGTGACCGGCAGCGCGGCGGCCGACAAGCCGTCCGCGGCGGCCGCGTCGCTCGGCGTGCAGAAGGCCGCCGTCCGCAACCTCGTGACCAGCCTGGACGCGACCCTCGCGCCGGACGGCATCCGCGCCGTCGCCGTACAGGTCAACGGGGTGCTCGGCAAGGAGGGTCCGTTCGCGCCGCCGCCGATCGCCGAGGCGATGTGGGCGGCCGTCTCGCGAAGCGACGACGAATGGACCCCGCACGTCCCGTACGACGGATGAGGGGGATGCTGGCCGACACCCGGCCACTGTCCAACCCCCACTTCCGCCGGCTCTGGACGGCGAACATCATCACCGTCGTGGGCGCCCAGCTCACGGTGGTCGCGGTGCCCGCGCAGATCTACGCCGAGACCGGCTCGTCGGCGTACGTCGGGCTCACCGGGGTCTTCGGCCTGGTGCCGCTGGTGGTCTTCGGCCTCTGGGGCGGCGCGCTCGCCGACCACTTCGACCGCCGCACGCTGCTGGTGGTCACCACGATCGGCCTGATCGGCACCAGTGCGCTGTTCTGGCTGCAGGCGGCGTCGGGCGGCGGCAACGTGTGGCTGCTGCTCTGCCTGTTCTCGGTGCAGCAGGCGTTCTTCGCGGTCAACCAGCCCACCCGCAGCGCGATCCTGCCGAAGCTGATCTCCGACGACCTGCTGCCGGCCGCCAACTCGCTGAACATGACGGTCTTCCAGGCCGGCGCGATCGCAGGCCCGTTGGTCGCCGGCGCGTTGATCCCGTTCATCGGCTTCTCGTGGCTCTACCTGATCGACACGCTCTGCCTGTTCGCGACGCTCGGTGCGGTGCTGCGCCTGCCTCCGCTCCGGGTCGAGGGTGCCAGCGGTCGGCCGCCCGGCCTGCGCTCGGTGATCGAGGGCATCGGCTACCTGCGCGGGCACCCGGTCCTGATGATGTCCTTCCTCGTCGACATCATCGCCATGGTGTTCGGGATGCCGCGGGCGCTCTTCCCCGAGATCGCCCACACGAGCTTCGCCGGTCCTGACGAGGGCGGACTGGCGTTCGCCCTGCTCTTCGCTGGCATCCCGGCGGGCGCGGTGATCGGCGGCGTGTTCTCCGGCTGGGTGTCGCGGATCGACGCCCAGGGCAAGGCCGTCGTGTGGTGCATCATCGTGTGGGGCCTGGCGATGGCGGGGTTCGGCGTCGCGGTGGCGGTCGCCGACGAGGCGCCCGGCGCGATCCCGTGGATGCTCACTGCGGCCGTCGTGATGCTGATCGTCGGTGGTGCGGCCGACATGGCCTCGGCGGCCTTCCGCCAGAGCATCCTGCAGTCGTCGGCCGCCGACGAGGTGCGTGGCCGGTTGCAGGGCATCTTCATCGTCGTGGTGGCCGGAGGTCCGCGGATCGCCGACGTCGCCCACGGCGCGACGGCGGCGATGGTCGGTACGGCGGCCGCCGCCGCAGGTGGCGGGGTCCTCGTCGTCGTGCTCACCGCCGCGGCGTCGGTCGCGATCCCGGTCTTCTGGCGGTATCGCCTCACGCGGCCGGCCGCAGGGTCGTCCTTGCCAGCGTGACCACGAGGTCACTGCGGCAAGGACGACCGCGCGATCGCCGTCAGGAGATCCGCTCGGTCAGGTGGACGACGACTTCGTCGCCGGCCTGCTTCCCGCTCTCGACCCGCAGCGCGTTGGCCACGGGCAGCTTGTGGTTGCCGTCGCCGAGCGCCATGAACGAGGTCTCGAACGGCTCGCCGTCGATGGTCCCGCGCACCTTCACCCGGCCGCGGGTGCCGAAGCAGTTGGCCGACTCCGGCCAGACGATGTAGGTCCAGCCGCCCTTGGCAGGGCTGAGCTGGAGGGTCTCGGTGAACGTGATGTCGAGCGGCCCGACGCCGTGCTTCTCAGTGCTCATGCCGGTGGTGACCGGCGGGCCCGGCGAGTCTCATCGCCGGTGACCTCAACGGCGCGCATCCGATCGAGCAGGTCGATCGGATCGACGCCGATCCGGTTCGGAGCTGGACCCCTCCGAAAGCCTCGCTCATCACGTGTTGATGAGTGAGGCTTTGGAATTGGAGGAACCCATGGACACGCTGCACGACCGGCTTGCGGAGCTGGCGGACGACGCACCGACGGGAGGCGCGCCTGCGGCCGACCTCTGGGCGCGAGGCAAGCGCGCCTATCGTCTCCGGGCCGCGGCTGTCGCGGCCACCGTGCTGGTGGTGGGCGCGGTCGGGACCGGCATCGGCGTAGGTCTCGCCGATGCCGACGGCGACGGCGATGGCTCCGACATCGAGCCGGCGGGGACCGTTGGCATCTCGCTGCCGATCGAGTACCCCGTGGGCGAGGAGCTGCCGGATCTCGGAGATGCTCCCGGACCGCTGGCCGCTATCTGGGTGGATCCTGCGGCGGAAGACGGCGCGGCCGAGGTCGTCGGCCTCGTCGCGGAGACAGGGGCGTTCGGGACGCTCCCGATCGACGTGTCCGACTGGCCAGAGGGATACGGCGACGGGGGCTGGGCGGTGCCGCTGTCGCCCGACGGCCGCAGGATCGCCTATCGCACCCCGAAATATCAGGTGGTCGTCCACGACCTGGTGAGTGGCGAGAAGGAAATGCCCACGATCGAGAACAAGATCCTTGTGGCGTACGACTGGATCGATGCCACCCACCTCTACGGCATTGCCGGCTCGCGGTCCGGGACGTCCGGGACATGGACCGACACCGGCGGATGGGCATGGGAGCCGGGCACCGGACCGGAGCTGGTCAACCTCGCGAAATACCCGGGCCAGCCCTATCTCGGGTACGGCTGGCCCTACGGAGGGCAGGACCTGCTGGTCTCGCCGCAAGGCTCGCGGTCGTGTGAGGCACCGGGCCTGGTGGAGGCGTCAACAGAAGCGCTGTTCGAAGTCCCGGTGCTCTGCGACGTCTTGGGCGTCGTCGGCTCTGAGATCCTGCTCGGCCATTGGAATCCCGAGCACCTTGCTGGCAACCCGAACGACCCGAAGTACGCCGAGGGGACGGTGGTCGCCCTGGACATCCACGGCGCCGACCGTCCGTACCTGGACCCGGCCCTGCGTGATCCGGACGCCGACCGTGCGTTCGAGGAGCCGGCCCGGCGCCACGTGGTCGTGACCGCAGGAGCGCCCCACCGGGTCGCGTTCGCCACCGACCTGATCGCCGAAGCACTCGACGCAGAGGGCGGTGCGTCATGACCGCCTACGCCGACTTCGAGGCGTTCGTGGTCGCGCGGCGAGGCGCGCTGCTGCGTACGGCCTACCTGCTCACCGGCGACCACGACGACGCTGAGGACCTCGTGCAGTCGGCGCTGATCAAGGTGGTGCCGAAGTGGACGCGGATCAAGGACAACCCGGAGGGGTACGTCCGGAAGGTGCTCGCGCGTGAATCGGTGAACCGATGGCGCGGTCGCCGATGGCGCGAGCTCACCACCGACGTGGTGCCGGAGACGACCGAGCACGACAGCACCGACCGCATCGCGCTGCTCGAGGATCTGCGCAGGCTGTCGCCGCGGCAGCGGGCGGTGCTGGTGCTGCGCTACTTCGACGACCTCACCGAGGCCGACACGGCTGCAGCCCTCGGTATCTCCGTGGGGACGGTCAAGTCGCACACCCGCGACGCGCTGGCGCGCCTGCGCAACCAGCAGCAGGGCGAGGAGCAGTCAGCGGCCAGGCCATGAAGCTCGGAGGAGCACTCGCCCCGATGACCCGATGACCCGATGACCCGAGGACCCGATGACCGGTCAGCCGACGACGACCGGCACGCTCACGGGCCGCCGCACGTAGGCGCCGGGAGCCCAGACGATCCGGGCGGGGTCCACCGTGAAGCGGGGGATCCGGCGGACCAGCTCCTCGAGCGCGACCCGGGCCTGGAGGCGGGCGGCGGCTGCGCCGAGGCAGTGGTGGTGGCCCTGGCTGAAGGTGAGGATCTGGGTGGGGCGGCGACGGATGTCGAGCTTCTCGGCGTCGGCGCCGTACTTGCGCCAGTCGCGGTTGGCCGCGCCGTACAGGAGCAGCACGCGGCGGCCCGCCGGGATGACGGTGCCGTGGACCTCGACGTCGCGGGTGGCGGTGCGGGCCAGGCCCTGGACGGGGGAGGTCAGCCGCAGCAGCTCCTCCAGGGCGTCCGGCACGAGGCCGGGCATCTCGGCCAGGTCCTCGAGCTGGTCGGGGTGGGTCGCCAGCAGCTCCGTGCTCCCGCCGAGCAGGCCGGTGGTGGTGTCGTTGCCGCCGGTCACCATCGTGAAGACGAAGCCGAGGATCGCCATCGCATCGGTGCGACCGGTCTGGTCGCTATCCCTGTCCCTGTCCCTGTCACCGTCCCCGTCCCCGGCAGCCGCCACCAGGTGCGAGACGGTGTCCTCGCCCATCACGCCGGCTGCCTGCTCGCGGCGCCGCTGCTCCATGAGGGCGGAGAAGTACGCCATCAGCTCGACCGTCGCCGCCGCGGCGCCACCGACCGCGCCGCCGGCGCCCTCCGCTGCGTTGGCCGCCACGATGGCGTTGGTCCACTCGTCGAAGCGGGTCCGGTCCTGCTCGGGCACGCCGAGGTAGTGGGCGACGACCATGCTCGGCATCGGCTTGAACAGGTCGGCCACGATGTCACCGCCGCCGTCGGCACGGAGCCGCTCCAACCGCTCCACGACGAAGGCACGGACGGCGGGCTCGAGCTCGGCGACCTGGCGGGGCGTGAATCCCCGCGCGACCAGGCGGCGGAACGCGGTGTGGACGGGCGGGTCGGTCATCACGAAGGGCGGGTTGTCCTCGAGCCCGATCCGGGCGAGGTCGTCGTACTCCACCGTCAGGCCGCGGGCACTGCTGAACGTCGCCGTGTCGACCGCTGCAGCGAGCACGTCGGCGTGCCGTGAGAGCACGTAGTAGTCCTGGTCCGGGCGGCCCGGAGGCACGACGTGGTGGACGGGGTCGCGCTCGCGGAGCGCGGCGTACGACGGCCACGGGTTGCGCCAGGCTTCACCGCCACCGGCGAGGTAGCGCGCGGCGATCGGCTGGGGGACCATCTGCACAGGATGGAACAGGTTCTGGTTTTCGGCCAGAGGAATCGCGAAACCGGCGATGAGTCCGGCTGTCGGTGGCGGTCTCTAGGGTTGGTGGCAACGGGTCGGGGGACCACGGATGACGACGAGGGAGCATCGATGACGGACATGATCCGCGCGAGCGGACTGGTGAAGCGCTACAAGGACGTCGAGGCCCTGGCGGGTCTCGACCTGACGGTGCCCGAGGGCAAGGTGCTCGCGCTGCTCGGGCCCAACGGTGCCGGCAAGACCACGGCGGTCAAGTGCATCACGACGCTGATCAGGCCCGACGCCGGGTCGGCAGAGGTCGCGGGCGTCGACGTGCTGGCCGACCCGGCCGGGGTGCGCGCGAAGATCGGCCTCTCGGGGCAGTACGCCGCGGTCGACGAGCACCTCACGGCGTACGAGAACCTCGTCATGATCGGCCGGCTCTACCACCTCGGGAAGGCGCGTGCACAGGAGCGCGCGCGCGAGCTGCTCGAGCGCTCCGACCTGACCGAGTTCGCCGACCGACCGGCCAAGACCTACTCCGGCGGCCAGCGCCGGCGCCTCGACCTGGCCGGTGCGCTGGTCGCCGAGCCGCCCGTGCTGGTCCTCGACGAGCCGACGACCGGGCTCGACGTCCGCAGCCGCCAGCAGATGTGGGACGTCATCAAGGAGCTGGTCGCCGGCGGCGCGACCCTGCTGCTGACGACGCAGTACCTCGAGGAGGCCGACCGCCTCGCCGACGACATCCTGGTCATCGACCACGGCCGCGAGATCGCCCACGGGACCGCCGACGAGCTCAAGGCCCGGACCGGGGGCGAGCGGATCGAGGTGGTCCTCGCCGATGTCGAGGACCGGGAGGCCGCGGTGCGGGTGCTGGCCGAGGTCGCCGTCGACAACGTGCGCGTGGGCGACAACGGCCGCGAGCTGACGGCCGCGGTGAGCGGGAGCGCTACGGGCGACCTGCTGCGCGTGCTCCAGGGGTTCGAGCGCGAGACGGTCACGGTGCTCGACGTCGGCCTGCGCCGACCCACGCTCGACGACGTGTTCATGGCCCTCACCGGCCACGCCGCCGAGGTCGACGACGAACAGACGCCCGACAGCGGCAGCGGCGGCGGCGAGAAGGAGATGGCCCGATGAGTGGAGCGGTCCAGGCACTCGGTGACGGCTGGGTGGTCGCCCAGCGCAACCTGATCAAGATCAAGCGGGTGCCCGACATCCTGGTCTTCGTCCTGATCAGCCCGATCATGTTCGTGCTGCTCTTCGCCTACGTGTTCGGCGGAGCGATCGACGTCCCGGGCAACGTCGACTACAAGGAGTTCCTCGTCCCCGGCATCTTCGCCCAGACCGTGGTGTTCGGCGCGACCTTCACCGGCTACGGGCTCGCCGACGACATGCAGAAGGGCCTCATCGACCGGTTCCGGTCGCTGCCGATGGCCCGCTCGGCCGTGCTGGTGGGCCGGACGACGTCCGACGTGGCCTACAACGTGATCTCGCTGGTCATCATGGCGCTGACCGGCCTGCTCGTCGGGTGGCGGATCCGCGAAGGGGTCCTCGACGCCGCGCTCGGGTTCCTGCTGCTGCTGGTCTTCGCCTACGCGATCAGCTGGATCATGGCGTACGTCGGGCTCCTGGTGCCCAGCGTCGAGGTGGTCAACAACGCGTCGTTCATCGTGATCATGCCGCTGACGTTCGTGTCCAACGCCTTCGTGCCGCAGGAGCAGTTCAGCGGCGTGCTGCAGACCTTCGTCGAGTGGAACCCAGTGTCGACGGTGGCGCTCGCCTGCCGCGAGCGGTTCGGCAACATCGACCCGAGCATCCCGGTCCCGGACTCCTGGGCGATGCAGAACCCGGAGGTCTACACGCTCCTCTGGGTCATCGCGATCGTCGCGATCTTCGCCCCGCTGTCCGCCCGGCAGTACCGGTTGTCGACGTCGAAGTAGACGCCTTGGTTTCGAGGCTCCTCGCTGGCGCTCGTCGCACCTCAACCAGCGGCAGCTACGCGGTCTCCTCGAGCTCGCCGTACAGCAGGACGGGGAGCGACTCGACGCCGTAGACGGCGGACAGCTTGCGGAAGTCCAGGTCGGCGATGTCGACGGCCATGGTCAGGTCGGGGTAGCGCTCGGCGAGCATCCGCAGCGCGGTGCGCAGCTCCATCCGGGCCAGCTCCGCGCCGACGCAGCGGTGCATGCCCCACCCGAAGGAGAGGTGGCGCACCGGGTCGCGGGTGGGATCGAAGAGGTCGAGGTCGGGACCGAGGCGCGGGTCGCGGTTCGCGGCCAGCAGGGACACCCCCACGGCGTCGCCCTCGCTGATCGTGACGCCGCCGACGACGACGTCCTGCTTGGCGAACCGCAGGAAGGCGAGCTGGACGACGGCCAGGTGCCGGAGCAGCTCCTCGACCACCTTGTCGACCGACTCGCGGTTGGAGCGCAGCATCCGGCCGGCGTCGGGAGTGGTCGCGATGAGGTAGGTGCCGAGCGCCAGCATGCTTGCGCTGGTCTCGTAGCCGCCGAGGAACACCCCGTCGGCGATGCCGCCGAGGGTGACGTCGTCGAGCTCGTCGCCGTACTCCCGCAGGAGGGCGCCGATCAGGCCGTCACCCGGGTTCTGTCGTTGCTCGCGGACGGCGTTGATGAGGAAGTCGCGGGTGTGCGCCTGCGCGCCGAACGCGCCGGCGCCGCCCTCGCTGAGGTCGAAGCGCGCGACGCCGAGGTTGAGGAACCGGGCACGGTCCTCGACAGGCAGCCCCAGCAGGTCGCAGATCACGTCGAAAGGGACGGCGAACGCGAACTCCTCGACGAGGTCGATCACCGGCCCGGCGGCCTCCATCGCGTCGAGCCGCGCCTGCACGATCGCCTCGATGCCGGGCTGGAGCCGGGCCAGCCGGCGCATGGTGAACTCGGGCGTGAGGTACTTGCGCAGCTGGGTGTGCAACGGCGGGTCGATCATGCCGAGACCGCCGATCTGCTCCTCCTCGCCCCGTCCGTCCTGGGACACGAACTGGCCGAGGTCGTTGGACCAGACGGCCGGGTCGCCCGCCAGCACCGCGCGCGCCTCGTCGTAGCCGCTGACCAGCCAGATCCCCCGCCCGAACATGGTCGCGAGCTTCTTGACCGGCTCCTCGGTCTGCGCCGCCATCAAGGCCGGCAACGGGTCGAGGCCGTCGCGCTTGATCGGGAGCGTGAAGGAGTCGGGGAGGAAGCGCAGCTTCCGCAGGTCGATGCCGTCGCGCATCGTCCGCTCGAGGAGGAGCTTGCCGATCCGGCGCTTGACCGGACCGAGAAGACCCAGGGGGAGAACCATGGGCGTCATTCCACCAGACGCCCCGGCGTCCCCGCGTGAGTATTGGTACCTACCCGACCCTGGGTGACCCCGACGACACCCTGATGGATGGGGATCGCCGTTAGTCTGATGCCGTGGCTGAGGTGTTCTGGGACCGGTACGACGCCGCGCTGTTCGATCTGGACGGCGTGGTGACACCGACCGCCGAGGTGCATATGCGCGCCTGGGCGGCGATGTTCAACGACCATCTCGCGACCGTCCCCGGGCAGCTGCCGTACACCGACCAGGACTACTTCGACTACGTCGACGGCAAGCCGCGGTACGACGGCGTCCGCACCTTCCTGGCGGCCCGCGGGATCCCGCTCCCCGAGGGTGACCCGACCGACGGACCCGAGGCCGAGACGGTGATCGGCCTCGGCAACCGCAAGAACGACTACTTCGCCAAGGTGCTCTCCGACGAGGGAGTCGTGGCCTACCCGGGCTCGGTGCGGCTCCTCGACACGCTCCGCGAGCGCGGCGTACCGATGGCGATCGTGTCGTCCTCCCGCAACGCACCGGCGGTCCTGGCAGCGGCCGGGATGACCGGCTACTTCCAGACCGTGATGCACGGTGGGGTCGCCGCGGAGCGGCACCTGGCCGGCAAGCCGGCTCCCGACACGTTCCTCGCCGCCGCCGAGATCCTCGGCGCGACCGCCGAGCGCGCGGTCGTGCTCGAGGACGCGATCAGCGGCGTCCAGGCGGGCCGCGCCGGTGGCTTCGGCCTGGTGGTCGGCGTCGACCGGGGTGCCGGGGCGACCGCGCTGACCGAGGCCGGGGCTGACGTGGTCGTCACCGATCTCGTCGAGCTGCTCCCCGAGGGCGCCGACGGGGGTCCGGCATGAACGCCCCGCCGCCGGAGGGCCCGTCCCACGTCGCTCCGCCGGTCGCCGACCCGCTGGACCGCAGCCGGTTCCCGGTCGACGAGTGGCGCCTGGTCGAGACCCGCTTCGAGTCCGACGACCTCGGCACCACCGAGTCCCTCTTCTCCGTCGGCAACGGCTACCTCGGCCTCCGCGGCAACTACTCGGAGAGCCGCGACGCCCACAACGACGGCACCTACATCAACGGCTTCCACGAGACCTGGCCGATCCTCCACGCCGAGGAGGCCTACGGGTTCGCGCGGATCGGTCAGACGATCGTCAACGCGCCCGACGCCAAGGTGATCCGGCTCTACGTCGACGACGAGCCGTTCCAGATGTCGCTGGCCGACCTGCTCGAGTACGAGCGGGCCCTGGACTACCGCACCGGGACCCTCTCCCGGGACCTGGTCTGGCGGACGCCCGGCGGCAAGCAGGTCCAGGTCAGGAGCACCCGGATGGTGCCGCTCGCCCAGCGCCACCTCGCGATCATCACGTTCGAGGTCACCCTGCTCGACCAGAAGGCCTCGGTCGCGATCTCCTCCCAGTTGCTCAACCGGCAGGACGCCCCCCTCGAGCGCATCGGGAGCGAGCCGGACTCCAACGACCCCCGGCAGGCGGAGCGGTTCAACCGGCGGGTGCTCGACCCCGTGCTGCACTCCGCCGAGGGCACCGCCTCCACCCGGCGCCCGGGCCGGATCGCGCTCGGCTACCGCACCGCCCAGAGCGGGATGACGATCGGCGTCGTCGCCGATCACGACCTCGAGACGGTATCGCCGCACTCCCTGCAGGTGCACTCCGAGGACGACATGGCCAAGGTGATCTACCGGGTCTCGGCCGAGCCCGGGGTGCCGATCAGGTTGACCAAGCTGGTCAGCTACCACACCGCCACGTCGGTGCCGCCCCGCGAGCTGATCGACCGCTGCGAGCGGACCCTGGACCGAACCCACGAGCAGGGTGTCGAGCACCAGCGCACCGAGCAACGTCAGTGGCTGGAGGAGTTCTGGTCGCGCTGCGACGTCGAGATCCCCGGCCACCCCGACCTGCAGCAGGCCGTGCGGTGGAACCTCTTCTCGCTCTGCCAGGCGTCCGCGCGGGCCGAGGGCCAGGGCATCGCGGCGAAGGGGGTGACGGGGTCGGGCTACGGCGGCCACTACTTCTGGGACACCGAGATCTACGTCATGCCCTTCCTGACCTACACGATGCCGTGGGCGGCCCGGAACGCCCTGCGGTTCCGCTACTCGATGCTCGACTCCGGCCGCTCCCGCGCCCGCGAGCTCTCCCAGCGCGGCGCCCTGTTCCCGTGGCGCACGATCAACGGGCACGAGGCGTCGGCGTACTACGCGGCAGGCACCGCGCAGTACCACATCGACGCCGACATCGCCTACGCCCTCGCCCAGTACGTCGGTGCGACGGGCGACGACGACTTCCTCACCCGCGAGGCCATCGACATCATGGTGGAGACCGCGCGGCTGTGGGCCGACCTCGGCTTCTGGCGCGACGACGGAGCGGGGCCCGGCGGCAGCCGGACGTTCCACATCCACGGCGTCACCGGGCCGGACGAGTACACGACCGTCGTCAACGACAACCTCTACACGAACGTGCTCGCGCGCGCGAACCTGCGCATCGCAGCGCACTCGGTCTGGCAGATCCGACGGGACGACCCCCCGGCGTACGCCGAGATGGTGCGCCGGACCGGCCTGGACCCGGAGGAGCCCGAGGAGTGGGCGGAGTGCGCCCAGGCGATGTTCATCCCGTACGACGACTTCCTCGGCATCCACCCCCAGGACGCCCACTTCCTCGAGCGGGAGATGTGGGACCTGGAGAACACCCCGCTGGAGAAGCGGCCGCTGCTGCTCAACTACCACCCGCTGGTGATCTACCGCTTCCAGGTGCTCAAGCAGGCCGACGTGGTGCTCGCGCTGTTCGTCCAGGGGGACGACTTCACGCCCGAGCAGAAGCGGGCGGACTTCGACTACTACGACCCGATCACGACGGGCGACTCGACGCTGTCGGCGGTGGTGCAGTCGATCATCGCGGCCGAGGTCGGGTACGCCGACCTCGCCCTCCGCTACTTCCACGCCGCGCTCTTCGTCGACCTCGACGACCGGCACAACAACACCGCCGACGGGGTGCACGTCGCGTCGACCGGTGGGGTCTGGAGCGCGCTCGTCAGCGGTTTCGGCGGCTTCCGTGACCACGGGTCCGACCGCGGCGAGGACCAGTGGCAGATCGACCCACGGCTGCCAGCGTCGTGGCCGGCGCTCGTCTACCGGCTCACCCTGTGCGGCACCCGGGTCCGGGTCACCGTGCGGGCCGACGAGCTGGAGCTGTTCGTCGAGGACGGTCCCGGTCCGCTGTGCTTCAACGTCCGCGGCGAGCAGGTCAAGGTGCAGCCGGGACCCCCGGTCGTCGTACCTCTGGAGCACCAGGGCTGCATGCTCGACGGCGGGCCGCCCAACCCGGCCGGCCTCCAGCGCGCCGACGGCACGGTGATCTCCGCGATCGTGCCGTCCGGCGACGGGGACGGCGACTAGCAGTCGATCGATCTCGCTCGCACCGTCACCAGCAAGGGGCAGATCACGATCCCCAAAGAGGTCCGTGACGACCTCGGGCTCGAGAGCGGCTCGACCGTCCTGTTCGTCAAGCTGGGCGAGGGCAACTACCGACTCGTCGCGCGGACCGGGCAGATCGAGGACCTCGCCGGGATCCTGCACCGGCCCGGACGAGATCCCCTGTCGATCGAGGAGATCAACGACGGCATCGCCGACGCGGCGGCGGCGAGCGGGCGTCAGGGCTTGGCAAACAGCGACTGATGATCGGCATCGACACCAACGTCCTCGTGCGCTACATCGTGCGCGACGACGAGAGCCAGTACGCCGCAGCGGCGGAGGTGCTCGAGTCGCTCACCCGCGACCGGCCCGGGTTCATCACCCAGGTCACGCTCACCGAGCTCTACTGGGTGCTCGCGCGCACCTATCGCTACCCGACCGAGACCTGCCTGGCCGTCCTCCGACGCCTTGTAGCGACCGCCTCGCTGGAGCTCGACGACGGCGAAGGCGCAGTGCGGGCGTTGAGCCTCGCCGAGGAGGGTGCCGACTTCGGCGACGCGCTGATCCAGGGAGCGATGGAGCTCTTCGGCGTGACGGAGACGGTCACGTTCGACCCGGCGGCCGCTCGGCGACTCGGGTGGCGCGTGCTCAGCTGACCGGGTGGTGACTGGTGATCGAGACCCGGTTGAAGGCGTTCATCGTGACCGCGGCCCACGCGACGGCGGCATAGCCGGCGTCGCCGAGCACGGCCCGCGCACAGTCCTCGACCTCGGAGCGGACGGCCGGCTCGGGGATCAGCGTGATGCACTCGGCCAGCTCGAGCGAGGCGCTCTCGGCGTCGTCGAAGAGCATGGTGTCCTGCCACTCCGCGAGCACGGCGAGCCGGCGCGGGTCCTCGCCGAGGCGGACGGCCTTCTTGTGGTGGACGTCGAGGCAGTAGGCGCACCCGTTGATCTGGGAGACCCGCAGGTTGACGAGCTCGAGCAGCTGCTCGCTGATGCCTGCCTCGGAGGCGGCCGCGGCGACGAGCTTGGAGACCGCCGCCATGGCGGCGAAGACGCCCGGGGCTGCCTTGTCGAGGTAGAGCGGCTCGTCGGGGTCCGCCGTCGTCTCGGTCATGCCGAGCAGCCTAGTAACCCTCGGTCGGAGATGCCTCGGGTCAGAGCCGGCCGGCGCCTGCGCTCAGCAGCAGCTGGGCTCCCGTGTAGGACGCCATCACCGCGCCCTCGACCACGGGGCTCGGGTCGTCGAGCACGAACTTCCGCAGGCCGAGCGTCGAGTCGGACGCCAGGAAGAGGAGGGCGCCCGCGGCCACCAGCAGGCGCGCGGCCGGCGGCCTCGCCGGGTCGAGGCGGGTGGCGGCGACCACCATCGAGGTGAGCAGCGCGGAGTACGTCGCGACCACCGGCGCCACGCCGCTGCCCCGGGCGTGCCACGCCATCATCGGCGAGGACACCGCCCACACCGCCGCCAACGCCCGGGCCCGAGGGTCGGCGACGAGCGACGGCTCGCGGCGGCGCCCCGGCACGAAGGCGGCAAGGTAGGCGAGGTGACCGACGCCGAACGCGGCGGTCCCGACGACGAACGGCTTCCGCTCCTCGCTGAGCAGGGCGACGTCGCCGACCCAGGCGGCGGCCTGGGCGGCCAGGACCGGCACGCGGGCGCGGGACGAGCCGGGGGTCGTGGCGAGTGAGGCCGACAGGAAGGGCATCAGCAGGGGCTTCGTCAGGTAGCGCGCCCGGTGCGCGACCGGCCGCGACGACGCCGACAGCGCGATGTCGACGAGGGCGAGACCGGCGTACGCCGCCTTGAGCCGGTTCGCGAGGATCATGCTGGGACGGTAGCGGGTCTGAGAGCCCGCCGTGCGGGCACCGCGACCGCACTCGTGTGCCTGAGAACCCGGATATCCGCTGTCTGAGGCACACGACCCGAGCGCCCAGACCCGAACGCCCTTCAGGCCTTCGTCACCGCGGCGTGGATCTGCTCGAGCATCGTCTTCATCTCGGGCAGCTGCTTGACCAGTGCCATCTCCTCGGCGAGCTCGGCGAGCAGGCCCTGCACCTCGCCCAGGACGGCCTTGGTCTCCGCGAGAGTGGCGTCGACGGTCGTCATCCGCTCGTCGACGCTGGCGAGCGTGCCCTCGACGGTGCCGAGCGTGCCCTCCACCGTGCTCAGCGTGCCGCCGACCGTGCCCAGCGTGGCGTTCGCGCTCGACAGGGTCTTGTCGGCGCGCTTCAGGATCTCTCCGACCGGGTTGAGTCCCATGTCGGCCCCCTTTCGTCCGGGCCGTCCCTGGCCCGTCACTTATTGACAGTCCTGTAGTAATTACCAGCCGGCGGCCGGGTCCGTCTCTGTGTCGGTGGTCACGGATGCTGCGCGGGAGACGGCGGCTCGATCGTCGCGATGTGCACGAGCGCGTCGCCGGCGTTGACGATCGGGGCCCGGGTGAGTCCGATGACGATCCCGTCGCGGTCGGCGTGGATCAGCCGGACCCGCCGGCCGAAGGTGTCCGACAGGCCGCCGAGCCGCTGGCCCGTCTCGACGACGGCGCCGAGCCGGGTCTCCAGGTTGAGGATGCCGGTGCTGCGGGCCCGCACCCAGCCGGTGCTCCGCGACTCGAGGCCGGCCGGCAGGTCACCGTTGGGGTCGGGCTCGATCATGTCGAGGAACGCGAGGACCCGCCGGATGCCGGCGACGCCGGTCGCGATCGACTCGTCGTCGAAGCGGTTGGCCTCGCCGGCCTCGTAGAGCAGCACCTTGGCGCCGACCTCCAGCGCAGCCTGCCGCAGCGACCCGTCGCGGAGCCGCGCGTGCACCATGACCTGCGCGCCGAACGCCTCGGCCAGGTCGCGGGTCCGGGGGTCGTCGAGGTCGGCGCGGATCTGGGGGAGGTTGGCGCGCTTGTCGGCACCGGTGTGCACGTCGATGCCGACCTCGCACTTCGCGACCACCTCGGTCATGAAGAGGTGCGCGATCCGGCTGGCCAACGAGCCTCGCGGCGAGCCGGGGAATGAGCGGTTGAGGTCGCGCCGGTCCGGGAGGTAGCGGTCGCCGGCCATGAAGCCGAGCACGTTGACGACGGGCACCGCGACCAGCGTCCCGCGGAACTGCTTGGGCGACAGGGTCGCGATCAGCTCGCGGATCACCTCGACGCCGATGACCTCGTCGCCGTGGATCGCGCCGCTCACCCACACGACGGGACCGGGGTCACGGCCATGCACGACCCGCACGGGGAGGCTGACGTCGCCGCCCGTGACCAGCCGGGTGATCGGGAGCTCGACCTCCTTGGCGGCGCCGGCGCGCACCCGGACGTTGCCGATGGCGAAGGACTCGCGGGCCATCAGGGGGTTGCGCCCTTCCCGCGGTTGCGACGTCGTACGACGCGCTCGGGCCGGCCGCCGAGGTAGGACCTGCCCGGGTCCACCACGAACCCCTGCCGCAGGGCCTCGCGACCGACGAGCAGCCGGAATCCCATCTCGTCGCGTCGGGTCAGGGTGATCTCGGTCGTGACCCGCCGCAGGCCGATGCGGACGGCGACGAGGACGACGTACCGCTCCTGGACGTGGCCCGACGAGCTCTTGACGTGGCGTACGTCGTGGACCGGCAGCTCAGCCGTGACGGCGTCCTCTGCGTTGCGCTGCCACGGGTGGATCGAGAACCGGACCCAGGGCGCGCCGTCGCGCTCGAACTCCTCGAGGTCGAAGGCGTGCAGCGCGGAGGTCCGCGCACCGGTGTCGAGCTTGGCCTTGATCCAGTCGACCCCGAGGTCGGGCAGACTCACCCACTCGCGCCACCCAGCGACGCTGGTTAGATGGGATCTCGGCACGACCCCCATCCAAGCAGGCCGAGCCCTGATCGGCGTGCATGTCCCGACCCCCACCGGCAAGGCACCTCACGTGAAGCTGGCGATCCTCTCGCGCGCCCCTCGGAGCTACAGCACCCAGCGGCTGCGCGCCGCCGCCGTGCAACGGGGCCACACCGTCAAGGTGCTCAACACCCTCCGGTTCGGCATCGACCTGTCCGGCGACGAGCCGGACCTGCAGTTCCGCGGCCGGCCGCTCTCGCAGTACGACGCGGTGCTCCCGCGGATCGGCAACTCGATCACCTACTACGGCACCGCGGTGGTGCGGCAGTTCGAGCAGATGGACGTCTACACGCCCAACACCGCCGGCGGGATCACCAACTCGCGCGACAAGCTGCGAGCGACCCAGATCCTGTCGCGGCACGGCGTCGCGATGCCGGCGACGACGTTCGTGCAGGACCGCGCCGACGTGATCCCGGCGATCGAGCGGGTCGGCGGCGCCCCGGTCGTCATCAAGCTGCTCGAGGGCACGCAGGGCATCGGCGTGATCCTGGCGCCCTCGCTCAAGGTGGCCGAGGCGATCATCGAGACCCTGCAGTCGACCCGGCAGAACGTCCTGATCCAGCGGTTCGTCAAGGAGTCGAAGGGCCGCGACATCCGAGCCCTCGTCGTCGGCGACCGGGTGGTCGCGGCGATGCGGCGCTCCGCGCAGGGCGACGAGTTCCGCTCCAACGTCCACCGCGGCGGGAGCGTCGAGAAGGTCGACATCCAGCCTGCGTTCGAGGCGGTCGCCGTCCGCGCGGCGCAGATCATGGGGCTCAAGGTCGCGGGTGTCGACATGCTCGAGGGCGACGACGGCCCCCTGGTGATGGAGGTCAACTCCTCCCCCGGCCTCGAGGGCATCGAGGCCGCCACCAACCTCGACGTGGCCGGCGCGATCATCGACTACATCGACAACCAGGTCGCCTTCCCCCACATCGACGTCCGCGAGCGGCTCAGCGTCTCGACCGGGTACGGCGTCGCCGAGATCGTCGTCCACGGGGACGCCGATCTCGTGGGCAAGCCCCTCGGCGACTCCGGCCTGGGCGAGCGCGACATCACCGTGCTGACGCTGCACCGCGGCGTGCAGGTCATCCCGAACCCCCGCCCGCGGCACGTCCTCGAGGACGGCGACCGGCTGCTGTGCTGGGGCAAGCTCGAGGAGATGCGGAAGATGATCCCCGAGCGCCCGAAGCGGCGGTCCCGGGTCAAGAAGCTCCCCAAGCAGCCGATCCCCGACGCCGCCGCTGGTTGAGCCCGGGCCTGAGACGGATCTCACGCGTCGTTTCGCGAGATCGTTTCGGCGGCCGGGGTGTCGCAGGCGTTGACTGTGCCGGTGCCCACCCCGCTGATCAGCGCCGACGAGCAGTCGGTGCCGCCTGCCGCCGCCGTCTCCGTACGGCGGCGCTGGGCGATGCTCGCGGTCAGCACCGCGGCGCAGGCCTCGTCCGCGACGATGGTGCACGGACCGGCGTTCCTGATCCCGGTGCTGCACGCCCGCGAGGGGATGTCGCTCGCCGAGGCCGGGCTGGTCGCGGCGGCGCCGATGGCCGGCCTCATGTGCACGCTGGTGGCGTGGGGCCTGGTCGTCGACCGGCGCGGTGAGCGGCTCGCGATGCTGACCGGCATGAGCGGCGTCGTCCTCGCCGGGTTGGTCGCGGTGCTCGTCGACGGGCCGTGGCTGGTTGCTGCCGCTCTCTTCGTGGCGGGCGCGTTCTCGTCGGCCACCAACGCGGCGTCGGGGCGGATCGTCGTCGGCTGGTTCCCGCCCGAGCGGCGGGGCCTCGCCATGGGCATCCGGCAGTGCGCGCAGCCGCTCGGCGTCGGGCTCGGCGCCCTGACGATGGCCTTCCTCGCGGACCGGCACGGCATCGCGGCCGCGCTCTGGGTGCCGCTGGTGGCGGCTGCCGTCGCGCTGCTCCTGGTCGCGGTGCTGGTGATCGACCCGCCGCGGCCCCCTGCTGCCGAGCGGTCCGGGGCTCCCAACCCCTACCGCGCCGACCGCTACCTGGCCCGCGTCCACGGCACCTCGATGCTGCTGGTCGTCCCGCAGTTCGTCGTGTGGACGTTCGGCCTCACCTGGTTGGTCGACGAGCTCGGCTGGGCCGCCGGCTTCGCGGGCATCGTCATCGCGGGCACCCAGCTGATCGGCGCGCTCGGCCGGATCGGGTCCGGCCACCTCTCCGACCTGGTCCGCAGCCGCACCCGTCCGATGCGGTGGATCGCGTGGGCTGCGGCGGCAACCATGCTGGCGCTCGGCATCGCGGCATCGGGGTCGGGACCGGCGGTCGTCGCGGGCGCCGTACTGCTCCTCGTCGTCGCCTCCGCCGTCACCGTCGCCGACAACGGCCTCGCCTACGCCGCCGTCGCGGAGCGGGCCGGCGCGTTCTGGTCGGGGCGGGCGCTCGGCATCCAGAACACCGGCCAGTACCTCGTCGCCTCCGCCGTGCCGCCGGTCGCCGGCATCGTGATCACGGCCTGGGGCTACGGGGCCGCCTTCGCCCTCGCCGCCGGGTTCGGGCTCGTGGCCGCGGCGACGGTGCCGGTCGCGCAGGAGCGGGAGCTGGGATGACGCGCCTGCTGCTCCTGATCCTCGCCGTTGTTCTCGCCGGGGCCGGCTGCGGGCCGGAGGACGACGAGTCGAACGCACCGCCGCAGAGCCCGCCCTCGACCCACACGGTCGACCCGTCACCCCCATCGGCGACCGCCCCGACGACCGCGGAGACGACTCCGCCGCCGGAACCGGTCAAGCCCCGCGTGCGGGAGCGCGGCATCGACGCGTCGCACCACCAAGGTGCCATCGACTGGTCGGCGGTCGCGGACGACGGGATCTCGTTCGCCTACCTCAAGGCGACCGAGGGCACGTCGTTCACCGACCCCACCTTCGCCGGTCACCGCGAGGCCGCGCAGGACAACGGGATCCCGGTCGGCGGCTACCACTACTTCCAGCTGTGCTCGCCGGGCGTCGAGCAGGCGCAGCACTTCGCGGCTGTGCTGGGCGACATCAGCGCGAGCAACCACCTGCCGCCGGCCGTCGACCTGGAGCTCGAGGGCAGCTGTACGACGCCGCCCGGGCGCGCCGCGCTGCTGGCCGAGGTGCGGGCGTTCCTCGAGCAGGTCGAGGCCGCCACCGAGCGGGAGCCGGTCGTCTACCTCTTCCCGGAGTTCGAGGCGGCGTACGGGTTCGCCGCCGAGCTCGGCGACTACCGCCAGTGGGTGCGCAGCCTCGGTGAGCGGCCGGACCGACCGTGGTGGATCTGGCAGCAGACCGACGCCGGCACCGTCGACGGCATCAGCGGGCCTGTCGACGTCAACATCCGGTGGCGCTCACGCCGGTGATCCTCCGCAGGGATGACTTCCGGAATAGCGCCTTGCGTGCGACCGTTGACCTGCCATGTCCACGATCGACCTGACCGCCGCCACCTTCGAGCAGACCGTGCTCGACAACGAGATCGTCCTCGTGGACTTCTGGGCATCGTGGTGCGGCCCGTGTCGCAACTTCGCTCCGATCTACGAGGAAGCCTCGACCACCAACCCCGACCTGGTCTTCGCGTCGATCAACACCGAGGAGGAGCAGGCGCTCTCCTCGGCAGCGCAGGTCACCTCGATCCCCACCCTGATGGCGTTCAAGAAGGGCCAGCTGGTGTTCCGGCAGGCCGGAGCGCTGCCGGCGCCCGCGCTCGCCGAGCTGATCGACGCCGTCCGTGCGCTGGACGTCGAGGCAGCCTCCGAGGAGCGACGCGCGGACCGGTCAGTCAGGTGCGCACCGTCCGCAGCGCCGCGGCCCACGCCTCGAGCTGGTCGAACAGGGTCTCCAGACCCTCCTCGTGCTGCGGGCCGGGCCGGAACTCCTCGAAGTCCTTCCAGTCCTCGTAGAGCGACAGCGACACCTGCTGCCGGACGTGTGCGATCTGGAGCTCGCTGGCGATCCCGCGCAGGTGCTCGATCGCACGGGCACCGCCGAGCGACCCGTAGCCGACGAACGCGCACGCCTTGTTGTTCCACTCGGCGTACAGGAAGTCGATGGCGTTCTTGAGCGCCGCGGAGGTCGAGTGGTTGTACTCGGGCGTGACGAACACGTACCCGTCGTACGCGGCGATCCGCTCGGCCCACTCCTTGGTGTGGTCGTGCTCGTAGTTGCCCATCGAAGGCGGCGTGCCCTCGTCGAGGAACGGGAGGCCGACGTCGCGCAGGTCGATCAGGTCGTACGACGCGGCCCGGTCGGCCGCTTTCTTGTAGACCCAGTCCGCGACTGAGGCGCCCCTTCGGTTGGGTCGGGTGCTTCCGAGAATGATGGCGATCTTGGTCATGAGGAGGCGGTACCCGACCTTCCGGGTCGAAACCGGGGGTTCCCCTGGGTCGAGCGAGCCTGTCGAGACTCCTATCGGCCGTCGAGCAACCGCGCGGCGGAGGCGACCTCGAGGTCGTAGCGGACCTCGACCAGGTCCTGGCCGAACCGGTGACCCGGCACCTCCTCGGTACGCCGGAAGCCGAGGCTCGCGTAGAGGCGGGCCGCCGCGTCGAGCCCGTCGACCGTCCACAGCCGCAGGTGCTCCAGACCGGCGGAGCGGGCCTGGACGAGAAGGGTGGTCATCAGGCTGCGGCCGAGGCCGCCGCGGGCGTGCGGAGCGACGAGGAACCACCGCACCTGGCCGATCCCGTCATCCTCGACCGTCAGCCCGACCATCCCCACGACGTCCGGCCGGAGCTCGTCGACACTGGCGTCCTCGGCGATCCACAGCCACCCCGGCTCCGGCAGGGCCGGCCGCTCCCGACGCCGGCTCAGCGCGGCGGCGAACCCGGCCAGCCCCGACGCGACGTGGGACTCGAAGTCCTCGTCGTAGCCGAACTCCTCGGCATAGAGCCGACCGTGCAGCTCGAGCACCCGCCCGAGGTCACCGGGGCGCGGGCCGACTCGGATCGTCACGGTCATGGCTCAGTATCGCCCGTCCCGACCGAGCGTCGCGATGCGGCTGTGCAGGCGACGTCAGGCGTCGACCTGGCGGCCGACCTCGCGTTCGATGAGGCCGTGCAGGCCGAACATGCTGATCAGACGTAGCGCTGAGCCCCCGGCCGACCGGACGGTGAGCGTACGTCCGCTGATCTGCATCGAGTTGCTGGCGTCCACGATGACGCGGAGCGTCGAGGCGTCCATGAACCGCACTCCGCCAAGATCGACCACGATCGCAGATGCGCCGAGCCCGATCGCCCGATCCAGAACTGCCCGGAGCTCGGGTTCTGTCGAGATGTCGTGCTCGCCGGAGAGCCGCACGACGCAGCGACCCGCGTCAGTCTCCAGGACCGCGATAGCGGGGTCGGTCGGACCGAAAGGGTGGTGATGGCTGCCCATCCTGGGCTCCTGGCTGTCGGCGCTCGGTCAGAGTCGCGCTGCCAAGGGTCTGGGGCATCGCTCCGAACGAACCATCCGAACTGGTCCAACTCGGTCGGGATCGGTCCCGTGGTTCGAAGGTACCGGCCTTCCGGCCGACGCGCTGCTCGACGGCAGAAACTAGAACTCGTTATCGTTCACCCGGTGGATCGATTCGAAGACAAGGTCGTGCTGGTCACCGGTGCGTCGTCAGGGCTGGGAGCGGCGTGTGCGCGGCTCTTCGCCGCCCAAGGCGCACAGGTGTACGCCGTCGCCCGTGACGACGAGCGCCTGGCAGAGGTAGCCACCAGCGCCGCAGGCAAGGTGTCCACCCACGTCGCCGACCTCTCCGACCACGAGGCGTGCGCAGGCGCGGTGTCCACCTGCGTGGCAGAGCTCGGCCGGCTCGACGTGCTCGTCAACAACGCCGGCCGGCACGACTTCCGGATCACCACGGACGTCACGCCGCAGCAGTGGTCCCGCGATCTCGCGGTCAACCTCGACAGCGTCTTCTTCACCAGCCAGGCCGCCCTCCCGCACCTGCTCGAGACCAACGGCAACGTCGTCAACGTGGCCTCGGTGGCCGGCGTGATCGGGGAGGCCTACTCGGCGGCCTACACGGCGGCCAAGCACGGGGTGGTCGGGATGACCAAGGCGCTCGCCGTCGAGTACGCGCGGACGGGGGTGCGGATCAACTGCGTCTGCCCGGGCGGCATGGACACGCCGCAGGCGCACAGCATCGACGTGCCCGACGGCGCCGACTGGGAGCTGATCATGCGCGTCGCCGCGCTCCGCGGCTTCATGTCGGCCGAGCAGGTCGCCCAGGTCGTCGCGTTCGTCGCGTCGGAGGAGGCGTCGGCGATGCACGGCAGCATCCTCGCCGTCGACCAGGGTCACACAGCCGGCTGAGCCTCGACCCCCAGCTCGGCCGCCGCCGCCGAGATCTCCCGCGCCAGCGCGACGTCGCGCTCGCTGAGACCGTCGACCTCGTGGGTCGACACGCGCACGGTGACGCTTGGATAGCGCAGGTCGACGTCGGGATGGTGGTTGGCGGCGTCGGCCAGGGCCCCGATCCGTACGACGAGGTCCACTCCCCTGTTGAAGGAACCCGTGCGGAACACGGAACCGACCTGGCCGCTCTCGAGGACCCGCCAGTCCTCGACGCCCTCGGCTGCTGCGAACTGCTCTGCGGTTATCTGCTCGACCATGTCCCCGACCGTAGCCCGACCTGGCGTCAACCGGCCGAACGACGACCGGCCGAACGACGACCGGTCAGGACTCGACGTGCCGTGGGGAGGTCGGCTCCGGCAGGGCGACCCGGTCCTCGGGGCCGCGCGGCAGGATGACCGCCGAGATGCCGGGCCAGGCGTCGTCGATGAGCTCGGCCATGTCGAAGTCGGTGGCGCGCCGGACGTAGGGCTTGGACAGCTCGGTGCGGACCACCTTGACCAGGAACCGGCGCAGCTCGGGCTCGAGCCGCGCCACCTTCTGCAGCACGGCGCCGCGGCGGGTGTCGCTCTGCAGGGTGAGCGCCACCTCCTCGTCGGAGGGCACGGTGATGTCGATCCGGATCCGCAGCGGCGCGACGGTGTGCACGGTCAGCGTGATCGGGATGACCACGTCGGCCGTGAACCGGTGCTTGTCGACCCGCATGTCGATGTCGAAGACGACACTGATCGGCAGGAACACCCGGTAGGACAGCAGCTCACCGGGGAGCTCCTCGCCCTTGCAGGGCCGGAACGTGCCGAGCGCACTGACGGTGGCCGCCTTCCGGCCGGGGCCGGCACCGATCGGGCCGAGCTTGATCTCCGGGCCGAGCAGGTCGTTGATCATCTGCAGGATCCGGTCCTTGTGCAGGACGCGGCGGATGTACTCGTAGCCGAACCGCTCGTAGGAGATCTCCTCCTCCTGCTCGCGAGCCTCGGCGGTGCCGCCCAGCGCCACCGGGGACGTCGCGGCCTCGGGGTCGATCCCGACGAAGCCGCTCAGCTCGTCCGCGCTGACCAGGACCACCTCGAGCAGCCGGTCGACCGAGTCGTCGGTCTGGGCTGCCTCGGTCTGGGCTGCCTCGGTCTGGGCTGCCTCGGTCTGTGCTGCCTCGGTCACTCGTCCCCCGGTGTCGTCGTCCACTGACCCTCCATCGACCCGCCGAGCGTCCCCCCGCCGGACCTTCGAGTGTAGCCACACGCGATCGGGAGAACCCGCGCCAGTACAGGGGATTCCGGGTGACCTGCGGCCTCGTTCAGCGACCCGCTACGATCCGCCCCCGCACCTCGCCGAGCTCGATCGTCCCGCCGCCGGGAGCCGGCGCCGTCGCCGTGATGGCGACCTCGTCGCCGTCCTCGAGGAAGGTCCGGACCTGGCCGTCGGGGAGCTCGATCGGCTCGGCGCCGTTCCAGGACAGCTCGAAGAGCGAGCCCCGCTCACCGGGCTCCGGCCCGCTGACGGTGCCCGACGCGAACAGGTCGCCGGTGCGCAGCGATGCCCCGTTGACCGTCAGGTGGGCGAGCTGCTGGGCGCCGGTCCAGTACATCCGCGCGAACGGCGGCGCCGACACGACGTGCCCGTTGAGGCGGACCTCGAGCCGCAGGTCGAGCCCCCGCGGCTCCCGACCGGTGTCGTCGAGGTAGGGCAGCGGCTGGGGGTCGCGCGGCGGCGGTGCGGTCCAGGCCGCCTCCAGCGCGGCGAGCGGCGTCACCCACGCGGCCACCGAGGTCGCGAACGACTTGCCGAGGAACGGGCCGAGCGGCTGGTACTCCCAGCCCTGGATGTCCCGCGCCGACCAGTCGTTGACCAGGCAGACGCCGAACACGTGGTCGGCGAAGTCATCGAGCGGCACCGGGCTGCCGAGCTCGGACGGTACGCCGACGACGTACCCGACCTCGGCCTCGATGTCGAGCCGCGTGGTCGGCCCGAAGACCACCTCGCCCCCCGCGCCGCGGCGCTGGCCGCTCGGCCGCACGACGTCGGTGCCCGACAGCACGACCGTCCCCGAGCGGCCGTGGTAGCCGATCGGGAGGTGCCGCCAGTTCTCCGGCAGCTCCGGCTGGCCGGGCCGCAGGATCCGGCCCATGTTCCGCGCGTGGTGCTCGGAGGAGTAGAAGTCGACGTAGTCGGCAGGAGTGAACGGCATCAGCAGCCGTACGTCGGCCAGCTCGTGGAGGTGCTCCTCCGGCGGCTCCAGCGCGGCGACCGCCGCGACCACCTCGGCCCACACGCCCCGCCCCGCGGCGAGCAGCCGGTCGAGGTTGGGCCCGGCGACCCGTGCGGCGAGGCCCGGGTCCAGAGCGGCGGCGAGATCGAGCACCCGGTCGCCGTACCGCACGCCGACCCGGGCTGCCCGGGCTGCCCCGTCGCCGCCCTCTGAGTCCTGTGATCCCTGCGGCTCGAAGGCGCCGTAGAGGTGGGTCATCGACGTCCGCCCGCCCACGACCAGGCGTAGGCGCCGTCGTCGGTCGCGCGGCCGCCCTCGCCGATCTCCAGCGGCCGGAAGGTGTCGACCATGACCGCGAGCTCGTCGAACCGATCCGCCCCCAGGCTCGCCTCGATCGCGCTCGGCTGCGGCCCGTGCGCGTGCCCGCCGGGGTGCAGGGTGATCGACCCGATCCCGATCCCTGAGCCCTTGCGGGCCTCGTAGTCGCCGGCCACGTAGAACATCACCTCGTCGCTGTCGACGTTGGAGTGGTAGTACGGCACCGGCACCGCGAGCGGGTGGTAGTCGACCTTGCGCGGCACGAAGTTGCAGACCACGAAGTTGTGGCCCTCGAAGACCTGGTGCACCGGCGGGGGCTGGTGGATCCGCCCGGTGATCGGCTCGAAGTCCTCCACGTTGAGCACGTAGGGGTAGAGGCAGCCGTCCCAGCCGACGACGTCGAACGGATGGTTCGGTACGACGTGCACCGAGCCCGCGAGGCCGCCCGGGCCGCTGCCGCGGTGCTTGATGTAGACCTCGACCCCTTCGTCGGGGGTCTCGTCGCGGACCTCCGGAGCGGTCGGCAGCCGCAGGTCGCGCTCGCAGTACGGCGCGTGCTCGAGCAGCTGCCCGTAGCGGGAGAGGTAGCGCTTCGGCGGCGCGACGTGGCTGTTGGCCTCGATCGCGTAGAGCCGGACCGGCTCGTCGCCGGACACCACCCAGCGGTGGGTCGTGGCGCGCGGGATGACGACGTAGTCGCCGGTGCCGACCTCGAGGTGGCCGAACACCGTCTCCACGGTCGCCGTACCGCTCTCGACGAAGACCACCTCGTCGCCGACGGCGTTGCGGTAGAGCGGGGACGTCGACCCGACGACGGCATAGCTGATCCGGACGTCGCCGTTGCCGAGCACCAGCCGCCGGCCGGTCACGGCGTCGATGGCCTTCCATGCCTCGCCGGGGAACAGGTCGTGCAGGGCGAGGTGCCGCGGGGTCAGCGGGTGGTTGGGCTCGGTCGCCTGGTCGGGCAGGTCCCAGGTGCGGGCGTCGACCATCGCCGACGGGACGTGCCGGTGGTAGAGCAGCGAGGAGTCGGAGGAGAAGCCCTCCTCGCCCATCAGCTCCTCGTAGTAGAGATTGCCGTCCGCGTCGCGGTGCTGGGTGTGCCGCTTCGGCGGTACGTCGCCGACCCGCTGGTAGTGCGCCATCCGCCCACTCTCCTCCTCGCCGGCTACAGGTTGCCGCGTCGCTCCTGCTCGCGCTCGATCGCCTCGAACAGGGCCTTGAAGTTGCCCTTGCCGAACCCCAGCGAACCATGCCGCTCGATCAGCTCGAAGAACACCGTCGGCCGGTCGCCGATCGGCTGGGTGAAGATCTGCAGCAGGTAGCCGTCCTCGTCGCGGTCGACCAGGATTCCGCGCTTCTGTAGCTCCTCGATCGGCACCCGGACCTTGCCGATCCGGGCGCGGAGCTCGGGGTCCTCGTAGTAGCTGTCGGGGGTGTCGAGGAACTCGACGCCGGCCGCGCGCAGGTGGTCGACCGCGGTCAGGATGTCGTTGGTCGCCAGTGCGAGGTGCTGGGCACCGGGGCCGCGGTAGAACTCGAGGTACTCGTCGATCTGGCTGCGCTTGCGGGCGATCGCCGGCTCGTTGAGCGGGAACTTCACCCGGTGGTTGCCGCTCGCCACGACCTTGCTCATCAGGGCCGAGTAGTCCGTGGCGATGTCGTCGCCGATGAACTCCGCCATGTTCGTGAACCCCATCACCCGGCGGTAGAAGGCGACCCAGTCGTCCATCCGGCCGAGCTCGACGTTGCCGACGACGTGGTCGAGCGCCTGGAACAGGCGGCGGGGCGCACCGCGGGGACGGACGTACGACGACCGGCGCTCGACGTACCCGGGCAGGTAGGGGCCGTGGTAGCGGCTGCGGTCGACGAGCGTGTGCCGGGTCTCGCCGTACGCCGCGATCGAGGCGCGGCGGATCGTGCCGTGCTCGTCGGTGACGTCGTGCGGCTCCTCGAGCACGGTGGCCGCCTGGGACGCGGCGTGGGCGATGCAGCCGTCGACGTCCGGCACCTCGAGCGCGATGTCGACGATGCCGTCGCCGTGCCGGGCGTGGTGCCGGATCACGTCGCTGTCGGGATGCACGCCGCCCTCGACCACGAACCGCACCGCGCCGCTCTCGAGGACGTAGGACCTGCGGTCCCGGTTGCCGGTCTCGGGGCCGGAGTAGGCGACCAGGTCCATGCCGAAGGCGGACATGAAGAAGTGCGAGGTCTGGGTCGCGTTGCCGACGGCCCAGACGACCGCGTCCCAGCCGGTGACGGGGAACGGGTCGTGGCTCGCGTCGTACTCCACCAGGCCGACGAGCTGGTGGAGCTGATCGAGGCTGAGGTGGGCGAGTCGCTCGGCATCGGTGAGCTGTTCCAGTGTCATGCGGCCCAGCCAACCGGAGCGGCGTTTGCTGTTCAACCGCGCCAGCAACTGGTGGGCGTTCTGCCTATTGCTGTGCAGTTGCGGCGCTCTGAACTAGTCTGTTTGTCTACCATGCACCTCGACCGGCTCGACCTCGCCCTGCTCACCGCGCTGCGCCAGCATCCCCGGGCCGGCGTGCTCGAGCTCTCCCGCATCACGCAGGTCGCCAGGGCGACCGTCCAGGCCCGGCTGCAGCGGCTCGAGTCGACCGGCGTCGTGACCGGCTACGGGCCCGACATCGACCTCGAGGCCGCCGGTCAGCACGTGTCGGCCTTCGTGACGCTCGAGATCGCCCAGGGAGCCCTCGACCAGCTCGCCCCCGAGCTCGCGGCGATGCCGACGATCCTCGAGGCCTACGTCACCACCGGCACCGCCGACGTGCTGTGCAAGGTGGCCGCGACCTCGCACGCCGACCTCCAGGAGACCCTCCTCGACCTCAACCGGTCCCCGTCGGTCGTCCGTACGACGAGCGTGGTCGTGCTCGGCACCGTCGTCGCGCCCCGGGTGCTGCCGCTGCTCGAACGCTCCGCGGAGCAGCGCGACGCCCGCGCGCCGGCGTACCGCAAGCGCTGAGTGGCTGGGACGACGTGACCTCTGCCCGCTAGAACGCGTTATCGTTCCAGACGGGACCTCTGGGGGGACGATGTCGCACTTCACGCCGCGCGCCCGACGCGCGCTCGCTGCCGTCGTACTGGCGGTCTCCGTGGCGACTCCCGGCATCGCCGCCGCGCCGCTCGGGCAGGCGGAGGAGGGTGCCGGCGAGCTGCCGGTCAACTACAACTTCCTGGTCGGCGCCATCGCCGCCGGCGCCCAGCTCGACGCGGACCCGCCGGGCGGCAACGACTGGTCCTGCAAGCCGACCCGCCGTCACCCGCGGCCCGTCGTCCTCGTGCACGGCACGGCCGGCAACAAGAACACCAACTGGCAGGCGTACTCGCCGCTGCTCGCCAACAACGGCTACTGCGTCTTCGCGTTGACGTACGGCGTCGCCCCCGGCTCGCCGGTGCCCGTCAACCAGCTCGGCGGCATGGGGCGGATGCAGGACAGCGCCCGCCAGCTCAAGGCGTTCGTCGGCCGGGTCCTCCGCGCGACCGGTGCCCGCAAGGTCGACCTCGTCGGTCACTCCCAGGGCACCCTGATGCCGGAGTACTACGTGAAGTTCCTCGGCGGGGCGAAGCACGTCAAGCGCTACGTGTCGCTCGCCCCGGTGTGGCACGGCACCCTGATCGCGAACCCGGCGCCACTGCTCGCCAAGGCCTTCGGCCTGCGCGAGGACCAGATCCCCGTCTGCCGGGCCTGCGGCCAGCTCGCCCCGACGTCGCGGTTCATCAAGCGGCTGCGGGCGGGCGGCCTCGTCGTCGGCAACATCGAGTACACCAACATCATGACCCGGTACGACGAGCTCGTGCTGCCCTACACGAGCGGCCGCGAGCCCGGGATGCGCAACATCGTGATCCAGGACAGGTGCGCGACCGACTTCTCCGAGCACTTCGAGATCGCCGCCGACCCGGTCGCCGCCCAGGTCGTCCTCAACACGCTCGACCCGGCGCACAAGCTGCCGGTGCCGTGCCTGCTGGTCCTGCCGTGGGTGGGTCCGGTCGGCGGCTGACCTGCTCGTCTAGCCTCGGCCCCATGCCGCTGCCCTTCCGCCAGGTCAACGTCTTCAGCGCCGAGCCGGTGCTCGGCAACCCCGTCGCGGTGGTGCACGACGCCGACGGACTGACGGACGAGCAGATGGCCGCGTTCGCGCGGTGGACGAACCTGTCCGAGACGGCGTTCCTGCTCCGGCCGACCGCGGACGGCGCCGACTACCGGCTGCGGATCTTCACGCCGGGCGGCGAGCTGCCGTTCGCCGGGCACCCGACGCTCGGCTCCGCCCATGCCTGGCTCGAGGCCGGCGGCGAGCCGACCGGCGAGCACGTCGTGCAGGAGTGCGGCGTCGGGCTGGTGCGGTTGCGGTGGACCGAGCGGCTCGCGTTCGCGGCGCCGCCGCTGATCCGGTCCGGTCCGGTCGATGAGGCCGACGTCGCGCGGATCGCCACGGCGCTGCGGATCGACCGCGCCGACATCGTCGACAGCCAGTGGGTCGACAACGGCGCGGGTTGGGTCGCCGTACGGCTCCGGGACGCCGACGCCGTGCTCGCCCTGGACCCGGACCTCACCGCGTTCGAGCCCTTCGACATCGGCGTCGTCGGGCTCCACCCGGCGGGCGCCGAGACCCACGCGGAGGTGCGCGGCTTCGCACCGCTGTTCGGCATCCCCGAGGACCCGGTCACCGGGTCGCTCAACGCCGGCCTCGCGCAGTGGCTGACGAGCGACGGCACCCTGCCGGCGTCGTACGTCGCCTCCCAGGGCACCGCGCTCGGCCGCGCCGGCCGGGTCCACGTCGACACCGGCGACGACGGCACGATCTGGGTCGGCGGCGCGACCGTCACCACGATCGCCGGCACGGTCGAGTTCTGAGCGGGACAATCCGGCATAGCCGAGCAAGGTCTTCTGTGGCGTCGGACCGCCCGCGGCTCATCTGTTCCGCTCTGCGATGTAGTCGGTCAACCATTCGGCGACTGCGACCTGGACGCTCACGGGCGGCGGCCCGTCTGTCGTGGGTGCCTGCATGACATGGACCTCGTTGTGCCCCTGCTGGATCCAGACCACGGCATCGGGCGAGTACGCCAGCACCGCACCGGTCCGCGGGATGGGGTGAGTCCGCCAGGCAGTCTTCTTGCAGGACGCGAGATTGTCGACGAACTCGGCTGCCGCGGCCGAGGTTCGTGCCGCCGACGGGAAGCCCAAGTGGCCGATGCCGAACACGGAGATGCCCCCGTCAGCTCCTGATGGGGCGGCCTTCCCCCAGTCTCCGGCACATGGGCCGTTGAACGCGTAGTCATATCTTCCGGGAACGCGCCCGGTGACGACGGACCAGCCCGGCACCTGCGCGACGATCGCGTCCAGTTCCTCTTCGGGGGTCCTCGGTGCCGGTTCGACAGTCTCTTGCTCCAGGGTGGATGCAGGCGTCGTGGGTTCGCCGATCGGCGAAGGCTCGTCATTGCCGCCGAGAGTCCCGGCGGCCAGGCCGGCGCCCACGGCGATGACCGCCACAGCGCCGGCGGCGACCATGGCGACGCGTCGCCGGCCGCGGCGAGCGGCCTGTCGCGTGAGGTCCCCGAAGTCCGGGGAGGGGCTGCGGCCGGCGAGGGCATCGACGGCCTCGCGCAGGGGCGTGAACTCAGACATGGGGGCCCTCCTCGACGAGCAGCGTGGAAAGGGCGGCCCGACCCCGGGAGAGTCGTGCCTTGACCGTCCCCGTCGGCAGACCCAGGGTGTCGGCGACCTGCTCCACGGTGAGGTCAGCCAGGTGGTGCAGCGCGACGCGGCGTACAGCTCCTGGATCTCGATGTCGCTCACGCGGCCACCTCCCTTCGTCTACTAGAGCGACTCACAGGAGCGTGGCTACGGTTGCATCCCGCCGAAGTCTTTGCCTTTCTCAAGACCGGGGAACTTTGGATCCACATAGTGGCTGTTGCGAAATCGCCGGCCGGGGTCAGTGACCTTGGCAGGGGTTCGCGAAATACTGAGACATGGCTCGCAACTACCGCCCGGTGATCAGGGATCAGGAGTTCCTGCTCCCGCCGAACA
>Ga0164290_1000351_pt1 | contig 163855 bp, 140 predicted proteins | sample Micstemetagenome_FD_108782 | JGI IMG/M metagenome (GOLD analysis project Ga0164290, IMG submission 108782) | Contaminated culture microbial community from soil near Moab, Utah, USA - Microcoleus steenstrupii SON62 (Illumina Assembly) | ecosystem: Environmental > Terrestrial > Soil > Soil crust...
CAATTTCCCAAACCGATCACAGTTTTATCCGTTCGAGTTTGAACTCGAGCGACTTTCCATAGATTCTCTGTCCCGCTATATAGCTGCGGAAATGCCGGACGAAACCGTGATCCCGGCTGCCGTCCTGTCTTCGGCGCAATTGGCCGCGATTCGCACTGCAAGTGGAGGGGCCGTCAACAGAGTGGGCTTACTGTTTGAAGCGATTGCGCGTGCAATACCTAATCTCGAACCGCAGTCTGATCTATCACCAGAGGATCAGCCCTGGCAGGCCGATGGCACCCATTGGCATGCGGACTTTGTTCGCCCAACAGATTTACCCATTCCTCCAAGTGTGAGTAAAGGTGTCCTTGCTAGTCAAATGTTGACGAAGAAGGACCTGGCGAGAGTTCTCCGATTTGTGGCCGCTCAAGGGGAGTCGCCCGATCAAATGGTTCCAGATTCCCATTTCGCCCGCTTCGCGGAAATATACAGAGACTGGAGTGACGCTCTAACGCATGACCACACATTTGATCCCACCTTCTCTGTACTGAAGAATCCGAACACCACGTTACCGCCCGACCCGAGCGATGTCCTCACGCCCGAAGAACAGGCGCGCGAGCACCGGCTAGCAGCGAGCCGAATCAGCGATGAAAAGACTTCGCTGTGGGCACATCTCTTCAATTTGCGATACAGACTCGTCTTAGTGGCTCTTCAGCATTCGATGGTCCTCGGACCCACCCCGAGGCCCAGCGGCGCGCCTCCATTCACGCTCGTGCGAGATTTGCTTGTTGAATGGGCATTTCAGGAGATGACATTTGCTGCGGGCTCCCTGCGCGACATCGCAAGTCTTTTAGCTAAACTACCGAGCGGCGTAAATGGACGAACCGCGGGCGCACCGTTTGAGCTACCCTACACGCTTCAATTGCCCGAACGTGGACGTGCGAGATGGAGAATATATAGCGATATTTTCTCTGTTAGTCTCCACATCATTGAAAGGTTGAAGGCCCTGGCACCCTCCGCTGATGAGCAAACCTACCTTGAGGCTATCCAGAAACGGGATAGCGTGGAGCGACAGCAATTGCTTAACGAAGTGCGGGAGCTGGATGTCTAGAACGCAGTGCACTGAAACTCAACTGCGAATCAGTCAGATTGCCGCTGCACAATTGCAGCTCGTGCCTAGATGTGTCCTAGTGAAATTGTAGCTTGGATACTGAGTCTGGTGTAGGTAGTTCAGCATATTACGTGTTTAGCGCTGAGTCCGTCTGAATGGTTATTTCTATTGCATAGGTGTCAAATAAGAAGGGGTGCTAATTATGCCAGAGTCTTGTGGAGTACTAGCCCATTTTGTCAGATCAATTGCTTTGGCGGTTGCCATCATTGTGGCAGGCAGGCCCTACGCCTTGGCACAGGAGAGGAAGGATGAAGCAACAGATCCTATTGTGACCGCGGCTGCTCCCGAAGTAGCAGGAAGCGATAAGGTAGAGCAGGCCCCAGAAACGGTGCGACTCCTGACAATTCCTGCTGCATCGTTTAGCAACACGTTTGAGCAGTCGAACCAGGCACCGGGAAGAGTTGTATTCCGCCCGTCAGCCGGTCACTTCACGGCCGATCGACCCACCGGCGCCTATGCAAAGGAGGGTTTTTCGTTAGAGAGGAGTGGACTCAAGATCGTCAACGTTCGGCTACATGCAAAGGACAACAGCGATAGCAACGCATTAGTGCAAGTCTACGGCATCGGCAAGGGCACAACAGCTGTAACTGAGGTAGCGACATTCTTTACGAGTGAGCGTTCAGCGGAGGTACGTACATTCGATTTTGACGTGTCGCACGTTTACCAGGGGCTGCGATACTACACGGTGTCGATTTGGGTGCCGGACTCGAGTGTGGACATATATGGGGTCGAGATTTGGTACCAAGAAGAGAATGCGCCACGTCGAAACTAAGCGGTGATTCGCCGGCGGGCGATAGAAAGACCTTCCATAAGTGGCGGCGCTGAGATGCGTCTCCAGGTAAAGTGCCTGGCCGTGTGATAAAGGAGGACAGCGATGGGGCAACGAAAGAGCCTGTCGGCGGCGAATAACGGGGTAGATTTGTTTCGCCAGGCGATTGGTGCCATTCCGCCGAACGAATACGAGCGATGGGTTACCATCCATCGCAATGGGGCTATTCACGTAAATTCGAACTACTTCTTGGCTTGGCACCGAGCCTATTTGTACTTCTTTGAAAAACGCCTCCAGGAGCTCGTTCCCGGGGTGACCGTCCCATACTGGGACTGGACACGCTTGCCCGAGGTTCCGCGAGACTTCTTGGGGGCTGGTAACCCTCTTAACCATCCTCGCAATCCGGGGCGCATTGTGCCCACACTTCCCAATCTGTCGTCGATAGAAGGGCCCACGGGACTGTTAAGCATCGGATCCTACCACTCGTTTGCTCAGCGGCTCGAAAGTGGCGCTCACAACCGAGTCCATAATTGGGTGGGCGCTGACATGGCGAACATTTCAATCTCACCCCGAGATCCCCTATTTTGGTGTCACCATAGCCATGTCGACCATTTGTGGGATCGCTGGCAGCGGTCGCACACATATGACGGACCGGCCGAACCGTCATTCCGACTGAACATCGGTAGTGGGCGAGTTATTAGCGTCCGGGAAGTGCTCCGCATAACCGACCTGGATTATGAGTACGTAGCAACTACGATCGATCTGCCGACAGCGGAGAAGGCGCCAGCAGATGACGGTAGCGAGCAGTGGCAATTCAGTCTCCCGAAGGAGTCTCAAGTAGGTAGTTTTGAACAAGCAGAGTTCCGCCTAGCGGGAGTACCTCTGCCGAAGCATCATCCGTACGAGATCCGCGTGTTCTGTGGGCGTCGGGGGGCGACTGAGAGCACGCTTACGGACGACAGCCCCGAATTTGTAGGCTACTTCGACATGGTTGTGCTCGGACACGACCACAAGCACGGCCATAGCGTTGGCAGCTCAGACAGGATGGACATATCGTTCGACGTAAGTCATCAGCTTAAATTTGCTCGGGCGCCGATCGTTCGGAACGAGAAACAAGAGGCCGAAGAAGCGGTGCTGACGCTAGTACCCATTGGGGACGCCCGTGAGTTCCGGTTCGAGCAAGCTTCAATTGTGCTACGCGAATAGTCCTTCGACACAGAGTTCCACCCGATAGGGAAACGCGGAGAGTTCAAATCGCCTCCGGTTAAGTCTACTAAGTAGCTCCTCGTAGTTTTCGGAGCGCGTTTGGTCTTGGCAAGAAGAGAGGGCTCGGCACTACCGTTCGTGGTTGTTGACCGTCACGAACAGGAGGCCAAGCCCATGGATGGCAGTATCCGATTGTCTGCCGGGGAACGCAAGGAGCTTTTGTCCGCTTATCGATGCGGGGATGATGCGAAGACGGCGCGGTCACATTGTGCTAGCCGCTGAAGGCTGGTGGTAGCGTGAACTGCGAGCGCTCACGTTCGCGAGCTTTGATCTGATCAATGAGTGCTTGCTGCGCTTTCGCGGCTTGGCTATTGAAAGTGGAGCAGTGGCTGACAACCCGCCAGCCGCAGAACTTCGGCTACTTCCGCTCGCGCTGGTCGTGCGAGCTGCTGGCCAATACGCTGGCCTAGGAATCTGGCGAGCGGCGTTCAACGGAGACTGTCCGTCGTGGCCTTAGGCGGCTGGGCTTCGTGTGGCGTTGACCGCGGCCAACGCTGGGGCTGCGAGGCCTAGATTATGCCGGAGGGTCGAGCGAATCCGCGCCCTGCTGCACTCGCTCCCCAATGATGAAACGGCCCTCTTCCAGGACGAGGTGTTCACCTCAACCCTAAGATCGGCTCCTGTTGGATGCGGAGAGGTCAACAGGCGGAAGTCGTCACGCTTGGTAACAACCAGAAGCCGCATGTGGCTGGCTCACTCCACTGGAGAACAGGGCACGCTGCTGGTCAGCGAGCCAAGCACGCGGCGGAACTCTGAGCTGTTCACCGGGCACCTCAAGTATTTGCGCCGCAAACTCCGATCGTTCCGGCTCATTCAAGTGGTCTGTGACAACGTAGCCTTCCACCGTAGCCAAGCCGTGCTGGATTATCTGAACCCGCTGGCATCATCGCCTGAGACTGCACTTCCTCCCGCGCTACGCGCCGGAGACCCATCCGATCGAACGGGTCTGGTGGCACTTCCACGACACAATTACCAGGAACCGCCGTTGCAGCTCGCTCGACCAACTGCTCCAACAAGCCTACCGCTGGTTCGACCACCAACGCGGCTTCCTCCACGAAATGAGAAACACCTACCAGGCCGCCGCCTAGCGATCTGGTAATGTGGAGGGGCTATCTACGCCGACGTACTCGATTACGGATTACCGGTGTGGAGACTGCGGCCGACCGTGGTGCGGTCACGCTTTCCAGGCGGATGTATAAAGAGCTCAAGCCCCCTACTTTACTCGATCTTTTGAGAAGAGCGGATCAATTGATAAAGCCGCTCACTATGCGCCACACCGAATGCACGAACCCAGCTTCGTTTCGCACTTACCTCTGTACCATTGCTGAGCGACCGAGCATATACTCCTCGCGGGCCTCGGATGGAGCCTGAGTCGCCGGATCTAAGCTCTCGGCAAGTACGAGGAGTGCGAATTGAAACCCGTTGGGCGCCGTCGCATTTCGGCCTTTGAGCGAATTGCTCGCCCCAAGCTACTTGCTTGGCTATGCGCGCTCCCCTAGCGGCTGGACTTCACACTTGTCGCAGAGATAGCTTCCAACGCTCGTATGATCGAGTTTTCCAGCCAGGCGCCCGCTGCCAGCCACGGCGAGACCAGCAACGAGGCTCGATGAGAGTGACTTCGGCGGGGCTTGATCTACGACCGGGCCGCCGACAGAGATCCGCGATTCTGTTCGCAGCAGCCTTGTGGCCTAGCTGCGAAGCCGAGCGGCGGCTCAAACCGAGATAGCGAATCAATGCCCGTCGCATGAACGGGAACGCAGCTGGCGACTGGTGAAAAAGTCCTAAGTCATGGATGCCCCGCGAGAGTGGTCCGCCGGGGCATCCTGGCTGCCGGTGCCACATTGCGCGGCACCGGCCCAAAGATGAGGTGTGCAATCCATTGTCCCTAAGGAGCCAGTATCGGCGGAATCGGAGTAACCGTATTCAACTCCTGTCTCAACTGAAGGATGTCGTCGGCTTGGCTCCTGCTTGGCTCCGACGGCAATGTGATCGGGGTGAGGCTTGCACCGGGTGAGAGGTCGAGGCCACTTATTCCATCGTTCGCTTCTAGTTCAGCAGCGCCCCAATCGGGAGCAACTGATTGCGGATCGATGAAGCTGTTCATCATCGCTCGTTTTTGGCTTGACTTAAGCCGAGTCGTGTTCGCAAAGTTCGTCTTGAGTCGAGCAAGCTCTCGTTGTTCATCGGCTGACAATCCCAGCCCAGCACCTTGTCTCGACCTGATCAGATCCTCTAGTTGCAGATCGAATCTAGCAGCGAACCCGAGAAACTCCACCGCTGGCTTTTGCTTCAAGCTTGCTAGACGCCGTATGAGTGATGCGATGTCAGTTGAGGTCAGTTCTCCTGTCTGCGGCCTCTGATCATCGGCCGCTTGCAGTTGAAATGGTCCTAGCTCGCGGAAGGTGCCGGGCTCGACGCCACGTTTTCGCAATAGTGTCCTGATCTGATTCCGATCAAATTCTTTCGGCGCTTCCAGAAGCGCTTCTGGGCGATCATTCACGTCAATGTTTGCCGTTATTTTCAGCTTGTAAGCGTCTGTAGTTGGTTCTCCATCTTCGCCTATGTACCAAGTCACTTCCTTGAGGTTCTGAACGACCTTTCGCGGTTCATTTACGGCATAGTCCAGGATGGCCAAAGTGAGTCGCGACAATTCCTCTCGGCCATGGGCAGGAACCCAGACACAAACTCCGCAGTATTCTCCCTTATAACTGCAGCAATCGGTCGGTACGTGGTGACTGCAACCGACACAAAACCAACCACATTCGTCCGGTATGCATTCGGAGGTGGTGATTCCGGATGCAACCTTCGATAAGTCTCCGTCTGCGCTCCCGGTATAAAACGAATTGAATCGCTTATTGCAATCTGGGCATCCAGACACTTGAAACGGTTGGTATGGCATCACTGCCTTCTGGTACGCGCATCTCATGAGTTCAAGTTTTCGGGGATCATTAACGGGCTCAATCGTCCACGATTCTTGTGCCTGGCGAGAAACGCTTGGGTTAAGTCCAACTGACGAGAGGCCGAGCACGCCTCCAGTGATTCGTCCGATTGTGAAGGGCGTCGCAAAGCTACCCTGATCCTGCACCTGCGAAACGCCCTGCTTGAAAGTCGAGAAGGATGGAAACGATCCCGGGCTGTACACAAACATGGCGAGGTTATCCAACACCTGCTGTGTGTGCATGTCCGAAACGGTGCGGGCCTGATTTGCGGTGTTGTTCCTCAGCTGCATGTGCGTGCAGCCGACACCAATGACGCAGCAGCCAAGGACGAGCACTGTTCGAAACGCCGAGCACATCCGCGCCTCCGTTCGATTCTGGATGCTAGCTGACCTACTGCCCCTTAAAGGTGGCCCTAAGTAACTCTTTCGGACCAGTCGACGGTCCCGGTTGAGAAAATGATGCCGGTTATATCGATTGCGGAATCCGTACTTGCTTGCAGTAGACAGTCGCCGCCTAAGAATTGCTGCACAAACCAAACAAGGGGCCGGCAATTAAGGATTGCCGGTTCTAATGCGGCTGGAAGCGGGAATAGATGCCCGCGAGAAGCTCTATCGTCGCTGCCTGCAGAGGGGCCTGCGACCGAAATCGCAGGGGTATCCAGGCAGCCAGTACGGCAACCTCCGCACGGGCAAATACGCCGCACTCTGCCGGTTCCGCCGACCGCGCTCGCCTAGTCGAGTTTGCCTCGTGGCCATTCGAACGCGTCCAGGACAAAGCACGCGTCGGCGATGTTGTCGTCGGTCGTGTTCACGCCGAGCAGCGTTGCGGCCGCTCGGATCATCTGCGGCTTCTTTGCCCGCCCGTTGCCGGTCGCGAACTTCTTAAGCGCCGTCGGGTTTCTTCGGGATCCAAGGGGGGCAGCGTCAATCCGCAGTTGCGATGTTATCGGCATCGCCGCCTCGGGTGAGTAAAGGAATCAACGGCGATATCATTCCTGTATACCTGTCAACGGCGTCTATGACGCGTGAGTTGCCGCAACGATTTATTAGGCTACGGCAAAGTCATGGCGAGATGCACCGGATAGCGTTATCGTTTTGCGTTTGGTACATGACCATAACTCGGAGCATGTACGCCAATGGTTCAGTATCCGCATTGTGTTGGAGCGAAATTACTTCCGGCTACAAGCACAGAGCCGAAGTAGTCTTTACAAATGAGATCGACTCGGAACTTGCGCAGAACCGGCTCCATTCGACCGGCATCGCGGAACGTTTCCGGAATCTACGTCCGCACCTTAGGTGAAGCCATAAGTGACTTGAGACGTCATCGTACATCGAGTGCTACTAAACGCTTCGGCTTGCGGAACGAGTGGATGAAGGACGCCACGCATCCCCGAATCCCGCTTTCTTTCCCTAGCCAAACCACTGCTTTCCAAATAATGGACTCCCGGGGAACGGCCAAGACATCGAGTTTTTGATTGGCTGGTCAGTGAGTTCATGCTGACGAGGTGGACTGAGAAACCGGTTTACCTAATCAGGCTGCCGACTGCGTCCATTTCTACAACCTGCTACTGGACCTCCGGGATAATCCCAGGCATTTCGGCCAAGCGATCTCCGTGGGTGGCGGCGATCAGCCGGTATTCGTAACCCAATTCGACCAGTGCCTTTTTTACGAAAGCGAACTCTTCGAAGGAGTCCTCCCACACGGCCAGGCAAATAAACCAGTTTCGCGCGTCGTAACCACTCAGTTTGTCGGCCAACATTCCCTTAAAGTCGCTTTGTTCTCGAATCGGTAAACCAGCGTAGGGTTTCGGGGTAATCGCAGTACCGTCGTCTTCCTCCATTAACACGAAATCTGGGTGGTTAATTTCCCTAAGGAAGGGAGAACGCCCTGAGTATTGGAGGTATACCCTTCCGTATCGAACTACCAGCATACATTCAAGTTTGGTTGATACCTTCGTCTGCGGCGGCACCATCGATTGCGTGCGCCGAAGCTTCTCCCGCTTCAGTTCACTTGCCAATTCGCTTTTTGCCGATTCCAAGCGTTCGTTCTCTTGCTCCAACTGCTGACTCTGCCTCGCTACTTCATCCATACGTTCCTGCTCTCTGGCGCGATCCCTGGTGGCCTGCAGGATGAGGGATTGCAGTTCATTCTTACGTTGCCGGCTGATCTGTAATTGCTCAAATGCGGCTTGCAGATCTTCGTTTGCCAAGCGATCCCTAGTTTCGGTCTGCAGGTTTGCCGCCTGTTCGAGGACTTCGAGTTCTGCGAGTGCCGCGTCCAGTTCTTGGTTGTCCGCAACCAACTCCTGCCGGGCGGACTCCTCGACCGGTTCTTGGCTCACGGGACGGTGCGACATTCGCAGCAGTAAAGTCAGCAGAATCGTGACGAACAGGATGCCACCAAACGCATTAGAAATGGTGTCCAGTAGCAACTCCAGGCTTTCGCCAGAATCGAGCGGGCGGCGTCTCAAGGAGTTGGCTCCTGCTTAACGGGCTCAATCGGAGCGCCCACTGCGGCGTCGATCGCCGTCGTGCGCGAGCCGACGAGATCGAGCCCGATATTGAAGCCTTGTTCGCGCAGACGCCTTTCCAGGTCGCTTCCCACTTTCGTACCGCCTGGTTTGATGAGTAGGACGAAGTAGTCTCGGGTCGCCTCGCGTTCGGTAGTCCAAGCCAGAAACTGCCGTACACGAGATTCAGTATTGGACCCCGGAAAATCAATGGGAGGCGCCGAAGGGCCCAGCGGGGCAACTACCAAGCTGGCACCGGACACCTCCACTAACCATGGTTGTTTACCACTGGCTGCTGACAAGCGGTAGAATCGCGCGTTTGTCGACTTCATCTTTGCAAGCTGTTCCTCCATTGCATTGACCTCTTCTTTGACCAGGTCAAGTTCCTGCGACTCCGTCGCACGCGTTTGGAGTTCCGATTCGGCGGCTGATCGCCGCTCGCTTGCTTTCTGCCCATGCCTACGTGCTTCAGCCAAATCAGCTTCGAGAAGCGGCAGACTAACAACGAGCGAAGCCTGTTCTCGAGCGATTTCAGATGCACTCAGGCCCGCTAAGTCCTGCCAATCTCCTACTTCTATAGACTTTCGGAGTTCTGCAATTCGGGTATGAGCCGACGCAATCGCTTCGCGGACATCCTGCCTGACGAGCGTCTGTTGGACTGCGGGGGTTGCCATTTGCCTGCCGGCCAATTCGAGAGCCACGACAAGCATGACGAGCAAGACGATACCCATCACCGAAGTGATGATGTCTTGAAACGAAAACAGCGAGAAGGCTGCAGTGCTATTGGTACGGCGGCGCATCGTTATTCTTGCTCGTACGGCATGACGCGAAGCCGATTCACTACTTTTCGCAGGCAATACTCGGAGCAGTTATCCAGGAATTCCTCCTCCGCCTTTGCAAGAAACGTGAGCAGCATCTGAATTCCTAGCGCTGCCACGAGAGCCTGCAGCGTCGTTTCGAATGCAGTTGCTAAGCCACCAGTAACCACCTTTAACGCATCAACAATCTGCGACATATCGGTGCTCGCCTGCAGGACGGCACCAAAACCACCGATCGCCTCGGACAACCCTAACACGGTTCCGATAAAACCCAGTACAGGGATCGCCCAAATGAAGCCCTTCACGAGCGCGTAACTCGTCTCCATGGTCGATTCATCATATTCACCCTGCGAATGCAGGATTTCGTCAACGTCGGTAACCCGCCCCAGGTTTTTTAGGTTCGAAAGGGCGATCATGATGCGGTTGTACAGAACAAAGCGACGGGGATCGTCGACTGTGGCGAGGATACGATCCTCCACTTGATCCACGGTGTGCGCAGACAAGACAAAGTCATGTTCGGCAGGGACTACATCAAAGCGGAGGGCCTGACGCTGCATCGCTAGTTTCCGCCACTTAAGCAAGAGAATGGCGAGAGACCAGAAGGAGAAAAAGACGATTGCGTAGGGGGTAGGCCCTCGCTCGGTGAAGGTCTGTCCAGCCCAATTTCCATGTAACGGAATGATGGCTAAATAGAAAAGAACAGTACCCGCGAGGGCCATTAGCAGCGATAGCCAGTTATTGACGCGGGTGAAACGCCCGCCTCGAAATCCAAGGCGCTGTTCGCAATCGTAACGGGACCACGACAATAGCGGTTCTTCAACGGTCTCAAGGCTTGCGCTTACCACAAGAATTCCTGGTAACAAAGAGCGAGGCAGAGCTTCAATTGAATTGGGACAAGTCCGGGAACGAGCCGATCACCGAAAAGACAAAAACCGCGGCGATCACCGCAATCGCCAAAAACACAATCAGTATGATCCCTACGAACACCCAGAAAGATTTGAGCGCTATCAAGCAGGAACGGAGGGTCTCCTCGCGATGGGTGCGTTCGAGACGACTGATCCAGCCGCTATGATTGATTAACAGCCATGACCCAATACCAACGATCACCGCAAAAATCAGATTGAACAGGCCGGCAGCAACGACGAACGATACCCCGCTTCTCGATCCCGCAATCACTTGAAACATCCCGCCGACCAGCCACATCGCTGCGTAAATAAATCCCATAACCGAAATGAAGACGACCCACGGCCGGGCATCAGTCAATGCGCGTATGACCCCTGGGCTGATCTCCCCTGACGCCGACTTGGAATCTACCGTGGCTTGAGCCGCAGTTGAAACTGGCGGTGAATGGACTACCGGTGCGAGCCCAGGGATGGTGCTGGCTGGCACCCACTGCGGCATACCATCGCTCCAAACCTCCGTCTCAGGAGCTAGTCGACGCGTAGCGAACAACTCCGAGAGAGTCCTATAGTCGACCGGCCCCTGTTCCTTGCCGCCATAGGCGTAGTACCACGGAGCTTGGCGAGGCTCGGCCATGAAGCCTGCTGCCGAAGGATTGGTCTGGCTTGCGACTTGGGTGGTGGCGGTTGCAGCTTGGTGCGTTTCCTGGACCGGCGATGCCGCGGTGGCAGGGCTTGCAAACAGATCGGTCCTTTCTGAAGCAGGACGCCACTGCTGTCCGTCGCCCGAAATCTCGTGCATCCGGCTGAACTGCCCTCGGCGGGCAAGCTGACGCAGCTTCTCTACGTCAAAAGGCCCCTGGACTCGTCCCCGGATGCGAATGTAAAGCTGATTACTCAAGGTTAGTGGCTCTTGGATGCTTGTTAGGGCTGTGGGGACCGTTGCATGTCGGTGCTAATGGTGGCCGTCTCCGGTGGCGACGACGCGGCAAGCAAGTACAAAGGTCGCCCCGCCGCCAAACGGCCGTCAGCGTCCCCCTGCCATCGCACTTGTCCAGTCGAGCATTCGGCAACCTTATGCCATGAGGGCACTCGTGTGCCATCTGCGTTGGTGCTGAAGGCCACCACGTAGAGGTCGCCCGAATGCTTTGCATGATCCTGTGGCTCGCAGCACCACTGACTCTCTCCACCCGGTCGCAGCCAACCGACCCAAACGGGTATCCTTGGCAACGGCGCGATGTCTTTTCGCAGACCAGCCGCAGTTTGTTGTCCGATCGTGTTGAAGTCGTCCAGGGATCCGAGCAGAGTGTCCGCCTGTGCCCTGGCCTTGCGCGATGCTGTATCGTCCCAAACGAGCCAGTTAGCAGTGAGGTCAACCTCCGCGGTCTCGAGACGTTCCCAAAGTCGCTGAGATGCACCTCGAAAACTTCGACTACCTTCGCGTCCTACCTCTAAGATCCGGCGTAACAGAATGAACCGCAGAAGCGGATCGACTCTCTCGCTCTCCTTCACGTGTCTCGCCATGGCGAAGAAGCCGCGATCCCACTCGCCGTCGCGAATAGTGTGCAAGTATGGCCGGCACTTGGAGACGAGTCCCGCCTGAGGGGCTGCACCGACGAAGCGAACTTCGCCGACTGGAACTGTAACGCGTTTCGACGATGACAGATCGAAACTGGCAATTGGTTCCAACGAGAGTGGTTGTTTTGGAGCCGAGCCTTGGTCGATGTCTGGCTTTGCCGTCAAATAAAATCGTTCTCCCGAATTCGTTTCGACCAACCACAGCCCGCCGATGAGAGAATTGTCGAACAGAGTCTGCAGAGCTTCAACCTTATTCTTGCCGTCATCGTCCAGCCTGGCCGCCACCGATTCGAAGTAGCTTCGTCGCGAGAGAAAGTGCTCGGCAAGCGGTAAGCGTTCTGACGAGGACAGCAAGGCGTCGCCTTCTCGAAGCAAAGCTGCTGCGTTCTCCGGGCTAATTGTCGCAAGGTTCTGAAAGCGCTCGTCCGCGAGGAATTTCGACCAGTTCTGCATGCTTTCCCAGAGTGACGCCTCGGCACTAATTCGCTGGAACTGCGGCGTAAGTGATGAGTTTGGGTACGTTTTGATGAAAGATTCCAACGACTCGCGGTAGGCCTTTGCGTTGCCGACCAATCCGGCAAGCCGGTCCAATGCTTCGTTCTGAGCCCGGTCGGCGAGCATCTGTCGACGCAGAGTGAGAAGCCGAGCTTCGAGCGGCTTCAGTTGCACAACCAGTTGCTGGGTTACTCCGCCCGAACGCGCTTGTAGCGTTTGAATCTCAGTGATCACCTCACTAACTTTTCCTTCGGCCAGAGGTGCACCTGTCCCGATCCGCTGCTCATAGCCCTCTGCTAACGCCAGCAACTCACGAAAGCGAACTTGAAAAGCTTCGTCTCGCTCTTTCTGCCTGCGGCGGTCTTGCGCATTGAAGTCGGATTCCCAGCGAGCCACTTGCGCTCGCTCGGCGGCAGTTTTTGCGAGCTTGCCAGCTTCTATGGCTGCCAGGCGATTTGGATTCTCCAAGCCAGAGTCGGCGATCTGCTGCATCAGTGACTGGAAGCTCTCAAGCCGGTTCTTCTCTGCGCTGAGCAAGCCATTCAAGCGTCCCAGCTGATGCTGCACATCGGGATGCTGGGCGATGTGCGGTTGTTTGGCTGCTACGTCATCGAAGTAGCGCTGCGCTTCGGGAAGGTCCTCCGCGTCAACCAGTTTGGCCAGACCCTGGGTTGTTGCTTCGACCAAGGCTCGCTGCTGGCCACGATAGATGACGACTCCAGTTGCGCCGCCAATTACAGCAAGCAGCCCCAGCACGGCCATCGCTGTCAAGGCGAAGCGTCGTCGGGCACCGGCATCGAACATCCGGATCTGTTCTTGGTACTGTCTGACGAGGCGTACTGGAATCTCCTCGTCGTAGCGCTGGGCCGCATGGAACGCCCGTTCCAGGCTGACGCGGTCGGCGCCGTCCGCCAGGAGGAGTTCCAACTCATTGACCGCATTCAAGAAGTTTACTTCGCGCTCTTGACGCTCATCCTGTTCTGTCAGCCAAGCCAGAGCTGGCGCCGCTCGACGCATGAGCGGATGGTCAGATGGAAGCGCTGCCACCGAGGCAAATCGAAGCCATTCAATTCGGAGCGAGTTTCCTTCTTCGACATCGAACGCACTGTACGCCGCCGAAAGTCTCGGCTCCAACTCTTCGAGCTGTTCGGTCGCCACGGAGGCCGCCAAAGACAGATGCTTCTGGCGAGCGAAATCGGCGATATCAGGTCGAGGCGGATGCACCCATTCAGGATCTTGGATCTCACAAACGATCGCTTCAAGGACATCAAGATCGCGGGCTTTGTACGCGCTTTCGACGTGTCGCTGCAACTCCTGCTGCCGAGCGGTTTCAAGGACCTTCAGATCCTGGGCCCAGACCGGATTCACCTGGTCGGCCTGACGGATGCTACGAAGCACCTGGATGCGTGCGCTAAGCGGGGCCCGAGCCAGCGCCAGTAGGCGATGCCGCTTCAAAAGCGACTGGAGTGGGGCCTCCAGGGCGTACGCGGCATTTAGATCACTGGCGATGTCGATCCGCAGGGCCGGCGGCAGCACCATGCCATTCGCTGACAGCAGCTGCCGCCATTCGGGCAGTTCGGGGAAATCGAGCAGGGCTACCGCATCAAGCAGGTTCGGCTCCTGCTCGGCGAGTTGCAACGCCTCGCTCCTTAGACCCCGACGGAGCAACTGCGCGCAGGTCGCCAGCCGCTCATTCGCCTGGTCGCACGCCGCCGCATACTCGGCCGCCGCATCGCGCAGCAAGTCCCACTCCAGGATGCCGGGCGAAAGCAGCGCGGCTTGGATTTCCTCGACGAGACGTTGTGAGTCGAGCATGATAGACCCTATTTTTTCGGAGTGATTTCGGGTTCCGAGAACTCGATGATTGGTACCAGCACCGTTTCGTTGAGCTTCCGGCTCAATGTGGCCTTGATGGTGCAGTGCTTCCCGGATGAAACCAAGTCAACCAGTGATGAGATCGATTCGCGAGCACTCGGATCCTCGAGGGCGGCTATGTACGCCGAGAGCCGCATGCGGTGTTGCCTCAGAGTGTCGCGTTTTGTGTTCGCGTCCTTTTCGGCCTTTATCAACTTGTCCTTAATTTCGTCGATAATGGCGGGCTTCTGCTGGGACTCCTCAGCGGATTTCAATTCTGACTTCAACTTGCTTTCGACTAAATCTGCCTCGGATGACAGCTGTAATACATCTGCGAATTGGTCTATGACATCTTTCCTCAATTGAGTGACATGACTCTCGATATCGATGTTCTTCCCACCAACTGTGAGCTGCGTTCGAACTGCGAGTGTGACAAGTGAAACGTTTGGCCCCGAATTGTTCGATTCGGAGCCTAGCGTAACTGTAATTGATAACCCCTTGTTGTTGCGACTAGTGAAGACGGCTTTCTGATCATCTCCCGAGTGGATCCAGTCCTGTTCAGCGTGTAGCGGGAATCCTTGTGGCGGATCAACTGACAGTGCCAGGCTCGATGGCGTTTCAATTCGATGCTCGTCAGGTCCTATGTGGACTTTTCCTGAAAAGCTTTTGTTGCTCAGGGCGACCGAAGGTTTTCGCGTCGGCGGAGCTAGCCGAAGCGGAAGTCGATCACTTCCGTTGACGGAGATTCCGAGCGCGCAATATCGCAGCAGATGGCTACCAGACGCCGATTGCAAGGCCTTTCTATTCCAGCGAAACCGGAGTTCAGTATCGCCGTCCTCTGTCATTGTGAACACTTCGGCGAGATCGGCTGAGCTGATGGTTAGGCCTCCTGATTTAACCGCCGACACAACTGAGTAGTGGTCAGCACGCTTCTTGAGCTCAAGCACGGTGTTTTTGTTGTCACCGCCAAGTAGGAGAATGTCAAAGGTAACGGGTTGATAGACTTGTGGGACTGTGAGCAGGGTTGTGGGACGCAACCATTGGTCACTGGAGCTTCCGTCCGATTCTCTAGTGGGAAGCTCATTCACAAACTGCAGAGGAACGTCACCGAACTTGAAAGGCGGAACTGGCGGCGGAAGAGCTGGCTTTGTTTCACAAGGCGGTGAGGCATCTAGCGGTTCAGGGGGCATCGGGGGCGGTGACGGTATCGGAGGTGGTGCTGGATCTGCAGATCCAGCAGCCAAAGTTTGGGTGGCTGTGCCCTGCTCACTAGAAGAGTCTTTAACATCTGCGTCCTCGGCCTTCGATGCAGAGATATCGGCGGCCTTCGTTTCAACGGACGGGTGCTCGACGATCTCGGGCGGTGCTGAGCCGCCCTTCATCGCCCAGAATGCTACGAAACCACAAAACAGAATCACAATAGCACTAGCCGCAACACCAAATAACGCAGACTTAGCAAACGTTCGCTCGGTCGGCGGTCGGTCAATCAGAAGATGTCGGCGCCGATTTGGGTTGGGAGGACTGCCGTGTAGAGGTGGCGGTCCCAGAGTCGGGTATTCAACGGAGTCGAGAGCTGGAGGGATTTGTGATAAATGTGTTTGGACGGGAACTACTCCAGGCGATGAGCGAACGAGTGTGTCAGCATGCACATGCGATTGCGGCGAGTTCTGAAATGATTCGCCGGTTCGGGCGCACTGCGACATTGGGTGCGACGGAGCTTCACCGAGCGACTTCGTCAAATCGATAACCAAATCGCCGCGCTGCGCTAGAGCGGCTTCCCCCTCCGGCGAACCGGCCAGGACGCAGCGCCATTGGCAATCAACACCGGGCGGCAGGCGGGTGAAGAATGTGGAGAACGAGACTTCCCACCGTTTAGCTGGCGGCAGTAGTGACTGAGCTTCGATCAGCAATGGCAGGACGTCAGTGCCCTCGGAGAACACCACATAGGCGGGGCGTTTTCCATCGACTCCGTTTTGTGCCAGAACCCCAGCCCAGCCGGCATCGCCAGTAGCTTGCTGCCAAGCGCGACATACACTAGGGCTCAGGTTCCCGGCAGGCGCTTTCCGTCCGGCTGGTAAAACGCGAGGATTTCCTGCCCAACGCGTTTCGGCGAAACCAGGCTGCGCGAGGACCCAGGCAGGGCCGCCCGGAACAAGCTCATTGACGTCGAGCGCCACATGATGGGCGAGCTTGTTCGTGCGTTGGGAGTAGTCGAGGCCGGCGTCGGCTATCCGTGACAGTACATGCAGCTTCTGGCCGCCGACCTTGAGTATCAGATGGGAATGAACCACTGGGTTCAGGCCGGCTTTCGGATCGCCGGGCGTGTACACATGGCGATAACCTGAAAGAGACTCGAGGCGCTCCGCGAGCGATGTGGCCATTCCCGGCGTCGTTGCGACCGTGCAAAAGCCGAAGCTGCCTGGCCGGAGCCCTTGGGGAGACGAGGTGTAAATGATTTCCTGGCTCATGTCCGTATTGCCTTAAGCGGCGACAAATGCATTACCCCAGCGGCGGGTACTTATCGTTTTTCTTCGATGGGCCCGTCGAAGACTTCGATGTGCGAGTGGTGTAGGGAATCAACCCTTTGGCCCAGCGTGAAAGCAGCGCAATCAGCGGTACCTCCGCCCAGAGTGGTCGGATGCTGCCGGTGCGCATGCCGCGAATCGCGCCAGTCGCGTCGGTTACAGGCGAACAGCCCGTCGCGCTGACAGGAATGTAAATCACTTCCTGGGCGAAGCCTTCAGCGCTCGACACAAGTTCCGGTGAGTGCTGCCAGAGCAGATCGCGGACAGCTTTCGAGGTTTTGGAAATCCGATCCCAGTCCAAGGCGTGCATCTCGCCGTCGGGCATCGGCCTCCAGGGTGGGCTGTCGAGTGCACTTGGCAGCAAGGCCGACCAAGCGTCGTACTTAGTCACGACGACAATCAGGGGTCGATTGTGCCGCTCATCGTGTTTGAGCCCTGTGTACTTCCTTATGCGGTTCGCGGCCTCGTGCAGCACAATATCCTGACGGTAGGTTTGCGCTCGTCCTACCGTCATCTGCGGGTCGCCTGACTTGCCAGCGCAAGCTGAGCGAAATCTTGGGTCCTGGGTTGGATCGAACAAGTACAGGATTGCTTGCGACCTGGCGAGATGACGGGTTACAGGACTGCCGGCAGTATCCTTGCCCGGCTGAAACGATTCGCCGGCATTGTCGTACATGCAGAGGACGCGCGAGACGTCCGATGCATTTTCTGAGCTGGGGTGCCCCGAAAGCGGCTGCAAATGAAAGAGGAATGGCCTTGGATAATTGACGATTTGGTCGCCGTAGCGGACGGCGTCGTACCAGTAGCCTTGCTCTTCCGTCTTGTCGAGCTTAACGACTGCGTCCGCATCTGCATTGAAGAACTGTTGTCGCTCGTATTGGTTCAGAATCTCGTTGGAGGTGGGATCGGCGTCGCCGAAAGCCATTCGAAAATAGCGAGGCAGGCTCTGCCGCAGTTGCCAGGCCATCGAAGCAAGAAAGTACGACTTGCCGCAGGAGGGAATGCCGAGGATGGAAACGAATACCGGCGCCATATCCACCAGCACCCTAGGGATGGTGAGATGGCATTTTGGGCACGCGAGCGCCTGGCAAGTCATGCCGCTGGCATCGATAGCGTTTCCATTGACATCGAATCGAGTTGGGAGGAATCGTTGCTGCGCGTCGGACCCCAGTTGCGCATCGCCACGAAGCTCCTCATGTTCGGTGACCCAAAGGATGTCTTCGGTCGCATAATTTGCCCAACAATGTGGGCAAGTCACCCGCGCTCGGATATTGAACTTACCAGCGGAGAGTGTCTGTGAGCTCATGATTGATGTGTCTAAAGGGCAGCTGGCTGAAAGATGGCTATTGGACGATCACTCTTCTGCCCGGAAGGATTGAGCCGGAACCGCCTCGAGCTGCATTTGCGGCCTCACCGAATTCCTCGAGCTGGGGTGCGAGCAGCGACTCCAACTTGCGGCAACCTGGATCGTCGGGATACTGACGCACAAGCTGCCACGCTTCGAGAGTCTTTTGGAAAGCCAAGCTACTGTCTCCGGAAGCGGCCGCCTTTGATGCCGCGGCTTCCAGTTTCTTCGCTTCTCGAAGTGCGGTCTGAGGTGTGCTCCCTGCGGAACTTCCGCCCGGTGAATCGCTTTGGTTTCGTTGAGCGACGGAGTTCTTGGAAGCTGATTTTGCCGTCGGCGTTGGATGATTGCCACCAATATCGGAAGCTGTTTGAGGTCCGTCCCCTTTGGTAGCGGCCGCTTCCGCGGGTTGAGCGGGTGCACCTGCCTCCGCTTGGGGTTGGGCTTCAGAACGTTCTTCGTCCGCCGTTTGGCTATCGCTCGGTCGCTCGATCGGCTGCTCGGCTGAGTCCGTTTTTCGGTTGCAAGAGCAGCCCGGGAGCACGCAGCGCAGAAGGGCGGACACGATAGCAATCCCGCTATAACGAAACATAGGAATCTTCATCGCTTTCTTGCGCTTGATGCGAAAGGTACCTACTCTCCAATGGTCCAAAGTGGGATTTCAGCCGTGTCGGCTTGGGCATAGACTCGCATGCGCAGATCTATGACGCCGTCGAGGGTGTTGGCCAGCTTCTGTGCAGCTTGCAACCGCTCAATTGCTTCCTTAGTTAATGGAAGCGTTCGGCGTAAGCGAGCAACTCCATTATTGGCGGCCTGAAATTCATCACGCAGCGTCGCCAGATTTGCCCGCCGCTGCGCTTCCGGAATTCTGGCATCGGCCACTTCCTCCATGATGCCTGGAATCACGTTAAGTCGACTGACCAGGAAAGCCAGCCGCTCACTGTCGCGGCGCATCTTGCCCTGAGTCGTGGTCATGGCGGTTGCCAATCGCTCTAGGCTAAACTCTTGGCGCTGAACCCTCAACGAGCGTTATGTATGGCCGGACATGAACTGCCAGGCTTTCCTGAGAAGGCGACAGTTCCAATTGAAACTCGCTCGCGAGCGTCAGCTGGGGCAGCAATCGTAATCGTTCATTCGCTGGCACGATGCCAGTGGCTGGAATACGGGTGACATCAGCGTCGAATCCGTCCACCTGCAGCAACTCGAATCGAAGGCGTTCTTTGAGCGGTGGATCCAGGATTTCCAGTTCGAGCTTTTGCGGGGCGTAACTTAGACTTAGAGTCAATGCCGTCGAAACCTCGGCATAGCGAAAGATGATGGCTTGATGTTGTCCGCCCGCCGCGAGCGTGAGTACGCAGTTTCGAAGCTGACGTTGTATGGCTGGCGGCGCCATTTTCATCCACGTGATGCCTAGCAAATGGTCTTTCACTTGGAAGGTCGCAATCGATGTCGATTTCCCGGCTAGGAGATCGGTGTAGGCGGATGCTCCAGGGGCGGCACTGGGCTGTAGACGAAGAAGCCAAGCATCTTGTTCCGGGGTAGGTGCCTCGAGCGCGAGAGCCTGGCCGGCAGGAATTACAGCAGCAGATGTATCGAGGGCGATCGTCGTTGTCGAGTCAAAGAACGCTGGCAACGGCGTCGATGTTACTTCTCCACTTGTCGATTCAGGCAGGCGGGCAACTAACGGTACTGCGTCACCCATGCCGACTCCCATATTGTCCACAACAGGCAGCGGCCGCGGCACAACTAACTCTGGACTTAACTCGGATTCCGTATTAGCTGATGGGCTGACGGTAGGCTTAGGCCTTTCTTCGACTTCGGTCGGGGGCTCGACGGGAATACCAAGCACAGTGTCGTCGGTGGAAGCACGATTCACCGCGCTTGCTGGCGGCTGGACTGGCGGAATCGCATGTGGCACAGGCGGGGGTGGAGGTGGGACCAAAGAACCACCTGTGACTGTCGACTCCTGGGCGTTAAGCGCAGGAGGGCCTCCTCCGGCGGACATAATGACGCCTACGATCGTCACAACTACTAAGCAAGCGCAACCGAGGGCGATCCAGTACACGATTGGATCAATCGAGGGGGTGGCTTGGCTGGTGCGTGAGCAGCCACTAGTGGCTGCAGCGCTATGGATGGACCCAATGTTAAGCGAGGAGGCGCTCCCAATGCGCTGCGCCGTTTGAGCTCTTCGTCGTACTGAAGTCGCTGCTGGGGATCAGTTAATACTACTTTCGCTATCGACAGTGATCGCAAGAGCGCCTTCACTAGGTTTGGGTCTGGTCGAAAAGCAGACTGCTTAACTTCGTCAACCCGCAGGCGATAGGCACCCTCAACGTCTTGTGGTTTAGACACGCTGCGGCAGATTCCGAGAGCCTCATAATGGCTGATCGGTTCAGAAGTCTGCAGTCGTGAGAATAGACTGGCGATTGAGAGTCGTTCTGACGTCACATCCACGGGAAATCCAAAAGAAGTAGCACAAATTGTGGTGCGATTCTAGTTGGAACCGGAAGTATCCGCAACTTATAAACCACTGGCCATATACCAGAAACCTAAGAAAAGGGGGTGGTCACGGCCGCAATGGGCACCGCAGTGAAAAGACTCGGAAAAATCTTGACAGCTGAAAGCGAGTGGGCACTCGGGTCGCCATTTCAAACGTGTACCTCTCAAGTGTTGAAGCTCTGCAGGACGCGGTGTACAACGGGACCACATCGGTTCCAGCGAAGGCAACCTCTCATCCAACGTAAAGCGGGTTCTAATAGATGCAAACACTTGCCTGGGTGGGAATGGTTTTGATTTGCCTTGCTTCCGCGGCGGCTGTTCATGGTGACGACAAGCCGCGATTACCGGTTCCCACGCAAGAGGAACAGGAAGCGGCTGCCCGACTGATTGCCGACATCTATAAGCGGCAGTACGAGAGCGCGAAAACGGACGAGTCGAGGGCGATGCTGGCCCAAGAATTGATGAAGGTCGGCATCGCGACACAGAACGACCCAGCTGGAAAGTACGTTCTTTATCGAATCGCTCGCGACGTCTCGACCAGCGCCCAAGATTTAGAGACCGCCTTTCAATGCGTCGATCGAATGCGGACTGAGTTTGCAGAGGATGATTTAGACGCCAAAGTGCGAGTGCTTAAGGCGATCGCTAAGAAATCGAATTTACCGAACACGGCGACCAAGCTCGCGCCTGCGTGTGAAGTTCTTGCTGCCGAAGCGATTGGCAGCGATCGCTACGATTTGGCAATTGATATGGCCGCACTGCGTACCTCCTTGGCGCGACAGAGCCGGAGTCCGGAGGCCATCAAGGAGGCGCGAAAGGCCTCCGAGGAAACGAAGGCTATCGCGGCGGCTTTTAAGGCGATTGAGAAGGAGCTAAAAACCTCGGAATCATCACCCGACAACGGGCCGGCCAACCTGGCCGTTGGAACGTTCTACTGCTTTGTCAAAAACGAGTGGAGTAAAGGCATTCCGCTGCTTGCTCGCGGTAGCGACGAACGCTTGTCTGCCCTCGCAGCGGCTGAATTAAGCGATTCCCCGGACGCCGTGAAGTTGGCAGATAATTGGTGGTCCTTGTCGGAAGAGAAGAAGGGCCGAGTGGCGATCGCCGTTAAATCGCATTCTGGACAGTGGTATAAGCAGGCGTTGCCAACTTTATCGGGGCTGGCAAAAGCAAAGGCAGAGGCGCGTCTGGCCGAGATTTCGTCCACTGCAGGAGAGCAGGAGACGCCCGACACCGGGCCATCTAGACCGGCAGTTAATCTACAGCCTCAAATAAAGGCCGGTCTTGACTGGCTTGCGTCTTCTCAAAACAACGACGGTAGTTGGTCGTTCAGAAATGGCCCGAATCCTGGCAAGCTCGAGGCGCCGATCGCCGCGACCTGCATGGCACTGTTGCCGTTTCTATCGGCAAAGCAGACCCACCAAACGGGACGGTACAAGGAAAACGTAGCGAAGGGACTCGCCTTTGTGACGGGCCGGATGAAAGTTGTTCCGGCGGGCGGCGACCTTCGCGAGGCGGGTAGCACGATGTATGGTCAAGGTATCGCTGCGATCGCTCTATGCGAGGCGTACCGTCTCAGCAACGATCGCAAACTCCGCGACCCCGCGCAAGCGTCGATCTCATTCATTATCGCCGCCCAGGATCCCAAAGGCGGTGGCTGGCGATACCAGGTCCGACAACCTGGCGACACCTCGGTTCTCGGTTGGCAGTTGACCGCAATCAAGTCAGCGACGGATAGCAAGCTCAAGGTTCCGTCGTCTACGTTGGCACTAACCTCACGATTCCTGGACTCGGTGCAGTCGGAAAATGGAACGAAGTACGGCTATACGTCTCGCGGGGCCGGCTCAGGCACTACAGCAATCGGTTTGTTGAGTCGAGTTTACCTCGGGACCGCCGCAGACGATCACGCGATTACGGAAGGGGCGTCGGCTCTCGCAAAAGCGGGCCCAAGCACAAGCAATGTCTATTTCAACTACTATGCGACACGTTTGATGAAGGAGGTTGGGGGTGATGACTGGCTACGATGGAAGTCCGTCATGCAGACTCAATTAGTCGAGTCGCAAACGAAGACCGGGCCTGAGGCTGGCAGTTGGCTCCGCAGCGGAGATCATGTGAACGAATCCGGGGGAAGTCTGGGAGTAACGTCACTATCGCTCGTTACACTGAGCTTTAAGTTCGAAGAATGATCGCTTTTTGCTAAGCGACTAACGTCGCGCATTGTTCGCGAGCTATCATCCGAGAGGTGTTGAATCCAAAAGTTGGTACTTCCCACTGAAGCCGACCGACTCTTGCGGGTGAAATGGACGGCAGTCATAACAGCGCGAGTCGGCTGCACCAGCTCATTCAAGGCGGCTGCATCGAGTGCATTCGGGTCGCCGATTGTAATGGTTTTACCAATAGCTAAAAAAAGAGCCAACGGCGCAGGGCCGTCGGCCCTGCACCGTTGGTTCAAGGTTGACGCTTTAGGCGGCCGCGCCGTCGCTCTGGCTCGGAGGGGACGGATCCGTAGGTGTGACCTTGTGATTGGCGTCCCGTTCAGCTTTCGCTAACTTAAGAGCTTTGCGAATTGTCGGCTCAGTTTTCCCAAAGTGCGCTAAGGCCGCTTTCATGGTGGCACCAGGCTGTTGCATAAAGCGCTCCACCTCCTGAGCCTTTTCGCGAGACCAGTTTGGTAGCGTCGGTCGGCTGACCGACTTGCCAAAAGCGTCGATCCCCAGCAGTTCCTTCGCATAGCGAAGTGAAGCGCGGATCGTGGGAACGCTCTTTTGGAAGTGCTTGGCCGTCAGTTCCATGGAGGAATGAGTGCTAAGTCGGTACTCAGCGACCTCTTTCGCATTCTCTTCTGCCCAAGAGAGCGTTTCAGGCACGGTCAACTGATCATCACAAAACCACTCAGCGCCAAGACCCGCGAATCGATTGGTGTCGGTCGCGAAATCGTTGGCGTCCTCCGCCTGCTCGTCGTCCTCAATGGCACCGGCCGTATCCAACCGTCCCCGGCGCCGAGGGGTTCCCAGATAGCGAGCCTGCTTAACAGCTGGAGGCAGAGGGGGCGGCTCGGATACATCGCGAACAAAGAGATCCAAGTCGCTAGTCAATGCCCCGAGCTTGCAGGTGCGGATCGTTACAACTCCCGCTTCGTCGCACCAAATCGTGTCGATGTGGTGCGACAGCATTACGTTCATCGCTGACGGGTTGCTACTGTCTAAAACTGTAGCCAGCTGCTGTAACCGCTCAACGACCAGTTGTGGATCGAGGACGCTTTCACGCTGCTTTTGCTGAGCCAGACGTTCCTCGCGATCACCATCGATCTGCCGAATCCGGACCTGAGCGTTGTCAAGTTCAGCCTCCACATTGATCCGGACCAGACTCGAGAGCGAAGGTCTGCCCAGGGTTTGCAGCCAGCCGCGGCACTTGTCCTCCAGCTCGCGCTTTTCCGCGAGAAGTGCCGTAGTCAGGTCTGGCCGCTCCGCTTCGTAGGCCGAGAGCTCCCGGCGGACGGCATCAATGAACTCGACCAACGCTGGATGACTCGGGTCACAGTGGTTAAGGTTGAGCCGCTCGCGCAGCAGCGACATCACGGTCTCACGCAGCCAAGCTTCCGGCACTCGCGTCTCATTGTGACAAATACCGCCAGGCAGCCCTGAGCACGTGTAGCCGACGTAGCGCCGCTCGTCGCCGGATACCGTAACGTAAGTGGGGCTGGACCGGGGGATCATCCGCCGCCGGCACGCTGCACAACGAACGAGCCCAGTGAGCGGATACTTGAGTGCCACACCGGGCGCATTCAGCCCAACCAGCTGGGGCTCAGCTTCTTGAGAGTTCGTGCTCTTCTGGTTTTTGTTCTTGCGTCACAACCCGCCACGGCAAAAACATATCAAACGTCGTTTTGAGCACTAGACTTCCCCTGCGTGTGGTTGGGGCGTTCATGGATGTCCCGGGCGATCAACCGTCCGAGAAAAAGCATCAATTCGTCCCGCCGTCGCTTGCGAAGCTGCTCCACTGCGAGCTGCAGTTCTCGCTGCGACGGATTGCTAGCCAGGGGAATTCCGGCCAACAGGATTAGGTCACAAACGCGTTCTTTGGTCCGCTCGGCGTTCGCACGTGCCGGATCATCGTGTGGTGGTCTATTGGTCGAATGCATGGAGGATCCTTGGTTCGAAGTGACCGAGAAAAAAGCTTCACTGCGGAATAGTCGAGCTAGGTCGGAGCTGCCGCCTGGCCGCGTTGGTCAGGTTCGCGTCTGATCGAGCGAGTTGGCCGCGCGGAGCTAGGACGTGTTAGGGAGCAACTGCAGCACGCCATGCCGCGGGAGTGGACAGATATCCAAAGCGGTTGCGACGTCGCTGGCGTAGAGTCAACGAACGGTGGCGATGTGACCGTGGCGCCGAACGGAGCGCTACACCCGCGGCGAATCACCGAACAGAAATGTGGAGAGCGGGACCAGGCGGGGCCCTCAAAAATGCGTTTTCGGCAGTTTGGCGTTGCCCATCCTGCGCCTGCCGCCATCGCGTTTTTCCCGGGTTTTACCGGTTGAAAAGGTGATTCTCGCAAACTTCGGCTTGTTCCGGTTTCTTATCTCGGGAAAGCTGAAGCTTGGTTTTGAGATTCTTTGCCTCGCGTAGTCCTGGATAAGAACGCGGGCATTGCGGCCAATTGCCGAATCATGCAGCAAGGAGGTGTGCCTATGGTCGCCGGACGCGAAAAGCGGACAAGTGAACTCTATGGACAGATGGAGGTCTCACCTGCCCAACAAGCAAGCTCACCGGTCAATGGACGAACGACTGCCGTGCAGCAGTGTTACTGGAGACCGGACCCGCGATTACTGCCGGGGCTTTGCGAGGATGTGGCTGTCAGCTTCCGCATCCTCTCTTACTTGGACGGGAACCGCCGGTTGGTGCCATGTGCTGGTATGGATGAATACTCTCGGAGCGCCACGAGAATCGGGCTGGAGATACTAGCTCACCGCTACCGCCTGTCGCCAGACCAGCGGCAAGATTACGAGCTGATGCTCATGCTGCATCGCCGCTTGCACGCAACCAAGGCTTGGTTGAAACGGCAATTCTCGTCGTTGACGGATCTGGTCGTGAAACCGAGTGGCCGCGCCAGCGATCACACCGGCACCAATGTACTGCCGGACAATCTGGGAAAGACGCCGGATGGTCGGGGCAGAAAGTGGTCCGTGAACCGGTTCATCGCCGAAGGACATGAACGCCTACGAGGGGCCCTATCAGAAGTCGAGTTGGACGGTGCCGCCGATGTGGCGTCACCGGCTGCGGCTAAACCTCGAGACGCAATTGCGCATGGCCTTATGGCTGCTGCCGAGCTTTCTCCATTGGCTTTCAATGGAGATCAGATTCGTCGACTCATGCGGCTGGCCATGGTTGATCTCGGACCGCAGCAACCTCCGAATCCTGAACACGTTCTGGACTGGGTGACGGCACGTCTCCGAGCATTATGGAACGCTCATGTGGCCGACACGAATGCGGAGTTCGAAGCTTGGTTTCAGGGGGGCAGCAGCAACCTCGTCAAAGCTCTCGCGAACTTGTCTGGTCATATCGGCGGACGGCTTCCTCATGAAGACGTCGAATGGGCACTCGTCGAGCTGATGTCGCGCGGTTTGTGGTATGCAGCCGATTGCCAGAATGCTTTCGCGCAGGCGGTTGCCCAATCACTCTCGCCACGGCTGAATCCAGCGGAACGGGCCGTGTTTCAGCAGTGGTACCAGCCACAGGACTACCTTGGAGGTCTGACGCTGCCACTCGTTTGGCAGCGAAGCAATCTTTTGAGACCCATCCTAAGCCGGATCTGGCTAGAACCAGAAAATCCCAAATTGCACGGCGTCTTGTGGCGGATGTTGGAGTTCTACACGCAAATGACTGCGGCGCGCCGAAGCGCCGATCGGAACGCAAAGTCGAAGCCTCGCACAACCGTTCGCGTCACTACGGATGAGGGGGACGCCGAACATCACCAGCGAAAAGCGAGTGAGCTGACAAAGATGCTCGCGGTGAAGGGAGGCCTTATCTGCCGTAGCGATGAATGCCGAATTCGGTACGACGTTGAGAACAAGCCAAACGTGATCGAGATTCGGGGTGTATGCGGTCGGCACGGTCGTTTGAACCCGATCCAATTAACGATGGAAGATGCGAAGGAGATGATGAGCACAAGCGATTCCCGCCCACATCGCCTTTGGATGCCAGCGTGAACTACCGTGGCCGCTCCCGAAAGCGGCTTGCAGTCCGCAAGTCGGGTTGCGAGTCCTGTGGGTCGATGTCGACCGGAATTCCCTTGTCCTGTGGACGGAGTTCACAAGACAAGGGAAGCCAAGATGGCCGACGAGTATGTGCAGCCGAGTGAAGCAGCTCGGCGTCTAGGGATCAGCGTCACTACGCTTTACGACTGGTTAAGCCAATCCGATTACGGTTTACTGAAGATTCGCGGCGAGACAGTGACCATCCAATACCTGCAATCTGGGCCCGCGGGGCATGGCCGAATTAGGATCGCGTCGGCCGAGATAGATCGGATTATGGAGTGCATGCGCGTGCGGCCTACCGGAACTGTGATGGGGCGCCCGCCGATGAAGCAAAGTGACTACCCCGGGATTACCGTCCCGCTTGGATGCCCTCGCCCACATCAGACCTCTTAGTGCTGCCACCTCGAAGTGTGAGCGGCCGGGAAGCAGCTTACGCTGTTGAGATTCACATCAGCGACCTACAACCGCAAAACTCGGTTGGTCTGCGGGCTGAACGAATTCCAGTGCCCCAACGAAGGCCCGCACAGGGAAATGAACGGACACGATCGAGTTTGGCCGACAGATTGCAAGGGCTGATCAGGCGGTCGGGCACGTGTTTGCAAATCGGAGGAGTCGATCCCCCCGAAGTTAGATCTCGGTAGTGGGTCAGTTTGAAACTAGATTCTAGCCGGGTGTGGCACGAGATCGACCATTTCTTCCACGGTCCAGCGGCGATTTGCCACGCCAGCAGCGACGGCGGGCGTCGTTTTCAAGGTCTGATGCACGCGCACAAAGTTGTGGTACATGAACGTGATTGCCACGCTGTAGGCGAGCATTTCCGCCTTCTTGCTGAAGGCGTTCGTCAGGCGAGTGTAGCGACGGTTCTGCATCCGAATGTTCAAGTTTTGGCGCTCGGCAAAGCTGGTCGATACGTGTTCCGCTTCGGGATTGCCGACAATCCGGCGTTCCTTCGTGCCGAGGCATAGGCCGGGGCTGTAGCGGTGTTCGTCGTTCCCCTCGCCGTACTGCTTGATGAGCATGCTGTAGTCGATGTTGCAGCCGAAGTTGTTTTCTACCGCTTCCAGGTACATGCGGTTGCCATCGGTCGTCAGTTGCACACGATTGGCTAGGCGGCTGGCTAGATCGCTGATGAACGCTTGAGCGTTGGCGGCGTCACGAGCGCCGAGTTGCCAGCTAACCATCAGCTTCGTGTCGGCGCACATCGCGGTCCAGGTCCAGATCGAACCGATACCCGGCTGACCGCGCATCGAGTCCGGCACGTTGCGGTCCTTCGAGTAGCAAAAACACCAGACCTCGTCCGCCTGAATCCGCTTGCAGGGCAGGTTCACCAGTGCGTTGTTTTGGAAGTCCAAGCAAGCCTGCCCGACCTCTTTGGTGAGCTTCTGAATCGTGTTCTTCGCCACGCCAGTCATGCGGACGGTTGAACGAATCGAGCATCCTTCGATCAGGCAGCGAATCACGGCACAACGGCGTTCAAAGCTGAGAATGTTCATGCGTGCATTATGCTTGAGCGGTCAAGGAAAGTCAATGAGCAAGCATACCTCATTTGACAAGGTTTCTGTGCTTGCTAAAATTTCAGCAAGCATTCTATACTGGAAGCCAGCAAGCACAACCATTTTTGAGAGGAAACCGAATGAGCACGGACGAGAGCGAAAAGATTGACGGGCGCGTTAAGGGCGGGATTGCTCGCGCGCAAGCACTTAGCAAAACGAAGCGAAGGGAAATCGCTACGAAGGCTGCGGTAGCAAGGTGGGAGGGAGCTTCAGAGTTGCCTAAAGCCACTCACGGCGATCCGGAGCATCCGCTTCGGATCGGAACCTTGGAGTTGGGCTGCTATGTGCTGGACGATGGCAGGCGAGTGATCTCGCAACGCGGCATCCAGGCGGGCATCGGGATGAACGCAAGTGGTGGTGCGCGCCGACTACTGCGAAATCTAAAGACCTTTAGCGATAAAGGTGTCGACTGCAAGGACTTAAGCTCGCGCATCGAAAACCCGATTCGGTTCGTCACGATCAACGGTCCAATTGCCCACGGTTACGAAGCAACCGCCCTGACCGACCTTTGCGATGTTTTCCTTTCGGCGCGGAAAGCTGGCGTCCTGAAGCCCTCACAGCTTCACATCGCCGATCAGTGCGAGATGCTGCTAAAAGGATTTGCCACGGTTGGCATCATCGCCCTGGTAGATGAAGCAACTGGCTACCAGGAAGTCCGTGACCGTCAGGCGCTGCAAGAGATTCTGGACAAGTACTTGCGTAAAGAATTTGCGGCCTGGGCGAAAACCTTCCCTGACGAGTTCTATCGCGAGATTTTCCGACTGCGCGGATGGGTATGGAAGGGTATGCGTGTGAATCGTCCACAGTGCGTCGCCAATTACACTCGTGACCTTGTTTACGCGCGCCTAGCGCCAGGGATTCTGACAGAACTGGAGCAGCGAAACCCAATCGGCGACAAGGGCCGTCGCAAGGCAAAGCACTTTCAGTTTCTGACGGACGACGTTGGACATCCCGCTTTGGCTCAACACCTTCATGCGATCATCGGATTCATGCGGGCTTCGGATACTTGGGACCAGATGCTTCGCATGGTGAACCGCGCGTTTCCAAAACGGGGCGATTCGCTCCAGCTAGAGCTATTCAACCGAGACTACGACGACTAGCGAGCCCATCGCTTCTCAGCCGCCTTCTTGGCGATGGCCTTACGCTTGGCTGGCGACAGTTTCTCAGCCCGCGCCTTGCCTCCCTTGAGTCCGCCAAGCCTGCCCAACGCAACAGCCGCCGGGTTCTTCTCCGGCGGTTTATCTTTTACCGGTTCGGCATCCGGCGCTACCGCATCGAGAACACGCCGGGCAATCTCTTGCGGTTCGGCGTCACGTTTCTGCTTGCTTGAGCGTTTAGGCATGCTTACATTATGCCACGCCGGGCCGATTCGGCAACAAGGACTTTCGCATGCCCACTCTCCGCCGCATCATGAAGTACACGCCGACCGTGGTGCTGGGGCTGCTGGTCGTGGCGTGGGTGATATCGATTCCAAGAGTAACCGGATACTCGTATACGCGAGCGGCAGATGTGGTCCATCCACGCTTAAGTCCAGGCACCGTGTCGCTCGCCTGGATAAGCCTCCAAGGGAAAACGCAACCATCCTTCGGCTACCACCGCTATCATGGTTGGGGGCGAGTCAAAAATAGCGCAGGAAGATTCGAGGTGAAATTTGCGCAGGAACGAGGTTATTTTCACATTTACTTGCCGATCCCATTGTTAGTTACGCTGGGCCTCCCCCTCGCCATCGGCCCATTCATCTCCTTCCGCTTCCGCCTCTGGCACTACCTCGCCTACACGGCGATAGTCGCGGTGGAACTCGCTTATTACTTGCGGTGGCAGGAGTAGGCTTGCCCGTCAGTGCCACCAATCCGAAAAATCCAAATTCAAACTGACCCACTACCTAGATCTCCGCTAATTTGACGCGACTGGGGGGGGCTTCGTATATTAACCGGTTTGCCCACTGTGCCGCGCCTTCTGATTCGCAGATGTCCATGAGCGAGCAGCCAATCCAAAAAGGTCCAAAGGAACGCGTTCGCGACGTACTGGATCTCGAAGTATTCTTGTTTGGTGGCGTTCCAGAACGGCCAGACCCCGTCTATGGCCGGGACAATAATGATCATGTCCTGTCTCGAACCACCCGCGCCGAAGCCATACCAGTTCTCCCGTTGAGCCAGCCACCAGTCGTCATTCAGGGCCAAGTGCTGATTGACATTGATAATCTGGAAGTTGTGGAACTCGATTGAGGCTCGCTTGAATGGAAGACGTTCGTCTCCTCGTGCGCGAATCGCACGACAGCAATCACGCTCAAAGGTTGGGCCTCGAGGTTCGCTCTCTTGCGCAAACTGATGGATTCGCGCCGAAGTCCGGCGACAGCTATCGGGTTAGCCCAGCATTTGCTGTAGAGCGAGGTGATTTGCCTCGTCCATTTGAGACCTGTGACTTCCGGGTGTCTTTCGTAACCTGCGACAACACCTTTTCGGCAATAAGCCAGTTGCGGAACAACCTCACGTCTGAACAAGCCGCAGGCCTCTATTTCTCAATAGGCTTACCGGGGGTATTGGCTTTCCACCGAACGGAGCAGGAAACTGATCATATACTCGAAATCCTTAACTCCAGCTTTCGGGCGCACGAACTTTGGCGAGTGAAAGCTGGCAATGTTGAAGTGCTCAGCACTTCTGCACCGGTGGCAGCCTCGTTCGATTCAGCTGCATACTTGCTGCAGAGGGTCGATGAAGTCACTGACTTCGACATACTGCAACTGCTTTTGGAAACCCAGCACAGCGTAAATGAAGTCGTCGCGAAGGCTTCCGTTCATTCCCCAACTCGGCTGCCGCGCCTAGGGCGACTCGTAGCTTCGCTCAACGCAATCATCGGTGACGTGGTTGACTTGAGCAAGCAACTGGCGTCCGCCGACGACGAAGCAATGCAGAGGAGCTGTCAGAAGCTGGTCAATGCGAACGTCGACTACCTTATTCAGATCAATTCAGCGTTGGCGTACTTTTACTCGCAGGCGTTCTTCGGCGTTACGCCTTTGATGTCCAACCGTTGTCTGTATCAATCGCACGCGTTTCTCGGAATTGGGGGCGCGCTGCGGACACTCGATAATTTTGGGTCAGTAGTGAGTCGTGCGCTTGAAGAAGTGCCCGTATACGACACTCTGAAGACGTTCGCGCCGTCGGTCGCTGGCTTCGATCCCGGAACACTCAGAACGGTTAACGAAGTAGTCATTCAGGCCGCGGCATTCGACATCGACACTCACTTAACACGAGCGGCAAGAGTGAGCCAAAAACACACCAATTCTTCTTTAGCGGTCGACTTGGCTTTCAGGAGTCTCCGTTGCGGTAAGTGCCGCCATGCAGGCGCTCTCTGGCGCTGACACGGTCAGATGGAGCCTTATGACACTTAGCCATGAGTTGATGCACGCCCACGTGCGGGAGTTGCTAGGCGCCATTTTCACAGGACCTGACCCGCTCGCCCTCGATGACCGCTTCGAAGGTTTCTACCAACGGTATGTAGAGTTTGCTAAGAACGGGTTCAATCCCAGGGATCACAAACTGAGCGATTCCTTGCGGTTCGCAATTCTGAACTATTGCGTTTGGCGTAAGCACCTTGATCAGTTAACGGTTTCAACGAATCCACCGAAAACTCAGATCGGCGTTCCTCAGGCCGATGAACTTTACGGGTTAATGAAAGCGTATTTTAGAGATATAAATGAAGTGGTTGTTCATGCACTTGATTTTCATTACTTCTACAGTTCCAACTCTGAGCTGTATTTGCGATATCTGTGGCTTTCGTGGTCGACTGTCCCGTCGATTTTACCTAACCTCGAGCACTATATACTTCGAACACTGGCTTCAGTGAGCAGCAAGTTTCATACTCCGCTCGGTGACCGATTCAATTCAACGTTTTCAGAGTTTAAAGAGGCGATTGCAGATCTCCGCAAACGAGTGCCAACAAACATCCTTCTCAAGGACGTGGATGCTTTCCTCGGTGACGAAACGAAGATCAAGTCGCTCAAGAAGAAGTTTTTGTACGCAGGTTACCTCGCGTCGATAGTGGCGAAGTATCTTCGATCATCATCTATGCATGCTGTTCTCTCCGGCGCGGATCCGAACGCAGCCACGACCGACGCCGGAATCGTGTACGCCTTGTCTCCGGGTGAGTTTTCATCCAATCGCGTCGAAAGTTTGGTTTTGTTCTTGGTGGATCGGCTGCGCCGTCGCCTAGCGGAGCCGGAGGTCGAAAACAGCGATGAGTTGTTTCGTTCGGCCTGGGTACTGTGTGCTGCATCTTCGAGTGGTCAGGAATAGCTTTATGTTTCGCGATAAACGACAATTTCGTGCAATTTTTGCCGTCGGACCACAACTTACGGACATAGCGGCGCTTACTGCGATCTTTCCAAGTAAAACTTTCGAGGAAGCGACTGAGGTACCCAGCCAGACAAACACACGCGTAATGCACATGTACTACATGTCGGAGACTCCTTTCTTCGACACTGAGCTGCTTGCCGACATCTCAGTGCAACGGGGGCGAAAGACCCTGTATCGCTATGATGTGTACGCAATTGAGATGCGAATCAAACGCCGTGTCCTGGTTGGACTTGCCGCACCATTCGCACGCTTGGCTACGGAGCTTTTTACCAAGTTCGATTCACTGACAGCTAATCAGGGACGTAACTACATCATCGCGAAGCTACCCTAACTCTCCGTTTTCTTTCAAGGCGATGACTCGGAGGCACTTCGATACTCCGCGGCGGGGGTGCGATTTGAAGTTGCAGGTGACTCGGAGGTGAACTCGCTCGCCTTTACTGGAAGCAATATACTTTGTTCAAAAACATTCTCGCGGCTTGACGAGAATCTCCACGGTATAAGGCTCGTGCCAAAACGGATGAGGCTTGCCTATTCGTCCGATGACGGGAGCTTTTCGTGTGAACTGGATACTTTCGGGAACGTATGGTTTCGTGTAACTAACGAGGGGCGCAGCCTAGCGCAGGCCGACCTGTTTTTCAAGCCACTATTGGACCGAAGGCTGTTGCGAGAGGATCAGACTTTCCCGCTACGGAAGACGGTTCGTGAAGTTGAAGAGTCTACCGAACATGTCTAGTTGGTTACCAACCGCCGAATACGAATCAGATCACGACAAGTATCTTAAAACTAGGGCAATGCCTTTTTGAGGGTTCGCTGGGTCTAGTGGTCGGGTCCGGGATTTCCTTTGGACTTGGATTACCGACCTGGGAGAGACTTGTCGAAGGATGCTTGCTGGAAACGGGGGTGGCATTCGATCCCGCAGATCTAAAGGATCCAGCAAAACTCGTCAGGCTAACCGACAAAGCTGAAAAGAGTGCTACCTCCGCCAAAGATTTTCGGCAGATTGTCCGTAAGCATTTGTACGGCAAGTATAGGGCTACAGCTAGAGACTTTCTTAGCCATAAGCTTTTGATAGCACTCGGAAGCTTATTGATGAAGTCCCGTCGTGGAAGCGTCTCGGAACTTATGACGTTCAATTTCGACAACGTCCTCGAGAGCTACTTGGCCCTGAATGGATTTGCATCGCAGGTTGTTATGAGTCTTCCCGAGGTGCTGAGGGCAATGGACGTTACCGTGTACCATCCGCACGGCTACGTCCCTATCGATCCGAAAGAAGGCTCCAGCGAACGGCGAAGGCAGCCTCAAGCGAGAGCTGACTTTCTCCGCTTTGCGGCGACAAGCTCGCAACCTTCAAGCTGCAGCATTCGCGTCTTCAGCGACACCCCATTTGGCGCTGAGAAGCCTCCGAGGCCGCCCCCGGAGCCGACCACTCGGTGGCACGGTACGACAATCGGAAAGCGGTTCTTCGCCATCACGCTGCCTACCGCCCGGGCGGCGCCCGGCGAACCCGCTTTCGCTGCCAGCTCACCGTAAGTCAGTGTTCTGCCACGTGGAATTTTTCGGCAGAGCGACACGACACGTTTCTGGAACTCGCTTAAATGCGACAGATCGAGCTTCAAGTCGTTAAAGCTCACCGGCTCTCCGGCGGCATACGCCTGCATCCGCTCGACCAAATCACAGACCTGCTGGGGTGACTGATAGGTCGGTACCGCCTCGCCCCCAGCCGAAATAAGCGCCGCCTGAGCCGACGGATGACCCATCGTGAACCTTGCCAGCCCACGCTCTGTCCAGGCTATTGCCATCCAGCCAAGCGAAGTTTCAAAGGCGGTGACCGAGGCTCGATCGTCTGCGTGACGGTCCATGTGATAGCACCTGTAACGTGAACGTAGCTGAATTCGCCAAAATTCAAACAATCGAGGCTTTTCTCTCGAGGCGTCCGAATTCTAGGCGAATTCAGCTGGGTGAGAACGGCCTGCAGCGACGCTAAGGCACCTCTTTGACACTTCGCAGACCTCGTTCCTATACTGAACGATTGTAAAGTAACGCAGCCAAGCTGCCAGCCATCGCCCAGGCGAGGGCCGAGCAGAGGAAGGACAACGCATGGGTCGCTATCAGTCGTGCGCCGACGACTTTTACATCAACATGAACGTCAACACGGAGATGGAACTCCCTCAGTCGCGCGATACCGTGCTGCACTTCTTTGAGCAGGTCAAAAAGCAATATCCAACGATGCGCAACTTCTACAGCCGCGAACGCAATGAGTTCGTGCTGGAGGAGGACAAGGACGGGGGCGATTATCGCTGGACGAGCGTCGACACTCGCCGCGTTTGTTCCGGCTACGTGAACCCGCCCAGCATTGATGAAGCGATCCGCCAGCACGCGTCGATTCTCGACCGAGTTCCGTACATGCTCTCGATCAGCCCGCTCGATTGCGAGTCGCTGAACATCATGTATGGCTTCGACTTCAATTATCGCGGCAACCACAACCAACTGCTGGTCGACGCGCTGGGCATCACACCGGCCTTCGAACGCCTGATGGAGATTCCGGGAGCGGGCGTGCTTGCCCACGATCCTTCCATTCAGTTTGCCCTCGACGACGACTGTCGCACCCAGTGCCGCCTTAGCATCGAGCCGCGCACTACGGCCTACCATGTGCGCTCGAAGGAGTTCCCGGAGGAGCCGCTAAGCGTCTATCTCACGGTCCGTCGGTACGGTAGCCTGGAAACGGGCGAGACGTTCGTGAGCACGTTCAACCGCCTGGCGGGGATCTGCCAGGAGATCATCGACAACTACGTCGTCGAGAACGTGCTTCGTCCGCTGCAGCAGACCATTGCCATCCGCTGAAACCGCACCAACCGCTACGATCGGCCAGTCTATACCGGGCGACGCTGGAATAATCGATTCCTCGCTCGCACCGTCAAAACGCGCAATCTTCATAAGCTAAGTTGCCACTGACGCCCGCACGACGGGCAGGGAACGTGGTGGAGCTTACTTATGACGACCAGTCGACGCCGGCAGATGTTGTGCGATCGCGAGGTGCAAGGCGCCTTGATGCTTCGCGTGGTGATGTATTGGTTCTTCTGCTTGCTGACGATCACCTTGATGCTCGTCTGCTGGAGCGTCGTCAGCGGTCCGCCGCGTCGGTTTGCGCCGCTCATTGCAGATCTCTATTCGCGCTACGCGCCGGCGCTCGCAGCTTCGTTGCTGGTGCTGCCGATCGTGATGATCGACGTGGTGCGGCTGAGCAATCGGTTCGTGGGTCCGGTGAAACGCCTTCGCGACGCCATGGCAGCCCTCGCCGAAGGGGACGAGGTAAGACCGATCAAGTTCCGCGATCGGGATTTCTGGATGCCCTTGGCCGACCTCTTCAACACCGTCGCCGCCCTAAAGCGGCCGTCGCTGCGGAAGCACCCTGCTCTGCTGGCCGAACCGATCAGCCCGCTGGTGGCTTCGCCGGTGCAGCTTGATCGATCGAAGTCGGAGACTGCCCACTTCTTCGACGACATCGTCGTCAGGCCTTAGCTTTCCGATGAGGAGGGATCCGTTTGTAGCTGAATTCACCAGGATTCAGTTACGCCTCGAGGTCAGCCAGCCATTTCGCTCTCGACCTGCCGGCGCGCCTCGAGGACATGCTCGACAATCGACCGCATTCGCCCGGCGTCCACATAGGGTGAAAGAACGTACGACTTGAGCGCCACGATCGGCTCGCCGTAGTCCGAGTGGCGGTAGCTATCCGTGAAACCAATCGCCACGCCCCGCCCTTCTAATGCTTCGCTGTGTACTCGCTGAAAGATGCGGCGATTGAAGTCGTTATAGGCCCTCAATTGCTCACGGAAGGCCGGATCGCTCTGCTCCTTCCGCTTCACTCGAAATGTATCGACTCCGCTTGGATAGGCGCGGAATAAAGTGACGGGGCCAACGTTCTCGTCGTTGAGGGTCGTGAGCTCCGGTCGGGCTAGGATCAGTTCCCGCAGAATCTCCGCCATGTCCACGGCATGCCCTAGCAGCGTACAGAACCCGTCGCGGCCCAGCAGCAACAGGTTCGCGAGCGCCGCCATCACGCCCGTAGCACTTCGCGACGTCTCGAGCGAGAACATTCCCGGATGATACTCGCCCGAGTGGTACAGGTAGGGCATCGACTCTCGCTCGCGTACGACCATCCGAAAATCGTTGCGGTCGCGCAGCAAAAACATCGACGAGATATAGGGTGCGAAGCCCGTCTTATGAAAGTCAATCCCCAGCGAATCGGCCAGCGGCAGATGGCGGACGCGGTTTTGAGCAGCGGCGAGTGCTCGTAGGGTGCGTCCGCGAAAGCCAAGCGGATTGACTCCGAAATCGTACTCATTGAACGCCGACCAGGCCCAACCAATTACCGCGTCGGCATGCAAATGCGGCCGGTAATCGAGCCCGAACTGCTCTACCCACCGCTCGCGCAGATCGTGCACGCCGGCCAGATCGTCGAGGCCGAAAGCATCGGTCGTTCCCATCGTCGCCACAACGGCGGCGATTCGCTTGCCTTCGGCGATCGCCCCGCGAGCGGCTGCGTCGAGCGCTACCAGATCGACGGAGTTTTCCGAAAGCGTCGGAACGCGGAGCACATTCTCCTGACCGATGCCCAGCCAGCCGGCCACGTTCAAACACGCATAGTGGCTCTGCTGCGAAGCGAGTACGACGGCTGGCCTGTGAATCCCCTGCTGTAGCGAGCCGGGGCAGGCTTTCTCCAACCCGATTTTCACGCCATAGAGCAGCGTGCCAGTGCCGCCGAAGGTGAATAACCCGCCCGCTTGCGTAGGATCGTAGCCGATCATCCGTCCGACAATCGAAGCCACGCGAACTTCGGCTTCGGAGAACCCGCGACCGCTTTCATCGCTGCAGAGATTGGGGTTATACATCGACGGCAGCACCACGCCGACGATGCTCGCAATCGACGGGTGTGCAACCACGTTCACCTGGCTGCGCGGATGCCCAAAGATGAGCATTCCATCCAGGCAGCGCACCAACTCGCTGATCACGTCTTGCAGCGGACGGCCCGCAGCGGCGATCGATGAAGCGGCGGCCGCTTCATAATCAGGCTCGCGCGGCGTGCCAAGAATCGGCGCTTGCGATTTGAGAGCGTCGACCCGATCCAGGGCCTTGAGTAGCGAGAACACGACGTACCCGTCGTGCACCGGGTCAGAAACCGGCGCGGGAAACGCCTGGCGTAGCGTGCCCAGCAGTTCTTCGTAACGCGCTGTCATCGCTCGCCATCATCACTTCCATCGCCGGAGCGTAACATGCTCCGGAAATAACTGTATGAGACCCAAATTGCGACCGAGCACCAATATCGCAGCAATCCATTCCCTGCTCATCCGACGACTAAAACTCGCCGGCTCAGGAAATATCGCCACGGCGAATGCGCTACCGCCGGCCGCCACCGCGTCGGCCACCGCCTCGCCCACCCCGATCGGGCGAACGATCTCGCGAGGCCATGTTGGCATCGATTAGCGAGCCAACGGCGTCGTGCCAGGTTGGGATCTTCTTGTGTGCATGGCCGGAGCCGTCGTCATCTCCCTCGTCGTGCAGGTCGACTTCGTCTCCATCTTCTTCGTCGCGAACTCGTCCGCGTGGACCGCTACCAACGGACGCTGCTTCACGGGCCGGTGCGCGACCTTCGCCCGCTGGTGACTCTTCGCGATCGCGGCGTCCACGACCTCGTCGTCGGCGACGACGGCCTCCGCGCTCTCCTTCTTCTCCTTCGCGGGCCGACGGACGACTGGGTGCTTCAAGCTCTTCGTCCACTTCGTCCCGAATGTCATCGTCGAGCGCTTCATAATCGAGTTCATCGCCGACCTCGACATGGTCGAGGCGTTCATTGCGGAACTCGCCGCGTCCGCCTCGGCCCCGCTCGCCTCGCGGACCTCGCTCGGCCCCAGGTGAACGTTCGCCCCCAGCACGATCTCCGCTCGGACGCTCTGCTGAACCAGACTCACCAGCGTCCCCTTCTTCGCGACGGCCACGCCGCCGACCTCGTCGACGTCGGCGACGACGCGGTTCTTCAGTATCGCTTCCCGCCGGGCGGCCGCCGACCTCAACGTCGGCTTCTTCCTCGCCCAACCGTAGATCCGCCGATTCCTCGACGGTGTAATCGACGTCTTCATCGTCCTCGTCGAGTTCCATGTTGCGTCGACGCGGTCCGCCAGCGAGCGGTTCCTGCTCGTCCCGCTCACGCCACGGTGTGCGTGGGGCCGGCTCGCCGAAAGCCGCGGCGCCGCCGGAACGACCACCGCGTTCACCTCGCTCGCTTCGTTCCCCGCGCTCACCGCGTTCTCCACGGGGCAATCGTTCGCCTCGTGGCTCGCCCCGCTCTCCTCGCGGCAGACGCTCACCGCGAACTGGTTCTTCCCCCTGCGGCTGAGCTTCGCCGCGATTTGGCCGTTCGGCCCGTTCGCCCCGTGGCTCGGAGCGCTCACCGCGGTCTCGTCGCCGGCCACCGCGATCGTCGCGACCACCTCTCTCGCTACGTTCGTCTCGGTCACCGCGCTCACCGCGGGGCAGCCGCTCACCGCGAGCGGAGCCTTCTTCGCGACCACGACCTTCGCTTCGCCCGCCTTCGCTTCGACCGCCTTCTGGTCGACCGCCGTCGCGTCCACCCTCGGAGCGTCCGCCGGTCGGGCGACCACCTTCGACACGTTCCGGCGGAGCTAGATCGCCGCCAAAGGCACTCGTGCGATTGGCTGGTGTCTCACGTAGAACCTCGCGCGGCACTTCGCGACCTGTACCCCTAGTACCTTCCCGATAAGGCGTCTCACGCGCAACAGTCTCGTGCTGGGTCGCCTGAAACGATTCGGCCGAGGGCGTCGGCTGTGCTGCCGGTTCTTCTTCTGGTTCCGGTTCGGGTGCTGTCGGCAGCCCGAGCAGCCCGGCAATCTTGCCCCAGTGACTCGTGGTCTTCGGCTTCGGTTTGGCTGCTGCCGGCTTGGCCCGCTCGCTCGGCATCGGCGGATTGCTGCGGATGGTCGGTGGCGGCGGACTCGGACGGTGGGCGGCTTGGGGAGCGGTTGGCGTCGGAGTCGCCATCGTTTCTCCACCTGCATCGTAAGGCAGTTCGACATCGCGGGCCGGTTCATTCACCGGCTGTTCGCTCTCCTCGCTCGACACATGGGCCGCCGGTTCGTCAGCCGGCGAAGGCCCGCGCACGCCAATGGTTTCGAGGAGGGAATTCCAATGATCGGTCTTCTTTGGTTCAGGCATACATCCATGACCGGCTCAACTGCCGGTGAAGTAGGTGCCAGGCGGCGGCCAACTTTGGGCCACGCTTCCCAGCAGCAAAAGTAAGTAATGTTTCGCTATCCACTTGCAGCCGGCAGCCTTCGCCTTGACGAATCTGTCTTCAGCCGCATTGCCGGACCCCGCTCACGCCCCATTGCGTGCAGCCTGGGAGCCCGGTCCCGCCGTTCCGCTCAGTTTTCGATGAAACCGCTCAATATAACGGCCGCCTAGTGAGCCGGAAAGTCATTCTCCCCTCATGGTTTACGAAAAAGTCGCCGCCCCGAGTCCCCGTGTTACAGGCGTCTCGCCTGTTTACAACCGACTCTCGCCAAGCCTTAGCTGAGCCTGCCAACTCGGCGACAACCGAGTGGTCGGGCCTTACTAGAGGGACGCAAGCCCTTGGACGATCCACAAGTCCCTGCAGGATAAAATCTTCCGCATTCCGGCTACCCGCGGGCCACAATACCCCGAGTGGGTGGTCGCGGTGTTGAAAAACCCCCGCACAACACTTCAAAGTATTACTGACCAACAATCCTTCGGCGCCGTGCCCGAGTACCTCCCTAAAATGATCTCGGCCAGTCAGTATGCCGCTCACTCACAAGGTTCAGTGGTCGCGTCTCCGGCATCGGTCATTCGGACTTCTTCCTTTGTCGTTTCGATAAAGCCGCCGACCCATGCCCTGAGCTAGACCAACCATCTACCACCAAACGCTGCCGCATTATACAGGGAGGTTCCCATGACCCGCTCCTCGAACGACCCGTCTACTCCCGCTCAGCGCGCCACCCCAAGTTTAGCGGCGAGCCCTTCGGCGAGCCCTCCCGTAAGCGAGAAGGTCGAACTCTCCGGTCACATCATCGACAGCCTGATCCTCCCCAAGGTGCTCGACATCATCACGTCGGCCGGCGGCACCTTCCGCATCGAACAGCTCACGGTTGGCCAGGCTCGCAAGGACCGCAGCTACGCCCTGATCGACGTCCAAGCCGATAGCCAAGATCGACTCACGCAGATCCTCGCTCAGATCGCCGACCATGGCGCGGTCGCTACGGCCACGCAAGACGCCCGCCTCGTCGCCGCCGACATCGCCGGCGCCTTTCCCGAAGGTTTCTACAGCACCACCAACCAAAAAACCGAAGTCCGCGTCGGCGGCCACTGGATCGAAGTCGCTAATCAAGAGATGGACTGCGGCATCGTGATCGAAGGCATCCTCAGTGGCAGCCCGACCGAGGGTTCCAGCGCGACGCTCGGCTCCAGCCCTACGGCCCGCTGCATCCCCATGACCGAAGTCCAACTCGGCCAGCTCCTCGTCGTCGGCCACGCCGGCACCCGCGTCTATCCCCACCAGCGCGAGACCAGCCGGCACGGCTTCGAGTTCATGAACAGCCCCGTCAGCACCGAGAAGCCGAAAGGCGTGGCCATTCGCCAGATCGCCCAGGAGCTGATCCGCACGAAGCGCGAAGGAGGCAAGGCCCTGCTTGTCGGCGGACCCGCGATCGTCCACACCGGCAGCGTGGAGCATCTGAGCACGCTCATCCGCGAGGGCTACATCCACCGCCTCTTCGCCGGCAACGCCCTCGCGACGCACGACATCGAGCAGGCCCTGTTCGGCACCAGCCTCGGCGTGCAGATGGAAAGCGGCGACATCATCGAGGCCGGCCACGAACACCATCTTCGCGCCATCAACCGCATCCGCCGCCTCGGCGGCATCCGCCAGGCCGTCGAAAAGGGGGAACTCAAAAGTGGCATCATGTACGAGTGCGTCCAGCACAACGTCGACTACCTCCTGGCCGGCAGCATCCGCGACGACGGCCCGCTCCCCGAAGTCATCACCGACTCCATCGTCGCCCAGAACAAGATGCGCGAAGCGATCCGCGACGTAACCTTCTGCCTCATGGTAGCCACCACGCTCCACAGCATCGCCGTCGGCAACCTCCTACCGGCCTGGGTGAAAGTCGTCTGCGTAGACATCAATCCCAGCACAGTAATCAAACTAGCCGACCGCGGCAGCTTTCAAACGGTGGGCCTAGTCACCGACGTAGAACCGTTCTTCCGCGCCCTCGTTAACGAAGTTACGACTTTGGCGAAGGGACGAGGGGAAGACGTGAGGTAACAGATTCGCTTGAGCGTTGAGTCAGATTTCGACGGTGTGGCGATTTGAATCTTGCACGGGGACCACAATACAATCGCTCGCATGAATCACAATCCTTATGCGTCGCCGGCTGAGGTGGCCTCGATTGAGGACGAAGGTCCGGCGAGGGTGGAAGTGGCCTGGGATGAGCAGCGGCAGGTGAATAAGTTGCTGACTCGGAGCCTGGTGTTTTCGTTCTACTGGCTGCTGGGATTCGGGTCGCTCTACGCCATCTACTGCGCCTGGCAGGCGCGGCGGATCATTCACGAGTCGGAGTTCGCCCTGCGCGGCAGTCGCAAGTCGATCGTCTGCCTGGTTCTTGGCGGCCTCGGCCTCTCGTTCTGGCTCCTCTTCGGCGCCGTGCAACTCGCGGCCATCGTAGTGAACGGCTGACGGGGCCGCAGGTCGGGCACTCTGTGCTTGACGCAATGCGTTCTAATTGGCGGGCCGCGTTGTGACATTGATGCTCGGTCCTGATCGTCGCCTATCTCAGAGCGACTCGCAGTTGAACAATCCGCAGGTTTCTTCGCGATCACCACGCGCCAAGCGAAAATGTGTCACATTTCGTTTAAGAATCCTGAAACTGCGAGAGAACAAATAAAGATTGACTCACCTATCTTCGCCCGGTATCACACACTAAATCACACGCCGGCTCGCGACTTTTCTGTTCCTGCTCTGCGTGCTTTGGTCGACGTTTGACTTTCGCGTGCGTTTATCGGCCGCGCCTTTTGGCGGCCTAATTATTCCAGTGTTCCGAGTGCCCTTTCTCAAGGAGCCCGGCATGAGGTGCGAACGTCGCAAGAAGAGCGGATTCACGCTCGTCGAGTTGCTGGTGGTGATCGCGATCATCGGGGTGCTCGTCGCCCTACTTCTACCAGCGGTGCAGGCGGCACGCGAGGCCGCGCGGCGAACCCGCTGTACCAACAACATGAAGCAGCTTGGCATCGCCCTGCACAATTATCACGACACACATTTGGTGTTTCCGCCGGGGCAGTACAACAGGCTCGCGAACGAGGGCGCACCCAATCGCGCTTGCTGGATGCAATCGCTGTTGCCGTTCATGGAACAAACTGCGCTGGCCGACAGCTTCATCCCGGACATACAGGCGAACAAAATGGCGTTGCAATGGGTCAACCACGAGCAGAATATCGCCACCCTGCTCTGCCCTACCGATTCCAATGCACCAAAAAACATGACGGCTGGTGCGACGACGGCCGTCGCCTCACAAGGGGCTCATGGCAACTATGTGCTCACTGGCGGTTCCACGGTCTTCGGCAACAGCGGCCAGGGAGACAACCTGAACGGCATGTTCTACTGCTACTCGCGAACGCGACTGGCCGATGTCACGGACGGCACGACGAACACGCTTATGGGCAGCGAGATTCTGCTGAGCAAGGATACGAGTGCCCACGATCTGCGGGGCCGCTATTACAACACCTGGCAAGGCAATGTACTGGTCAGCACACTCCAGCCGCCGAATACCACGGTGGGTGATGTATCAAGTTACTGTATCACTACGCAAAAAGCGCCTTGTGCGACATTGGCTACCAACAACGTGGTTCAGTATGCCCGCAGTCAGCACCCCGCTGGTGCTACCGCTCTGCTGGCCGACGCTTCGGTGCGCTTAGTGACCAACTCGATCGACTTGACGACCTGGCGACGACTCGGTCAACGCAATGACGGGGAAGTGATTGGCGAATTCTGAGCAGCTCGGCTTTCGGTGCAAGCTCGCGTGGCAAGAGGCAGTGCGCTTACCTGGAGTAATGGCCCGATGTTCCGTTTGCTGACCCTGGCTCTATGTTTGATAATTGCGGGATTGTCGGGTTGCTATTCTGAAGGCCCGCAGCCAGTTTCGGGGACAGTTACTGTCGACTCGCAGCCGCTCGCAAGCGGCGAGATCTTGTTTGTCCCCGAGGATGGTCAGCAGGGCGCTGAAGCGGGGACCATCGAAAACGGCAAGTTCGCGCTGAAGTCGAAGACCGGGAAGATGAAAGTGCAGATCACTTCGCAGCGTGAAATCGCCGGCAAGACGGAACGAGGCGCGATGGGCGAGTCGCTCGCCAAGACGGAGCAATTTCTGCCAGCAAAGTACAACACCGCAACGGTTCTAACCGCCGACGTCCCCGAAGGCGGCAAGAGCGATTATGAGTTCGCGCTGGATTCAAAGTGATCGACCGTGTTTTGCAAGCTGTGGGTCGGGCACTCCGTGCCTGACGCAGTGCGTTTCTCTCTGCAGAACCTTCGCGGGGTAGCATCGTCTCTGTCAGGCATCGTGCGCTTTCTCGATGCCACCGGGAAGCTTACGCGTCCCGCTCGCCGGTTACCGTCGACTTTGCTGCCCCCCGAGCGCCGGTCACCAAACCGTTGATCGGCCCCCGCTTTCAGGTTACCTTGGTGGTCGCTCTTGGTGCTGTATTCCCTTCTGCCTGTGACGGACGAGGCGACTTTGAAGCGATCTTCGCGTGCTCTGCGTTTGGAACCGCTTGAACAGCGTCACCTGCTTACCGGCGCGCGGGTCGGCTCGGATCCCCAGCCGACTAGCGTTATTGATCTAGGCTTCGGAGACGACCTTCTCACTCCGGACAACAACGTCGATGTTTGTGTGATTGACGGGCGGCTGGTGGTGCGGGGCGATGCCGGGAACAATTCCGTCACGATCAGCAATCGTGGGCACGGCGTCTACTGGGTGCAAGGCAGCGGCCCTATTTCGCCTGCCTGGGGCGCTCGCAACACCGCGATCAATCACCAGCTGCTCGGCCGCATTCCTTGGGGAGATACGGAAAACATCACAGGATGGGTTCTGGAATTCAGGGGCGCGACGGAGGGAATCGACGTCGACCTTGGTACAGGCGACGACTATCTCCATCTCGTCGGCCGGATAGGACAGGACGTCGGGATCCACATGGGAGATGGCGATGACCGCGTGTTGTTCGGCTACATTGAGGATCCTTTGAATTTTCCGTTCATCATCACGATGAGCATCAAATGGCCCGTGCCTACGAAGATCGACGGGGATCTGACCATCGATATGGGCCCAGGCGACGATTTGGTGCGTGCCTTCGCCGAGGTGCAAGGAGATGCGGACATACGGTTCGGGGCCGGCGATGATACGCTGGACGAGACCCAGATGGGCTTCCTTGAGGAATCGGTCAGCCCCGTTCTGCGCGTCGGCGGTATTCGAACGATCGACTTTGGGCCGGGCGAAAATGGTCCCGATCCCTTGACCGAATCCGGTTGTGCGTTGCCGCCCGATTTTGTCAGGCCGCCGTCGACTGTGGTCAGTCCAGTGCCTCTCGACTGCATCGTCTTTCCGCCCGGCGTTACCGTGACGCCGGATCGGACGGGTCTGGTCGCCGATCCGAGCCAGTACACGTACACGAAGGTAGCCGCGAACGTCGCCCAAACGGCCTGGGAGTACTTTCAGCACGAGCAAGATCCGGCGCGCTCGTTCGTGCCGCCTGACCCGCAGGTGGAGATTCGCACCGACGGCCATATCCGTGTCGAGATCACTGCGAACTCGCTCGAGGGCCTGCTGATCACCCTAAGAAACCTTGGCGCGCAATACGAAGTGACCGGCGAGCGCAAGGTGATTGCTTGGGTGCACTATGGCCGGTTCTACGGCCTGCAGATCTCGGAAGATGTGGCGGCAGTAACCGCCGCCGAGCGAGAATTTGTCGGGCCGGTGCGAGCGGACGGCTGATCCGGCTTCGCATAAGATCAGTTTTCCTGTGTCGCCCCGTCGTCGGATGAGGGGGTAGCATCCGCGGGCTCAGCCCCTTCTGGCCGCGTCGAAGCCCCCTTCACTCGTGCTGGGATCACGCCGGCGCCTGGTGCGTCGGAAGGGTGGTCTCCTTGATCCTTCCGCGTCGGCGCTTCGAGACTGTGTTGGGCACGGAGAGCGGCGAGTTCGCCTTGGCGGGCGAGGTCAATTGCCTCGCCGAGAATTCGGGCGACTTCTTGCGAGGCGTGGAAGCCCATCGAATTCTCCGCCGATACGAAGTCGAGACGCCACTGGGCCTGGCGGTGGAGCTTGCGTGCGTCGGTGAGTTTCTCGTCGTCCGCGCCGGCTGAGCCGGCGGCTTGGATTTGCTCGATCAGGCTCATGGTGGCGTCCTCGGCGCGGTCCATGAGCTTGCGTGTACGGTCCTGAATGCCTTCGGCTCGGGCGAGAATCTCCGTCTCCGGATAGCGATGGCAGGTCTGGCAGGCTCGGTTGATGTTCAGGAGCGGGCTGCGGACGTGGTGATCGCTTACCTTGATCGCCCCCTCACGCTTATATGGCATGTGGCAATCGGCACACGAGACGCCGCTGCGAGAGTGGATGCCTTGGCTCCACATTTCAAACTCGGGATGCTGGGCCTTGAGCATGTCAGCGCCGGTGTCCTTGTGCTTCCAGTCGGTGTGCGGGTTCTCTTCGTAGTACTGCTCAATGTTTTCGACCCGCAGGCCTTTGTCCCACGGGTAGGTGACGACTTTGTTCTCGCCCTTGAAGTAGTACTCGACGTGGCATTGGCCGCAGACGAGCGAGCGCATCTCTTGTCGGCTGGCGTCGGTGTTCGGGTCGTACTCCTTTTCCTGCGAACCCTCGCGCCAGCGGCCGATGCTCGGCAGATGCGGTAGCGGCTGATCCGATTTGGCGAGTTGGCGGATGCCGCTCAGAAAGCCGGGGCGAGTGACGCGCAGCTGCATCGTCTCCGGATCGTGGCAGTCGAGGCAACTGATCGGATGGTCGAACAGTTCGTGCCCCTGATCGTCGACCAGCTTGCGTGCCTCGTTGTAAGGGAGGCCGCAGACGATCTCGAAACCCTTTTGAATCTGCTCCTCCGGCTGATCGTCCGGCACCCCGGCTTCTTTCCCTTTGAAGCGATAGCCAGGCAGCACGGACGCGTGGCACTGCAGACACGCTCCGTACTGTTTGAACTTAGTCACCCGCTCGGTCTCTTCCTGGTCGATCAGCATGTACGCGTGCCCACGTTCCTCGCGGTAGTCGACGCCGAACGCGTAGCCGTTGAAGAACGTGCGCCACTGCTCGTCTTCGTCGAGCTTTTGAAAGGCGTCGCTGCCGCCATGACGGGTGCGCTGCGTATCGACGGTGCGGATGTAGCTATCGTATTGCCGGGGAAAGTTCTTGCCCCACTCGACCGGATCGACGGTATCTTCCGTAAGGTTCACCACTCGGAACACGGTCTCGCGGGCCTCAATCTGCCGCTGCGAAATATTCTGCCAGAGGTACATGGCCCCCGCCGTGACGGCGGCGGTTGCCAGAATGAGAGAGCCATAGAGAGCCAGACGCCAGCGCGATTGGCGCGGCGGCTCGCTGGTCGTGGGTGCGACGTCTTCGGGGTTGCGACGTTCGACGTCAGACATGCTGCGGCCTCCAGTTGCGCGTCAGATGAGTGGTATGCGAGCGATCAGCGCGTCGGTCCATGGCCGACATCGCGATGGCAATGAATGCAGTTTGATTCGCTGTGGTGATGATCGCCGTACAATTGCCCTTCCTCGCCCAGCAATTCACGCACCATGCCTTGATGGCAGTCGATGCAGTTGTGTTTGAGGATAGCAACGTTGTGCGGGCGGATTTGGATGGGCTCGTGAAAGTCTTGCAGCGTAAAACCCTTCGAGTGCCAGAATCCGTTCTCGGCCTTCGAAATGTATTTGCCGATCAAGTTGTGCGGGGTGTGGCAGTCGTTGCAGGTCGCGGCGGCATGATGGCTGCCTTTCAGCCAGCCGTCGTACTGCTCGCGCATGATGTGGCAGTTGACGCAGGCGGCGGGGTCGTTTGACATGTACGACCACCCTTTCGCGTAGTAAAAGGTATAGCCGCCCGCCCCCAAACTCGTGCCGATGAGCAAGCAGAGCACGAGCGTGCTCAAAGAAATGCCGAAGACGCTTATCCCCAGCGCCGTTCTCCTGCCTGGCATGCTCGGCCCTCCTCCCTGACTGCGGCTCTGAACCTGGCTCGCTGCCTCAACGCGAAGACCGCTTTTCCGTCAACGGAAGGCAAGTATAGCGTGCGATCTGCGTGCCAGGGCAGGCGTGCCGTCGTATCTCAGGCAGTTTCCACAATGGTGATGGCATCGTCGGCAACGATCCAAGGCACCATCGCAATGGTACCACTTTCACCGAGCTTGTTCGTCGCGAACAGGAAAAGGCGAGTCTCGGGCGTCAAGGGGAAGGACTGATGCAGATCCACCTCGACGTCCAGCAGATACAACTCGATACCGTCGGAGTACTCCTCAGGTACGCGGCGGCGACGGTAGGCTCGATATGTGTCGTCTTTCAGCAAAGCATAGAGCGCTTCTTCGCTGTCATTGCTCGGGCCATCGGAATAAACATCGCCGAAGTACGCCGCTTTCGCGGCCAGCCAATCAAAGGAGTAAGTCTTTGTCGGCTGAAAACTGGCAACCGCAAGAGCGTGCTTTCGGTCGGGACCGACGATGATGCCGGCGGCGAGCAAGGGATGAATTCGCTCGGGATGCTTCCGCGAAGTCTCGAGCATCGGCTTGAAGTTCTGCAGCGTCACAATCATCCACAAGCCCTTGAGTCCGTCCAACGTCCAGCGGATGGTAAAGAGCTGGATTGTGTGGATCACGAGCAGGAGCAGATTGCCGAACAGGCAGATGCCGAACGAGGTTGTCAGCTCTTCCCAGATTGGTTCGGCTTGAGGCGTGCGCAAGTATGCGTGCAGTCGCTGACGGAGCACTTCATCGTCGACGTAGATGGTCGGCTGGGCCATCGCGAATCCTTTCTGAGAAGGCAGATTCGCGTAGCGTAGCGGCCTGCGGCGGGCAAATCCATCACTAACCAACGGGCCGTTTGGATGCCCCGGTGGGGCCAATCCTCACTGCCTTTCGATGCGGAAGAGCGTCCGATCGGCGCGTAGCAGGAGCGCCGAACCAGCGATTGCCGGACTGGCCATCGTTTGGCCGAAGAGCTGATTGCGAGAGAGCTCCTGATACTCGCGGCCCGGACGCAGGACCGTGGTCATGCATTCCTGGCTGACGAAGTACAGCTTGTCGTCCGCTGCGATGGGACTCGCCGCGTAGTTGCCGCCGATGCGGTGTTGCCAGAGTTGTTCGCCCGTCGTGGCATCGAGGCACGAGAGTACGCCGAGCGACGAGACGAAATAGATCTCATTGGCCACAACGATCGGCGAGCTGATTTCAGGCACTTGCTTCTCGTGTCGCCAGGCAACGTGCGTCTCGGTTACATCTCCCCTCCCATCAATGCGAACGGCCCAGAGTTGCGGCTTCATGAAGCCGGTGCAGATGTAGACCATTCCATCTCGATGCACCGGCCTCGGAACAGTAGCATGCCCGTCGCCGAAGTTGACTCGCCAGATCTCTTTGCCTGTATCTGGCTCATAGGCGACGGCCCATTGAGCTCCCGGAACAATCAACTGCTCGCTGCCGTCGTGCTCAATCAACAGCGGCGTGCTGAAAGCCCTCCGATGTTTTCCCCCCGCTTGAATCGGCGGGCGCGAAGTACGCCAGGCCGTCTGTCCAGTCTGTTTATCTAGGGCAACGATGTACTGCTCATCCACGCCGTCGACCGGAAAGATAAGGAAGTCGTTCCACAGGACGGGGGAACTGCCTGGTCCCGTGATATCGTCGACGACAAATTTCTCCAGCCAGATCACTTTGCCGGATTTGATCTCCACCGCAGCGGTCCCGAGGGAGCCGAAGTGGCAGTAGACATTCGTGCCATCGCTGACCGGCGTGGGCGACGCGTAGGTGTTGGTCGCGTGGATGGGGGGCGGATTTTCGGCGCTGAACAGCTCAATCGTGCGGAGCAACTTCCCGGTTTTTGCATCCAATTCGCTTGCGAGCAGCGTGACGGAAGAGGAAGCCCGAAACTGCTCCGCAAAGTCGCGATACAGCCCTTCGTTCAATTTGCGCTCGGCATCGGCGGTGGGCAGAGCCAGTTCTTCGGCGGAAGTGACCCAAACCCGATCGCCGACCACGATGGGGGACGACCAGCCTCGCCCAGGCAATTCGGTTTGCCAGGCCGGCCGATGAAAGCCGCCCCACGTCGTCGGTAGGCCACGCGCCTCCGCGGTGCCGTCACCCCTGGGACCCCGAAACTGCGGCCAGTCCTGCTCCTGAGCGCGCGATTGCGGCAGTAGGAGGAGCATCAGCGTGATGGTCGCGAAAAAGCGCATAGTTCACCGGTTTGGAACTATAGCTTACTGCCGCGGCGCATATAACGCTTTTTTGGTGACGGAAGGTCTGCCACCGCAGGTCAAAACGTTTCCGTATCTTCCGTCACCGTAAACAGCAAATCCGTTACGCCAGCGTCTGCTGCGGCATCGAGCACCATGACCAGCTTGCCGTGTGTGGCCTCTTCTGACCCGACGACGAGCATCCCCTTACGCTCATTCCCTTCGCCGACCGACGAACGCAACATTGCCCGCAACCCGGCTTCGCCGGCAACGACTTCATCATCGAGCCAAACATTATTCTCTTCGTCAATCACCACCACCAGATAATTCGGATCGTTGCGGTAGTCAACCGCTTCCGAGCGCGAGGCCGCTGATCCTTTGGCGGCCCGCGGCGGTGGCATGTCGATCACCGCTTCGAGCGACTGCATCGAGGTCACGAGGAAGAAGATCAGTAGGAAAAAGACGATGTCGACCATCGCGGTCATGTCGATCAGGTCTTCCGGATGTCCTTTGTGCGGCGGGAGCAGCAGCAACGGGTGTTCGCCGGCTTCCTCCTTCGGGGCTCCAACCACCGGCGGAGCCGCCGGCGGTTCGGACGGATCTTGGGCGGCTACTTCATAAGTCGGCTGACCGGCCGGCGGTGGCGGTGGGGTGACCGGGAGCGCCCAGCGCATCCGCTTCTTTTTCTTCGCAGCTGGTGGAGGGTTTTCGGGCGGCACTTGAATCGGCGCGCGACAATTCGGGCACGCAACGGTGGTCCCCGCCAGATGAATCGGCGCGGCGAATCGGCTTCCGCACTGTTGACAGGCAGCAACCAGGCTCATGGGGCGACATCCTTTTCAGCGACAGCCGTATGCATTTTCATTCCTTCCAGACTCGCAGCGGCCATAAGTCGGCCAGTCTCTCCTAATACACTGCGACTCTCAGCCTTGAAGAGGACGGCCGTTTTACCTGCAGCTTGTCCTTCTGCAACGTACTCCGCGATTCGCGTCTCCTGTTCATCAGGATCGACAAGCGGTGTTCCGGTCGGACCATCGGCGAGAAACACCTGAACCGACCGGCCGTCGACGCCTCCGAGTACAGTAATTACTACTGCAGTGGACGCATCGAGCGGCGAGGCATGCTGGGCCGTCGGCAGGTTGATCTCTCCGAGCGCCGCGCCGATGAATGTTACCAGGAAGTAGATGTTCATCATGAACACCAAATCGATCATCGCCGTGATGTCGAACTCGGCATCGTCGTGACTCGGCTTGCGTGGGACAAGCGTCTCGAGGGTGGAATCGCCGAATAGAGAACTCGAAGACATCGACGTGACTTAAACCGATTGCGATTTTAAGAAGTCGAGCACCCGGACCAAGCCCGAACCGAGCGAATCCTGCAACTTGCGGATCCGCACGTTCAAACTGGCGAGCAGGAAGTTGAAGGGAATTGCCGTCGCCAAACCCATCGCGGTGCAGATCAGGGCGATGCTGATCTCGTCGGCAATTTGCGAAGGCTGAACTTTCTCGCCCGTACCGATGCGACCGAAGGCCGCCATCATTCCTAGCACCGTACCAAACAACCCGAGTAGAGGACCGCTCTTGATCGTCGTCGCAATCCAGCTGGTCCGATACTCCAGGTCCCCCATCACATCTCGCTGCATGATCTCAACGACGATCTGCCGCAACTGGTCGTAGCGGAGGCGGCGATTCTCGACTGCTAGCTTTGTGAGCTGAGGGAGTGCTCGGTCATCGTCTTCACAGCGCTGGAGGACCGCGTCGTAGTGACCAGTATGCAGTTCCGCGAGCGTTTGATCGACAAACTCTTGCTGCTGTTGCTGATTGCGAAAGGCCAGTCGCGATAACCGGCGAAAGGCCATGATGACGTGAAACAGACCCCAGAAGAAGTTGATGGTCAGAAATCCATAGCACGCGTCGCCCAAACGCTGTGCCAAATCATTCACATTCATGTCGTACGCCTACGGCGCTCCACAGTGCTCTTCGCTGGAGATTCAAGTCTCGCATGGCGTCGCTATAGTTGCAACTATCGCTTGTGTCTCGTTTTGCGATGAAACGAGTCGAGATGTGCGAAGAAGCTGGCTGAGTTGTTGGGAATCTAGACTTCTCAACCGTGAATTAGCCGGATCGCCTCTTCTTGACGACGGTACGCCGTCTGCTGCGGTGTACGAGGGGCTGGCACCGGTGCGCGCGGCAGGCGGGCGAACGCGGCGCAATCGAGTTCTGTCAGCATCTGGCTCAATGGTTCTACACTGGGGAGAAAGTCTATGAAGATCGTTTATGGTTGGTCACTGGTTTGTGCGACGTTGCTCGCAAGTACCGCGTGGGGACAGGCTGCTCAGCCTCAGACCGCGCAGCCCGCAAGCCCAACGCAAGGGCAAGGCGCTCCGGCGACTCGCAACGCGCAGGGCGGAGCCGATCAGGAGGACGACGTCCGAGCTCCTGGTGGCCGCAGAGTGCAAGGGCAGGCTGGCGCTCAAGGTGGACGTCAGGGAGGAGAGCAAGGCGGCCAGCGGGCTCAGTGGAGCGACGCGCAGATCGCTGCCTTGCTGGCCGGTGGCAATCGCAACGAGATCGAGATCTCGAAGTTTGCTCAAGACAAGCTGCAGACGGACGATGCCAAAGAATTTGCTGCCATGATGATCAAGGAGCACACACCCGTGCTGCAGAAACTGCAGCAACTCGCCGGCCCGGCCATGCAGGGTGGCGGCCAGCGTCGGGGTGGTGGTGCTGCAAATTCCAGCGACGCAGTCGGTGGCGGCAATCGGGGTGCTGAGGGAGGCGATGATGCAGCCGATGCAGTCCGTCGTCCTCGTGAGGGCGCAGCCGGAGCGGGAGCTGAAGGCGGAGCCGGTGGCGGCCAGCAGCGTCGGGGCGTCAATTGGACGGCGTTCCACCGGGAGCTGGCCGATCAATGCCTCGAGAGCACGAAGGAAATGCTCGGCGAACACAAGGGCATTGATTTCGACAAGGCCTACCTTGGCCAGCAGATCGTTGCTCACCAGGAAATGGTCGACAAGTTGACCGTGGCTCAGAAGCATGCTTCGAGCGAGATGCAGCAGGACATCGAGCAGCAGCTGACCAGCGCTAAGCAGCACCTGGAGCATGTAAAAAAGGTCATGGAAGACAAGAAGGACCAGGAGCCTCGGGAAGGACAGAAGTCGCGCGGCGCCCAGAAGTCGCGCAGCGAGGAGTAAGCGATGCACATCGCGTGAGTCCTTGGGAATGGGTGGCTGGGCTGGAGCGTGCTCGCGAAGCCCCAGACTCAGAGCCCGGCGACTACGCTTGCTTAGCGACCTGAAACTGAAGGGCCGGCCGGGAGTCAAACTTCCGGCCGGCTTTTTTCGTCAGCCGTGAAGGACGCATCACCCTGCACATCTCGGCGAAGCAGTCCTTCCTCGCCCGCTTGAGCGTTTTCCCCGAGCTAACATTCAGCGGAGGGCTTTCGCCGATGAAAACAACGATTGTATCGAACGTATCGAAGACGGTGGCCGGCTGTCTGCTGGCCTGTGGCGTGATGGTGTCCCCGGCGCTCGCCAAGGGTGGCCACGGCGGCGGAGGCCACGGCGGCGGACATCATGGTGGAGGCCACCACGGGGGTGGCGGCCATCATGCGCCGCACCACGGCGGTGCTCATCATTCGCCGAGCCACCGCGGCGGCCAACATGGGGAACACCACGAGCAGCACCACGCCGAGCATCACTCGGAACATCACGACACGCATCACGCCGACCACCGGGACGATCGTCGAGATCACCATGACGACCGGCATGTCCACTACCACTACGATCATCACCACTACTACAGCGGCGGCTGGGGTTGGCTTCCGGCTGTCTGGGGTTGGCCGGGCTACGTCGGGCCGGACTACGGTGGTTCCTCGGTGAACTACACCACCGTGAACAATAACAGCGACACCACCAATACATCGACGACCGACGACTCGCAAAGCGATTCGTCCAACGTCGCGGATGACGGCCAGGACCTGCCGCCGCTGAACAATCGCGGCATCATCCGTGTGAAGCTGCCGACGCCGAGAGCCGTCGTCACGTTTGACGGCCACAAGATCCTTGGCAGCCGCACCAAGCGGCTCATCGTCACTTCGCCGATCGAAGGTGACGGTCCAGTGAAGTACCAGGTACACGCGACCTGGTGGCAAGAGGGCGTGCAGCAGCACGAAGTGCGCGAGGGTTTTGTCTCAGCAGGCGGCAATGTGCTGGCCGACTTCACGCAGCCGCAGCCCGAAGATGCAACCTTCACCCAGGCGCCGGCTGAATAGCAGTCTTAGTAGTTAACTCGAACGAATAGGGGGAGACCTGATGTAGGTCTCCCCTTGCGTTTCTTGATGCCTTCGTCAATCCGGTTTAACGCACCGGGGCACGGGCCGGCGTTGGCGCTTGAGCCGTTGCCGTCGTGGGTCCCGGCTCTTCGGTCGCCGGCTGTTCAGTCGGCGGTTCTTCGACTTCAACCGCCGCTTCTCCAATCACGATGTAGGTTCCGTTTGCGCCGCCGCCACCTCCTAGTACCGTGATGACACCGAAGAGCTGCTCTCCGAAAGTCACTCCCGATCCGCTCGCACGGCCCGTTGCGCTGGTCGAAACAGTCCATAACGAGAACTGGCAGCGGTCGGTTGCTAGCCAGGTACCTCCCAATTCAGGGAGCGTGGTGGTTCCTCCCTCGCTGGTGATCGCCAGACCGCCAGTCTGCAAGGTTGTCGACGAGGTGCTCTCCTCAAACAGAAACGACAGTGGGACGGCGCCACGCAAGCCGATTGCGGTCGCATCATAAGTGTTCGTACACTCTTGCGCCCACGCAGGCGCTACTGCGCCTAGAATCATCCACACTGCCACATACATGGTCGAACGCACCATTACCCGCCCTCCTCTATTGGCGTAGAACGAAACCGTCGCACGAGTTGCGAGCGCGCTGCTCGCGGAATCTCGATAGACTCGCTCCTTGAGAAGCGACGTGTGGAGCTTCAACTCGTGCGCCATGCATCCAGTCCGATGCGACTGGTTCATCCATGGCGGCCGCCCAATGGGTTCTCGCGAAGTGGACTGCCCAGACCTACAATGCGCGACCAGTCGGGACGACTAAAATCGCACCACGGCAAGCTGCCGGAACCTTCTCGCTTTGAGATCTTCCTTGCCATAGGGACGCCTATCGATGAATCCAGTGCATGAAGAATTGGTCAGTCTGCTGCCGAAAACCAACTGGAGCCGGCGTGGCTTCGTGGTGACCACACTTGCTTCGGGCTTCGCGCTTTCCGTCCGGCCCGTGACTGCGGAAACGATCACGACCAGCGCCGAAGGCCTGGAAGCGGGCGAAGTGAAGATTCCCACGACCGATGGCGAAATGCCCGCCTACCGTGCCATGCCGAGCAAAGGGGACAACTTCCCCGTCGTGCTCGTGGTGCAGGAAATCTTCGGCGTGCATGAGCACATCAAGGACATCTGCCGCCGACTCGCCAAGCAAGGCTACCTGGCGGTTGCCCCCGAACTTTACGCGCGCCAGGGAGACGTGTCGAAGCTGACCGACTTCCAGGAGATCATCTCCAAAGTGGTGTCCAAAGTTCCGGACAAGCAGGTGATGAGCGATTTGGACGCCACGGTCGCCTGGGCCAAAAAGAGTAAGGGTGACACGAGCAAACTGGCCGTCACCGGTTTCTGCTGGGGCGGACGAATCGTGTGGCTCTACGCCGCTCACAACCCGGACCTGAAAGCCGGTGTCGCCTGGTACGGTCGCATCGTCGGCATGGAAGACGAACTGCATCCGAAGCACCCGATCGATGTCGCCGACAAGCTTAAAGCACCCGTGCTTGGGCTTTACGGCGGCGCGGATCAGGGAATTCCGAACGAGACGGTCGAGAAAATGCAGGCGGCACTGAAAGAGGCCGGCGGCAAGAGCCAAATCAAGCTCTACCCCGACACGCCGCACGGGTTCCACGCCGACTACCGCCCCAGCTACCGTAAGGAGCAAGCCGACGACGGGTGGAAGCGGATGCTCGAGTGGTTCAAAGACAACGGCGTTGGCTGAGAACGGCTTAGGGCCGATTTGAGCGAGATCACTAGCAGGCACAATTTTGTCGAGCCGCTTGGTGCGACTCGACCAGGAAGTGCCTGCTTTTGCGTTGTGAGTACGCGACTTGGCGAGTTTCCCGTGCCGGTTCTGGTTTGGCCTACCTGAACCGCAACAATCCGTGCTGGCTTGGCGCTTGATTTGCTCCTAGCGGAGCGGAAAAACGCTTTGTCACTCGACCGGAAGTCTAACCATGCGCCACGTACTATCCCTTGTCTGCTTCTCGTCGCTCATTTGCGCGGCCTTCCTGATCGCGGTCGGCCAGGAGAAGTCCAACCGCGAGACGTCTGACCTGGCGGGACGATACAGCTTCGTTTCTGGGGAGAAGAACGGCGGGGAATCGCCTGACGAGAATTTGAAGGACTCCAAGGTCAGCATCACAGCCAAGGAGATCATCGCAACCGACAAGTCCGACAAGCGAACCTATGTTGCGACCTACACACTCGACAAGTCGAAAGAGCCGTGGCGCATCTCTATGGAAAGCCTCGTCCCCACCATCGGCGCCAAGGCCGAGGGACTTGTTTCCGTTGACGGTGAGACACTCAAGATCATCTACGCTCTGCCCGGCGCGGAAGCTCCGACCGAATTTAAAACGAAGAAGGGGCAGCACCTCTGGGTGCTGAAGGCCGAGAAGGACGCGAAAGCGAATCAGTCGGCTGAGAAGTCTGCTGGCGAAAAGTGAGTCGTTAGCAGGGCGCGCTCACGCAGGAGGTGATGCTAGGCTCCGCCATTTAATTCGGCGGAGCATGCGTTGGACAGCGTTCAGCGGCACGAGCCATCCGGACAGCAGCCGTCGCATTTCACGTCCCACTTGCAGCCGCACTTTTCGCACTCGTACTCAATTCTCTTGAGTACCTTCACGTTCTTCACGTGACCGCACTTGGGCAACTCACAGCAGGGTTGCCACGGCCAGCGAATGTGCGGAACGCAAATTTGCTTGCATTCCACTTCCCACCGGTGGTGCTTCTCTTTAACGACGCCGATGCTGGGCAGACAGACGGCGGTTCCACATTCCGGACACGCATCGTGATGGTGCCCAGGTCCTGCGTAAGCGAGCAGTGGAGCCGCGCCCAACAAGCAGAAAGCTGCCAACAGACGTGCGTTTCGAGTGATCCACTCTCCAAACATATCGCGATCCTTCACGACTTCATCGTGCAGCAAGAACTGTCACCCACTCCAAGAATCGGACGTGAGATGTCAGTAGGTTCTACTTAAATGGATCGAAACGACCCGGATTGCTTAGTAGTTGACCTGGAACTGAAAACGCATCAAGTTGCCGACGAACTGCTCGTAAGGAACCACGCCCGGCACGTTAATCGCCGTGGTGTTTGTACGATTGGTAATTGTGTATCCACCGGTGAACTCCATCGCCTTGTTCATTTGCCATTCGACGCCGAATTCTGTCTCGTCGATTTCGGCATAGGGAGCATTTCGCTCCGGTTTGTAGCCGCCCTTATAGCGGTTGTAGCGCACGAACGGAAAGAAGGTCCCATGGCAGCAAGTTTCCCAGCGATACATGCACATCACGTAGCCGCCGTACAACGCCCGCTCGATCACCGCGTTTTGAGCGTCGTTCAGACCAGGGCCTCGGCCGACATTCCACTCGGTCTGAAACCCGAATGGCTGCGGGTACCAGATGAAAGAACCCGCAACTCGTTCATCGAGAAAGCCGCGCTGATTGCCTTCTTCGAGCGTGCCGGCTGGCCGAATGGCAGGTCCAGCACCCAGTGCCCGGATCTGTGAGCTGAGCACGGTGTACATACCGTGATAGCCTTGAATGCCTGCTTCCATGTACTGTCCGGACTCAAACTCCACGGGAATCGTCAGTCGTGCGACGACGTGCAAGTTCTCGTTTTGCTCGTTGAGCGAACCGCCCTGACCGTTGTACACGCCCACTCCGAACACGCCGTAGTTGCCGCTTCCCTTAAGGCCCTGGTCGATCACATCTTTGAAGAACGCTTGCGCCGGCTCGGGAGTCCAGTAGTAGAAGACGCCCAAGTCGCGTTCATTACGCACCGCAGAATTCAAGGCATCATTACGATCCAGGGGAATACGATTGGAGCTGGACTGCATGTTCTCCCAGCCGTAAGGCACTTTCGATTGGCCAACGCGGAAGCGATGAACTTTGGTCGTGTCGACGTAACAGTCGGCGTACCAGTCGCGGATCTGGGCAAAGTAGGTCGCATCGGGGCTGCCCGGCACGGACGACGCAAAGTCCGGCTGCAGGTAAACAAACATGTGGTCCGTTACATCGCCGGACAGAATGAGGCGCGCTCGGCGGATGAGGAAGTTCTGATTGTCACCCACCGAACGGTCACCCACGTGCTGCGGAGGCGCCGAGCCTGGGGCTTCATAAACTACTTCATTAATCCGGAACTGAGCATAGCCGCGGATGCTCAGCTTCTCGTACCACTTTTTCTCCTTCTTTTCTTCCGGCTTTTTGGCTTCCGGCTTCTCTTCTTTTTTCGCTTCCGGCTTTTCGCCGGTCGGCTGAGTATCGCTCAGGTTCGCCTGAGCCGGCTGCTGATACGCCGCTAATTCGATTTCGCCTTCTTCGGCAGAGTCTTCGCCGAAGAAGTGCTTCAGCAGGCTGAACTCGCCCGGTTCCGGCTCGAAACGACCTGGTGATAATTCAGCAATCGGAACATACGCACTGCCTCCATCGAACTCAGTCGTGTGCAGCGGAGCCCCGAGGATCGGCGCGACCTCATAAAGCACGTCGTCGCTTGCCTTGGCGACGGCACAACAGATTACGGCAGCGAGTGCTAGCAGAACTGACTTGGCGAGTTGCATGCCTTCCTCAGTCGACGGAGCTACTTCGATCGTTAATTCCAGAAAAATCGGCACAGCTTTACATGCAACTGCAACATGGCACCTCCTTTCTTGCCGTTTCGTCAAAACTTAACATTGCACGCCGCTGAAGGCGTACGGCACGGACGCTCAGCTCGTGTGCGAGCGCAATATGGGCAAGATTGCCCCAGAGTGCAAAAGATTACAAACCTGCGGCCTTTATCGCTTGGGTCGGGCGTGCTGCCGATAACGACTGCATAATCTGTGTCGTCGTGCATCCTGTCGGTAGTGTTCTCGATGTTTCAAACACGCTCCTGGCTGGCATCTTGCTGTCTGGTAGCCGTCATGGCTTTGGCGGAAACGTCCGGCTGGGCACAGGAAGTGGCTCAACCATTTCCACTACCTGGTGAGCACGAAGACGGCTGGATTGGCGACCCGTTGCCAACCTGGGAGACCGAAGGGTCGCAGACTATCGCACCGGTAGGCCACATGCACGGGGCTCCGGAGCCGCTCCGTCTGACGACAGACGAAAAACTGGCCGAGTTACAGCGGCAGGTTGATGAGCTGAAGAATCCTAAGCCCGCTCCGCCGGCACCAACGAAGTACCCTACGGTCGCCATCAATGGTGTCTTCCAAGCCGACGCAGTGCTGTTCAACCAAGACGAACAGAATCTGGCCACCTTCGGCCAGATCGAAAACGGAGCCGACTTTCGCCGCGCTCGCCTTAGCGCGAAAGGTTCGGTAAGTCCCATCACGAACTACTTCGTGCAGATGGATTTCGCTTTCTTCGGTCGGCCGTCGTTTACTGACGTGTGGGTCGAGTGGACGGATATTCCCCTCCTAGGAAACGTCCGCGCGGGGCAATGGAAACAGCCGTTCAGCCTCGAGGTAGTTAGCAGTTTCCGCTACACGACGTTCATGGAACGGTCGCTGCTCTTTCAGCCGTTCACTCCGTTCCGGCACATCGCGATCGGCTTCTACGATCACTCGGAGGACCTGGATACCACTTGGGCGGCTTCGCTCATGCGGACCGGGCAAGATCAGTACGGCGGCTCGATCAGCACCAACGGCGGTAATGGATTCGCCGGGCGAATCACGCATCTGCCGTATTACGATGAGTGTTCCAGCGGGCGAGCTTACTGGCACATTGGTGGCGCTTACTACTTGAATTCACCTCCGCGTGACACCGTCCGTTTCCGCACGATCCCGGAGATCTTTGTAGGCGAAAATGGTGCGGGACCGGTCGGCACCAGCGGGCAGGCGGTGCCTGGTGCACTTAACGGCACACCTTTTTTCGTGGATACATTGCCGATTCCAGACGTCGATGCCGTCCACACGTTCGGCCTGGAGAACCTAAGCGTTTTCGGGCCATTTTCGCTCCAAGCTGAGGCCATGGCCGCTGTCGTCGATCAGCAAGCTAATCCCACGGCGGTTCTGGGTGGCTTCTATGCTCAGGCCGGCTACTTTCTGACCGGTGAGCATCGTCCGTACGACCGCGTCGCTGGAGCCATTGACCGAGTAAAGCCGTTCGAGGACTTCTTCTGGGTTGGTACCGACAGCGGTCGCTACTTCGGAACCGGCGCCTGGGAAGTGGCGGCCCGCGTCTCTTATCTGGACATCACCGACGCGAATATCAACGGCGGCGAGATCACCGACATTACGGGCGGCGTGAACTGGTACATGAATGCCTACACCAAGGCGGTATTCAACTACGTTCATAGCTGGACGAATTACCGCTCGACCGGCTTCAGCGAAGCCAATGCCTTCGGCTTCCGGGTGCAAGTCGACTTCTAGCCGCTGATCCGCGGAAGCAGTAATCCGCCCAATGCGACTAATCTGACCGCGTTGAGATTGCCGAATGTACCGATAATGCGGCTCACGATCCAACCAGAAGTCGTCGCAATTCCGTCATTGTTCAGGTTGTGCTGACCGGCGTTTCTGGAGGCACTCAAACAATCCATAGGGTTGGGCCGAAATGAGTGCAGCCGAGCTCGTGCAACGATCCGTGGCCCTGCTGTGTGCAGTGCGACCGCTGCGAATTTGGGTGCTGAGCGTCGGCATTGCCCTGCTCTTGCTTACGACAACGGCGTCAGGCCAGGTGCCGCTGACTTATTTCGGCGACGCCCCGCAGCCGCTGCCAGATTCTCCAGCCGCGTCGGCTGGAATCGCTGATGAGCCGCCGCTGACGGCTGGCGGAGAAACGGTCACCGTCAGCCAGGGTGAGCTACAGTCGATTCTCGAGCGACTCGACGCGTTGGAAAAAGACGCCGAAGCCGCCGTCAAAAAACAAACCGCTCCCGCCAAAGAAGAAAAAGCCGACAAGGCGAAGTCCGCAGAGAAGAAAGCGGACGACGGCTGGGTCGACCTTTCGACCGAAAAGTGGACGGTCAAACTCGGCGGTCACGTCCAGATGGACTACGTCACCTGGGCGAACGCCTCGCCCGGCATTCCGGATCGAAACTACTTCGAGTTTCGGCGACTCCGCTTACTCGCCGACGGCACTGGCTATGGCCAGTACGACTTTCGGCTGCAGATCGATATCGAGCCAGAGGCGGGTGACGGCGTTGCCACGCCGGTGGTCGATGTGAAGGATGCTTACTTCACCGCGAACGACTGGCCGGTCGTGAATCGTTGGCGAATTGGCAACTTCTTCGTTCCATTCAGCCTCGAGCAGGTGACGAACGACACGAATAACATCTTCCTGGAGCGCTCAATCCCGACGCAAAACATCTTCGCCGCCGATCGCGAAGTGGGTACGGCCATTTACAACGTAAGCGAAGATAAGGACATGACGTGGACGTTCGGCCTGTTCTTCGATCGCATTAGCGAGTCGCTCAAGGAGCGCATCGACGACAATCAAGGCACCCGGGTCAGCGGCCGATTCACCTGGCTCCCCTACTACGACGAACCATCCAACGGGCGTTACCTGGTGCATACCGGCGCTGGTGTGCTGCACACCGAAAACTTCGACGACACGGTTCGCTTCCGTGCTCGGCCGCAGGTACACGAAGGGCCGTTCCTGATCGACAGCGGAAATCTAGGGTCGCCGCGCTATACGGTGGGCAACATTGAACTGGCCACCGTCTGGGGTCCGTTCTCGGTTCAGAGCGAGCTATTCGCCACCAACGTGGAACTAAACAACGGCGATAACGCCAACTTGTACGGCTACTACGCCTACGCGAGCTACTTTTTGACCGGCGAGAATCGAATCTATGAGCGATTCGGTCAGCACGGAGCGCAGTTCGCCCGCAACGTTCCGTACACGAACTTCTTCATGGTGCCCGGATGCATCGGCTCCGGTGCCTGGGAAGCCAAGATCCGCACCTCCTATCTGGATCTCGAACAGGTCGACCGCGGTCAGTATCAGGACATCACGGCCGGCTTCAACTGGTATTGGAGCGATCGGATTCGCGTGATGTTCGACTGGATCCATCCCTATACGACGGCGGAAACCGTTTTCGGCACCACGGAATCCGACCTGCTAGGCATGCGTTTTGATTTCAACTGGTAAGGCTCGTCGGCTACCGATCAAGATGAGGCGGGGATCGCAAGAATCGCAGTCTGAGGACCATCGTAATGCGTAATCTACTGTTCACGATAGCGCTCGCGCTTCTCTGCATTGCTAGTGCCCAACAGCGAACGGCTCTCGCTGGAGATGGCCACTGCCATTGTTGTGGGTGCAACGCCCCCTGCCAGAAGATTTGCCGGTTGGTGAAAGAGGAAAAGAAGGTCGAGGTCGTCTGCTGGGGCTGCAAGTGCGAGGACTTCTGCCTGCCGCGGCCGAGTCATCCCGGCTGCCAGCACTGCGAGATCGTGTGCGACACGGAGGACGTCGGCACCGGCGCGGACATTCCCTGTGTTCGACCGAAGCAATTTGTTTGGACCGAATGGATTCCTGGCTGCGGCGCGCAGATTCACACCAAGAAAAAGCTGATGAAGAAGGTTGTTACCAAGAAGATTCCGACCTTCAAATGGGTCGTCGAGGACCTTTGCACGCAGTGCGAAGCGAAAGTTGCAGCCGCCGAGTTTGAGCCGGATCAGGCGATTCCCCTGCCGCCGCCTGTCAATGCGAAGATCCTGGTCGGCAAATAGACCGACTCGCAGGGATTGCAGGCCTTCCTGCAGTTACCTGCTGCCGACTGTACTCAGGCAAGCTGCCGTAATCCGCGACATGATTCGACCATCGATTTGCTGAAAGAACCAGGCGAGTGGTTCTCGATCTTTCCCGGGCGTGCAATTGTCGACGATCAGGAACGCTAGAAACGTGTCCCAGTCGCGAATCGCCTGCAGCAGGGCTGCCAGCCGAACCCAATTCGGTTTCTTCGTGCCACCCCCCGCCTGCCGCCAGAGAGCATAAGGCTCGTCGTGCAATTGAACCATCGCGAGCAAGTCTTCGTCCGCGATGAACTCCGATAGAAACGCTCTTGCGAGCGATGCATGGCTATGGACGTGCGAAATCGGGACACCGCGTGACGCGTGCGGCTTGAAAGTGTCGTGCGTGTGAATGAGCAGCCTCACGCGCCCGATTTCTTCAGTCGTAAGTTGATCCTGCAATGCATCGAGATTGCGTTCAAGCTCCTGGATATGCGCTTGAACCGTCCCCTCCGGGTGGCCAGGGCGGGATTCGCCCCAGCCAAGATTGTCCTGATAGCGCGGATCGTGCTGGATGGCCGCCAGAATGGCCGCATAGTCGGGTGTCATGGTGTCATCCTTGCACGACGGTGGACAGGCGGTCACACTTCCTATTCATGGCCCATCGCCGAACCTTACTCTTGCGGGAGAAGTTATGACCGAGCAGTTACATGTTCTCTCGTTATTTCGCGCAAGGACACTGGCTGCCGCGATTGGGTTCGCGCTGGTGGTCGCTGCATTCGTCAGCGCAGCGGAGGAAACTAGCAGCGCTATGAAGCGGCGGCCAAACGTTGTCTTCATCCTCACCGATGACCAGCGGGCGGACTGCATCAGTCTGTCTGGCAGTAAGTATCCGCAGACACCCAATATTGACCGCCTGGGGCGCGAAGGGGTGTACTTTCGCAACGCCTTCTGCACCACTTCGCTTTGTTCGCCGAGCCGAGCATCGATCCTGAGCGGCCTCTATGCCCACTCGCATGGCGTGACAAACAACTTCACCGAGTATCCGGCGGATCTGCCGAGCTTCCCCCGTGCGCTGCAGTCGGCTGGCTATCAGACCGCCTACATCGGCAAGTGGCACATGGGCGAAAACAACGACGAGAAGCGACCCGGCTTCGACTACTTCGTCACTCACAAGGGCCAGGGAAAGTACTGGGACACGGAGTTTAACATCGACGGCCAGCGGAAGGTCGTCCCGGGCTATTACACCACCGTTGTCACCGACATGGCCGAAGAGTGGCTGAAGGGCCGCGACGAGAAGAAGCCGTTTCTACTCATGGTTGGTCACAAGGCACCGCATAGCTTTTACTACCCCGAGCCGAAGCATGAACACGCGTTCGATGAGGTGAAAATCGGCTACCCGAAAACGGCGTTCATGCTCGAGAACAAGCCGGAGTGGATCACGAAGCGGCTCGATACCTGGCACGGCATCTATGGTCCGCTGTTCGATTATCGCAAGAAGTTCCCAGACCGGTCTCCCGAGGCGGTGAAGGATTTTGCTGCCATGACGCGGGCCTATTGGGGCACCATTCTGTCGGTCGACGACAGTGTCGCCCGGTTGTACAAACTGCTCGAGGAGATGGGCGAACTTGATAACACGCTCTTCATCTTCACAGCCGACAACGGTCTGCTCAACGGCGAGCATGGCATGGTCGACAAGCGGACGATGCACGAGCCGAGCATCCGGGTGCCGCTCGTTGTGCGGTATCCAGTGTTGACCGGCAGAGGCCGCCGAGGTGGCGAAGGCCAGCCGCGAGTGGTTACCAAGCAGGTGCTGACGGTGGACTTCGCTCCGTCCATTCTCGATATCTGCGGCGTGCAGCCACTGCCGAAGACTCACGGCGCTTCTTGGAAGAAACTGGCGAAAGGTGAAAGCGCGGATTGGCGCGACAGCTGGTACTACGAATACAACTACGAGAAGCAGTTTCCCTACACGCCCAACGTGCGGGGCGTGCGGACCGATCGCTGGAAGTACATTCACTATCCCGCGGGCGACGGCCGGCCGGACCAGCACCTGGCCGAACTGTACGACCTGCAGGCCGATCCCGACGAGACCAGGAACCTGATTAACGAACCGCAGCATTCTGACGTGTTAAAGGAATTAGCCGCCGAGCTCCAAAGTTTGATCGCAGCCGCAGACGGCCTGCCGGATAGAATGCCGAAGGACGAAGGCATCAAGGCGGAACTGCCCGATCTAAAGATCCGGTGACTCTCTTCGTGGATGTGACCAATCATGGATGCAACAGGTATCGACGCCAGGCCTCACATCTTGATGTGTCCGCCCGATTACTACGGCATTGAATACGAGATCAACGCCTGGATGAGTCGCGAGCGGCAAGCCGACCCGCGGATCGCGGGCGAGCAGTGGACGGCCCTCTACCAAACGCTCGTTCACCTGGGCGTGAAGGTGTCGCTTCTTGAACCAGTCGAGGGTTTGCCCGACCTGGTGTTCACGGCCAATGCCGCGATGATTTATCGTGGCCAGGCGATTCTGTCGCGGTTCCGCCATCCGCAGAGGCAGGGCGAAGAGCCACACTTCAACCATTGGTTCGAGAAACACGGAGTGGCGGTGAAGAAGCTGCCGGAAGAAAGCTATTTTGAGGGAGCGGGTGATGCCCTTTTCGCTGGCGACACCCTCGTTGCCGGCTATCTCACTCGCAGCGATGCTCGTACCCAGCAGGTCGTCGGCGAGATGGTAGATTGCCGGGTGATTCCACTCGAATTAGTCGACGGCCACTACTATCACCTCGATACTTGCTTCTGCCCGCTCAGCCCAACCGAGGCGATCTACTACCCTGGCGCTTTCGATGAGTACGGTCGACACGCACTGAAGGAGATCGTGCCGGAGCTGATCCCTGTGGAGCCCGCTGAGGCGGAGTCGTTCGCCTGCAATGCGGTGGTCGTTGGCCGAAACGTGATCACCAACGTCGGCTGCCCGGAACTGCATGCCGACCTGAAAGTCCGCGGCTTCACGCCGATTGAAACTCCACTGGGCGAGTTCGTCAAAGCTGGCGGCAGTGCAAAATGCCTCACGCTGCGGCTGGACGGTGAAGAAGCGGCAGCTTGGAAGAATTCATGATTTGGGCTGTCGGATTTATGACTTGGCCTTCAGTAAAGGCAGGAGCTCGAAGCAAGCTCCGCCTCTCAAATCCGAAATCCTGCGTTTCAAATCCTAGATAGTTATTGTTCCCATTCTCGCAGACGCGCAATCAACTTCAGCACTTCCTCGCGCTGCTTCTCGAAGATGCCGAATAGGACGAGGATGGCGATGCCCATTCCCACGCCGAAGGCCCACCAGGGCCACACGTGATTGATCGCCTGGGCCGCATGAGCCACCATCGTTATCAGCGAGATCAGAGCGAAGGACGCCCCCAGATAAAGGAATGCTCGAATCCGGAGCATCATGCCGACAAAAGCCCCAGCGACTGACAACGTGGCAAGAATCATCGCCGGCCAAAGGCTGGTCGCTACACCGCGGAGGAAGATCTCGCTCGTTGAACTCACATAAATGAGCAGCACGCATGCATAGCGAATGCTCGTTAACGCAGTCGGCGGAAGGCGACGGCGGTTCAGATGGGCGGCGATCAGCACCGAGAGGGCTGGCGGAATGATCCACAACTGCGGATTGGAGAGCAATTCGAGTCCCGAGCGGTTCAGCACGCTCCACAGTGCCCCATTTGCCGCTACGGCCGCGGCGAGCAGGCTTGCCCAGGATCGCTGTGTAACACTAAGCATCAAGTACAGCACGCCGACGACCAGCAGCACCAACGCGTAGTCGGTTTCCTTCGGGGCGACGATCCACATGCCCAGCACGGGCAGCAGCGGCAGCATGCTACTCACTCGCGTGAGGGGCTCGGCGAGAACTGTCAATCGATAGCGAGCAAAGAGTTCGCCACCCCCTGCCCCGAGGAATGCGATGGCCATCACGATGAGTGGCCAGTACGGCAGCAATCCGGCGTCGAACCACATCGGCCTGCAGACGTACAAGTGTGCAAACAGCAAAGCGGCTGTCGCCAAGGCGGCGTAGACGTACGCCTGCTTCCCTTTCTCCGAAAGCAGGAACGGATCTCGGCCTGGAAGCAGCGCCATCGAGATCATGCCCGCGATGAGAACCATCAGCACGACAGCAATGGCGAGAACCTGCAGGTAGTCCACCGGTGCTCCGACGCCCGGTTGGAACAGCACGATTTCCAATACGAGCACGGCAACAAAGGCGGCGATCGCCGCCGCTCCGGCGAGGTAACCGGCCTGCCTCGTGACGCGATGCCAGGGTCCGGCGGTGAGTAACCAGCGAGGAAGTGCAAGGCCGTACAGGAACGTGAGCACCGACAGCACCATCAGGAGTCGGAAGACACGAGTAAGCCACATGGCTTCGGACATTTCCGTACCAAGCTGCGCCCAGGACAGATAGATCGCCGAAACGCCCGCCAGTAGCAGCGCCTGCAAGCGGAACATCGGCCGGCGCTCGTCATCAGCCAGGCACGCCAATCCCCACGCTGCCGCCGCGGGCGCGAAAGCGACAGCAATGCGAATCTCGTCTCGCGGCAAGTTCAACACAAAGGGCAGCGACAGGATCAGCGTGCCTGCCGCGGCTATGAGTGTGATCGCGGGCAGCCAGCGTTCGGTTCGTTTCAGCCCGCCAACCGGGTCGGACACGCCCAGCCGAACCCCGATCAGGGAAAGATTTGCCCCGTACGACCAAGACTGGCCAGCGATCGCAATGACCACTCCGGTACTGAGCACCATCAGTGCAATCCGGTCAATGAAATTTGGCACGTGAGGACCGGCAAGATTGATCGCCAGTAGCGCCACGATGCCCAGCCAACCGAATAGACCTGGAAGAGCAAGCAGCGACCGTCGATCCCAGAGCGCGCTGAAAAGTGTGGCGCCGAGTGCGACCACTGCTACGGAGGCGACGACCTCGTAGAAGGAAAGCGTATCGCCTGGTTCATTCCCGAACGCGGCGGATAGGACTCGCCAGGCGAAATACAGTAGCAGTGCCCCCGTCAGTACCGCGACATGCGACCGGGGACCAATAAAATGCAGATCGAGAGACCGGCTCCGCTTCACTTGGACGAAGATTTCAACCGCCTGCCAGAAACCTGCGGCGACGATCAGGGATAGCGTAACGATCTCGATGAATACGGGCGTTGCCTCGCTGCCCAGAACTGACCGCCAAGGGGCATGTACCGGCGCACTCCAAAACAGCACCACCGTCAACACCGCCCCGGCGATTGAGGCGTAGGCGTACGGCTGACGGCAAAGCCGGATTCCCAGAATCGTGGCCGCGGTCGTCACGCCCACGCTTGCTGCGAATGACCACCACGGTTGAGCGGGATCCGCGTAGTTGCCGCGAACCGCAAGCACGACCAGCAGCAGACCGAGAACCGTCACGATGCCCTGAGCGACGTGGCCGAGCGAAATCCACTCGCGCGTGCTGAACACTCGCTGTATCCTTGCTCGCAAGCAGACGGCCACAGTCGCCAGGGCGAGCAGCCCAAGCCAGCCGCCGACAAGTGTGTGATAGGCAAGCCAAGTTCGCCCGCTGTCGTAACGATCAATGGTCGCTGCAGCAAGCGCCACACCGCCCGTCAGAAGAATAAACCCGAGATTCGTGAGTTGCGAACGCTGATGCAGCTGAAGGAGCATCACCAGACGAGCCGCTGCTGCACAGGCAAGTCCAATGCTCAGATAACTCAGCAGCCCGCCCAGTACCGTACGCTCGCTGGTCGTAACTTGCGGCTCGACGATGACGCTTACCGCCGCCCAGCCGACGATCACCGTCGCGCCGAGTGCAGCCAAAATCACTTGCAGACCGGCGAGTGTCGCAGCGCGTCGGCCTTTGAGTTGCTGATTGAAGATCACACCCTTGGGCAGCATTCGCGCGCCTAGCAATAGCCACACAACGGCAAAGCCAGCCGCTGCAAGCGTGTTCCACTGCAGACACTCTGCAACTCGCACTTCCCGCGCTGCGGCCGGTGCATACGTCACGTAAAGAATGAATGCCAGATTGACGGCCAACTGAAAAACTGCGGAGCCTGCCAGCGCGAACGCCGACTCTCGCTCTCGCAAAGCGTAGCCGAGAAACACCGCAACAATGGCCAATAGAGGCACCGCGTAGGATGCGGTCGGTCCGATCTGACTAAAAAAGCTGCCTGGCTCCGGGCCGCGTAAAGCAACGCCCTGAAAGCTCTGCGCCACGGGCAGAATCGTAAGAACCAGAATCGGTAGTGCGCCGAAGAGGATGGGCACGGCACCGAACGCCGCATGTGCGGTCGGTCGATCGATCGGATCCCAGCGAAGCCAGCCGATGGAAAGAGCGCTGGAACGAAGCGGGCTCCTGCTGATGAAGAGGATCGCCCAAACCACTGCGTAGATGCCCGCCCACCAGCGAGTCGCCGATGCGACGGCCACGGCAGAATCCCAGGGCATCGCTCCACCGGCCACCAGGGCAAATGTCGCAATCGCGAAGCCTAATAGCGACAGCAGGCGCACGCGTTCGACAACCGACGCCAATAGGCCGATGCAAACGGCCATCACGAGAACCGCGATCCACGTGGCCGGTGATACGGTTGTAGCGCCAGAATCGCTGACCCAGAGCGGAGGGGCAGATTCAAAACCAAGTTCCCAACCAATGCTCGGTATCGCCAGTGACCACGCTAGTAGCGCGACGAACAGAGTCGCACCTCCGATTGCGATCTGATCCACACTCGGCCAGTCAGCATGGAATAGTTCACTGAAGCTGCTGTCTTTCCTAATTGCGCGGCGGGTCATCGCCCACGTCGCTGCTCCCACAGCGACTGCCAGGCACTGCAGTCCTACGTGATCGAGCGACCGATACCACTCAGCTCCAAGTCGATGGAAGCAGAAGGCTGCGATCGCCAAGGCTGGCGCAACGAGGAGCATCGCTTGCAGACCGGAAATTGCGAACTTCCAGCGCGCAACAATAGCCACCGCCAGCCATCCTAAGGCAGCAAGTGCTGCGAGTATTGTTGACTCATAGAGCCTTGTCGGGCCGCCAACAATCAGCAACGGAACTACAACAAGGACCGAAAGAACAGTTCCCGCCGCGAGCGGCTCGATGAAGTTCCGTCGAGTGTTGAAGTCGTCGCTCGTCGATGCTGCAGCACCGACCCGACGGCGCAGGGCCGAGCACGCGAGCACCGCACTGCTGACCAGGGAGTGGCCGACGAGTGCCGCCGCCAAGGAATTTCCCGGTAGCCACCCGCGTTCGCCCAGAAACTCGCGTAGGGTTGAGTTGTGAACCAGACCTTGAACTAGCGCGGCGAAAAGAACCGCCGAACCGGCGTAAGCCAAGTAGGGCCAACGTGTGAACGGGGCTGCGGCTAGAAAAGCGCCGGCATAAAGCAGTAGTAACGGAGCCGCGAAATTGCGGTCTTGAGTCCAGCCACTTACAGGAACGAAGCCGGCGAAGAGCGCGACAAGTACGCCGAGGATTGCCAGACAGCCGCTGGTTTCCAGAATGACGCGTGCATCGTGCAAACTGCGAAATCGCCGAACGACCTCGGCCACCGCTGTCGCAGAAATGGCGGTGACGAGCAGTATCAAGCTGCTTCGCCCCATCAGCAGTGCCTCGACGACCGATCTTCCAATGCGGTCTACGGGAACGTCCGCAAATCTGCCTTGTGCCACATGAAAACCCATCAGCGCCGAGAGCGCGACACACAGTACCGCGGGTGCAAACAGCAGACTGAGGTTCGCCGCCAGCGCAAGCGTGGTCAGCAGGACTGCATTTACCAACCCAACGGCCAATAACAACTCGGGCTGAGGCCAGGCCAGCACGACCATCAACAACATCGTTGTTCCGCCGAGCAGCCAGATGACCGTTCCGGCGGTCCGCACTCCAGCCATCACGCGGGCCGTGGTGCGGCGATGAAGCAGCAGTCCCAGGGCGGTCGCCGAACCGGCCGCAAGGCTAAAAATCGGCGTCAAGCGTGCCGCCGCCAGCCAGCGCGGCTCCGCCTTCATGAGCAACATCGCCATCGCCACCGCGAAAGCAAACAACGATACGCCGAGCACGATGAACGTCGGCTGGGCGCGGGACCACGAAATGGATTGCCACTTGCGAGCCAGGATCAATTGCCCAACGCTCGCAACCAGAAAACAACCGAGCGGCAACGAGCCGAGCGCGGTCAATTGCCAGAAGTCGATGCTCTGCAAGTTCAATCGATGCACCAGCACCTGCACCAGGGAACAGCCAATCACGCCGATCGTGAGCCGCCACTTGGAGACAGACACCAGCTCCCGACTGGACGTGTATGCGACCCACGTAAGTGCGGCGCTCCCAATCGCCAATACCACCCAAAACAGAATGGGCGGAGCCGAGGTCGTCGGATCAACCGTTCGCCGAGACATGAGCACCGCCGCCGAAGCAGTCAGCGGTACCAGCAGCATCGAAATCACCAAGATCACCCGACTGATTGCATGCAAGTTCCAGCGCTTGAGTGTGTAGAGGCCCGCTCCATGAAATGCCACAGTGAAGCCGGTGAACAACAAGGCGGGAAAGTACGGAATCCGTTCCAACGTCGATTGCAGGCTGATCACCAGTCCGATTGAACTGACCACGATGAAAAAGCCAGCGAGGATCTCGCCCCAACGGATGTTGCTCTCTTCGAGAAAGCCCTGCAGCATGTCGGACAGCTTGGGCCGAGGAGGGACTGGTTCCGCAGGAGCCGATACAGCTGCATGCTGTAAGGGGTTCTCGGTGGCAGCGGTTCCGAAAGGGCCAGCCCCGAAAGTTGCGGCTCCAGCGGTGCTAGGTCGAGCGAACTCCCTTGTGTCTCGAACTGCGCCTCCGACCGCCAAAACGGATGCGGCGCGCGCAGGAGCCGGTTCATCAATCACTTCCGCCGCGATGATCTCCTCACTCTGCGGTGCAGAAGGCACAGAAACAGTTGTGTTCCTGCGATCCGCTGGCTCGCGCGAATCTCGCTGCTGTGTAGCAGCGGTGCCAAGCTCTCGCGCCAAGACCGCCGCGAGCTGCTCGTACTGATCCTCGCTGATATTGCCTGCAGTTTGCAGTCGCTTCAGTTGTCGTGCTGTAGCGAGCAGTTCCTCGCGAAGTGGCGACTTTGGTGCGACCTGGGGCACGGCACCGCAGACCGTGCACTTTCCGCGGTCCAGGCCATGTGCTGCGCCGCATTGAGGACAGGGTTTGCGATGGCGCAGTTCGACTTGCGTGTCAGAAGCGCCGCTGATTTGACGGACCACCGCGGCCACTACCACCCAGATGCCATGGCCGATAAAAGTGACCGCGGCCAACAGGCAGACCAGGCCGAGGAGAATCGACAGGATTTCGTCCATTGCGGACTCTCTGGAGGCCGACGCGCCGGAGAATGACGCGTCCCGGGGGCGACAGCAATCAAGCGTAGCTTACTTGCCGTCCCAACTTGGGTCGAATGACCGTTCTTGGTAGTTCGGCTGCGGCTGCCGGTTCTTGGAGGCTCGCGGGTGGGTCAAAACCCCGCAGATTACGGCATCGCGAGTGCAGCGTTGGGACGATCTTGCCCGCTTTCGCCGTCGTGAACCTGCCGTAAAATGGGGACGGACCCTACGCCCAGGCACGGCCGCCGCTGCGCTCGCCCATTAGGAGAAGCATCGTGACGAATCATCGAAATCTGCTGAAGATGCTCGTTGCCGTAGCATTGTTTGGCATTTTGACTTCCTCGGCTAACGCCATCGACGCGGAAGCGGTAATTGGCGAGCCCTGGGGTGTCGGACGCATCACCGTGCAGGCTGGAGACGTCGGCGCCATCGACGAACGCAGTGTGCTGATCAGCGACCGGGACGGCCGCGTGCTTTACCCCGTTGTCACGCCAGGCATGATCGGCCGGCTATTCGATCGCGTGCTGGGCAATCCTGTCGATCGCCCGTCGGAGGCAGTGACGGTGCTGTTTTTGTTTCACGGCGATTCGCCGCTGCACATCAAGTTACAGACACCGGCCACTACGGAGCTCACTCTCACCCCGCAGCCGCCCGCGACACCACGGCGGCGTGGCCGACCCGACGACCGGCTGATGCTTCGCTGGTGGCGCGAGTACAACGCCGTCGCTCGGCAACGGATCGAGGAAGACGATCATCCGCCCATCGTCGAAACGTATCTGCAATCGATGCTCTCGCAGCGACTCGGACTTGGCGTGCCGTTAGTCGAACGGCTGGGTCAGTCGCAACCCTCGACGGCTCAGCGCTCCTTGGAACTGCTGCTCGGCATGGAACGTCTGCGGCTGGAGATCATGCGAGAGACTTTGCTCGGCCAGAGCGCCTTCAACGCGCCGGCGAATCAGCCACTGCCACGTGACCTGAACTGGGCTCGACCCGCCGTCAATCCACCGGCGGCGGACGTTCCGATCGAGCGGCTGGCGAGTCATGTTCCCGAGGAGTGTTTCTATCTTCGTTTCGGTCGTTTCACGAACTACTTATGGTTCACCGACCTGCTAGAGGACTACGGCGGCGACATCAGCAGCATGGTAACACTGCGCAGCTATGTCCCTCCGATGAGCGATCGTTCGCAGCAGCAACTGGGCCTGGAACGCAACGAGCTCGCCCGTGTGTTCGGTCCGCAGGTGATTTCGGATGTCGCCTTGATCGGCCGCGATACGTACATACAGCAAGGTGCGGCCATCGGCATTCTGTTCGAGGCTAAAAGTACCGAGCTCCTGGCCGATGATATTCAGAAACAGCGCCGTAAGGCGATGGAAAAGGAAAAGGCCAATGGAGCGACGGAGCAAAAAGTTCAGATCGCCGGGCGCGAGGTTTCCTTTGTGTACACCCCCGACAACCGGCTGCGATCCTTCTGGGCAGCTGACGGCGACTATCACCTGGTGACTACGTCGCGGGCGATGGTCGAACGCTTCTTCGAAGCGGGAGAAGGCCGGGGTTCGCTCGCCAACGCGGAAGAGTTTCGCCGCGCTCGCACCGTGATGCCGACGGAGCGCGACGACACGATCTTCATCTACTTCTCGTCCGCGTTCTTTCAGGGCCTGCTCAGCCCGCAGTACCAGATTGAGACCTATCGTCGGCTTCAATCGCTGACCGATTTGGAAATCTTGCAAATGGCCAAGTGGGCCGCGCGCGCGGAAGGGCTGCGTGACGAATCGATCGAAGGTCTGATCGCTGGCGGTCTGTTGCCGCCGGGCTTCGGTCGACGTCCGGATGGGAGCGAACCGATCATTACGCGAACCGAGCTGCGCGATTCCCGCCGCGGCGCACGCGGAGTCTTCACGCCGATCGCCGACATGGAGATTCGTGGCATCACGACCGTCGAGCGCGATCGTTACAACGCTATGGCTGCCATGTACGAGCAGCAGTGGAAGCAGATGGACCCGCTCATGTTGGGCATCAAGCGATACGCCCTCGAAGGGGAGCGTATGGAGCGCGTTGTCGTTGACGGCAACATGGAGCCGTTCAACGACGGCAAATTTGGCTGGCTTGCTTCGATGGTCGGGCCCCCATCACGACAGATGATTCTGCCTGCCGAAAACGACATCGTTTCGGTTCAGGCTGTGATGCGGGGAGGGATCCTAAGTCCTAATGTTCCGCCGCATCACATGTTCCTGGGCATTCAGGACATGCCGCCGCTGGCTGAACTGCAAGGGGGTGGCGGTTTGCTACAGACGCTGCGATTGATCCGCACCGTGCCTGGGTACATCGGCTCCTGGCCGAAGGCTGGCTTCCTGGATTTACTGCCGTTCGGTTTGGGGGGCAGCGTTCCGGATGAATACGGCTTCTCGCAACTTCCACTCGGCCTCTGGCGGCGACAGGGTGCGGGCTACTCGGTGCTGTCTTACGATCCCAATCTGCTCGCGGAAGTTACCCCGCAACTTCAAGTGGTGGAAGCCGACAATGACGCCCAGATTCGCGTACACGTCGGTGATCTGTCGCAGGCGAAGTTCCGCAGCTGGGTGAATCAGCTTTATTACCAGCGAGCCTTGCAGGGGTCAGCTGGGAACGTTCGGTTCATGTACACACTCAACCAGCAATTGCATGTGCCGCTTGAGGACGCCCCGGAAATGGCCGAGCGCCTAGTCGACGGTCAGCTTCGCGATCCGCTCGGCGGCGATTACAAACTTGTCGAGACAGAGGATGGTGGACTCTTCTGGCGCTCGACGGAGTTTCCTGACCGCGGTGGACGAATGCCCGAAACTTTCCAAGCACCAGTGCTCGACTGGTTCCGAGGCCTTGATGCACATGTGACCAAGTACGGCGATCGGATGGTCGCCCGCTTCGAGGTCGACATGCTTCGCAAGGAGCGAGAGCAGCCGAAGCTGGAGATACCCTCGCTCCCGCTCTTTAACTTGTTCGGCAGTGGAACCAAGGCGTTTCAGCCGAAGAAGGAACAGCCCGAGGATCTACCGCCAGCGTTGCCCGAGGCACCGGCTCCGAAACCGTCTGGCGACGCTCTGCCGCCACCTCGAGACTTTTAACAGATAGTGCCCCACTGTATCGAGGCGCGGCAAGCTGTTTAGCGCTTACCAGCCTCGCGCCTCAGGAAGTACAGTCCCGCAATCACACGAGCGTCGACTTTTTTGCCTTCGCTCCGCCGCTGTTCCAGCCATAGATCGACCTGGTCGAGCGGCACCAGATGCTGCTGAATCTGCTCGTCGCCACTTCCGGTCGCTGGCGATACCTTGCGAACGTCGGTCGCCAACAGAAATGTTGTGATCTCGTCGGTGAGACCGGCAGAAGTCACGCCAACGAAAATTTCGTTCAGCGATGAGGCTTCATAGCCGGTTTCTTCTAGCAATTCCCGGCGCCCCGCATCCTCGATCGATTCCTTCGACTCCTCCGCGTCACCCACGAGCCCAGCCGGAAGTTCAATGACCCGCGCGTCGACCGGCACGCGATATTGCTCGATGAGCAGCACATGCTGCTCGCCCGTCATCGCCACGATGCAAACGACTGGATGCGGCCGGCTGACCCAATGCCACTTGCCGGACTGAACCAATTCCAAAAACTTAGTGCGATGAAGCGATTCAACCTTGCGCGACATCGTTCCTTTGCTCCTCGGCTGTGAACCGGCGGTGCTTAAAGCTCGCCCGATTCCACCAGCGCCCGTAGCTCGGCCAGTTCACGCTGATAGCCGCCCGAGAGGATTGGAAAGCGGCACCAGGTTTTCGGATCGAGGTTCTCGTCGTCTAAGTGGAACGAGGGAGCGTATCGCTCGCGCTTCCATTGGTTGCGACACCACAGTTTGAAGAATCGCTCAATCCAGGCAACCAACTGCAGTCGACTGTATTGCTTGAAGTCGACCTCCAGCACCTGCAGCACGTCGCGCGGCGGTCGCTTGTCGCGAATAAAGGCCCTCTCGATCGCATCGAGCACGTCGTAGGGCATCAGGTCGTCTTCGTCGGTCTGTTTCGCCGATGGCGGACGAAGTTCGGCGGTCGGTTGCTGGTGATTGACCGGTGCTAAGGCGGCGAACGGACCAATGCCGAGTGGGCCTTCGTTCTCCATCCAGCGGAGCCAGTGACGGAGAAATGCTTTGTCGATGCCAGCGATCGGGGCCAAGCCACCGCTCGTGTCGCCGTCCATCGTCGCGTAGCCGACCGCAGCCTCCGATCGGTTACTCGTGGATAGCAGCAGCGCGTTCTTCAGATTGGCCAGCAGCCAGACACTCGGGGAACGCACTCGAGCTTGAATGTTCTGCAGCGCCACGTCGTCGGTCTCCCAGCGAAGCGGTCGGCCGATTGCGTCGGAGATAATCGAGATGTACTGCTGAACGACGGAATCGATGTCGAACTCGAGGTACTCTGCGCCGAGCCCTTCGGCGACGCTGCTCGCCGCATTGCGAGTGACTTCGCCACTGTTCCGCGTTGCCTGGTAGGCGCAGGTGAGCAGCCGGCCGACAACTTCCTTTGGGTCCGTCAGCTCGGTTATGCCAGGAATGTAGCTAAGCTTTTTGAGCCAAGCCTCGCGGCCAATCCCCGCCCAACCGAAATCGACCATGCGGGCAGCAAGTAACGAGCAAGCCGCCGAATCAGCGCCGCCGCTCAGCGAGACGACGAAGCCGTGCGATCTGCTCTTTCTCAGGTAGTCGAACAATGCCAGCGAGACTGCGCGGGCAAATTCTTCCTCCTTGATGGCCGAGGACGATTCCCAGGCCTCGTGCTCCACGGTGACACGATCGGGTTTGAGTGCCGGGTATGCAAAGGGCGCTTCGACAATCGTGCCTGTCTCCGCATCGAGCTGTGGCCGATAGCTGCTGATGCGCGAGCGGCTCATGCGCAGCGTGTCGACATCGACAATCGCCGACGTGACGTAATGGTCGGCGTACGAGAATCGCGGGCCAAGTGCGAGCAGCTTCCCCGCCGCGGCGATCATGGCATCGCCATCGTAGATGGAGCGGCCGGCCTCGTTGCCGAGCAAATTGGCGTAGACATAGCCGACGTTGAATGCTCGAGAGCCTTCGACCACGAATCGCTTCCGAATCTCCCGCTTCCCGAAGGCGAAATGGCTCGCGGACGGGTTCAGCAGGATATCGATGCCCAGGCGGGCGAGATGAGCACCCGGTCGCTCCGCGACCCAGGCATCTTCGCAGATCTCGAATCCGTACCTGACGCCGCCACAGTCGAAAACTAGATCGCCCAGCGGATACTCGCCGCCCAGCACGTCGATCGTTGTGCGTGTATGCTCCGGCCAATCTTTGAACCAGCGCGGCTCGTAGTGCAGCCCTTCGCCTGCCAGGTTCTGCTTCGCGACGAAGCCTACCACCTTGCCGTCGACAACCATGCAGGCCGCGTTGAACAGTGCCCCGCCATGCATCAGCGGCAGGCCGAGGGAGACGATCATTCCATGCGTTTGCGGAAGAATCTCTCGGAGCACCTCCAAGGCCAGTTCATGAACCCCAGGCGATTGAAACGCATCCTCGCAACCGTAGCCGGTGATGCAGAGCTCAGGAAGGCAAAGGACGCTTACGCCAGCTGAGCGAGCCGATTCGATCGCCGCAATGATCCGCGCGCGGTTGCCATCCCAATCCAATGGAGTTTGGTTAAGAACGGCCGCCCCAACCCGAATCAGTTTCATGACGATCCCCTGAAGCGAAAGCGGCAACAGCTCGCGAGCGCAAGCGAACTGTTCGCTACTTCATCTTAACTATCGCCCTGCAAAGGGATAGGCGGGACGCAGATGGGGGCCGCTGCGAATCGACGATGCATCGCAGTCCCGGTCCACTACTTTTTCTCTGCCACCATTACCGCGTCGTGTCGGTCATCGGCCGACCAGCCTTCGCGATAATGAAGTACGTTGAAGAGCGGTTCCGCGAGTCGCCGTAGCTCGCCGTCCTTAAATAGATACTGAGCACTTGGCCGGCTGTGCCGCTTCAGATTGGTCATGGTCGGCTGCACGATGACTAGCTTGCCACCGCGCACCAGTTCGTGACGCATTTGAGAGAGCAAGTGACGGCACTGAATACAGACGACGACGATCAGATCCCACGGCCCACCGGGAATCGCCTGCTCGTGATCGAGATCGCATCGCACCGTGTCGATCGAAACGCCAGCCACCATTGCCCGCTGGCGAGCCAGCTTGAGCCCGACCGGCGAGATGTCCGCAACGGTCATCGTCAATCCGCGATTTGCCAGCCAAATCGCATGCCGCCCTGCTCCGCCCGCCACGTCCAGCCCCCGCCCTTGATGCGGCAACCAAGAAGCGAGTTCCAATAGCGCTGCCGATGGCGCCGAGGGTACCTCGGTCGCTTCGTGGTACTTCGCATCCCACTTTTCCAGATCGGCAAGCGACATAGTGTCCGCAGAAGTGGCCAGGAGCTAGGGGGTCGGCTGCGGTGACCGCCGCAACGCCAGCAGCGTCAAATCGTCCGGTGGACTGTCACCGACGTAATGCAGTTCTACCTCGCGGCCGATATTGCGCACCAGTTCTGGAAGCGGAAAGCTCGCCATACGACAGATCAACTGCTTGATCCGGTCGATGCCGAACTGGTTGTCGTGCTCGTCCATGGCTTCGACCAGACCGTCAGTGCCAAGTACCACGATATCACCGGGCTCCATGGTGAGTTGTGGTCCCAGCGGACAATGGGCTCGATCCAATACACCCAGCGGCAGGCCTGTCGAATCAAGCGTAATGAACTCACCACTGTTCGAGCGATAGAGGAGCGCCGGCGCATGCCCAGCATTGGCAAACTGCAGCTTGTGCGTGATGGGATCGACAATCACCACGATCATGGTGACAAACATGCGTTCGAAGTCGTCAGCCAGCACCGTGGCCAGCCCTTCGAGCAATTCCTGGGCATTGCCTTTATGTGTCAGCAGGGTGCGGAGCGCGGCCCGGACCGAGGCCATTAACAAGCTCGGTCCCAGACCGTGTCCGCTGACATCGGCGACACAGAGTGCCACACGGCCGTCCGCCAGGCGAATGACGTCGCAATAGTCGCCGCCGACAGCTTCGTTGGGATACCACCACGTTGCGGCTTCATATCCCGGCAGCACGGGCATGCGACTGGGCATGAACCGCCGCTGGATCTCGCGGGCTGCGGCGAGCGAAGCCTCGGTACTTTGACGCACCCGAATTTCCTGCACCAAGCGAGCCCGGTCGAGAGCGGCCGCGGCATGGTCGCTGAAGGCGACCGCCAGTGCTTCATCGTCGGAGCAGAAAGGGCCGCCTTCGTTGTTGATCAGTTCCAGGACGCCGAGCAACTTGCCGTCGCGAGCGGCAATCAAAGGAAGCGCGAGTACCGTGCACGTTTGCAGGCCGGTCAGGCCATCGAGCGTTGGATCCCAGCATGGGTCCGTTGTCGGATCGCAAAGATTGACCATCGCTCGTTGTCGAGCCACGAAACCTGCGATGCCCTGGTCGATTGGCAGCCTCAATTCGTGCTCTAAACCGGCAGCCACAACAAGCATGTTGCGCTTGGAGTCGTATTGATAGAGGATCGCCCGTTCGCAGGAAATAGCGTGACGTGCCTCGCTGACGATGGCTTCAAGCAGCGTCGCCAGGTCGATTTCCTGGGCCAGTACACGCGTGACTTGCAGCAACCTGTTTAGCCCGGAAAGGCTGCTGCAGAAACGTGCATCGGCAGCGGCAGTGGTATCGTTCATGGCCTTCGAGCTTGGACAGAGCTCCAAAGCGACGAACCGCCAGTGGCAATTACGTCTAGGTCTGAGTTGTAAAAAGCACTTTAAATTCAGTCCTCCCTGACGCGAGCGGCAATCCATGCGGGCGAGACGAAGCGACGGAGCAGCCCGGACAACGTTTGTCGCAACATGCGTTCGCTCTCCTCCGGCAATTCGAGAATCGGATCGCCGTTATTACGATCACGCAGGCCGTGCCACGTTAGCGCGCACGGGAGGCCCTGCTGCTGTATAAACGCGTTCACCCGCTCTTGTACTCGCAGTGCCCATAATAATCCGAAGGAATTTCGAAAATCGGTCCAGAGCGAGTCGATCCTGTTGACCGTGCGCACTTCGCGGCGGCTAACCAAGTATGCACTAATCACGCCGACGGTTATCCATGAAGTGCCGCTGATCGGATGGAATCCCGATTGCCAACGCAGTAAGGGTAATTGCGATTGCAGTAGCAACAGTTGACCAGCGACAACTGCCAAGCTCGCAAACCAGTAGCGCGTAGGAAAGTAATTGATCGGCGATAGCAAAGCCAGCAGCCACAAGAACCAGCCACGCGCGTCATTTACGTCGAGCCCTTCGCCGCGCTGGAGCAGAAGCATCTCTACGGCTGGCAGTGCGATGATCGCCCATAGCGATAACACGATGAAGTTCCACGCCCGGTGTTGTGGGCGCTTGGAGCCGAGCACGCTGATCACGGGGCAGAACGTGAGCGTCGCGGCTGCGAACCAAATCGCTTCCAGCGACTCACCGTGCTGAGCTTTGAGCGCTGGTGTTAGAAGCGCAGCCGCGGCGAGCGCTACTAGGGCGGCGAAAGCCCAGCACCAGGCCGACACAAGAGTTGTTTCGCGGACCTTTCGCCACGCAAGAACCAGCAGAACGATCGCGACAAGGCAAAGCAGCACAGCGAAGGTGCCCGCAGCGAAGTCGAACTCGGCGTACCGCACGTACATCCTCACCAGGCTGCAAACTCGAGCGAAACTTTGCGGCTGCTAACGAAGGCTTCCGAAAACGCGCATCTGCGGCGCCGCCGCCCTGCGAATGTTCAAAAAACCGAGCATCGTCGGTTGCTTGGGTCTTTACTAGGGGGCATGTTTCTGCATCGCCCCGCTGGGCCCGGATGCTTTGCTTTGCAGTCCGGCCCACCTAACGCTCCGGCCGGGCCGGCGGTGGTGCGAACAACAAGTTCGAGGAGGTCTACATGAGGTGGTCCTTTGGTTCAACGGCCCTGCTGCTCGCTCTGGCAGCCGGGACCCATTCGATGGCCGCAGAGCCCGCCGACCCCGCTTTCGGCACGCCGGTCGCCCGACCTGGCACCTGGTCATCGAGACTTGGAAACGGCTTTTTAGGCGGAAACCATGTCCGTCCCGCATCGATGGGGCACGGCGGAGGTGAAGTGGTCGCGGGCGAGGCCTATGACGGAGCTGCTATCGAGGGCGGCAATGTCTACGGCCCAGGCTCGTGCGACTACCAATCTCCCTGCGTCGACCACCTGTGGGATGGTTATGTAAAGCGACCGCATCGCTGTAACCTCGGCCACCGTGGTGGCTGCGGACTCGGCGGATGCGGCGCCGGCTGGAGCTATAACGGTCTCGGCGCCGGATGCGGCGGCGGTGGCTGTGGGCTCAAGCTGAAGAATTGGTTTGGCGGCAGTGGCGGCGGCGACTGCGGCGATGATTGTGGCGCCCCGAGCGCCTGCGACAGTGGTTCGTGCGACTCCGGCTGCGGGCTCTTTGCCAGGCACCAAGGCCGGTCGGCGCATGGCTCGTGCGGATGCGGTGGCCGAGGCCATGGCTTCAAGCACGGCGGATTAGGGCGGTTCTGGGCGGCCTGCTTCGGCGACGATTGCGGTTGCGATGGCGCAATCGACGGCTGCGGCTGTGCTGACGGAGTCGGTGGTGAGGCTGCGGCGATCGTTCCCGGGCCAGTGGGACCCGCGAAACCGATCCAGCGCGGCTACGGCCCGACTCCGGCCCTGCAACCGCAGGGCATGAAAGGTGAGTTTCAGCTGAACGAACAACCGCTGCCACAGCCTCCGATGCCACAGCCCGAGGAGCCAACCGCTCCCAAGGCCTTGGAAAAGGAGCCTATGAAAGCCACCGAAAGCACGAAGGAAGCGGCCTGGCGGTCGCAGCCCTCGTACCGCGGCTTCGGCAGCGTCGGCTTCTAGAGAGAGTCGGTCCTCTCGTCGCACTAAGGTGTGCCCGCCCAGCCACCCGGCGGTCAGACGCCGGCCGACGGATCGCTGCCCGCCCATCCGCTGGCAGTGCACACGACAACGCGGCTCATAGGATCGATAAGCCGGTAAAGTTCAGCAAGACAGAACCTTTTAACATCCCCAGACGGCTGGTCGCGAGTTCGAGGCGCGACCAGCCGTTTTTTCATGCGCGAGGGCCAAAATTCATTGAGGGCAGTCGTCGGCCTCGACGATGAAAAAAATGACAACAATACCGGGAGGGCGGGATGACTCCGGTCATTCCGTTTCAGGATAGAGGTCATGGTACGGCGACGGAGCGACGTGCCATGACCTTTTCTTTTTTCTTGATGTTCTTCGGCTGACTAGCGCCGATGGCGCTGGAAGAACGTCCAGATCAGTTCGTTTGCGTCGATGTTCTTCGTTGACTTGCCGAGGATCGAGAACGGCGTGCTGCGGCCCGGCCAGGTGTGGCCGCCCCCTTCGATGGTGTAGAAGATGACTTCGCTTCCTTCGCGGCCACCCGTGTAATGACGGCGGGTGATCTCGGTTCCGTCTTCAACGACCGTTGGCAGTTTCACAACGGTCGGCATCGGATCGCAGCCATTCGCCGCGACCCAAGCGGCCACCGATTGCTCGGCTGAACGGAAGTTGCAGCGCGAGACGCTCCGCTTCCCTACGCCACCCTCGTACGGTGCGAATTCGTCGACGGTGCCGTGGAAATGCAGCACCGGCACGGGTCGGGATGGGTGAGCCTCTTCAAAGCCCATCGGCCCGCTGACCGGAGCGATCGCGGCGAAGATTTCGGAAAGCTCGATCGCGACGCGATACGTCATCATCGCGCCGTTCGAGAAACCGACTGCATAGATCCGACTTGAATCAATGGGCAACTGCCGCGAGACGTCGTCCACAATCTGTCGCACAAAGCTTACATCATCCATGTTCCGCAGCATGGCCATGCCGCAGCAATTGCCGGCGTTCCAACTGAGCGTATGACTCGTGTGGCCCGTGCCGTTCGGATAGACGACGACAAAACGTTCCCGCGCGGCTAACTCGTGCAGCCCACAAAAGTTGGCCATCTGCCGGCCGTCCACTCCGCTGCCATGAAAGGCAAGTACCAGCGGCATCGGCTGAGAGGCTTCGGATGAATCCCGCGCCGCTTCGTCCTCAACAGGCCGAAACAACAAATAGCTGCGCAGATGCTCACCCATCTGCAGTTCATGCCGCTCGAACCCCTCCACATGCTCTCGGAAACTGGTCATGGCAATGAAATCGAACACCCTTCCTCTGCGCCAAAGCAACGCCGCTTGAGAGCAGGCCATTCTTCCCCATCGAGCCGACATCGCCTAGCGGTGTGAACGTTCCACTAACGTTCTTTGCAATCACTGCCGTATGACGCGGCGGCGAACAACTTACGTCGAACGCCAAATCCGCGCCGAAGCTGCGTGTGTTGAAAAACCGCCCCGGTTTTTCAACAAAGAGCCGGTCTCCAGGGGCCCCCAACTCGTTGAAAAACCCACGGGGTTTTTCAACAGCTCCACTCGGCATCCAGTTCGTAGCATCGTCGAAACTCATGCGGAGCGAGCGGCGGCAGCAGTCCGCATCGTAACTTGCCGTGGACTACATGTCGCCCTTAGGGAGGCGAGTTCGCGCGGTCAAGGCTCCAACTTGGTCGCTGGCGACCAAAATAATTCATCTTGTCAAAGACATGTCGAATAATTTTATAATATATGAAATAAAGTGCAATATGTCAACAGTTGCGGATGTGTTTCTGCATCCGGTGGCAACGGCGTCAGCCTAGGAAACGATTTGACAGGCCAGCGTCGAAGCGGTCCATTGGCGGGCGATCGCTTCTTGCGAGACATTGAGCCGTTCGCTTCGCAGTGAGCCCGTTCCATGCGGTTACGAGTCGCCTCAGCGCTGATGGCCGTGACGCTGATGTTGCTTGTCGTCGCCTCTCCCTATGTGCTCGGGTTCGGCGGTTGGCGACTGCCGGCTTGTGTACTCGCCTTGGGCATCGGCGCCTTTTTCTATGGAGCTTCGAACATGGCCAGTGAGATCATGCACACTCGCGAGTTCGTCAAGCAGGTGGCCATTTGGCTAAGCATCACAACCTTGTTGCCCTTGGTTACCTACTACGGCAGTAACGCCTTTCAGCCGCCACCCGACAGCGACCTTTACCACACTAAAAACCGCGATCTCGAGCAGGCGATGAGCGACGCCGAGGATGAGAAAAATCTCGAGGAGAGGAAGCGGCTTCGAACGCAGCTCAACCAACTCGAAGACGCGCATGACGAAGCGGTCGAAGTTTATCAGCGACGCATCTTTTGGGTAGCTTGCCCGCTCGGCCTTGTGTCGCTGATCGTCGGAACGTTCTTATCCAATCAACCAGTCGGGGCCGGGCTGATGTTCGGTGGACTGGGCTCGCTGACGACCGGCTGCTACTCGTACTGGGACAAGATGGATGGCCGGCTGCGCCTCGCTTCGCTGCTGCTTTCGCTTGCCATTGTCATCGTTCTGGGCCTTTGGCGGTTCCGCACCAACAGCAGCACCGCCGTCCAGAACTCCACATCCAGATAGACACACAGAGTCGCGCGTGGAATCTCGGTGCTGCGCTGTCTCTGCGATGTATCCCGGCAGCCGAACTAATCTTCTGTAGTCGATTGATCGGCTGTACTGACAGCCTGAGTCTCCACGGCCCCATCCTGCGGCGGAGTGGAACTTTCGTTCTCTTTATCGGCTTCCGGCGACGCTTCCGACGCAGCGGGCAAGCTGGAAGGTGCTGCAGCCAGCGGTAGAGGCGGCGATGTCGACAGTTCGGGCGGCAGCGGATTAACTACGGGCACAAGGTTGGCGGAAACCGAGTCGGGATAAGGCGATGCAGGCATCGAACCGGCCGACGGTAGTGTCCGCGTTGGAGGAGGTGGACAGACTGGAGCGACGGCGTAGGGAGCTACCGGGTAACCGGGAGCGGGAACTGTTGCTGGGGAGTACGGTGATGCTGGGGAGCAACTTGTACAGGGTGACGGATTATACGCCACGGGGTTCACCTCAACGCTGAGCGAACCGGCTGCCAGTAGTTGCGCGCCAATGATCAGCAATGGCACGGCCACGCAGAGAACCGGCATCGGCCCGGTGCAGAGACCCGTTACGGCCCAGCCCCGCCCCACAAGGGCTCCTTCGCGCCTGGCGATTTTGACCAGGCCGACAATCCCGAGCACCATTGCGGCGCAGCCGGCGACGCAGGCGGCGAGCGGTACAAGTCCAAGCAGGATTGCCAGGATCGTGGCGTCGAAGTCCAAAGTCGAAGACAGCAGGGCCACTGCGATGTACGCCAGCGGCAGTACGATGAACAGCAGCACGATCGAAGCGATGCCTGAAAGGCCGGCTGTGAAAGCCGCCACGGAACACTTTGGCAGAGCTGACCTCGGCCGGGCGGAAGGTAAGCTTGCCTCAGCGACCGGTTCCGCAAGTCCAATCTCGGATGCCGGGTTTTCGGTCAGACGCTGACGAATGGTTGTTTCCAGGCGAGCAACGAACGCCATTCTTTCGCTTCGCGGGAGCAGGCCGAGCAGCACCCGGTCCACTGCATCCAGACGTTGATCAATCGCCTCTTGCGAAACCGTCACCGATGCGGGGCTGTCCGTCGCCATGCGAGACACTCCTTTCGTGAGCCGGGACACGCGGCCATCCAGCCACGACTGCCAATTTCCGGCTGACGCAGCTTAATCTGAGCGGTCCCCAAGGGGCTAGAGCGAATCGTCAAGCCATCTTTCAGGCTCGAACACCCGGGAGCGCTACGCAAATCCGCGGTGCTAGCCCGTTGCGGCATGGCATTTGTAACCCGAAGCCCGGCCCGAGAACCTTTCGGCGAATTAGCTTGACGAAATTCTTGTAACGCCGGCCCTCCATCGGTTCATATATCCAAGTCGGACGGCATCTTAGGAAGCAACTGGGGCGGATCGACAATGATTGTACGCTTGAACGAAGCCTCTCGGGTAAAAGCGGCCGATGATCAAACTGGCTCACGATTGAACAAAAACGAGTCACACACCACCGCGGACGACGCCCTGCTGTCTCCGTCGATCCAGCGGACCCTCGGGGAACGGATTCCGGCTTTTGAGCTGAAACTCGTCCTGCCAGAGACGTTGGCCCGAACGCTCGAAGCCTGGGCCGAGCAGCGAATGCAGCGCGATCAGTTCGGCAACCCAGAGGACGGCGGGGCGTACCAGACCACGACGCTCTACCTCGATACACCGCAGTTTGACGTGTTTCATCGCTCTCCCGGCTTTCGGCGGCGCAAGTATCGTCTGCGACGGTATGGTCTCGAGTCGCGCATTTACTTCGAGCGGAAAAGCCGCCGCGGCGATCGCGTGCGGAAACGTCGCAGCGACGCCCTGCTTCACGACCTGCCCCGCCTGGTCGCTGACGAGGCAGCCGCCGAGTGGTCGGGAGCCTGGTTTCGGGAGCGAATTGCCTTGCACTCGCTCCTTCCTGCATGTCGGGTGACCTATCGCCGGACTGCTTTTGTGCAGGCCAGCGATCAAGGGCCGGTGCGCCTTACCTTCGACCGCGAGATTCGGGGTGTGTCGGACGGTTCGTGGGATCTGACGCCAGTCGATGGCGGCGACTGTTTGCTCGATGGCGCGGTGGTTTGCGAGTTCAAGTTTCGCGAATCCCTCCCTGCTCTGTTCAAGCAGGTGATTGTCGATTTGCAATTGCAATCGGGAAGCATGTCCAAGTACCGCCGTTTGATGGCGCGTCATGGCCTCGGCACGGCGCAAGGCAGACAGAATGGCTAACTGGTGGGAGCCTCTGGGAGTCACCGAGGCAGTCGACTGGAAAACGCTGCTGCTGCGAATGGTGGTCGCAGCGCTCGCCGGACTGGTCGTGGCGCTGGTCTATCGTGGCACGCAGAGGCGCGTGGGCGTCGCGTCAGTCTCACTTCTGGCGACGCTCGTACTTCTGACGATCCTGGTGGCGATGACCACGATCGTCATTGGCGACAACGTGGCGCGGGCCTTCGGTCTGGTTGGAGCGCTTTCCATCGTTCGCTTCCGGACGGTGGTCGATGACACTCGCGACACGTCGTTCGTCATCTTTGCAGTAGTCGTCGGCATGGCGATCGGCGCCGGTCGAATCGACGTTTGCCTGGTTGGAATTCCAGTGGTAGCGCTCGCCGCTTTCGCGATGACGCGGATGCGTGAGTCGTTGCCGGCGGAACTCGTCCAGCGTCGGCTGGAGGTGCGCATGAGTGCCGGACACGATCCGGAGATGCTCCTGCGGACGGTCTTCGCGCAAAAGCTGGCAAGCTGGAACCTGGTTTCGGTAGTGTCCGCCCGGCAAGGTGCGGCTTTCGACTTGGTCTATCAGGTTCGCTTGCGTGAACCCAGCTTCATGCTACCCCTGGTGAAGTCGATTCACCTGGTGGAAGGCGTGCAGAGTGTGGAACTGAAGGAGATTTGAGCATGCGACTAAAACGTAGTACCGCAGCCGCGAGCCTGCTCGCAGCATTCGCTCTGTCGGCTCTCGGTGGCTGCCGTCCGCATGTTGCTGAAATCCCCGTCGCAGCAGCCGTCGCGCCGTCCACACCCGAGCCGGCTGTCTCACCAGAACTGTACGAGAAACCGGCTCAAGCCCTACCGGCTCAAGCGTCGCCGGTTGTTCCTGTGTCCTTGCACTCGGTTGCTCCCGCCCAAGCCGCGGTCGTCGCGCAGTCGGCTGTTGCGCAGGCGCAGGACGAAAGCAAAGCATTTTTCGAAAAAGGGGAGATTTCGCAACTCAAAATCGTTCTGAATCAGCAAGAAGAGCAAAAGCTGCGCGCCGATGCCAAGCGGTTCGTCGAGTGTGCCCTGGTGGAGAACGGCCAGACGAATTACCGGAAGGTGGCTGTGAAACTGAAGGGCGCCGCCGGCAGCTTCCGGCATCTCGACGACCGCCCCGCTTTCACCCTGAAGCTCAAAAAGAAAGGCGAGCGGTTTCACGGGATGGACAAGTTCCACCTGAATAATTCGGTGCAGGACGAATCGTACCTGTGCGAATTGCTCGGCTCGCAACTGTTTCGCGAAGCGGGCTATCCGGCCGCACGAATCACCCACGCGCGGGTATGGCTGAACGACCGCGATCTGGGCATCTACGTTCTGAAAGAAGGGCTCGACGATCTCTTCCTCGAGCGGAATTTCGGCGACGCCAAAGGGAATATGTACGACGGCGGATTCTGCATCGATATCGATAACAACCTGGAGAAAGACGAGGGAGAAGGCCCGGAAGACTACAGCGACCTGAAGGGGCTGGTCGCTGCTTGTCGCGAAGGGGACGATGCGAAGCGCAACCAAATGATTGCCGAGAAGCTCGATGTGGACGCGTTCCTAAAGTACATGGCGCTCGAGCGACTGCTCTGCCACTGGGACGGCTACGTGCAGAACAAGAACAACTATCGGATCTACTTCCACAACAACCAGAAGGCAATGTTCCTGCCGCATGGCATGGATCAGTTGTTTCAGGACACGAACTTCGCCGTGTTTAATGATCCTGGGCAGATCGTCGGCAGCCCAATCTTCCGCAATGCGGAGTGGAAATCGAAGTATCGCCGGCAGGTGAAGGAACTTCTGCCGCTTTTTGCTCCAGAGAAACTTCACGCCAAGATTGATCAGGCCCATGCTCGTCTGCGGCCGGTGATTGCCAGCATCGATCAGGGACGGGCGCAACACTTCGATGGCCGCATGCAGGATTTAAAAAATCGGGTGGCTAATCGGGCAGCCAGTGTTCAGCAGCAAATCTTAAGCTTGCCCCCGGAACCTATTCAGTTCACCCAAAACGCCACGCAGCTGATTGAGGACTGGCAGCCGAAGGCCGAGTCGGATGCGAAGCTTGAGCGCCGCAATGTTGGCGGCGAGGATTGGTATCTCATCGAGACCGGGCCGAGCAATCGCACGGTCGCCTCCTGGCGTCGCAAAGTGCTGCTTTCCCGCGGCAAGTACCAGATTGAAGCCCAAGGCCGGGTCAACAACGTGGCGGAAATCGCTGGCGACCCATCCGGCAAAGGGCTCGGCATTCGCGTTAGCGGCGGTCAGCGGGAGAATCACCTGGTTGGCAGCGCCGGCCCGCAGAAGGTGGCCCACTTGCTTGAGATCGGCGAAGAGGCCCGCGAAGTGGAACTGGTCGCCGAATTGCGAAGCACCTCAGGCGTCGGCGGCTTCAAGGTGAACTCGATGACGATCACCAAGCTGCAGTAAATCGAGAACGCTGCGGGCTATCGAATCGAAAAATCGATCGTCCCCTGCCCTAGCTTGCGGCCCTGGAATTGGCCGCGCGCCTTCAAGTCTTCGATCGTCAGCTCCAATCGGTAGTCGCCGGCTGGGATGCTATCGGGCATGTAGATGCGGTAAGCCAGAAAGTAGTCGCGGCGGTAGTTGCGGCATACTTCGCGGTCGAGCGGCAGCTGACGTTCGGCGATGATCTGCCCTGAGCCATCGAAGATTTGATACGAGCCTTGCAACTCGGTTTCGAACGATTGTGGGCCTTTGGATTCGGCTGCGTAGTTCTCCACTTCGACGTACAGGATCACCTGCTGCTTCGGTTTGAACTCGTAGCGAGGAAACTCGGTGTACCAGCCGAAGTACTCCACCTTCTCGCAGAAGGCCATGTTGCGAAGGTCAAGGCGGCTGCCGGCTGCGAGCTCCTTTGTCGCGTCCCGCAGAGCGCGGAGCACTTTGGCATTGCGATGCGGGGCTCTGCTGGCGGGTTCATCTTCCATGAAGGCGGCGAGGCCGAAGAGCAGGTGCTTGCACGATTCCCGCTCCGGAAGGCTGAGAGCGTCGATCGCGGCGACCGCGTCGTCCGGACGCTCGGCGAGCAGATACAGCAAACGCAATTGCAGTTCGAGGCGCGCGATTTCGCCTTGATCGGACTTCGCTGCGCGACGCTGACGGATTTCGGCTTCGAGCGCGGCAATCAAGGCAGCTTGCTGTTCGGCCAGCGTCGGCTGATCGGTTGACTCGGGAGTAGGAGTACTCTCCACTTCCACTGCTGAAGTGGTCGCTACGGCCGAAGTAGCAGATTCCGGCACGACCGGCGGCGGTTCGTAGCCGACGGCGGAATATGCGGAGGCGACCGGTGCGGTCGCTACCTGCGGGACGATCGGCAGCTGCGCTTCATGGTGAGCTGGCGTTTCCGCTGGACTGGGGAAACGCAGAGCAGTACTTGGGGAATTTAGCATGGCCAGGGCGTCAGCCGCCGGCGATGAGATGTGGTTTAGCTCCGCGGCATACGCGGCAGTTTGAGCCCCCGCGTCGCCCGCAGGGGCTGTCGGAGCAGCGGCAATCGGTGGCGCTTCGACGGCGGGAAATGCTGGGGGCGCAGGCTGCGCTGATGGCGATGGAGACGCGGCCGCTGAAGTCGCCATCGCGGGTGCTGCAGGTTCGGCTTGCTTCTCGGCCGGGCGTGCCTGAGGCGGGGCCACAGCTAGGGGAAAATTCAACGGCCGCTGATGCGGAGCCAGTGGTAGCGGCGCCGGGATGTCCTTTTTCAAGCTAAGTTGAATCGACTTGGCTGGCTCTTCTGGTAACTGGAGCGGTGTTGTCTTCAGCGGTTGCTCAGACACTGGCGCCGGTTGCACTTCCGGTGATTCGGCCGTTGCGGAACGGGCGGTGGATGCCGGCGTCGCCTGCTCGCGAGCGGATACTACCTTCTGCGTTGCGTTCGCGCTCAAGGCCGTCGGATAGGGGGTCGACGCCTGGGTGATTTCTTCGAGCGACCGGTCTTTAGCCACCGGGGTAGCGCATCCCATTCCTCCAACGAGCCAGGCGGCGAACGCGATGGCACTCGGCAGGCGGCACACTGTCGTGCGCTTCGAGTTTTGGAGCGGCGACTGCACGTTGAAGGGCGATTCCAGAGAGGGGAACTTGGGCGGCGGATGTTATGAAATCGCCGCGAAGTGGGCAAGGCGAAACAGTTTGGGACCGAACCCGCTGGGACCAAGCCGACTGCGGCGGTTTTCGTTATCTTTTGAGCATGCCTTGCGCTGTTTAAGTTCCGTCGCCGTAGCTTTGCTGAATTTGTTCGGAGAGATACCGTGAACCGCGATTTTGCCCAGCTTTCGTGGAATGCGAAGCTTGAAGACGACACGCGACGCCTGATTCGTCTGGCTGTTTACGAAGACCTGGACGCTGGGCACGACTGGACGACGGTTTCGCTCGCCCCCGAAGGGGCTACCGCAGCAGCTGAGGTAGCTGCGCGCAAGCCAGGAGTGGTCGCCGGACTGGAAGCGGCGCGCGTAGCGCTCGATGAAATGGATTTGTCTGCAGATTGGCAACCGCAAGTACCGGATGGTGCCCGAGTCGACGCTGGCGCAAAACTCGCTGTGGTTCGCGGCGGTGCCCGAGAACTGCTGACTTCCGAGCGGATTGTCCTCAACCTGATTGGGCGTCTATCGGGTATCGCAACGCTCACACGGCAATATGTCGATACGATCCGCGGCACGAAGGCGAAGATCTACGACACCCGCAAAACAACCCCGGGCCTCCGGCGGTTGGAGAAGTATGCAGTCCAATGCGGCGGTGGCCGCAATCATCGAACGGGTCTCTATGACGCCATTCTGATCAAGGACAATCACCTGGCACTTGGCCGGCAGCGCGATACCGGCGCCGGGTACACTCCAGCCGAAGCGGTGCGGATTGCCCGCCAGTTTGCTCACGATTCGACTCCGTCCGAAGCAGGCGAATCGATGATCGTAGAAGTTGAGGTCGACACGCTCGACCAGCTCCGGCAAGTGCTCGAGGCGCAGCCCGATATCGTGCTGCTTGACAACATGCCGCCCGATGTGCTGCGGGAAGCGGTGGCAATTCGGGATTCGGCCGGTTCAAACGCAGAACTGGAAGCTTCTGGAGGAGTGAACCTGCAAACCGTTCGCGCCATCGCAGAATCGGGTGTGGATCGCATCAGCGTTGGTGGGCTTACGCACTCTGCGATTGCCCTTGATGTCGGTTTGGATTGGATGCTTTAGTCTCGATCCGATCTGTTTGCATTCGCTCACTCCTGTCGCAATTTGGCAACGTCCCCATGGCCGGACGCGCCGTTTCTCGGCGATCTGCCGGCCATGGCACCCCGGTTTTGGGCCGATTTGCCGGGCATTGTCTTTCTCTGGCCTGGATATTTGACAACGTCGCGATCCGACCTAGGTTTCGAGTGCAACCGTCGTCTCGGGGAGGGACTGCGGTTCACTGGGTGCGGCGGGGATAGCTAGGAGCTAGAGGGGACCCCGCCGTGCCTTTTTTCGTATTTGGGCGCGACGCGGTACCACGACGTCGCTGCAGATCCTCGGACCATCTTCATGTCGCTGGCAGTCGAAATCGAATCGGCTTCGCCGGTCGTGTGCGCGACCGCTGTGCTCGGCTGCGCGGTCGACTGCCCGAAATCCACCCGCGCCTTCTCAACATTCAGGCCGCGGCATCGGCGCCGCTTCGGCTTCACACTGGTTGAGGCCTTGGTCGCCGTCAGCATTGTTGCGGTAGCCGGTTCGGTCTTGCTGCTCGCGGTGGAGAGCTCCCTCCAGACGACCTGGGACGCGGTGGACAAAACCATCGCCGACGGCATCGCTCAGCAAGTGCTCGACGAGGTGATGACCAAGCGCTATATGGCTGAAGGTGCTGGTCCGCTCGATGCCCTGTCGACGCTCGGTGCAAACACCACGGAAAAAGCGGGTAAGGGCCGCGAGCGCTACAACGATACCGACGATTATCGCAATTTCACCGCGATGCCGGTGGAAGGCATCTACGGCGAGCGGCTGGGCAGCGGCAACGAGGAGGGAGGTACTCGTCATCCGGCTTTCCAGGTGCCCGCTTCCAAGCTGGCCAACTGGCGACAGCGGATCGAGGTGTATTACGTCGATCCGAACAACCATTCCATTCGCCTCAGCAATACGACGAGCCACTACCGGGCTGTCGAAGTGCACATCGATTACGTCGAGCCGGATGGAACGGTCCGCCCTCTCGCCAGCCGAAAGCGAATCTATGCCTACCTTCCGCCGCCAACTTGATGCCGGTCGCCGGCCACGGCGACGCGGACTGACGATGACCGAACTGCTCGCCGCCAGCGTGATAATGACGCTGATTGCCGGCTCGATGACCACACTGTCAATGGCCGTGCAGGGAGCCAACGGCTATTGCCTTGGGCAAACCACCGCGGCCCAGCACGGTCGCGTCGTTCTTCAGCGAATCGAAAAAGCAATCCTTGCCGCCCATGCGAGCGAGCAGTTCCCCGGCTTCGTCGTGTTCAGCGATGCTGTCGGAGCCTACGACTTTCCCGATACGCTCGTTGTCTGGCAACCGACCGGCGCGCCGGCCAACCCGACCGGGCGGCCGCGAGTATCGGAACTCGTGATTTTCTGCCCAAATCCTCAGAATCCTGCTCAGTTGCTGGAACTGCGGCACCCCGGCAACACCAGCACCGCTCCGACGCTTTCCGGCACGTCGGCTTGGACGAGTTTGCTGAACAATCTCAAGGCCAACGCCACTTCGCGCGTGGAGCTGACGAATCGGTTGAGAACAGCATCGACCAATACCTCGGGATCCACGTCGACCAACCTTCGTGGCGCCGTTCGTTTCAATGTGTTAATGGCTCCGAGCGAAGTCCAGTGGGCGCAGTATCGCGCAGGCAGCATCGCTTGGAATGACATTGATTGGCCCCTTGGCATGTACAGCAGCCAAATCGGCGTGCGATCGATCGCTTGCCAGTGCGAACTGCAATTGCAGACGGGCGATGGCGAAGGGGCACATGCATCGCTGCCGTTCTTCGGATCAGCGGCTATCACCACGGAGCTTTCGCGATGAGGCTGGCACAGCTTAAGCGGAAAAACTCGCGCGTAGTGCGCGGCAACCGCCGCGGCATCGCTGTTGTCATGGTGCTGGGGCTACTCGCGATCACGCTCGCTCTCTCGTACAGCATGCTGCGCGGCCAGGTGATGACGACGCAGCTGCAAGAAAACTTCTCACGCACCGTTGATGCTCGCTACGCCGCGGAGGCTGGCATGAGCGCAGCCTTGCGGAAGTTGCATGAATCGACCTGGCAAGGGGTGGATGTGCCTGTCCACGGAACGATCGACGACCACACCGGTTATGACATCACTTACACCACGGGCGACCCAACTCTCACGCCCACGAGCGTCGCTTGGAACGAGTATCCGTTCCGTGTCACGGTGCGCGTGGTCGGCTATGCAGAAAATCCCGACCAGCCGGCGGTGAAATCAACTCACTCGCTCGAGACAGTGGTGCAACTCGTTCGACGGGCGTTCAACGCCAATCCAAGCACCTGGACGAACGTCCAAACGTACGCGCTCTACCAGTGGTCGACCGAACCGCAGCCGTTGAATCCGCCGTTTCGCGTGGAAGGTAACGCGTTCATGCTCGGCGAACTCGAGCTTGCGCAGAACTACCCTCCCAGTACGCAGCGCAGTCGTTTCTTCACCGACTTGAACTCGATGCGATCAGCCGGCTTGGGGGACCATCGTCCTTTTGGGGGCGGCACGCTCACGTTGAATTACTCCCGTCAGCCGAGTGGTGTCATGACGTCGCTGCAATCGCAGCTTGGCCTGCCGACACAAAGCACCAGCGCGTCGAGCAACCAACCGGTCGCTCCTCCTTCGACGGTGACCTCGTATCAACTCTACCCAGGGGGCAAAAGCTACGAGATTCCCTCGCTGCAGCGTCAGTACGGGTATGTGATGCACAGTGCCACGGCCCAGCCCGATCCAGTGAACAATCCACTCGGCGTTTTCCGCAGCGAAGGCTGGCTGACCTTTGGTGATAATGCGAAGGTGATCGGGACCGTGTTGTCGCCGAGCAGTAGCTCGGACGTTTCCATCCTTGGTAATAACGTGGAGTTTCAGGGCTACAACCTGCCGCCGCTCGATGGAAGCAGCGAAGTGGTTCAACTCCCCGCCCTGCTCATCCGGGACGATTTCGTCGTGTACAGCGGCACCGGAACAACGATCAAGGGGCTGGCGATGGTCTGGGATCAGTTCCGCGTCGACGATGGAGCGGTCTCAACACGGATGAATTTGACGGGAAAGCTCGTGACTCGCAGTCTGGCCTTCGGTGAACGAAATGAATGGGAAAACCTCATCAACGGAACCTGGAGTTCCTCGCTTAGTAACTTCCTGGGCCAATTGTTGAACCCATTCTCGATTAAGTACTACCCACAATACTTCCAGCAGCAGACCGGCCTTAGCTATCAACCGAAGCTGACCGTGAAGCCCGATACCAGCCCCGTTCGCTATCACTGGCAAGATTGGAGCCAGCCGATCTATGTGAAAGGGGCCGGAGACTCGGGTTTGCGCTGGCAGGTCATGTCGCAACGTAGGATTGCCGAATAACTAGCCAGCGGCGGACGTTCGTTCGCTCTTTAACGTTTATCGCGAAGGAATCGGAAAATGCTACATAACGGAACATACCGCTCGATCCTGCTCGCCGGGGGCATTGCCGTCGCTACGAGCGTGCTAGGTTTCTACAGCACCACGGGCGCGGCCCCGACAGGCGGGCAGCCTCCGTTTGCCAATTCGGTGGAGCAACGCCTGGAAATCGTGACGGAACTGCGCGAGATCAAGGAACTGCTCAAAGAGCAAAACGCGTTGCTCCGAGCGGCGCAGAAGAATCAAGCCCATGGGATCAAACCATAAATTTCGATCCGGTCGAGCGCAGGCCTACCATGCGGGCCTGTCGCTGATCGAGGTTTTGATCACGATCGCCGTGATCGGCATCCTGGCTGGCATCCTGCTTCCGAACCTGCAAGCCAATATCCCCGACCGGCTTAACTCTGTCGGCCAGATTCTCGCAGCCGACCTTGAATATGCTCGTTCGCTCGCCGTGGCGAACAATTCTAAATATTGCTGCCGGTTCGCGGTTTCGCAGAACCGTTACCACCTCGAGCACTCGGGAACGAGCGCATTGCTCGAGGCTCTGCCGCCGAATCCCTTCCGACCCAGTGACGAACAGATCGATCAGCAATTTACCGACCTGAACGAATTGCCGATGGGCAAGCCGGTCGTTGATCTGGTCTCGGTCGTGCGCCTGAGTGGATCACCAGTTTCCGTGAACGATGTTGAGTTCCTCCCCAGTGGGGGCACTGCAACAAGTCAGCCGACAGTGATTTGGCTCGGTTGCGGATATGGCGACGGGCGACGGTTCATTCCCATCACGATCAACCCGACCACGGGTCTCGTGGAACCGGGTGAAGTGACCAAATCGCTGCCCAGCGGAATCAACGATGTGTCGGCAGCGCTTCGCAAGAAGAGCGGCCCGCTATTAGCTTCGGCCAATCAGCAGCAGAGGCAACCCGCTGAAGGAGTCGCCGGATGATCGCCCTCCTTAAGTCGCGCCGCCATGGACCGATTGGCATCGACATCGGCGCTCGAGCGATTAAGCTCGTGCAGTTCAACGCCGATCGTTCGCGGCTGATCGATGCTTGCCGCTGGGAACTTCCTCTTCTAGCCGATGATGCTTCGCCGCAGCAACAAGCCGAGCGTATAACGGGCGGGCTGCGCCAGGCGTTCGAAGGACGGGCGTTTCGCGGCCGCGAAGCGGTACTTTGCCTGAACGACCGTCAGCTGTTCCTGCAGAACATTCGCGTGAAGAAAGATACGGGCGACTTCAGTCGCCAGGTGGCCCAGGAAGCGGCGAGCAAAGTGCCCTTCGGCCTAGAGTCGGCGGAGCTGCGCTACATCGAGTCTGCCGACGTTCGCCAGGGAGATGCGACGCTACGCGAAGTCATTGTCTTCGCCTGCCAGCGTACCGCCATCGACCAGGCTCTGGCGATCGTCGACGAAGCCAACCTGCGGCCGATTGCCATCGACGTAGAACCGGCGGCTTTGGTTCGTAGCTACGCGGGGCAATTCCGCCGGGAAGAAGATCAACAACAGCGGGCCCTGATGGTGCATGTGGGGCACAGCCGAACTGCGGCTGTGATTGCCCAGGGGGACGACCTGCTGTTCGTCAAATACATCGAGGTCGGCGGCTCGCATCTGGATCAAGCCGTGGCCCGGCATCTGAAGATGGACCTCGCAGCCGCCGTTTCGCTTCGCCGACACAACGGCGACCGCCGTAGCGACCTCCAGGACCCTGAAGTGGCTCGCAGCATTCAGGAAGCGACGCGTCCCGCGGTCGAACGTCTTGCCGCGGAACTAGCGATGTGCGTTCGCTACCACAGCGTGACCTTCCGAGGACAACCGATCACACGCATGGTGCTCGGCGGCGGCGAAGCGAGCCAACAATTGCTCGATTCCGTCAGTAAGCAGATGGAAGTGAAGTGCGAGTTGAGCGATCCCTTTCGCGGCTTCTCCACCGTGCCCAACTGCGGCCGAAAGGGGCAATGGGACGTGGCCGCCGGACTCGCCCTGCGTGACGTGAACTAACCCATGAAGAACATCGACTTTTTGCCGAATGCCTACCGCGAGCGCAATGCTTTGCGCAATGCTCGCGCGTGGTGGGGCGTGGTCGTGCTGGTCTTCGGCACGGTCATCCTGGCAACTGCGTCGGTACAGGTCACCTGGAGACGTGCAGTCGAACGAGAACTTGAGTCTTTGCACGACGATTACTTTGCCGCGACCCAGCGCGATCTAGAACTAACTCGGCTGCAGAAGCAGGTGCAAGGGGCCAGCGAAGCTGCGGCCTTGTACACCTATCTGCAACATCCCTGGCCCCGATCGCAGCTGCTGGCTGCGATCGCCAAGCCGTTGCCGGAAGCGGTTCATTTGAACGAGATCCGAATTGGCGAAGAGTTGCTGCCCATTGTGGCCCCGGTTGGCAAAGCTTCTGGCAAGCGCCGGACTAGCAGCGAAGCGGAGGGACCAAAACTGTCGCCCGAACAGCAGGATCTCGCTGCACTGCGACAAGAATGCGACAGCCGGCAAACGATCGTTGAACTCGATGGCATGACGGACGATGTGCAGAAGTTGCACGCCTATGTCGCCGAGCTGGGCAAGTCGGCACTCGTTGCCTCAGCCAACTTAAAATCGCTCGAAGCGATCAGCGCGGAACACGAGCCTTCCGACTCCACCGAGCCCAAGCCTGTGCAGCTGGGCGGCACGCGCTTCAAAGTGCATTTGGTGATTAAACCCGGATACGGCCAACCGGGTGGCCCCGAGCCGAAAACCGCGGCACCCGATAAGGCCACGGCCCACCGCGCACCGAAAAATCGCACGGCGGAGGCGCCACTATGAAAAAGTCGTCGCATTACCTGACGATTGCCGGCCGACCGGTCAAAAGCTGGATGGTCACGGCGCTCCTGGCACTGGCTTCGGTCGGCTATGTGATGCTGATCTTTGTCCCTGGGCAACGATCGATAGCCAAAGTCCGTTCCGAAATCGAAGAGAAGCAACAGCACGTGATGCAGTCGCAGCAGCTCGGAGGGCCAATCCGCCAGGCTCAGTTGCGACTTGCGTCGACACGTGAATACACCGCGGACTGGCATTCGGCTGCTCCTCGATCGCGTGACTTGGTGGGTGTATTCGCCCGCCTCGCCGAGGAGGCAAAAGCAGCCGGTGTGCAAGTGAAGCGGCTTGATCCGCAGCCAGCCGTGCAACATCAGGCCATTAGTGAACATCCGCTTGTCGTGATCATGGAGGGGTCGTTTGCTAGCGTTTTTGACTTCGTTCGCCGCTTGGAACGGCTTCCAGAAACGATTTGGGTACGAGATCTACGCATGGTTCGCAGTGATAGCAGCAGCGAAACCCTGATGGTTGAGCTGACTTTGACGATTTTTACCGACCGTAACGAGAATGCCGATTAAGTTGTCCTTTCCTGTCCGATAAGAAGGGAGCGTCCGTCGATACCGATCCGCTGATCGTACCGGTCGGACGCCAGTAGCCGTGAAACTAGACAAGCTGACTAAAAAGCTGAGTCGCGATTTGGCCGCCAATCCCAAGAAGGCAGCCATCCTGGGCCTCATGGTCCTGGTCGCGCTTTACTTTTGGTTTCCCTTGTTAAAAGAGTGGGTTGCCGGTGGTGGCAAGAGTGGCACCGCGCAGGCTTCCAATGTGATCCTGACAGACGATCCCGTGACTGAAGCGGGAACCAGTCGCAAACCAAAAGAGACATTGCGGTGGGAGAAGGTGCGGCAGTGCGTGGATAGCGATCCTTGGATGGCGTCAGCGACGTTCGATCCACAGTGGCGCAATCCCTTCGCGACTCCGCTGCTTGTCCCGACGGAGAAACTCGAGGCAACAACCGACACCCCGGAAGCGGTTGCTACGGCGCCGCAGGGCGTTCCGGAAATCGGACCCGACCAAGCCGGCCTTAGCGTGGCCAGTGTGGTCGTCGGCCCGCGATTGCGGAGCGTGACGATCGGGGGCGAAGTGTATTGCGAGAACGATCTGGTGGAAGCAACGGCCCAGGATGGCGAAACTTTGGAGTTTCAAATCGTTTCGATCACGCCAACCGAAGTGCAGATGCAGCGGAACGGAAAGATCTACCGCCTGCAACTCAGTCGGCCACGATTGGCAAAAGGGGATCGGATCGACCGCGGAAGCTCAAGCGATCCTTGATCGCCGTTTTGCGATCGGGTGAAGTGAACGAAGTTCGAAGACCGGAGGAATGACCGGTCGCGAGGTCAAGGACGACCATGCCAACGCTACTGCGCACAACTTTGCTGGCCACGTTTGCCGCCGCGGGCATCGGTGTGGCCATTGCGATCGCCGCTCAGCCCGCTGGCAAGAGCATAGCAGTCTCTTCTGAGAGCGAAGAAGCCGATTCCGATCTTCCAGCGCCGCTGCGCGCTCGCGGCGAGGCACCAGTCGCGGCGAAATATCGCCCGGCCGTAGCGAATCAAGTCGACGCGAAGCCCGCGGAAGATTCGGCTGCCCCGGCGGAGCCAAAGTCGGGGCCTGCCACATCGGACGAAGCGATGAGTCGAGTGCGCGACTTCCTCGAGGGTGCCCGAGCAGGAGCAGCGCTCAATGCTGCGATGCAGCCGGCTCCGACACCCGCCCCTGCCGCAACACCGCAGCCAACGATGGAACACTCAGAAGCGCTGCCTCCGCCCGAAGCCATTGCAGCACCTCCGCCGGCCAAGATCAGGCGGGATGCGAGCGACGATCGGTTGACGATCAACGTGCAGAACTCGGATATCCGCGAGGTTCTCGAACTGCTCAGTCATCAGGGTGGTTTGAACATCCTGGCCAGCAAGGGGGTCACGGGGACCGTGACTGCATCCCTCTCGGGCGTGGATATCGAAACAGCTCTGGCAGCGATTCTGAAGTCGACTGGCTACGTCGCGCGCCGCGAAGGCAGCATCATCTATGTGGGCACACCCGCCGATTTTCAGGCGATGGATCAATCAGCCGATCGTTTGATCACACGTGTTTATCGGCCGAACTACGTGAAAGCCGCTGATCTGCAGGCTCTGATTCTGCCCATGCTGACGCCCGAACTGGGCATCGCCACGGTCTCGGCGCCGTCGCAAGTTGATATTCCGGCTGATCAGACCAAGACGGGAGGCAATGATTTTGCCGAGTCCGACGTGGTGATCGTTCGGGACTTTGAAGCGGTGATGGCCCAGGTCGACCAGGTTTTCTGCGAAGTCGATGTGAAGCCAAAGCAGGTATCGATCGAAGCGATGATTCTCAGCGTGAAGCTTTCGGACGAATACAAAATGGGCGTCGACTTCGCCCTGCTTCGCGATAAGGCCAATGTGCGGCTGATTTCAGGTAAGCCGATCAACGGCATTGGCAACATTGATCTGACCGATGGCGGCCTGCACTTTGCCTTTCTCGACGACAACACGGGCGTATTCATCAATGCGCTCGAGAAAATCGGCGATACCAACGTTATTGCTTCACCGCGGCTGATGTGCCTCAACAAGCAGCGGGCAGAAATTCAGATTGGTGAAGAGCTCGGCTACATCAGCACGACGGTTACGGAAACGACGGCGGTAGAAACCGTCAACTTCCTCGACGTCGGTACCCTGCTCCGCCTTCGTCCGTTCATCACCAACGACGGACAGATCCGGATGGAACTGCATCCCGAGCTTTCGACCGGCGTAGTCGAAGACATCGGCGGCCAGACCATACCGAACAAGCAAGTGACGCAGGTCACCACCAATGTGATCTGCCCGGATGGTGCCACAATCATCATTGGCGGTCTGATCCGCGAGGACCTGCAAACTACCGCCGAGCAAGTACCCTGGCTTGGTAGCCTGCCGTACCTCGGCCCCGCGTTCCGGCGGAAAACGGAGAAGGTCGATCGCGATGAGATCATCGTGCTTATCACGCCGCGGATTGTGTCCGAACCGATGATGACCGACGAGGCGATTAAGTACGGCAACGAGTTCACGGAACGGCAGTCGGTTTACTTCGACAAGATGAGCCCGCTCGGCAAACGCAATATCGCCAACCATTGGCTGCGAAAGGCCCGCGCCGCTTATGCCGCGGAAAATTATGTCGTGGCCCTGCGGCAGGTCAACATGGCGATTCATTACGACCCGGTGAATCGCGACGCCATCAACCTGCGGCGCGAAATCGTCGCAATTGGCGGCTTTGAGGATGAAAGCATCCACGAATACCTGCACCAGGGGCTACCGCCTCAAGAGCGAGTGTTCAAGGACTACTCGAAGCGTGGCTATCCCTGGAAGAAGCCAGAAGGCTTCAGCGATGTGCCCGAGGTGAGCTCCATCCCCGATCCCGGCAACCCTGGACCAACACGGACCCTGGAGCCCGACCTGGAACTTCGCCCGCTTAAGGCCGCTCCGATACACCCGCAACCTGCGCTGGCTCCGATCGTGCCGGCACCGGCCGTCCCGGCGCCCGTCGGATCCAGTGTCGAAGGCGAACCCGTCCCGAGCTTCGGCGACGATCCGCTTCAGTAATTCCTCAGCAGTCTGAAACCGATGCACAAACCGCGTTTGCTTCTGTCGGCCTGGTGCTGCCTGGCGATCCTGTCGCTGGCGGGATGCTCGGCCATGCGGTCCTGGGGCAAAAAGGCCGAGGAGACCGACGTTAGCCGTTTGCGCGAGCAGCGGCGGGAAGAAGTCGTGCATGGGTTCGAGCGGCGACGTATCGTTGCGCAATTGCAGACGGCGCGTGAGCGAGCCGATCATGGAGATCCCGAAACGGCTGAGGAGATTCTCCAGAGCGTAATCAAGCGCGACCCGGCGAATGTCGCCGCGCGGGAGCAGCTGGCCGAGCTGTATTGGGCCCACGAACAACTCGCCGAAGCGGAAGAGCAACTTCGCAAGGCGGTGGAACTTTCGCCGGACCGAGCCGATTTGCATCACCTGTTGGGCATTCTGCTCGATGCAAGAGGCAAAGAAGCCGAAGCCGACGTCGAACTGGCGAGGGCTGTTGAACTGGAGCCAGCGAATAAGCTCTTTCGCCTGACCGCGGAATCGGCTGGCGTCACCAAGCTACCGGCGGCCGGAGCGAGATCGGCGGTACGACCGGCGAGCGCCGCAAAGCCGGATTAAACGGCCGGCTGAAGCCTACAGTTTGCGCTCCCAACTGCGAACTGTCCCCGACGGAAGAATCCAACCAGACGCTACTGGTTCTGTCGATTCGAGCCGCCCCGTCGTTGTACGTGGCATATTTGGCACCTCTCCCCACTGCAGAGGCTTTTGCTAAACCCGCTGGTAGTGTCTGTCGTTTTTGGACATCCCGTGTCGCTGACCTAGCTTTGAGGTGACCTGCCAGGCGCTCTGCCGCATGGAGGGTCTCCAGTGCAGCCGGATCGCTGCGCGGAAAACCAAAACCTCTCGACTGGTCGTAACGCCTGAAATGTTCTCAGCCCGCCGACTTCGCAACGAATTACCTTCAGGCATGCTCGCCTTGCTCTGCATGGCGCTGGGCACTGCTTGGGTGATCGAACCTGCGATCGCTCCCGTGGGCTTGCCGACGCGGCTTGCGATTCTGATCGGCGGCTGCACTTTGGCTGCCGCAGCCTGGCGGGTGACCTCGGTTCGCCAGCAAAGCGAACACAAGTCGGTCCTCCGTTATTTGGAACTCCTGTGCCGCCAAGATTCGCACCGACTGCATGACGGCAACGAAGGAGATGCATTTCCTTCCCTCTCGCTGGGCCATCCGCTCCGCGCCAGCTTCGATCGGCTGCGGGAATCGGTAGCTACCTACTCATCCAAGTCGGAAGAAGCAGAAATTGCCCGTGCCGCTGCCGAGGTGCGCGCTCGCCGTGCGTCGGCGGAGCGAGACCAATTGGCGGAGTTACTGTCGGGGCTGACCGATCCGATCGTCGCAGTTGGTCCCTTCGGCGAGCTATTGCACGCCAATCACGCAGCGGAGAAGTTCTTCGGCCTTAAGCTGGAACGCGGCTCCGATGTACTCGTGGACAAGCTCGCCGCGTACCCAGAACTGAACAATTTGCTCGGCGATGCTCGGCGGCGGAAGACGCCCACCTCGCGCAGCGCCGAACTGGCGCTGAAGGATGTCGACGGCCGGCAGTCGTGGTTCCGCGTCAGCGTTCGCACGCTGCAGCAAGCTGGTGAAGCGGAAGCCATCAACGACCGTAGCTGCCTGCATGGCGCCATGCTGGTGCTAACTGACATCTCGGTTCACAAGGCGATGCAGCAACGCAACGCCGAGTTCGTCTCGTCGGCCAGCCACGAGATGAAGACGCCCCTCTCGAGCATTCGGGCGTACGTCGAACTGCTCGCCGATGGCGAAGCCGAAGACGAACAAACCCGCGAGGAGTTCGTCAACGTCATCCAGACACAAGCCGAGCGCCTGCAGCGGTTGATCGAGAACCTGCTCAACCTGGCCCGCATCGAAGCCGGCGTCGTGGCGGTGAACAAAGAGGCCCGCTCGCTGAACGAGCTGCTCCAGGAAGCGGCCGATGTGGTTCAGCCGTCCGCGGAAGCCAAGAACATCACGCTGGTCACCGAGTTCAGCCCGCTTTATCTGGGCGTCTTCGCGGACCGGGACACGCTGCTGCAAGCTGCAATCAATCTGCTTTCCAACGCAATCAAATACACGCCTTGCGATGGTACGGTAACCTTCCGTAGCCGGTTGAACGGCGACGAAGTCATTTTCGAAGTCGCCGATACGGGTGTAGGACTCAGCCCGGACGACTGCAAAAAAGTCTTCGAGCGGTTCTACCGTGTGAAGAAAGATCAACAGATGGCTCCGGGCACTGGGCTTGGCCTGCCGCTGGTAAAGCACATTGTCGAAGACATTCATGCCGGTCGGATTGAAGTGGCAAGCGAGCTTGGCAAGGGAAGCACCTTTGGCGTGGTTCTGCCAGGACTGGGGCAACTGAGCGCTTAGTGCTGCACAAAGGCAGCGAGGGAGGATTCAAGATGAGCCGACGCGTTTTACTCTGCGATGACGAACTGCACATCCTCAAAGCAGCCGAATTCAAGTTCAAGCGAGCCGGCTATGACGTAGTCACCGCCGGCGACGGCGAACAAGGCTGGGAAGCAATCTGCCACCAATTGCCCGACTTGGTCATTACCGACTGCCAGATGCCGCGTATGAACGGCCTGCAACTGGCCGAACGGGTGAAAAACGACCCGAGAACCTGCCGCCTGCCAGTGATCATGCTGAGCGCGAAAGGCTTCGAGCTCTCGAATGACGAACTGCGCGAGCGGTTCGGCATCTTGGCACTCGTTGCCAAGCCATTCAGCCCGCGCGACCTGTTCGAGCGAGTCGAAGCAATCCTCAACGAACGCGAAGCCGAGATGGCAAAAGCCATGTAACCCGGTCAGCCATCCATGAAACTTCCTACCGAAATCTTCGGCGATACCATCGTCGTGCACACACCCGAGGAGCTTGGCTCCGAAGGGGCCGACGTGCTCGAAAACTTCCTCTCGTCGCTCGAACGCACGCGGGTCGTCGTCGACATGAACGGAACGGAGACGGTCGAAAGCGGCGGACTGGAAGCGCTACTGAATGCTCAGGAAGCACTCCAGGCACTGGGTGGCGACCTGAAGATTTCGACTACCGTCGAAGCCAATCGCAAGATTCTGGAGATTACCCGCCTCGATCAGCAGTTGGAAGTCTTCGAGTCGGTCATCGACGCAGTACGAAGCTTCAGCTAAGCGTTCAACCATTCGCCGGAACCAGATTCCCCCATGTCAGCTCCCGCCGGTGGACATCTCCGACTTGGCAACATTCTGATCGAGCGTGGCTTTTGCACGGTCGAACAGCTACAGGTTGCGCTGGAGCAGCAGAAAAAGCACGGCGGTGCCAAGCTGCTTGGCGAAGTGCTCACCGAGCTAGAGATCTGCTCGGAAGATCAGGTGATCGAGGCCCTTGCGGCCGTTTACCTGCTCCCCTACGCCAAACTCGAGCCCCGTCTGGCGGATCCGAAGATCGTCGAGGTCTTGCCGCGCGAGTACATCGAAAAAAACCTCGTTTTCCCGCTCTTCTTGATCCGCGGCGTGCTGACAGTCGCCGTCACCGAACCGTCGAACCTGTTTTTGATCGACGAGCTGCGGGCCGTTTCGACTCACGATGTGCAGATCGTCGCCGCTTCGCCGAAAGACATTCGGCGGATGATCACGACGCTTCCCGATTCGAAGACGTTCGTCATCGACGACATCATCGAGGACAACGGTCAGTCCGAAGTGACGCTCATCGAGAGCGCGATCGACGACATCAGCGACTCGACCGAGATCGCGGGCCAATCCCCTGTGATTCGGCTCGTGAACTACGTCATCTACAACGCGGTAAAGGAAGGGGCGAGCGATATCCACATCGAGCCGGCCGACCGTGTGATGCGGGTGCGCTATCGCATTGACGGTCGGCTGTACAAGTCGCTTGAAGTGCCGCTGCATTTGATCGGCGCCGTGACGAGCCGCATCAAGATCATGGCCTCGCTCGACATCAGCGAGCGCCGCCTGCCGCAGGACGGCCGCGTGCACGTGATGCTCGACGGTCGCAAGGTCGATCTGCGTATTAGCACTTTTCCCGGGAATCGCGGCGAAAAGACAGTGATTCGCGTGCTCGACACGCGGAGCGTCTCGCTCAACCTGCGCGACCTGGGCTTCGCCGAGGACATCCTAGAGCCGTTCCAGGCGAGCATCACGGCGCCGAACGGCATTATCCTGGTGACGGGTCCCACCGGTAGCGGTAAGAGCACCACGCTTTACGCCGCGCTGAACGAGATCGCCACCATGGAGAACAACATCTGCACGGTGGAAGACCCGATCGAGTACCACCTGCCGCTGATCAATCAGTTTCAGGTGCAAGAGAAGGTTGGCCTGACGTTCTCCAAGGCGCTCCGCACCCTGCTCCGCCAGGATCCGGACGTGATCATGCTCGGCGAAGTCCGCGATGAAGAAACAGCTAGGACAGCGATTCAAGCGGCACTCACCGGTCACCTGGTGTTCAGCACGCTCCACACGAACGACGCTCCGTCGGCAATCACGCGACTGATCAACATGGGGGTTGAATCGTACCTGATCAGCGCCGCCTTGAACGTTGTGCTCGCCCAGCGACTGGTGCGCCGCATCTGTCCCAAGTGCCGTTCCTCCTACGAGCCGCCGCGGACAATGCGGAAGACGCTCGAGCGGATGGGGTACGCGATGGATCAGTTCTTCAAAGGCGTCGGCTGCAAGCGCTGCCGCAACACGGGCTATAGCGGCCGAGTGGGTGTGCACGAGTTGTTGCTGATCAACGACGAAGTGCGCGACTGTATCGTCGCCAATGCCTCGGTGATTGAGATGCGCCGCATTGCGGCCGCCTACGGCATGGTGACGCTGAAACACGATGGCTTCCGCAAAGTTCGCGAGGGTCTGACGAGCGTCGAAGAGATTCTGCAAATTACCGGCGATACCGGCGGATTCAATGAGAAGAAGGTTCTAGTACCCGAGGTGAGTGCAGCATCGGTGTAACGCCGTTTGATTCAATTCACGTCCTCGCGCAGGGCGGCGAGGCAGCGCCTCGCGTTCGTTTCGTCTCAGGCAGGAGCCTGAGATGGAAGTCCTTACTGGATCCCTCAACCCTCTGATTCCTGATACTCCTAACCCATGTCCTTCACCTACAAAGCTCGCGATCCCCTCGGCAACTCGCACGAAGGCAGCGTTGATGCAACGACGCGTGACGAGGCAATGTCGCGTCTGAAGCGAGACGGGTTTCAGGTGCTGGATCTGCAGGAGGAAGGGAGCGGAAGTCTCTTGCCGCGAAAGGTGCGCAAGCAGGACATCATCTACGTCACCAGCCAGTTGGCCGTGATGGTGGATACCGGCATTACGCTCTCCTCAGCGATCAATTCCATCGCGGAGCAGCAGGAGAACCCCACGCTGCGCCGCGTGCTGGACGATCTGAAGCAGCGGGTCGAACAAGGCGACGACTTCTCCTCGTCGCTGGCTCAGTATCCCAAATACTTCGACAAGACCTACGTGGCGCTCGTCCGGGCGAGCGAGCAGACCGGAACTCTCGGCGAAATGCTGGAGACTATCTCGCTCTATCTCCGCAGCCAACTTGAGTTGCGGCAGCGGGTGAAGGCGGCGATGGCCTATCCCGCCGTGATGCTGGTCCTGGCGGTGGCTGTGACGATCTTCCTGCTCACTTACGTGCTGCCGAAGTTCGAACCGCTTTTTACTCGCAAAGGGGCCAAGCTTCCGAAGCCGACGATCGTCATGATGACCGTCTCGGACGCCCTGATCGATTACTGGTATTTTTGGCTGGCGGGCATTGCAGCGGCAGTTGGGTTGTACTTCTGGGGACGTCGCACCGAGCCCGGCCGCAAGATACTGGATTGGATCAAGATCAATCTGCCCATTGTCGGCCCGATGATGCGCAAGGTGATCATCAGCCGCAGCATTCGCACGCTGGGCACAATGGTGGCCAGCGGCGTTTCGGTGCTCGATGCGATTCGGCTGGCCGGCGAGGTCTCCGGCAATTATTTCTACGAGCAGTCCTGGCAAAAAGTGCTCGACCAAATCACCGAAGGCAGCCGCATCGCGGATTCGCTGCAGGGGAACGAACTGTTCCCGCGAACGCTCATTCAGATGATCGGCGCCGGAGAAGAGACCGGCAAGCTCGATCAGGTGCTCCAGAAGGTGAGCTCGTACTACGACAAAGAGGTGGAGTCGGCCATCAAGGCGGCCACCAGCATGATCGAACCGGTGATGATTACCGGGATGGGCGTGGTCGTTGGTGGCATCGCGATGGGGCTATTGCTCCCCATCTTCTCGCTCAGCCGCGGCGGCGGATGATCGCCCCATTAGCCGGACGCTAACAGCGTCCGGAGAAAGGCGGAGAACTTCGGCCACTTCATTCGAGATCAGATCGACACCCTCAAGGGCGGATCTTAGCAGAGTCCTCGCGCAGAGCCTCCGGAGGGTGGTTGCCCTCCGGCTACGGAAGCCGATTGGCTTCGAACTACATGCGGGGAGTAACAACGCGGCGCGATCGGCGTTCGGCACGCAGGCGAGCGCGGCGGCGGATCTCGCTCGGCTTTTCGTAGTACTCGCGGCGACGCATTTCCTTCTTGATACCGCTACGTTCAACCAACTTACGGAATCGGCGGACTGCTTCCTGAATGCTTTCCCGGTCACGGACAACGAGCTTAACCATCGTGCCTCCTTAAGGTTGTGTCAAAAACATAATCGGCTTGGCGGCCTTCGATCTGTTAGTGAAAGCCCTTAAGTGTACAACATACCAGCCGGACGTGACAAGCGGCGTTTGAAGGCAAAACCGCCTGGGCATTGGAGATAGGGGCAGTCGACGCTGACGGTCGGCTTCTCGGCGTGAGTCAACGAATGACCAGTGACCAAGCACCAATGACCAAAGGGATTGACCTGCCTGATTTGGTCATTGGTCCTTTGCTCTCACCGGCAGGCTAGATGCCTACCCTACGGCGTTAGTGTGCCAGGGCTGGCTCTTCCTCCGGCTCTTCCGCTTTCGGCCATTCGATGGCCGAGCGAAGGCGGGCGGCGGCCGGGTGATGCGACAGCACAATGTGCCGTTCCAGGCCGATCACTTCGAGCGAGAGGCCCCGCTGCCGGAACTCGCGCTCCATCTCGTGCAGTTTTTCCATCACCGTATGGTCGACGATTCGGGCATCGGATAGGTCGACCACGACGTTTCCATTCATGGCCAGGCCGTGCAGTTCGATCTTGTTGCGAATGAGCAGCCAATTGGCAAAGACGGCCGACTGACGAGGCACGATCAGATGGCAATTGTCGTCGATTCGCCGCACTTCGGTCTGAGGTCGGAATAGCGAAGATAGTGGCACGCCATGAATGAATTGCACCAGCAATTCGATCCCGATCCCAATTCCGATGCCGACGAGCAAATCAGTCGTGAGGACAGCGACAATGGTACCGACGAAGACCACGAGTTGCTCGCGACCGATGCGGCAGACATGCAAAAACTCCCGCGGATGAGCGAGTCGAATGCCCGTATAGACCAGCATCGCGGCAAGTGCAGCGAGGGGGATCATGTTGATGAGCGACGGCACGAGTGCCACGAATAGCAGCAGGTAGATGCCGTGAAACATGTTCGAGAATTTCGATTTCGCCCCGTTGTCGATGTTCGCTCGGCTACGGACGATCTCCGAAATCATCGGCAGTCCGCCGATCATCGCTGCTGCCAGGTTCGCGACCCCGATCGCCAGCAGGTCACGGTTCAGGTCGGTTTTGCGGCGGAGCGGATCGAGCAGATCGACGGCTTTGGCGCTGAGCATCGATTCCAGGCTGCCGATCAGCGAGAACATCAGCACCCACTTCCAGGCAACTGGCTTGGCGAGCGCCGTAAAGTCCGGAAAGGCGAGCCCACTGAGCAGGTTCATCGGCACGTTCACGAGAAGCGAGCTATCGACTTTGTAGTCGTGTCCCAGAACCGAGTAGCTGTGCGGGCTCTTCAGATTGAAGTAGAGGGCCAGCGGAACGGCGACCAGCAGGACGATAATTGGGGCCGGAATCTTGCGGATCAATGGGTTTTTGATCATCGGAAGCAAGAACAGGATCGCCAGGCTGATCACACCAATCGCTGCAATCTCCGGATTGAGATTCATGATCTCCTTCGGAATCTCCGCCAGCAACTCGAGTGGTTCCCCCTTGGCCAGTTCGCCGAGCACTACTGGGAATTGCTTCGCGATGATGATGATGCCGATCGCCGCGAGCAGCCCATGCACCGCAGCCGACGGGAAGAAGTCGCCCAGAATGCCCGCTCGTAGTAGGCCGAACAGAATCTGAATGACGGCAGCGGCAACACCGACGGCAAGTGCCATCTTGTAGGCCTGCATGTCGGCGACTGGGTTCTCACCGCCGGTGAAACCGAGATCTTGCACGCAGCCGAGGACGATTACGATCAGACCGGCAGCGGGCCCCTTGATGGTAAGTTGAGAATTGCTCAGCCACGGTGTGATCAGGCCGCCCACCACAGCCGTGAGCACGCCGGCGATCGGCGGAAAGCCGCTCGCCTTGGCAATTGCCAGGCAGAGGGGCAAGGCGATCAAGAAGACCAAGAAACCGGCGATGGAATCGGACTTCAGCGACTCGGCGATCGTCGGGGCCGAGACCGGAGCGTGCAGGCTGGCACTGCGCTGCATAAAGCCTTCTCCTGGATGCAATCGAACTTGGTGGCGGGCTGTTGCCGGGCAAGCCTGCTCGCAGCGGGAGAGCGAAGCGAGCACGCTTTGGCTGGTCTGTTCCGGACTCTGCCTGGCTGTGGTTCTTCGTCAGTCTAACCACCCTTGCAGTATTCAGAAGGATCAGGCGCGTTACGTTTCCTTAAGGGAGTGGTCCGATGCAACCCACCGCAGGGCCTAGCTTTACGAAGCTGTTAGAAATGGGCATAATTCGCTTCTCCGCCCGGCCGCCGGGAGGAAGAATGCGGCATGATCATTCAGTCCTACCACCGCCGTTTGGACACAATGCATTTGCTTGTCATCGAGGACGATCCGGTCCTCGGCAAGGCCCTCCAACGCGGCCTTTCCGACGCCGGTCACGCTTGCGAATGGTCGCGCAACGGCCAGAAAGGACTGCACGATGCGCTCACGCAGCGATTCGATGCCATTGTTCTCGACCTGCTTCTGCCTGACCTGGGGGGCCTCGAACTGCTTAAAAAGCTGCGGTCGCAAGGCGTGCGTACCCCAGTGCTTGTCCTGACGGCGCTCGGGGCAGTCGATGAACGGGTGGCCGGCCTGAATGCCGGCGCCGATGACTACCTGGTCAAGCCGTTCGCCTTTCCCGAGCTGCTCGCTCGCTTGGACGCCATCAGCCGCCGCGTGCTCGACCGTCCTTCGACGGTGCTGCAGGCCGGTCCGCTGTCGCTCGACCTCACCACCCGGCGCGTTCTGCGAGGAGGCAACGAAATTTCGCTGACGCCGACCGAATTCAGCCTACTCGAGTATCTGATGCGGTATGTGGGGCAGGTCGTCACCCGCAAGATGCTCTGCGAGCACCTTTGGGAATCGGACTGGGAAGGTGTGACGAACGTCGTTGAAGTGCACATCAATCGGCTTCGCGGTAAGATCGATCGCGGCTATGACGAGCCGCTGATTCAAACCGTGCGGGGCCGCGGCTATGTTCTCCGAGCTACTTAACACGACGTTTCGTTCCCTGCGGTTCCGCTTGCTGCTGTGGAACGCGCTGGCCGTTGCACTCACCGGGCTGGCTGTTCTGATCTCGATCCGCGAGGGCATGCGGCAGACGCTAATTCGCGAGCTCGACTCCGCTTTGGAGCAGGACGTCGACGAACTCGCGCTTCTGCTCCGCGACAGTTCGAACTGGGATCTGGTTGAGGAAGAACTCGATCGAAAGGCCGCCGGCCATTCGCTGCGAGAATGGTTCGTCCGCTTTTACGACTCCCAAGGGCGAACCGTCTGGTCGAATTCGACGGCGCCTGATCTGGCCGCATTGCAGGACCCCTTCCCTGCCCCGCGCACCTGGACGAGTGGCGAATATCGACTGGTGCTCCGCAGCATGCCGGCGATGCAAAGCCGGGCCAGCTCAGTCGTGATTGGTTCCTCGACCGACTTCATCACGACCGATATGGCGCGAATCGATAAGCAAGTGCTCGGCGTCGGTGCAGCGGTGCTCGTGCTCAGCCCGATCGTCGGCTGGCTCCTGATGCGACGAGTCACCAAGCCGCTGGCGAATATGATCGATGCCACGTCGCGCTTTCGACCTGCCAAGCTGTATGAGCGCCTGGAAGTGCGAAATACAGGGGACGAACTCGATCGACTTGCGCAAACGATCAACGGATTTCTCGATCGCATCGCCGAGCATCTCGAGCGAAATCATGCGTTCCTGGCCAACTCCGCGCATGAGTTGCGGACGCCGCTGGCCGCGATTCGCAGCAGCATCGAAGTGGCCCTCGACGGCCATCGCAGCCCGGAAGAGTATGGCGAGTTGCTGACCGATGTGATTGATGGCTGCACGAATCTTGAAACGCTCGTGAATCAGCTCCTGCTGCTCGCCGAGACCGATGCCGACCTGGTCGGCTTGTTCCGCGAGAATGTCGATTTCAGCAAGGTAGTCGCCAGATCGGTCGAGATGTTTCAAGCGGCTGCCGAAGTGCAAGGCATTCAGCTGGTTGTCGACCCGCTTCCAGCGACGCCGATGCGGGCGAATCGCTATCACCTGCGGCAGCTGATGAACAACTTGCTCGATAACGCGATCAAGTTCACCGCCCAGCGGATTGCCGACGGACCGTCAGGACAGGGACAGATCCACGTTCGACTGCGGCGCGATGATGCGCGGGGGCAGGCGGTGCTGGAAGTGATCGACAACGGCGTGGGCATCGCTGCCGAGCACCTGCCGCAACTCTTCGAGCGGTTCTATCGGGTCGACCGCTCCCGCACCCGCGGCGAAGGAAGCCCCGGCGGCAGCGGGCTTGGCCTCAGCATCGTGCAGGGTATCGTGCTGGCCCACGAGGGAAAGATCGAAGCCCGCAGCACTCCGGGTCAAGGAACCACGTTCACGGTTCGCCTGCCGCTGATCGACTCGGCGGATCCGTCGCCGGAATCTGGTCGACCCACGGAGCAACAAGTCGGCGCATAAAAAAGCCCTGCCGAAGTGATGCGGCAGGGTATGCCAAGTGGAGCTGATGGGGATCGAACCCACAACCTCGTCATTGCGAACGACGCGCTCTCCCAATTGAGCTACAGCCCCAGGCGAATCGCAAATATAGCACGCCCTATGCGTCGAAGGTAGAGCGGCTGCCGGCTATTTCGACTGACACCTGGCGGCCGATCGCTGCTGGGGAAACTCGTGATCGAGAATGGCGCCGATCATCTCTCGATCGAGGAGCCCGCTCAGAGATTCGCTCTCAGGAATCGCGAAAACTCGGCGATATTCCTGGAGGAACGCCCCTTTGTCACGGCGGAGCATATTCACCAGTTGTTCGTCGCGTTCGAGAAGTTCGGCAGTCGTCATGGAGTTTGGCTCAGAGGCTAGTGCGGGGACTGCGAAGTGGCGCGGCAGCTCCACCAAGGTTCGTCCCGCAAGCTCCATTATACGCCATGTTCTTCGCAGACAACTCGATTACCACCGTATCGGTTGCTCCCAAGAAGGTGGCAATACGGTGGTTCAACGTCACCGGGCCGACCGCGATGGGCCGCGCCCAGGTTCCAGGGATGAACGACGGACACCGATCATGCCGTCCAGTACCGGCTCTCGTCGGTGGTTGACCAGTTCTGCGACGTCGCCAGTCGCCGCGCAGGTGGATACTCGGTGTCGAGAACTGCGCGGATCATGTCGCGGTCGAGCACCCCGAAGAGGCTGGCATCTTGCGCGAGGTGCATTGCGCGGCGATAGGCAGCAATGAGCGCTGGTTTGTCGAACAGCAACAGGGCGACGAGCTCACGCTCGCGCTGCATTGGAGAGGCCGAAACCATGGCAGAATCTCCTGGAAAACCGGCAGCAGCCGAACGGCCGCAGAGAAGATTCCGTTGTTCTAGTGATTCCGTCCTGGCGATTGCAAGGCGATTTCGATGTTTTTCAGATGAAGTTCCAGCGACGTAAACTCAAGCCCAAACTTGGTTTGAACAACATATGTTCATGCTATGTGCGTGAGGTGCACGGCCGATGTCGGATCATTCCGAGTAGCACCGCCGTCCTAGTTCTGGAGGAGCACAGGAACCATGCCCGCTCGACGTGAATTTCCAGCACCATTGGTGATCGCCACCTTCATGACCGTCGTTGCGATCTATGTCGGCGCCTATGCAATGCTGGTGGAACCGCGTGAACGGCTGCGAATGCAAGGTAACGGCTGCTGCCGGATGGTCCGCGAGCCGCACTATCGAACCGGCGGCGAGGTCACACCGGTTTTGTTCTACCCGATTTCCCAGATCGACTATTGGATTCGTCCGGGGTTTTGGCAATCTTGATACATGCACGATCTGCGGCCGGACGTTCGCGGCAGCGGCGAAGTCTTGAACCGCGAATGGTCCCTCGCGGCCGCACTGAATTACCTTCTGGATCTACGTTCCGCTCGCAGTGCCCGTACTTCGCTTTCCAGTTCCTCAAGCCGGTCAAGCAAATCCCGTAGAGTCGGCTCATCGGTTTCACGGGACGCGCGAGACCTAGCGAAGGCCTGAGCTGGTCCGCCCGTTGACGGGGCGTTAAAGCCGGCCACACGGCCCCTCGGCGAGATGGCATCGAACCTTGGAGCGATCGTCGCGAATTGCGGGCCGTCCTCCGGTTCCGGAACGCTCACTGAGAAGACTGCATCCACCGGCCGATGGTCAGTCTGCTCACCGTTGTCCTGAAAGGTGAGCGTCGTTGCGACCGAATCGCCCGCTCGATTCAGGACCCGCGAAGCGCCACTCCAGCCTGGGAGTGCTTGTGGATTCGCAACCATGACAAAATCCAAGACACTATTGAAGCTGCGCTGGGTGCGTACGAGTGAGATTGGGCGGACCCATGCCAGATGACCGTCCTGAATCAACTCATCGAAAAGCGGTGCACGCTGACCAGCATCGCCAAATTGACAATCGTAGTCCGCATTCAGATCGCCAGTGAGAATGACCGGTAGGGTCTGAACGCTGGCCCATTCGTTCAACAGCCGAGCTTGTTCGAGCCGGCGCTCCTCATCATGTTCGTCGCCATCCCCGCGCAGCAGGTGGTTGACCATGAAGACGAATTCAATGCCCGTAGCCTTTCCGCGAAAATGAGCAATCAACGGTGCGCGCAGGTTCTGGCTGCCAAGCCGCACTGCGTGCAACTCCATGACTTCCAGCAGTTCAAGTCGATCGGTGTTGAATAGGATTGCGAGCCGATCGTTGCCACCCGTTTCTCCCTCAATGGTTTCGAAGTCGATGCCACTCTCCTCCGCTCCGGCTTCGATGATGTCAAACACGTCCGGATCGACTTCGGACAATCCCCAGATGTCGACCTCGTCCTTCTGTCCCATTTGCCGTCCGAGCAATTCCGCATCGGAGTCGCCTGATTCTAGGTTCCAGCATATCACTCGCAGCTTGACGGACTCTGCCGCCTCTGAATGCCCGAGTGGCCAGGCGATGATAGCGGCAAACATCAGAACGGGCTGCAAGTATTTTCGCATTAAGACACACCCCTAGGCGTAGTGAAGGAAGGGCCAATTTGCACGACGGAAACATTGGCGTGAATACGACACGGCTGCAACCTAATGCACTTGTGGGACGATATCAATTGATGCCGAACCAAAATCGATATTAATATTGGCGATTGCGGCTGATATGAAATTGTTGGTAAGCCTCCGAGGCGATATCAGCTCCGGCGAATCCCAGCGAGTGATGTGCGAGCAATCAACATGCGAAAACAGAAGCCGGCAGAATTGGTCGACCTCGTTAGGCTGATGAACAAGGACAACCTGATTCTGGCGGCTGCAATGCTTTACACCGCGCCCTCCGCTATCAGAGAGTCTTTGAGACGAGGGGCTCGCCGTCGTGAAACGACTGATACCCCGCTGCACTTCTTGGCGAATAGCTGGGAAACAGGAACTGCCAAGTGCCGTCGCAGCCAACGTTGGATTGCGACAGAAAACTGACAGATTCTCGCCGGTGGTTCTCTTAGCCGGCTTTTGAGGCTTTCACCATGATTTCGGCGGGCCCCCTCAGGGCGGGATCAAGGTTGTTGTACTCTGAGATAATGGCGTCGGGCGTTTTGCCGTCCAACGCCGTGATGACAGCTCGCGTGCGCACCTCGGTCGTTGGCGTGCCCTTCATGGCGATCAGCGTTAGCACCTTGGCAGCCGTATCGAATTCGGCGGCCTTCGCCTCCGGCATCCTCGAGGTGACTCGTTCCATCTCTTTTTTCGCGTCATCGATGCTCTTCACCTTCAATCGGTCCTGTGCGGAACACCCAACGAGCAACAGCAGGGCTGCGAAACAAGCGGCACGCATGGAGAGCCTCGTTTAATGGAGTTAGCGAGTTGATTGCTAAGTCTGGGCGGTTCGACCAGCAATGGACTTGTCGACCTCTGCCGGCATGCGGTCGAACGCTGCCGGAGTCTAATACCGCAAAATCTGCTATTGAATCCTGTCGATGGCGAAAAATGCCGCGGGCAGTGTTTGAGTGCGGGCATCGCTCGACAGTCGCTCCGATGTGAAATTGGGCATGCATCCCGCTGGGCCATTCCTGCACGGATTTGCCGCCGAAAACGCTGGTAAAATGGCTTGGCGCTGCGTTAAGATAGCCTTTTGCGCCGGGCGCGGCTTCTTCGCCGTGGCGCTGGCAAAGTAGCTTCCATTGCCCTCCCCTGCCGGCTGCGACGGCTGGCCTTTACCTTTCCGCCAGGAGTGACTGTTCCTCATGTCGAAGAAAAATCGTCGTCAGTTTTTGGAAGACTCGATGTTCGCCGCCGCAGCCGCTGTCGCCGCGAGCTCGACGGGCCGATTTCTGCATGCCCAGGAAGAAGGTAGCGGCAGCGCCAATGAGCGGCTGAATGTGGCCGTGGTGGGCGTGAACGGCCGAGGCGGCACGCACATCGGCGCGTTCGCCGGGCGAAAGGACACGATCATCACTCACATCTGCGACGTCGATCGCGCGATCGGCAACAAGCGGGTCGAGGAGATCGGCAAGAAGCAGGGTCATGCTCCAAAGTTCGAAGAAGACATCCGTAAAATCCTCGACGACAAGAGCGTCGACATCGTAAGTATCGCCACGCCGAATCACTGGCATGCGCTGGGCGCCATTTGGGCCATTCAGGCTGGCAAGGACGTGTACGTCGAGAAACCGGTCAGCCACAACGTGAGCGAGGGCCGCCGCGTTGTAGAAGCCGCTCGCAAGTACGAGAAGATCTGCCAGACCGGCACGCAGTCGCGCTCGAACCCCGGCATGATAGAAGCCGTGCAATACGTGCGCGACGGCAAGATCGGCACGCTGAAGGTCGCCCGCGGCCTCTGCTACAAGCGCCGCAAGTCGATCGGCCCGAAGGGGAATTACCCGATTCCGGAGAACGTGAACTACGACCTCTGGTGCGGGCCCGCCGAAGTGCTGCCGCTCACGCGCAAGAACCTGCACTACGATTGGCACTGGGTCTGGAACACCGGCAACGGCGACTTGGGTAACCAGGGCATCCACCAGATGGACATCGCCCGCTGGGGCATGGGCGTCGACAAACTATCGAACAACATCATCAGCTACGGCGGCCGGCTCGGCTATGAAGACGCTGGCGAGACCGCCAACACGCAGGTCGTTGTGCACGACTACGGCGATCAGTCGCTCGTGTTCGAGGTCCGCGGTCTCGAGACGAAGGACTATAAGGGCGCGACGGTCGGCGTGATCTTCGAAGGCACCGACGGCTATGTCGTGCTGCCGAGCTACAGCGCCGGCGCTGCGTTTGATAAGGACGGCAAGAAGGTCGCCGAGTTCAAGGGCGAAGCCGACCACTTTGCCAACTTCCTGAAGGCCGTTCGCAGCCGCAAGCACACCGACCTGACGGCTGACATTCTCGAAGGTCACCTTTCGAGCGCTCTGTGCCACACGGGCAACATCTCGTACCGCCTCGGCGAAGAGACGAGCGTGGAAGACCTGAACAAGTCGATCGCCGACCTGCAGACGACCGACAACGCGAAGGACACCCTCGAACGGACTGTCGCCCATCTGAAGGACAACAAAGTCGACCTGTCGGCGACTAAGCTCACCGTCGGCCCGCTGCTGAAGATGGACCCGGAGAAGGAAAACTTCCCCGGCAACGACAAGGCCAACGCCATGCTGACCCGCATCGCCCGCAAGCCGTACGTCGTGCCGGCGGCGGGTGAGGTTTAAGAGATCGATCTGTTTTCCGTGTCTCGACCCGACGCCGCACGGCGTCGGTAGGCCGCGGAGCGGCGGGACCTTTGAGCCCACGGCGTGAGCCGTGGGTTCGAGTAAGCGAAAAGAAAGAAAGCCGCGGAGCGGCGACACAGGGACCCATGACCGGGGCCGATTTGTGTCGCCGCTCTGCGGCTTTTGCGTTGGATGGTAACACCCACCCACGGCTTACGCCGTGGGCTCAAAGGTGTCGCCGCTTTCGCGGCTTCAGCGAATTCGCCGACTGCAGGTGATCTTGCGAGTCACATCTTCCGCGAGTCATACGCCCATTGCAGCAGCGCCTGGCGCTGCCGCGGCCGGCACTCGACATCGCTGGGACGACAGTTCTTCCTGACCTGACCGATGTGTCGGGCAAAAGCGCGCCAGCGGCGGATCTGCCGTGTGTCGTCGGGGCAGCGGCGGCCCTGGTAGTAGCGGCAGTACCACTGAAACCAGCCGCGCGGGTCTTCGTGATAGATCCACCCCTTCGCTTCCCAGGTCGAGAGCGGCTGCGACGCGAGCACGCCGAAGTAGTTCAACGTGGGATCGTGTCGCCGCGGGCAAAGCTTCGCCCGCTTGAACCATGCCGCGGGAAACTCCTCGGTGCAATCGGTCAGATACTTGCCGCCGAACACACCCAGTTCGAGCATCTCCTTGGGCGTCAGCTCCGGATGAAAATCGGGATGGAAGTTCCGACCCGCCGGCTCGGTGCGCTCGTAAACATACCCCTGCTGCATTCGGTCGTGCACCTCAACCCGCACGGGCATCATCGCAGCGTCCTTCAACTGATAGGAAGATTGGTTAAGGCATTATTCCCGGCCGGCGAGTGGGCAAGATTCGGAAGGGCGATTGAGAGGGTCGCGAAGCAACCGGTCCGACTCCAGCGGCATGTTCGAAAGCCGATTAGCCAGCCGCGGAGCGGCGAAACGTTTGAGCCCACGGCGACAGCCGTGGGTATAGCAAGACCATCCCAACGCAAGCCGCGGAGCGGCGACACATGAACCCGCGGTGGGGGTGATTTTGTGTCGCCGCTCCGCGGCTTGCCCATTCGTGTTGATCGATGTCACCCATGGCTTACGCCATGGGCTCAAACGTGACGCCGCTCCGCGGCTTTGGACGAACGGACGAACGGGGCGTCGCAATACACAGGCTTACGCCGGGGCCTCTCAGGTTTCGCCGCTGCCGCGGCTACGTCATTTTCGCCGTCCGTGCTGGCGCCTTCGTTCGGGCTGCCTGGTCGCGTTCACTTGCGTGACTTTTTAGGCACAGCCGCCGTCGCGGTGTCGGTTTCGGTCCGGAGGATCTTCTCCATCGCCTTCCCCTTTGCGAGTTCGTCCACCAGCTTGTCGAGGTAGCGGATCTCGCGCATCAGCGGGTCTTCGATCTCCTCAATCCGCACGCCGCAAACGACTCCTTTAATGAGTTGGCGGGCCGGATTGAGCGCGGGAGCGTCGGCGAAGAACGTTTCGAAGTCGACCTCCTGCCTGAGCTGTTTTTCCAGCCCCTTCTGTGTGTAGCCGGTTAGCCAGCGGATGATTTCATCCACCTCTCCCTTCGTCCGCCCCTTCCTTTCGGCCTTGGCGACGAGGAGTGGATAGACTTTGGCAAAGCTCATGGTGAAGATTCGATGTTTGCTGGTCATGCTCGTCCGCGCTCGATGTCAAAAAAATGTCCGCTCCCTGCGGAGCGCAGATCATTGTAATGTGAACTGATAATTCACGGTGGTTCGCGCGAGCGGGTCACAAGTTGAAGTGCAGCTGGGCTTCGGCTAGAAGTCGATCCCAATCACATAGATCGGAACCTGTATGGCACTTTTGAAATACGGCAGGTACTTGCAAACCTTTTCGAACGACAGACTACCCTCCCAATTCTGATCATGTTCGGAACGGAGTCGACGTTGGAAAGCCTTTGTCGTCGTCACATAAACACCGACGTCGATCTTGTTGAGTGCGGAATAAGACGCCACTTGGAACTTCAGAAGGTCGATCCCAAGGAACGAGGCGTGCCCAAACCCCACCTCCACTCCGATTCTGTCCTTCAAAAAGTCCATTTTTGCCGCAGGGTCGCCAGGGTCATCAAACACGGGTGGTTGGCTCTCCCACCCACGGGCGACGAACAGCTTCACAAGCGTTGAATTGAAGCCAGGGCGGGACAGTGCCGCAATATCAATGGACGGGTCGAGCAGGATTGACTCGAGTTCCTGCTTGCTCGACAAGCGCGCGTTTAGGACCTGCTCGGCGAACCGGTAGGAAAACCGCTCCAATCGCAATCGCACGGCGAACACTCCTGGCTGGAAGAGTACTCAAACAGGGTTATCGAAGAAACTTGTCCGTCGCCGAAAATCAAAAGCGCTAGTAACGCAATGTCGGAAGGGGGAATGAGTCAATTCAGGCCGATCAGTGCATCCGGTCGATCATTGCGGCTATCGATTCTTGCTATGTTTACTCATAGGCCGATTTTACGCCACCGAACGTCATGATGCCTCTCGTAGATCCAGGTTGCAGAGCAACCTGGGCTACCCGTTGTTCGGCTTGTTCAGGTTTTGCTCATGCCTTTGACCGATATCGAAATTCTCTACGAAGATGGGCCGGTGATTGTCGTGAATAAGCCGGCGGGGCTTTTGACGCAGGCTCCGCTGGGGATCGACAATTTGGAGGTGCGGCTGAGGCAGTTTTTGAAGGCTCGGGAGGGGAAAGAGGGGAACATCTACTTGGCCGTGCTGCATCGGATCGATCGGCCCGTGTCGGGGGCGATTGCGTTTGCGCGGCATGTGCGGGCTGCGCGGCGGATCAGCGAGCAGTTTGAAGGGCGGATGGTCGAGAAGAAGTACTGGGCGCTCGTCGAGGGACAGCCGGAGGCGGATGCGGGGACATTTACGGACTATCTGCAGAAGCTCGATGGCGAGGCCCGCTCGGTCGTCGTTCCGGCTGGGCATCCGGAAGGGAAGCTGGCCGTGCTGCATTACCGGGTGATCGGCCGTGGCACAGGCGTCTCGCCTGTGCAAGCGAACGGTCTGACGGGCAAAATTGCGGCCGGGGGTAGTACGATCGGAGAGGGTGGTTCAGATAGTGGCTCTTCTCGCAATCTCTCCGGAAGCAGGTTTGCTTCCGGCTATGGGGCGCTTTTGGAGATTGAGCTGGAGACGGGGCGGACGCACCAGATTCGGGTGCAGTGCTCGTCGCGGGGTTTGCCGCTGCTGGGGGACGAGCTTTACGGAAGCCAGACGCCCTTCGGCCCGCCGTCGGCCGACGCTCGCGAGCGGGTGATTGCTCTGCATGCCCGCACGCTCAAGTTCCGCCACCCGATGACCCGCGAGCCCGTCGAGGTGGTAGCTCCCCTGCCCGCTTACTGGCCCCCCGTAGGTTAGGCTTCCAGCCTGACCGTCCCGCCGCCTTGACCAGCCGCCGACCGTGCTCCTTTTATTTGACGAATTTCGAGTAAGTTGTTAAAATTATTTATCAGAACGATTCTGGTAATGTGGCAGAGTAGTCCCTTAATTGTCCGCGCAGCGACGTTGCGAAGGGGTTGTAAAACGGTGGTTCCCTCGGCACAGTGTCGATCGTTCACAATACCTCCGAAGAGGTATTGTGGGTTGGGGAGGCTCCAATGAGGCAACTCGCGAAACAGCAAAGCGTTGTCGACAATCGCGGACCTTGTCGAGGTGTTGTGATGCGGCCGAAAAGGGTTGTGGAAGTGACCGCTTGGGCGGCCGGCGGAAGCGGTCGCGAGGTGTTGTGAGCTGAGTTACAATGACCGATCTGCGATGGCTAAGATTTTTCCCTCCCGCTGGAAGGAGCTTTTCATGTCTGGCTCGAAACTCAATCGTCGTAAGTTCCTCGCGACGACGGCGGCCGCTTCGGCGGTGTTTGCTGCTCCGTACTACATCCCAGCGCGGGCGTTTGGCGCGAATGAGCGGATTGTGACCGGGCACATCGGTGTCGGCCGGCAGGGGCTGTCGAACCTCGGTGCGTTCATGAGCAATGCGGCGGCGGTGGCCGATGTCGATAAGAATCACGCAGCCGAGGCGGCGAAGCGAATCGAAGCCAAGGGAAACAAGGTCGAGGTGTTCGGCGATTATCGCAAGCTGCTCGAACGCAAGGATATCGACGCCGTTGTGATCTCGACGCCCGATCACTGGCACGCGCTGACGATGATCGATGCCTGCAACGCGGGCAAGGACGTTTACTGCGAGAAGCCACTTACGCTGACGGTGCTCGAAGGCCGGCGGATGGTCGAGGCGGCTCGGGCGAATAAGCGGGTGGTGCAGACGGGTTCGCAGCAGCGAAGCGACAAGCGGTTCCGCCAGGCCTGCGAACTGGTTCGCAACGGCAAGCTGGGCAAAATTCAGTCGGTGCTCGTCGGCATTCCTGGACCGAATCATCCGAAGGACGCGCTGCCGGATACCGATCCGCCGGCGAATCTCGACTACGACTTCTGGCTCGGCCCAGCCCCCGAGCGGCCGTACAACGAGAACCGGGTGCACTACAACTTCCGCTTCTTCTGGGACTATTCGGGCGGCCAAATGACCAACTTCGGCGCCCACCATATCGATATCGCCCAGTGGGGTCTCGGCATGGACGACAGCGGGCCGATCAGCTGCGAAGGAACGGCGACATATATCGACGACAAGCGGATCTGCGAAGTGACGAAGACCTGCCGCGTGACCCACACCTATGCCAACGGCGTGACGATGACCGTCGGCCAGGGGCAGAAGGACATTCCGGGAGGCGTGACTTTCATCGGCGAGAAGGGACAGATCTTCGTCGACCGCGGCAAGATCACCAGCGACAACCCGGAACTGCTCAAGACCGAACTAACGTCGAGCGACGTGCGGCTGATCGAGAGCAATAATCATCACAAAAATTGGCTCGACTGCATTAAGAGCCGTGAGTTGCCGGTCACCGAAGTGGAGATTGGTCATCGCACGGCAACGATCTGTCACCTGGGGAACATTGCGCTGCGACTGGGTCGGCCAATCAAGTGGGATCCGGCGAAGGAGCAGATCGTCGACGATACCGAGGCAGCCGAGATGCTCGATCGGCCGTATCGCAAGCCGTGGAAACTCGCGTGAGCGATGACGGCGATGAAGTAAGATTCGCGACGAGCCTTTGCCGCAGTTGTCGCTTCCTCCGGGAAGTGACAAGCGGCAAGGGCTCGGTGTTCTTGATGTGCGAGCGGTCGAAGACTGACGCGAGGTTTGCGAAGTACCCTCCGCAGCCGATCGCGCGGTGCGTGGGCTACGAGCCGGACCAGGCGACGCGGTAGCCAGCTGCGATCCAAACGCCCAGTGCAATGAAGGCGAGTCCGAGGAGAGCGAAGACTAGGCGAGCCCGGCCGCGGCCGATGCTCGCGGCGAGCAGGCGTGGTTTGCGAAGTTCGAAGAACGAGGCGTGATCCGTCGCAGCGGCCATCGTGAAGCAAAGGCCGGCGAGAATCGAGATGCTGCCGACGAACCAGTCGTGAAGGGGCATGTTTGAGAATGCGGTGTTCGGAATTGCGAATGCGGAGTCTAGCTGGTAGCTGAATTCGCCAGAATTCAGATGCGGTGCAGGTTGGACCGGCTTTGGTAAGGGCTGACTTGGCATGTCTGAATTCTGGCGAATTCAGCTACTTGAGCGAGCGGGGTCAGGCGTTCGCCCAACCGCGTGACCGTTGCACGCCGGCGGTCCATTGGCGATAGCGCCGCTCGCGATCTTCTTCCATCATTCGCGGACGAAACTCCTGGTCCAGAGCCCAATTGTTCGTGATGTCGCTCAGATCCTGCCAGTAGCCGACGGCCAGGCCGGCGAGGTAGGCAGCGCCCAGGGCGGTGGTTTCGCTCACCACAGGGCGACGGACGGTCGCGGGAAGCACGTCGGCTTGAAACTGCATGAGCAGATTATTGCGGGAAGCCCCGCCGTCGACTTTTAGCTCTGTGAGCGGCAGCCCAGCGTCGGCCCGCATCGCTTGCATGAGGTCGCGAGTCTGGAAGGCGATCGCTTCAAGACCCGCGCGAGCGATGTGCCCCGCCGTGGTGCCGCGCGTGATGCCGACGATCATTCCGCGAGCCGATGCGTCCCAGTGCGGAGCGCCGAGGCCGACTAGCGCGGGAATGAAGATCACCCCGCCCGAGTCGCTCACGCTCGTTGCGAGCTGCTCAACTTCCTCGGAGGATTTGATGATGCCGAGTCCGTCACGAAGCCACTGCACCACGGCGCCCGCGACGAAAACGGAGCCTTCCAGGCAATAGGTCGTCTCGCCCCCGATTTGCCAACCGACGGTCGTCAGCAAGCCATGCTTCGACTCACGCGGCTGCGGGCCGAGGTTCATCAGCATGAAGCAGCCCGTGCCGTAGGTGTTCTTCGCGGCGCCCGGCTCGAAGCAGGCCTGACCGAATGTGGCTGCTTGTTGATCGCCCGCGACCCCGGCTATCGGTAATGGTCGGCCTAAGAGCGACTTATCACTTTCGCCGAACAGCCCGCTCGACGGCAGCACCTTGGGGAGCATCGCTCGAGGAACTTCGAAGAGGCGAAGCAATTCGTCGTCCCAGTCGAGTGTGTGGATGTCGAGGAGCATCGTTCGGCTGGCGTTGCTCACGTCGGTCGCATGAACGCGTCCGCCGGTCATGCGCCAGATGAGAAACGAGTCGATCGTTCCGAACAATACTTCCCCGCGCTCTGCCCGCCCGCGAGCGCCAGGCACGGTGTCGAGCAAGCGCTTGATCTTGCTGGCGGAAAAGTAGGAGTCGATCACGAGCCCCGTTTTTCGGCGAACCAGTGGCTCATGACCTTCGTCCTTCCACCGCTGGCAAAGCGGAGCGGTCACGCGACTTTGCCAGACGATGGCGGGTGCGATTGCTTTGCCAGTTTGCTTATCCCACAGCACGGTGGTCTCGCGCTGGTTGGTCAGGCCGATCGCCGCAATGTCGTCGGCGGTGATTTTTGCAGCGGTTAGTGCGTTTCTGGCCGAGTCGAGTTGCGATTGCCAGATGTCCTCGACATCGTGTTCGACGTGACCTGGCTCCGGATAGATCTGACGGAACTCTTGCTGGGCGGAGGCGACAATTTGGCCATTGCGGCCGAAAACGATCGCTCGGCTGGAGGTGGTGCCTTGGTCGAGGGCGAGGATGTACCTGGTCATGATGAAATCGTGGTGGGAGAGGCGAGATGGCGACCAAAGTGGCTTTGCAGGCGTTCGAGGCAGCGACGGATGGCGGCGGGCGCATCCTCTGCCGTCATTTTGCCGGCGGCGACGAGTTCACGGGCAAGTTGCTGCAGCAATTCCACCGAAAGTGCCCGATCGTACAACAACATGAGCCGGCGTTCGACCAGATCTTCAAGTCGAGTGACCCATTCATCGCGGATGACGTCGCGGACGGTGCTTGGCTTCCAGTCTGCGGCGGGGAATATCCGAGAATCTGTCTCACCGGTTGCTCCGGGGAGGGGCCGCTCGCGCGAGGTGAACGGCATCGGCAGTTGCAGGCGGTCGAGCACTGCCTTTGCGGTCTCTTCACCGAGCGAACGGCAGGTGGTCAGCTTGCCGCCGACGAGCGACACGATCGGCACCAGCGCTTCGTTGTTCCAGACCAGTTGGTGGCTCCGCGTGATTGCCGCCGTGGTGGTGGCATCGACATAGGGCAAAGGCCGAACACCGCAGTAGTGCAAGGCGATATCGCTACGGTCGAACTCCATCGCATCAAACACGCGATGGACGGTTTCAATGAGGTAGTCCAGTTCCTGCTCGGAAGCCACCGCGGTGGCTGGATCGCCTTCGAAAGCAAGGTCGGTCGTACCCACGAGCGTTCCTTCCAGATACGGCAGCAGAAACACAGGTCGGCCGTCGGCGGCTTCGGTGTACACCGCATTGCCGCCGAGTCGCTCACGCAGCTGAGTGTTCCAGCTGAAAATGTGACTTCCCTTGGTGCCACCCATCAGACGCCGCGACCCGACCGGCAGGCGGGTGAGCGTGCGATCGACCCAGGCGCCAGTTGCGTTGATGATGACGGCCGGCTCGATTTCGATTACCTGGCCGGTCGAGCCGTTGCCTTCGCTGGTTGGCGCGATGAGGACTCGTGGTCCGTCCAGTTTCGCCGAGTGATACGTCAGAACCTCGAACGACGTGCCGCTTCTCTCCGCCGCAAGCCGAGCATCGCGGAGCATTTCTACGACCAGCCGTTCCGGGAAGTCGATCTGGGCATCGGAATAGGCGGCCAGCCACGAACCGGCGCTCGTGCTGACGCGCGGTACGCCCGCATCGCCAATCGAATGCACACTGCGCTTCGGCAGAGACGGATCGCCCGCGAACGTATCGTACATCCAAAGACCGGTGCGGACGAGGAACAGTCCGCGATCGCTCTTCGAGGCCTTAAGTCCGACGAATTTGGCAGCCGCACCGGTGATGCCCGACCAGCGTTGGCGCACAGGAATGAAAAGACGAAGCGGATGAACCAGATGAGGTGCCAGCTTCAGCAACCGTGCCCGTTCCTCAAGCGATTCGCGGACGAGCGAGAACTCGCCGTACTCGAGATACCTCAGTCCGCCGTGGATCAGTCGCGACGAATACGCCGTGGCGCCGAACGCCAAATCGGCGGTGTCCACCAGAATGACCGGGACCGAATTGATCGCCAGTTCGCGGGCGGTGGCTGCACCATTCACTCCGCCGCCGAGGATGAGGACCGGACGTTGGGACATCGCACGACCTTTGTCTGCTGCACCGAATGGTTAGCCGTGGTTTCAGCCATCCCAGGAGTGGCCGTCCCAGACGCCGACTCGCCTCAGCATGGCAACTGCAGCGGTGGTGAAGTACTGCAGAAGCCGTTCCCCCTTTTCAGCTGTAGCCTCGCTCGGACTGCCGATATGGCCCGGCTGGGTACGGTCTTGAGTGACCCAGGCACGATGGGCGGGCTCAAAAGGAGTTGTTTGTGGGACGGATGGCAGGTCCGCAATCGGGCCCACCAGGTGTGGGGCAATGCGAAGGATCATCGAGGTTTCCCATTCGCACGCGTGGCCCATGTCGGTTTGAACCAGTCCTGGCGGACGCGGCGAATCGCCGGGAAGCGTCCAATACGTAGCGGCGAGCAGCAGCAAATCGCGTCGCTCGCGATGTCGCTGACGCACCTCGAACAAGGCTTGCTGCGAGGGAACCGTATTGCCGCCGTGACCATTCAGCAGCACGATCCGGCGAAAGCCATGGTGGATCAGATTCTCGACGACGTCGCTCAGAAGGTTGAGATAAGTCCGCGGCGCCGCCGTCAGGGTACCTGCGAAGTCGAGATGGTGCTCGGAGTTCCCCAGCCAGAGCAGTGGCGTGAACAGCACCTCCTGCGGAAGGTGCTCGGCTGTGCGGCGAACGACTTCGCCGAGCAACATACTATCGGTGAGCAATGGCAGGTGATGGCCGTGCTGCTCGATTGCCGCGATCGGCACTACGACCGGAATGTTCTTCGAGAGTTGACTGACCGCGGGCCAGTTCAGTTCGCCCAGTTGCACGGTATCGCTCCAAAACTCGAAGTGATCTCGACTGCGTGCAAGATATGCGAAAACAGGTTTGCGGGGGAACTAGTCCTGTACGGCAGGACTATGTTCCGACTCAGCTATCGCAGCATCGAGCGTCGCCCAGAGTTCCGTCAGGAGAAATGGGCGCGAAACGAGCGTGAAGAAACCCAATGCCTCAGCTCGTTGTTGATCCTCGAGCCGAGGAAAGTCCAGGAGCAAGACTCTGGGCGGCCGCAAGCTGTTGTATTGTCGCCAATTTGTAGTGTCCCAAGGCCAACCGTCATGAAGGAAGGCTGCGGCGCTCGGCACCTCCGGCGGCGTCAATGGCCGTTGCCAAACCGACTGAAACCCGCCCGCCGCAAGTGCGTCGGAGAGGGCAGCAAAGGTAGCGGCGCGGTGAGTGACGACTGCGATCGTCGAAGTCCGCCGGATATTTGGACCCTTCAGCAAAACGGCGTCCAGCCAATCGCTTTCGGATGCAGTTCGTGGTAGATGGGCCACCGGCGATGTTTCTGCATCTAGCCCGAGCGTAAGCGGTAATTGCGATCGCCACTGGTGCCAGTACACTCGCTTTACGCCCGCCACCGGACGGCCGCTTCGCGCTTCTCCTTCGCACCAACTGCCGAGCAGTTGGATGATCCGCGTGAGAGGTTCCTGGCGGAGAAAGTTGCCGACCAGTTCCCCATCCACTCGACCCGGTCGAACTGCACAAATCATGAGGCAATCGGGAGCGCCCGACGGATCTGGGAGAGCCTGGATCGCTTTGCCCGGCGAACGAAAGCGGCGCACCGATGCCCGTCCTTCTAGCCACTTGATGGCCGGTGCGAAGCAAGGGTCATCGAAGTCGCCGACAAGCCAGACGATCGAAGGCTGCATGATGGATCAGGTTCCTCGACATTCCGCCAGGCTGCATACAGAACTAAACGCTTAGGCCGCCGATGGATTCTCTTCAATCTTCTGATCCGCATCCAGAACGATCTGATGGACCGCGGCCGCGTCTTCAGCAGTTCGCAGGTTGACCATCAAATCGGGCATGGAAACCAGCCGACTTAAACGGGCCAGTGTATTCAAGTGACCCGCATCGTCGACCGAGCAAATCAGGAAGAAAATATCCGTTAATTGCCCTCGCGCATTGCCAAACGGGATGCCCTGTGTGGTGCGACCCAAAGCAAGGAGCGGTTGGGCGAGGATCTGCGGCAGCGGGCGGCGCGGATGCAGAAACGCTACCCCGTTGTCGAGCGCCGTCGGGTGAAGCGACTCACGGGTTCGCACGGCATCGATCATTCGTTCAGCGTCCCACAACAATCCGGTTCCTGCTGCCAATTGCACCATCGCCTCGACGACGCTCGATGACGTGCGGGCCGCCAAAGGCACGGCGACACTTTCCAGCGGAAGCATCTCGGCAATGGTTGGTAACAATTCCGTAGCTGATCGCCGGACGAACTGCTCGACCGTCGCCAGATCGGCGTCTTCCGCGGCACCGATTCGCTCCTCGAGCCAATGATGGATTTCGGCCTGCGAGAATCGCCACTGCCCGCCGACACGCCGCGCTGGCACTTTTCCGCGCTCTGCCATGCGAACGACCTGCGCCGGCGAAATGTGCAGATAGCGGGCGAGCCCTTCGACATCGAAATCGTCTGGTGCCATCGACTCCTATCTCCACGCTTTCATCGGGCCTGCGAATAACCTGAAAGAACCGGACGCAGAGAATCTGCAGTGCGAAAGATTCTCGTCTCGGTCCGATGATGCCGCCAGATAGCGACCCGCAAAAATGGCGAGTCCGCGAGGCCGCCACAGCGGATCAGGCGGTCAAGGGAAGCGGCTCGAATAACATTCGTCGGAAGATATCTGCGGACACCTGTTGATCCCCCTCGCGCGGCAGGAACCAACCGGCGATCCGGCAGCGGCGAATAACGCCCTTCTCGAGACGCTCCGGGAACAGTCGCCAGGTCAATTTCAGTTGTTGCTCGTCGTCCCCGGCCACTGGCAAGGCTTCCAACTCGACCGACACAAAATCACCGGGATGTACCATCTCGGCGTAGCTGATTGTGTCGGAGACTCGGAATAGAAACAGATAGGCGGCCTTCGTGGCCGTAGTCAGATAGCGAATCGGAAGAGATTCGCTCGGGAGCGGTTCAGGGACTTGCTCGCGGACACTGTCCAGAACTAGCACCTGACTGGCCGGTAGCTCGGTAGTGACCAGTGATTCCGGTTCGCTGTCCAGCAAGCTCGTCTGCATCGATACAATGAGTTCCAGCCCAGCCGCCGAGTCCAGTTGGCCGGCGCGGAAGTAAACGTGCGGCTGCACCGCACCACGCTCCGACTGGGCGTAACCGGCGATCAGGTCGCACCCACGGGCGTAAGCATCGATGAGCGGTGGTTGAATGGGACTACACGCGGGAGACTTCAGTTGCAGCAAGCGAAATCGGCTGAGAGGCCGCGCTTGCCAGATGATCTGAGTGATCCCCTCTCCCGGGGCTGCATGTGGAACGCTTAACTGCAGCCGTTGCAGGTCAAGCTGCGCATAATCAGCGGATAAGGTCCACGGGGACGAGCTATTGCTAAAGTCGGGCGTGTTCATACCAATAAAAAAACCCCGCCGACTCACTGGGAAGCAAGACGGCGGGGCCGGAACAGAGAAGAGGCCGATGTGCGGATCGAACGGTATGAAAAAGTATCAATCCTGAATGAGCATTGGGCACAACCGGCACTAACTGCTCTTCACACTCGCCTCATAATAACAGAATCGGAAGGCGTGTCCATAGTTTTATCCAAAAAACTTGCGGGTTGCCGAAAAAAGCAAAAAAAGCCCTGGTTTGGCAGTGTTGAGGCGTCGTTGTCGATGCCGGACACTCACCTATAATCGCGTCGACCCTTTACTTTCTCCCGCCATGAGGACCCGATGAGCGAGTTCCTGACCGTCTGCGAGCGCGCGGCCCGAGCAGGCGGCAAAGTGCTGATGGACTGGCGGGACAAGTTCCAGTGGCGGGAAAAAGGGCCACGCGATTTGGTCACGGAGGCAGATTTCGCCTCGCAGAAAGTCATTCGCGAGATTCTACTTACAGCATTTCCCGACCACGACTTCCTTGGTGAAGAGCAAGTCGCCGGGGCCACCCCGCCCGGTCGGCCGGGTGCCGAGTACCGCTGGCTGGTCGATCCGCTGGATGGGACGTCGAACTACGTTCATAAACTGCAGAACTTTGCGGTATCGATCGCCTTGGAACGTCGTGGCGAAATCCTGGCCGGTGTCGTTTACGATCCCGTCGTGGAAGAATGCTACACCGTGGCTCGGGGCGGCGGCGCTTTTCTAAACGGAACCCGCATTGCGACAAGCGGTTGTGCGAAAATTGATGAGGCGCTCGTAGCCGTCAGTTTCTCCAACAAGCTGCCGCGCGGCTCAATCGAAGTTTCACGATTTCTGGAAGTGCTCCACTCGAGCCAGTCCGTCCGGCGACTCGGATCGGCAGCCTTGAATCTGGCCTATCTGGCTGCCGGGCGGCTTGATGCCTATTACGCGACAAGTGTCCAAAGTTGGGACGTCGCCGCGGGTTTGCTTCTGGTGGAAGAGGCCGGCGGCCTGGTGACGTCGCTCGACGGAGGAACGTTTCAGCTCAACAAGCCACAGTTTGTGGCAGTCGCCAGCCGTTCGTTGCAGCGAGAGATGTTCCAGCTTCTTGCCCGGGCGGAGGCCGCACATTCCGCTGAAGAGGAGCGTCGCTAAAAAACTCCGTAGAATCCGCAAAAAGGTTTGACTCGCCGTAACTTCCGCTACCATAAGAACTAGCCCCGGCTGAATCGGATGTTTCCGAGCCTGCCGAACTCCCTGCCATACCACTCTGGGTGGCGCCGCCAACCAGCACCCATCGACTGACGGAAGAGACCGTCTGCCCGACCGCCAGATTCACCCGCGCGATGCACAACGATCCCTCCATTTCGATAAGCGTGCAACGCCTGCTTTGCTCTCGCCAGGCGATTGCTGTTGCGCTGATCTGCTCGTCCCTTTTGGTGAAGTCTCCGGCTCAGATCCTCTCGGCAGCTGATGGATCCAACGCTGCGGAGGCCCTCGCGAAGCAGGAAGCGGTCTATCGCAGCAAGATCGTTCCGCTGCTCAAAAAGCACTGCCTCGAATGTCATGGACCTGACGCCCAAGAGGCGGAGGTCGCCTTCCATATCTATAAGTCGGCCGCCGCCGTAGCAGCCGACGCCAAAGTTTGGGAGCGGACGCTCGACATGCTCGAGTCGCAGGCGATGCCGCCTGACGACCAACCGGCGCTGAGCGAGGCCGATCGCAAGACGCTCGTCGACTGGATCGAGCAAACGATTTACTACGTCGACTGCACAACTGCTCCAGATCCGGGCCGGGTAACCATTCGCCGACTGAATCGCGCCGAATACAACAACACCGTGCGCGACCTGCTCGAAGTCGAATTCAAGCCAGCCGACGACTTCCCGTCCGACGATGTGGGTAGCGGTTTCGACAATATCGCCGACGTGTTGTCCCTACCGCCGCTGTTGATGGAGAAATACCTGGCGGCTGCCGAAAAGATCGCGGGCCAGGCGATCGTAGCCGATCCCGCCACGCTCGCGAAGGTGCAGCGGAAGGACAAGGACCTGCTGACCGAAGGCTCGGCGCAGTTCCAGAAGGATCACTACGCGCTGATATCCCGCGGCGCGATTGCGGGCGAGTTTGAAGTTCCGCGTCCAGGAATGTACATTGTTCGCGCCCAGGCCAGCCAATCACCGGCGGGCAACGATCCCGCGCGGATGGAACTCAGATTAGGCACAAAACGAACGAAAACCTTCGACGTTACCGCCCATCGGAGCGAGCCGGCGACTTACGAGTTCAGGGTGAAGCTGCCTGCAGGCAAGCATCAAGTCGTCGCCGAGTTCTTGAACGACTTCTATGACAAGGACGCGAAGGATCCGAAGAAGCGGGACCGCAATCTCTACGTGAATTACCTCGAAGTCGTCGGTCCAACTGACTTGGGGCCGAACGACTATCCAGCCATGCATCGCAAGCTGGTTGCAGTGCGCCCTAGCGGCGCGATGGGCGTGAAGGATGCCGCGAAGCGCAACCTCCGTCCCCTGGTAAACCGCGCATTTCGCCGCAAAGCCACCGAGGACGAGGTGGATCGGCTTGCCGGACTTGTCGAAGAGGCGGTTCAACAAGGCGACTCGTTCGAACAAGGCATGCAGGTGGCCTTGATCGGGGTGCTGGTCTCGCCGCAGTTCCTTTTCCGCATCGAAGCCGATCCAAAGTCAGGCGTCCGCGAACTGGGTGACTATGAGCTCGCAGCTCGGCTGTCGTATTTCCTATGGAGCAGCCTACCGGACAACGAATTGTTTGCCGTGGCGACGGAAGGCAAGCTGAACAATGACGAGATGCTACAGAAGCAAATCCGCCGGATGCTGAAGGACCGCAAAGCCGATGCGCTCGTCGAAAACTTTGCGGCCCAGTGGCTCAATCTCCGATTGTTGGATGGAATCACGCCCGATCCGGAAAAGTTTGGACAGTTCAACGACGAACTGCGGTCGGACATGCGGAAAGAGACGGAACAGTTCTTCGCGCACATCATGCGAGAAGACCGCAGCCTGCTCGACTTCCTCGAAGCCGACTACACATTCGTCAATGAGCGGCTCTCGAAGCATTATGGCCTGGAAGGAGTAAGTGGCGACGAGTTTCGTCGTGTTGAGCTAAAGGGACGACCGCGTGTCGGTGTTCTGACCCAAGCCAGCATTCTGACACTTACCTCCAATGCCGCTCGCACGTCACCGGTGAAGCGTGGAAAGTGGATCCTCGACAACTTGCTCGGAAGCCCGCCGCCGGATCCACCGCCAGACGTGCCGGAGCTGGACGCTGTACGCAAGGCGATGCCCAACGCTTCCCTTCGCAAGCAGCTCGAAATTCACCGCGAAAACGCGGTTTGTGCATCGTGTCATAAGACCATGGATCCGCTCGGTTTTGGCCTGGAAAACTACGACGCGATCGGCCGCTGGCGCGATAAAGACGGTGGTCAACCGATCGACGCTTCAGGTGTGCTTCCCGGCGGAGATAAATTCAATGGTTCTACAGAGCTGGTGAAGGTTCTCTCCAAGCGGCGAGAGGACTTCGCTCGCTGCCTCGCCGAGAAGATGTTCACGTACGCACTCGGCCGCGAGTTGACCCCCGCCGACCGCTGCCATGTCGATAAAGTGGTCGCCGGTGTCGATAAAGAGAACTACCGCTTTTCGGCTCTGGTGACGGAAATCGTCAAGAGCGAACCATTCCGAAAGCGTCGTGCCGAAGGCACGCAATGACATGTGCGGAAGGCACGGAATAGCACGAGCCAAAGGCAGGCAGTGACGTTGGACCAACGGTACGCAAAGTAAGTGAGCAGAAGGAACGCAACCATGAGCATTCGCATTGGCCGTCGTACGCTTTTGAAAGGGTTGGGCTGTTCACTCGGCTTGCCGCTGCTCGATGTCATGCTTCCGACCTCGGCTCAGGCAGCCGCTTCGGCCGCACCGGTTCGGATGGCATTCGTCTTCTTTCCGAACGGCGCCATCATGCCTGCCTGGACGCCGAAGGAGGAAGGCTCAAAGTTTGAGATTCCCGAAACTCTGACGTCGCTCAAAGACGTTCGGGGCGATGTAACGATCATCAGCGGCCTTGCTCAGGACAACGGTCGAGCGAAAGGGGATGGGCCAGGCGACCACGCGCGCTCAGCTGCGTCCTTTCTGACGGGTGCGCACCCAGTGAAGACTTCGGGCGGCAATATCAAGTGTGGCATGAGTGTCGACCAGGTCGCGGCCGACTACATCGGTTCGCAAACCCGTCTGCCGTCGCTGGAAATTGGTACGGAGCGAGGGCGTGATGCGGGCTCGTGCGATTCCGGCTACAGCTGTGCGTACTCGAACAGCATCTCGTGGAAGAGCGAAACCACGCCCATGGCGAAGGAGATCAATCCTCGCCAGGTCTTCGAGCGCCTGTTCGGCAGTCCAGGGGACCGAACGCAGGAAGCTCGCCGAAATCGGGTGCGCCGAAGCGTATTGGACATGGTGAGCGACGACGCTGCTCGCTTGCAGAAGGCTCTTGGCGGAACTGACCGACGCAAGATCGACGAATACTTCACGAGCGTGCGCGAGATCGAACTGCGAATTGCCCGCGCCGAGAAGGCAAGTCAGGATCCTCCGCCGAAGATGCAGCTACCGTCCGGCGTGCCGTCCGACATTCAGGAGCACATCCGCCTGATGTACGACCTGATGGCGCTTGCCTTCCAGACCGACACCACTCGTGTTTCGACCTTCATGCTCGCGAATGAAGGTAGTGGCAGATCTTATCGAAACGTGGACGTTAACGACGGCCATCACGAGCTGTCGCACCACCGCAATGACCAGGAAAAGATTGATCAACTCAAGCGGATCGACAAGTTCCTCGCGGACGAGTTTGCACGATTCGTCAAGAAGCTCAAGGCCACACCCGAAGGCAGCGGCACGTTGCTCGACAACTGCATGATTCTCTACGGCAGCGGTCTAAGCGACGGAAATCGCCACCGGCACGACGATCTGCCGGTAGTGATTGCTGGCAAAGCAGGCGGCACGATCAAGGCTGGCCGCCACGTTCGCATCGCCAAGGAGACTCCGATGAATAACCTCTTTCTCTCGATGCTCGATCGCGTCGGTGCAAAGGTCGACAAGCTGGGCGACAGCAGCGGACGCCTGACGGTGCTGGATACCTGACTAAGCTGAGTTAGCGGTGTGGCTAGAGTTCCGCCTTCGCCCAGAACGGGTGCAGGCGGTCACCCCGCGTGCGGACATCTTCCAGAAGCACCGTCACATCCGGTTGGATGTTGGCCAGCTTCTTTCCATTGATCGTCGCTGAAACACGGTCGCTGAAGTTCACCATCTCAGGCGATAGGTAAGCCGTGATTCTGCTGCCGGCCGCCTGCACGCGGACGCCATTGGTGGCCGTGATCGTGCCCTCAATCTGCGCCGGAAACACGCCCCGGCCAGGCGGATACTCGATCGGCATCACCATCGACTGCGACGGGAGCGTGCCGACCTCAATCCACCAGAAGAAGTTGTCCCATGGCCGCATCGACACCGCTTTGAACTCACGCGGGAAAAAGTCGCGTTTGTGCAGGTTCATCCAGTCGAACAGTCGCTGGATCTCGTCGTGAAAATGTTCATGCCCGCGACCTTGATACTGGACGATCGTGACGTCCCATCCCAGCTTGGTGAGATAGCGGTCCCATTCACTGGCGTTCACTTGCAGCTTGTTGCCATCCTTTTCGCCCGAAACGAAGTAGAGCGGCACCATCGCGGCGTTTTCCCAGTAGCGGTTTACGTACTTGTCGGCGGTGGCAACGATCGGCATCACTCCCGCCCAGAGATCCGGATGAGCCAGGCCAATGTCCCAGGCAGCATCGCCGCCGATGGAATGCCCACTAAGGAAGACCTTGTCGGTGTCGACGGCGAATCGCTTGCACACGTCGCGCAGCGTGTAGAGCACGGCTGCGTGTTCTCGGGCCGTGAATTCGTATTTGCGTTGATGCTCGCGAAGCCACTTCGGGGCAACCACGATGTAGCCGTGACGCGTCCCTTGTCCGAAGCGAGTCTTCGCGTCCGGACTATAAGCCCCCGCCCACCAGTCGATCTGCTGCAGCGGAGTGGTGCCGGCGCCATTTAAGGTGATGACCACGGGGTAACGGCGGTAAGGATCGTACTCGGGCGGGAGCTGAACGTGGTACTCGATCTCCGGATCTTCAGACAGGCCCGGTGTGGTCAGGCGAAGCAGGCCTGGAACGTCAGTGAATGTACTTTGCTGCTGCTGATTCGTGGGGTCACGATCGTCGGCATTGACGTCAGCAGCTTTGGCATTGTCATCGTCTTTCCGACCGAACCCTTTTTCTGCAGCCCGTTTGCGGTTGAGCAGATCCGCCCCTGCATCGAGAACTTGTTGATTCAAAGGTGGGCGGTTCTCGACTTTGGGGACCGGGCGTGCGATGGCCGGTTCTTTCTCACGCCGTGCTTTGGCAGCTTCTTCCGCGGCTCGTTTGGCGGGAGCGGCGCCGACAGCAAACCCTGCCTTGGGTTCCGGTGCGGCCGGCTGAGCTTTCTCCTCGGGCACCACCTCAGTCGGTGCTTCGGGCGCGATATCGGCGGCCGGCGGATAAATCGGAGTTTCGATGGCCGGCTTCATGTGGGCCAGCAAGCGCGCGATGTTCGCCGGTGTGCTTCCCTCGAGCGATGTGAGTTGCCCTAGGATGGCATCGCGCGCGGGTTTGCGGTCGCTCCTCAGATAGTCGCGCACCAGATTGCGCACTTCGTACAAAGATCGCGAAACGGCGAGATTGTCGATTCCTGAACCGCTTCCCAGGAGCCATCCGCTGATAGCCAGCGAAAGTTTCTGTTCGGCAGGTGACGCGGGATCGTCAGAGAGTCGGAGATAGTCCGCCATCCGGTCCAGAGTATAGATGTTCAACTCGGCCGCGATTTCATCGCAGATCGGTTTGACGCCAGCGCGAGTCGACTCGTCGCTGAGCGCCGCCTGGTGTTCGGCCAACAGCTTGAGCACCTGCTCGCCTTTTGCATGCGTAGAGTCATATTCGCCGATTCGATCACGCACTTTTAGTAACGTCTCGCCTGCAACGCCGTCTGACGGGAAGCTGCTCAGCATGGAATAGGCGAGTTGGTGCTGACCTGCGTCGCGACGGAGTTCCACTTCTTTCAGCAGACGCTGGGCGGCGAGTTGATGCAGCGCCTTGACCTGATCCTGCAAGTTGTTGAGTTCTGGAAAGTCTTTGATCAGGCCTTCGAGTTCTGCACGGGCGTCCTGAATTCGCTCTGCTTGCAAATAGAGACGAACAATCTTCAGGCGTTCATCCGGGTTTTTGGGATCGATACGGTGCAGGAGAATCTTGCTCAGTGTTTCGCGTGGAATGGAACTGGTGGCAATCCGCATCGTCCAGACGTAGGGCGTGCCGCTTTGCAGCGCTTCGACCTTCGAGTAGCTCGGCGTGATCTCGGTGATGCCTTGAATGACATCTACCGAGCCTTTCGGAGTGCTCATTGTAAAAATGCGTCGGCCCCACTCGTCGAACGGGGTCACTCGCACAATCGGGCCCACACCGACGACACCGTTACCAGAAGTCGGTACGCGCTGCGGCAGCTTGATCTTCTCAACCGATGCGGCGGGCGAAGGGGCCGGTCCGGCAGCCACCTGATGCGTACCGACAAAAGTGCGGCGAAGCTCGTCGTCGACGACGATGATTCGTTTCAACTGCACTTCACCGCTTTCGACCGCGGCGAGTGGGTTGCCGATGCTGCCGATCTTGCCGAGGTTTCCCTCCAGGCGTGTTCCGTTCTTCAGCGTCAACACTTCGGCGCAGAGTGGCGCTGGGATGGCGACCGTGAGAATAGATACGGCTACGACCAAGAACCGGGCCAGCCTGACCCAACGAGCGCAGCGAAGGCGCATGACGAACTCCTGATTCTCTGCCCCCAACCATCGCTTCCCGCTCCTCGGCCGATGATAAGTTGCCGTCCGGGAAACCACTTAGACTCTATTGTGACCTGCTTGCCGCGCAAGTCAACGAACAGCACGCCGATCGTCGTTACAACCCGCGCAATCGATGTACCTTGCTCGCGACGATCGAGTGCAGCTCGTGTCACCAGCCCAACTGGGCAAGGCGGCTCAGGGGAACTAATCTGAGTTGTGGTTCAGTTCACCCTGCCTGCCCCGACCTTGCCGAAACGCTCTCACCGAGTTCCCTCCCGCCATGCCGATTCGCTTCGCCTGCCCGCAATGCTCACAGAAGTTGAGCGTCAGTTCGCGGAAGGCAGGCAGCAGCGCGACATGCCCGCGGTGTAAGAAGCAAATCGCGATACCCGCATTGCCCAAGTCTGACGCGATCGCTCATGACACGGCCAAGGTGTCACCTCAAGTAGCCGCTCACTCAGCGACGCTGCCCGTACATGATGAAGGTGAAGATCCTCAGCAGCTGTACTCGCAATTTGCGGTCTATGACGATGCAGAACTAGTGTACGACACGGACGAGCCGGTCGAGGAAGTCGATACCAATATCGATTACGACCGTGTCGCCGTCCCACGTTACGTTCTCTACATACAAGGCGCACTGCTTGGCATCGTCGGCCTGGTTTGCTTTGCGCTCGGCCTGATGGCGGGCGGATCGCTGTTCACTCGCGAGGAACCAACTGCCGCGCAGCCGGTCAAATTGTCCGGCAGCGTTACGTACGCGCGTGGCACCCGCGATGTCCCCGATATGTCGGCAGTGTTGGTGGCCGTACCACAAACCGAACAACTGGATGAAAGAGCGCCGGTGACCGGGTTGCGACCCGAAGACCCGCCGCCCGACGCCGCTCATCGGGGCGTGGAAATCCTCCGCACGGTTGGTGGCGCCTACGCCCGGGCCGACGATCAGGGTCGCTTTCAGCTCGAACTGCCGACTTCGGGAAAGTACTTCGTGCTCGTACTTTCGGCCAATGCCAAACGACCGTCGAGCCAGCCGCCAGCAACCGAGGATTTGCTGAAGATGGGGCGTTATTTCGAGAATGCAGCCGACCTGCTCGGTCAGAATCGCTATCAGTGGACGGCGGAGACGCTTCGAAGCGACCGACAGCTTAACGTGGTGTTCGACTGACGGCAGATCGAACCCGCGACTTGGCCACGCGGCGGGTTTGCATGCGGCGGCGGCGCTCTGGCATCCCGATAATTGTCGTTACATCGAAGTGGACCCGGCTCTCATCATCGCAGTCCACCACTTCATACACCGCATGCTCCAGCTGTGCGAGCGTTTGTCGTGCGGCCTGTTTTTCCATCGCTTCAAGCACGTCCGCTTCATCGGATTGATGGCAAATCACGTAAGGACGTTCGGGGCTTCCATCCCCCGTCGCCAAAATGCCACGCAAACAGACAACAAAGAGAAACCGCTCCAGCTCGGCGCGGTCTTCGTCTCCAGTGGCTGCTGCAGCTTCGGCCGCATAGTAATGCACTCGAGGAGAAAGTGCCGCACTCGCTGGTAAGCGCTCCGTCCGATCAAGCAGCGCCTCGTGGTCGCCTTCGTGGAACAACTGCACGAGCTCGCTCAGGGCATCGGCTGTCAAGGTTTCCGGTTCTTGCTTCAGCATCGCGTCGCGCGCCGACAGGTACGAGTCGGCGGACGGCTGCTCGATGAAGCGAATGAACTCGCGCTGCATACAGTAACTCTCAGACCCGAAAGCGAGGTGCATCGTTGCGCTGCCGACACTTCGTGTCCGTCAGCCATACCGCGCTGCTATGAATGTCAGGTTAATCAAACCCTGACAGCGCATGCAAGTGATTCGCTCGATCAGCCATCGCGAAATCACCAGCGACAACCGCGCTCACACAGTCAGCAATGTCTCCACGCCTCGCGCAGAGAGAAGTCAGCTCTCACGCCACTACGCGATGATCTCGCGACGGCGCTTCACGTAATCCCAGACTACGTAGCGATCGAGATCGCGCCCGGCAGTAAAGAACACTCGACCTTTCGTGGTCTCTGCGAGCTTGTAAGCAAAGCGGATGTCCTCTTCCGATTGCGACCAACTTGGCACGAGGAACATGTTGATCGTGATGCCTTCTCGCGCACACAGCATTCCTTCTCGCAGTGTGACTTGCTCCGTAGCGGGATGCGGTGGATAGAGCAGATAGAGCCACTCGCCCTGAAAGTGGGCCGTTGGCAGTCCGTCCGTGATCAGGATGATTTGCCGATTCGGTGTGTCCTGTGCAGCCAGCAGCGTACGGGCGAGTTGCAGAGCCCGCTGGATGTTGGTGAAGTGCGGCGGAATGATGTGCTCGCTGACATCGTCGCGACTCATGTCGACCTTCATTTGGACGAAAGAGTCGTAGATGGTAACCGGCTTGGGCATGAGCTCCACAACCTTCCCCGGGGGCACCACGCGAGCGAACGTAAACATTTCCAGGAACTGGAGATAGTCGCCTGGATACTCCCGCCGAATGAGCCCCTCCATGGCCAGTCCCATCCGCTTCACATTCATGTACTGGCCGTCGTAGCGCATCGAGCCGCTCATGTCCATGATTACGACCGTGGCGCACTTGGGGTTGTTGCGCGTGCGGTGGATCACGATGTCGTCTGAGCTCAGTCGCAATGCCTCGCCTTCTTTCCGCCGCAGCATGGCATTGATAAGCGACTGCGGAATGTCCATATGAGCCAGCGAATCGCCAAACTCATAGGCCTTGGTCGACTGCAGTTCGACGGCGCCCTCGCCGATCACTGGTCCCTGATGCCGGCCGGTGCGCGAGGCCTGCAATTGGCTGAAGATCCGCTCCAGAAGCTTGCCCTGAAAAAGGCGGTAGGCCTGCGGTGTCAGTTGAAAGGCGCCCTTATTATCTCGCTCGAGCCCCTGCCGCTCGGCCATTTCGCGCACATAATTTTCCACCATGCGCTGCAGCTCTTCGAGTTTCTGCAAATCGCCCGGTTCGGTAAACTGTTCCAGCAAATCGAGGTCGACGATGCCGATCTGAGCGTTCTCGCGGGCCTGCTTGAGTTGTTCGAGGAGTTGATCGATCTTTTCTAGCTCTTCCTTGATGGCTAGCGCCTCAGGCACGGTCATCGGCGTTTGACCGGTGAACTCATACTTGGCGGCGAGTTCGTCGACCTGGTATTTCTCGCCCAGCCGCTCTACCAGTTGCAATAGCTGACGCGCAAAGCGAGACCGCTCATCACCAGCTGAATACCACAGCATCTCCAGATCGCGGAGTTGCTCCTCGTGAAGCGCCTTCTCAAAGCGGTTCTTCAGTTTGGACGGGGGTTCCAGTTTACTCCCCGCCTTCTGATAGGTTCTTTTGGCCTCAGACTGGGCTCCCTTCGTCTCATGCTTCGCCAGAATCTTCCGTTTTCGCTCTTCGAGCATCGCCATGAGAGCATCCAAGCTCGGACCGAGGCCCGCAATTTGGCTGGGATCGAGCCGGATTGCCTGAGCGAGCTCTTCTTCGGTCAGCCGGCGCATATTGCCGAACATGAGCATATGTTCGAGAGCCGGAGAGACTAGATCGGGTGGCGGCTGCGTCGGACTCGGGAAGTTTTTTGGGTCGTATTTTTGATACGTGTGGATGATGCCGCCAATGCGGCGCTGATGGTCGGTCATTCAACACTCTTCGATCTGCAGCGGGGTCGCTTTCCGCGAACAAGGGCTCAAATCCAGCGGCGGCTGTGAACCGCAGCGCTGCTGGTTCTCGTAATGACCATTGTTTCGCTTTGCACGGAAAGTCAAGCGGCGCCTCATGCTGCGAACGCTGGACATGTGCACGTCTGTTGCTTTGCCGGCCGGCGTGCAACAATGAAACGAAGAGTCGGACGGCAAAAGAACCATGAAGGACGCGGTTGGCATTCGAAATGCTGACGCTTGAGCATTACTTGTGCGCGCAAACCCCGAGCCGCTTTGATGTGCCCAGCTGAACGACTCCTTTCGGCGCTACTTTCCGCATGATTCATTCTGTTCTAGATTGGCGGAGTCGAACGCGCAGGATTCGCGTTCTTTCTTTGCCCCTGGGGTGCCAGGAATGCTGACCACAACACGACAGGACGTCAACGCGACGATCACCCACGGGGGCGATCAGGCGCCGCTCGTTCCGAACGAATTGGTTGGTCGCTACCGAGAGATTCTCGATGGCAAGCGACTGAACTGGACGTCGCATCTCAAGCTGCTGAAGCTACTTGGGTCCGGCGGACAGGGAGTGGTGTATCTCACCGAGCTGCGCGGGACGGACGAATTCACCCTGCCGGCTGCACTGAAGATTTTCTCTCCGGAGCGGTTCGACGACGCGGCCAGCTACGACGATTCGATGTATCGCGTCGCTAGAGCGGCCGCCCGCATTGCTCAGATCCAGCACGACAACCTGTTGTACGTTTACAACTTCGTCGATCGTCATCGCATCCGGATGCTGGTGATGGAGTGGGTTGACGGCTACGACCTGGCTAGGCTGCTGACGAACCAGCTATTTCAGCGCTTCCGCGAGCGAATGAGCCAGCGGCGGTGGGATTACATTAATCAGGTGATTGTCACCGCTGGGCCGACTCAGCCTCGGATGAAGGCGGGGGTTGCGGTGGCAATTGTGCGCGACTGTCTGTCCGCGCTCGCGGCCTTGCACCGTCATGGTATTGTTCACGGCGACATCAAGCCGTCGAACATCATGCTGAAGTCGACCGGCATCGCCAAAATCGTCGATATCGGCTCGGCCTTCGAACTGAAGAATCCCCCGAAGGCTCGGCCGTGCACGCTCGCCTATGCAGCGCCTGAGGTGCTGGAAAACAGCGAATGCACGCCGCGGAGCGACCTTTGTTCGCTCGGTTACGTGCTGATCGAATTGCTAGCCGGCAAGCCCTGCTTCTCGAATATCACCGATCTGCGTGAATTGCTTGAGGCCAAACGCACGTTGCCGATGCGGCTACACGAGATTCTGCCGCACGAGGTCCTCTGCTGCGATCTGCTGCTGGCCTTCTGCCGCGGGATGATCGCCCCCGACCCGGTTCGCCGCTTCCCCAGCGCGGAAGCGGCAGATCTGCTCAAGGAGGGAGCGGCGGCGTTCCATCGACAATTGGTGATTGGCGATCTGGCGAGCGAATACCCGAACGAGATTCGGCTCTGGCTGGAAGAACTGAAAGAGATGGATGTCCAGAACGGGGTTGATGGTCCGCCGTCGAGTATCCGCTGATGCAGTGCGTTTTCCTGTGTGCTGATTTAATGTTCGCATCACGCGTTCTTGGAGCAGCGAAGACGCTCCAAGTGCCGCTTAAGATCGTGCCGGTGGCGTCCGACGTCGGCCGGTCCCTCTCGGCTGAGACTCGGCTGCTGATCATCGATCTGACGATGCCAGGCCTCGACCTCGCGAGTGCTGTAGGCACAACTCGCGAGCAAGCACCGGCCGCACGGATGGTTGCCTTTGGCCCGCATGTGGATGAGGAGGCGCTGAGCGCCGCTCGAGCAGCCGGCTGCGAAGTCCTTTCCCGAGGACAATTTCAGCAGAATTACACGGCCCTGCTGCAAAGCGTTCAGTCGGCGTAGTGGCGCACAAGCTACTCGGCCGAATCTGCCACCTCGGCATCGCTCTTCGGGCCGATATCAGCGGCTGGTTGACCCGCCGCGGTTACCGCCCGGCGGCCGGCGGCGAATCGCATTTCGTCTTCCGGCTGATACACTTCGTCCATTTCTTTTCCGTCGACGTCGTACCGGAGCAGCAAGTAAATCGCCGAAGCGTTCACCCAGAAGAAGCTGAAGGTGAAGGCAGTCACGATCAATTTCACAAGCAACAGCGACAGGCCAATGAGCGCTGCGCCGAATTCGAGCATGCTGAGATCATCACTCGTGAGCAAATACCAAGGAGAGCTGTAGGCCAGAGTGCGGACTTGCTGCATGCGCTCCGCGCCAGAACCCCAAGAGACACCCCAAAAGCCGAATCCAGCCACCATCGTCGCGGCGTAGTTAACGAGCGCCCAGGCCAAGGTACCGAACAGTGCTGCGACGATTACATAGAACAGGTAGTGCAGCGGCTTGCCGTAGACGTACGAGTAGGACCGGCTGAAAGCCTCGAACGAATCTCCCTCACGCTCCGCTCCGATGGCCGGCCACATCAATGGCCAGCCGAACAAAAGCCCGATGAGGAGCCAGGTGGCAACAAGCCCCAGCAGCACCACGAAAATCCAAAAGATCCCGACCAGCACTACTCCCACGTCGAGTCGCATCAGCAACCCAACCGGGGCAAGCAAAAGCGCAAGGCAGGCCACACCGAGCAGTGGATAGAGCGGAGCGAAAACGTAGTGCAGATAGCGGCGGGCCACGAACAGCACAGTTTCTCTCGGCCCGACATCCTGTTCGGCGCCGAGTCGGGAAACAGCAATGCGCGTGATCGCTCCGCCGCAGAAGGCCCAAACAAGCACCAGCCAAAGGACGATGAACACATAATAGGCCGCATTGCGGATGCTTAAATCCAAATGAAAGATGCGCCAGAACGGCTCGACGAGCGTGAAAAAGGCTTCCTCAATCGCGCTCGGTAGGTGCGGCAGGTAACCGTCGATCGCTTCAGGCACCTGCGTTGCGAGCGGTGGAGCCGTTGAAGGTGGATAGCCATCAACCGCCGAAAACCGCTCGATAGCCTCACGCTCTTCTGCCGTGAGAAAGATGTACGATCCAAGGACGCGGGCGGCTGGCGACAGTACGACCCCCAGCGATGCGAAGAGCAGAACAGAGGGCGCCATCGCGGTGCGAAACGTCCGCAAGATGATCAACCAGGGAAAGATATCGCGCCAGGCGATTCGACGCAGCACGCGGGAATCGTCGGTCATTCGTGTAGCTTCCCAGTCTCGAGGCGCCTTCTCGGCCCGCAGCTACGGACCGAACTCAAAGTGTCAAATCGGGAAGATGTGACAAGATGCGGGCATTATAGGGCGGATGCAGCGGGTCGCAACGTCACGCGGATGAAAAGTGCGACCGCGTCGGGGGCCCTTCTTTGAAAATCGCCGATCCGAGAAATTGGTCAATGCCCCTGGCCGTTGCGGCCTTCCTCGCCGCCTTCATCGTCCTCGTCAGTCCGCTCGACAGGGACCGAGTAGCTCTCCCGCAGCCAGCGGCCTAGATCGATCTGGCGGCAACGGTCGCTGCAGAACGGCATCGCCGCAGTTGCAGCCGGATCGAACATCTGACTGCAGATTGGACAACGAATGAGCGACGCCATTGCTAACAGTTACTTCTCTTTTTTCTTGGGCTTTGTCGAAGAACTGCTGTCGGACTTGGCAGTGGAGGATTCCGCCGGCTTCGACTCAGCGGACTTGCCTTCGGAGGCAGACGAACCGCTCGAATCGCTCGCCGGCTTCTCGGACGCTGCTGCCTTCTTGTAGGACTCGCTTCGATAGTCGGTCTGGTAAAAACCAGAGCCCTTAAACACCACCGCCGCTCCCGCACCCAGCAGACGGCGGAGCTTTTTCTTTTTGCACTCCGGACAGCGGGTCAACGGTTCAGCATTGATCGACTGATACTCATCGAACTTGTGCCCGCAAGCGTCGCACTGATAGTCGTAGGTTGGCATATTTGCTGTTTGAAAAAACTTTGGTCGATCCGAGTTCGACGAACTAGCCGCCGGCTTGAGCCGGGCCGGTTGAGACAAATACCTGGGATGGCCGGATGACTCGGTCGTGCAGCTTATAACCGGCCTGAAATGCCCGACTGACGACTCCGGCTGGATACTTGTCGCTCGGTTCCTGTCCGATGGCCTGATGAACATTGGGATCGAACTCAGCTCCCTCGGCCTCGATCCGGACACACTGGTGTTGAGCAAGCGCTGCGGTCAGCTGGCCGGCGACCATTTTCACGCCGTCGAGCAATCCGGTAGATTCGGGCGATTGCTGAGCGGCCTCAATGGCGCGCTCTAAGTTGTCGACCACGGGAAGCAAATCGCGAACAAGCGGGATGATTGCGAACTTCCGCTCGTCAACCATCTCACGCTGCACGCGCTTGCGATAGTTCTCCAGCTCGGCCTGCACGCGCAGGGTGCGGTCGTTGGCTTCCTTCAGTTCGCTCTCGAGCTGCGCGACCTTCGAATTGCCAACGCTCTGGTCGGCGATTGCTTCATCCACTGCCTGATTGGTCTGCTGCTTCTCGTTCTCAGCCGACATTAGCTCTTCTCCTGCGCGTTCTCGCCGGCGTCATCCGCCAGACTGAAGTATTCCTTGATGCGCTCAAAAAACGACCGGCGTTGCGGGGTCACGTCGACGTGTTCGATTTCGGCCAGCTCGCGCAGCAGTTCCTGCTGGCGACCGGTGAGTTTCTTGGGCACCTCGATGAACGTTTGTACGTGCAGATCTCCGACGGATCCGCCGCGCGGATCGGGCACGCCGCGGCCGCGAATGCGGAACACTTCGCCCGACTGAGTGCCCGGGCCGATGGTCAATTCGTGCTTGCCCTGCAGCGTGGGCACTTCGATCGTAGCTCCCAGTGCCGCCTGGCTGTAGCTGATCGGCATTTGCAGAATCAAGTGATTGCCGTCCCGCACAAAGATCTTGTGCTTGCGAACACTGACAAAGCAGTAGCAATCCCCCGCCGGACCCCCATCCGGGCTTGGTTCGCCGTGGCCAGGGATGCGAACACGCATTCCGTCGTCAATGCCGGCTGGAATCGCCACATCGATCCGCGTGCGCTCCTGTACGTAGCCGTTGCCACGGCATTTCTCGCAAGGGTCGGTGATAATGCTGCCCGCGCCTTGGCAACTCGGGCAAGTTGTCTGGACCCGGAGAATGCCCGCCGACTGCACGATCTGACCGTGGCCATTGCAGCGGCGACAGGTCGTTCGCTGCGAGCCCGGACGAGCACCGCTGCCCGCGCAATTGTCGCACAATTTGCTGCGAGGGAACTCGACGGTCTTGGTTACGCCCCGCGCAGCTTCCTCAAGATCGAGCGTGACATCTACCCGAACGTCCGCGCCGCGTCTCGGGCGACGGCCACGTCGCCCGCCGCCACCGCCGAATAAGTCGCCGAAGATGCCGCCGAAGGCTTCAAAGATATCTTCGACGTCTTGATACTGCCCTGCCCCACCACTCATCTCAACGCCCGCATGGCCGTAGCGATCGTAGCGGGCACGTTTGTCCGAGTCGGACAATACTTCGTAAGCCTCCGCACATTCCTTGAACTTCACGACCGTTTCGGCATCGCCGGGATTGGCGTCCGGATGGTACTTGATCGCCAGCTTGCGATACGCCGCCGCGATTTCCTTATCGGAAGCGGTGCGCTCGACGGCGAGCACCTCGTAATAGTCGCGTTTTGCCATCGTAGCCATCGCCGGACCGCAGTGCGGCCATCCATGTCAAAAAACAGGCCACCCGCGGTGGAGTGGCCTGTTGAATCGTTCTCAACCGAGCGATTGCAGGCAAGGCTGCCTGCACCGCAATCCGGGCAGGCTGGAAGCCTACCCTACGCGACTACCGCACCACGCCTTCCGGCGAGCGCTTGGCTTTGTCGTCCTTCTCCAGGTTGGTGACCAGGGCTTCGGTCGTCAGCAACAGAGCGGCGATGCTCGCGGCATTGCCGAGCGCCGTGCGGACCACCTTAACCGGGTCAATCACGCCAGCCTTGAGCATGTCGACATACTCGCCCGTGTTGGCATTGAAGCCCATGTTGGTCGACTTCTGGCTGACTTCGTCGGCCACGACGCTGCCGTCGAGCCCGCCGTTGTCGACGATCGTCTTCAGCGGAGCGGAGAGAGCACCCAGGACGATCTCAGCACCTACCCGCTCATCTCCCTTCAGCTTGTCGCGAAGGTTCTCGACCGTTTCGGTGCAGCGTAGCAGTGCGACACCACCGCCTGGCAGAATGCCCTCTTCGACGGCTGCACGAGTGGCGTGCAGAGCGTCTTCGACGCGGGCCTTCTTCTGCTTCATGTCGGCTTCGGTCTCGGCGCCGACGGAGATCACGGCCACGCCGCCCGCGAGCTTGGCGAGACGTTCCTGGAACTTCTCCTTGTCGTACTCGCTTTCGGTCTGAGCGATCTGGTTCTTGATCTGCTGCACGCGCTTGTCGATGTCGGCCCGCTTGCCGGCGCCTTCGACAATCGTCGTGTTGTTCTTGTCGACCGAAATCTTCTTCGCGCGGCCGAGGTGCTCGAGCGTGAGATTCTCGAGCTGCAGGCCGAGGTCTTCGCTGATCAGCGTGCCGCCGGTCAGCACGGCAATGTCGCCGAGCATGGCCTTGCGGCGGTCGCCGAAGCCGGGGGCCTTCACGGCACAGACGTTCAGCACGCCGCGGAGTTTGTTCACGACGAGCAGGGTCAGCGCTTCGGCGTCGACATCTTCGGCGATGATCAGCAGCGGCTTACCACTCTGAGCGGCCTTCTCCAGGATCGGCACCAGGTCGCGAACGCTGCTGATCTTCTTCTCGTGGATGAGGATCAGAGCGTCGTCGAGCTGGCAGTCCATCGTCGCCGGACGATTGATGAAGTAAGGCGAGATGTAGCCCTTGTCGAACTGCATGCCGTCGACGTATTCGACCTTGGTATCGGTCGTCTTACCTTCTTCCACTGTGATCACGCCGTCCTTGCCCACGCGGTGCAAGGCGTCGGCGAGCAGATCGCCGATCGTGCGGTCGTTGTTCGCGCTGATGGCGCCGACGTTTGCAACTTCTTCTTTGTTGCTGACCGGCTTGGCCATCGAGAGCAACTTCTCGGTAGCGGCGGCAACGGCTTTGTCGATGCCGCGGCGGACAGCCGTCGGATTGCTACCGGCGACGATGTTCCGCAGGCCTTCCTTGAAGATGGCCCGGGCCAGCACGGTGGCCGTCGTGGTGCCGTCACCCGCCAGGTCCGAAGTCTTCTGAGCGACTTCGACGACGAGCTTGGCGCCCATGTTCTCGAAGCGGTCTTCGAGTTCGATTTCCTTGGCGACGGTCACGCCGTCCTTCGTCACGCTGGGACCACCGAACGATTTGTCGATGATCACGTTCTTGCCGGTCGGACCCATCGTCACGGCGACGGCATTGGCCAGCTTCTCCACGCCGGCGAGCATCTTAGCCCGTGCGTGGTCTTCAAACAGGAGTTGTTTGGGCACGTTATTGAACCTCAGTCAATTGATTTGAGTGTGAACGGGTTAGTAGAAGTCAGGTCGATTACTAGCCGACAACCTTCGCCAGGATGTCGCTCTCGCGAAGAATCTTCACGTCTTCGCCGTTCACTTCGATGTCGGTTCCGCCGTACTTGCCGTAAATCACTTCGTCGCCAACCTGAACCGACAGTTCGCCACGCTTGCCGTTGTCGAGCAGCTTGCCGCCGCCGACCGCGATCACTTTGCCACGTTGCGGCTTTTCCTTTGCCGAGTCGGGCAGCACGATGCCACCAGCAGTCCGCTCTTCCGCTTCCACCGGCTGAACGACCACCCGGTCATCGAGAGGACGAAGCTTCACGTTCTTGGCCATTGTTGAGAGTTCCTTCTGCTTATCTGTATTGAGTTGTTTGTGCGATGAACCAGTTAACCGCGTTCAGTAACTAGTTCGGCTTACATCATGCCGCCCATGCCACCCATGTCCATGCCGCCCATGCCTCCCATTCCACCCATGCCGCCGCCCATGCCGTGGTCGTGGTGATCGTGGTGATCATCGCCACTCTCGGCCTTCGGCAGTTCGGTGATGAGGGCTTCGGTCGTCAGCAGGAGCGAGGCGACGCTGGCCGCGTTCTGCAGAGCGGTCTTCACCACTTTGGCTGGATCGATCACGCCGAACTTCAGCATGTCGCCGTACTGGTCGGTGTCGGCGTTATAGCCTTCGGTCTTGCCCTTCAGCTGACGGACGCGATTCACCACAACAGCGCCATCGAGACCGGCATTGTTGGCGATCGCCCGCAGCGGCTGGTCGAGCACGTTGCGGATGATCTGAGCGCCGGCCTTCTCGTCACCTTCGAGCTTCAGCTTCTCGATGCCCTTGTCGGCGCGGATCAGAGCCACGCCGCCGCCGGGAACGATGCCCTGCTCGAGCGCGGCCTGCACCGCGTTCTTGGCATCTTCCAGCAGCCACTTGCGTTCCTTCATCTCGGTCTCGGTCGCAGCGCCGCAGCTGATCTGGGCCACGCCACCGGCCAGCTTCGCGAGCCGCTCTTGCAGCTTTTCGCGATCGTACTCGCTGTCGGTGCGGCCGATTTCCTGGCGGATCTGCTCGGCTCGGCCAGCGATATCGTCCTTGCTGCCGGCGCCGCTGATGATCGTGGTTTCTTCCGACGTGATGCGAACCTTCTTGGCCCGGCCGAGGTCGGTCAGCTTGACGCTTTCCAGCTCAATGCCCAGGTCCTTGAAGATCGGCTGCCCTTTGGTCAGCACGGCGATGTCGCCCATGATGGCTTTGCGGCGGTCGCCGTAGCCCGGAGCCTTCACCGCACAAACCTGCAGGATGCCGCGCATCTTGTTGACGACGAGGGTCGCCAGGGCTTCGCCTTCCACATCTTCGGCGATGATCAGCAGCGGCTTGTTGGCCTTGCTGATGGCTTCGAGCAGCGGGATGAGCTTCTTGTTCGACGAGATCTTTTCTTCGTACAGCAGGATGTACGGGTTATCGAACTCGACAGCGACTTCGTCCTGATTCGTGACGAAGTGGGGCGAGAGGAAGCCGCGATCGAACTGCATACCTTCGACGACTTCGACGGTGGTTTCGCTGCCGCGGCCCTCTTCGATCGTAATCACGCCGTCCTTGCCGACCTTCAGGAAGGCGTCGGCGAGCACGTTGCCAATTTCTGGGTCGTTGTTGCCGGCAATCGTGGCGATCTGCTGCAATTCCTTCTTGTTCTTCTCGCCAATCGGGGTGGCCAGGTTGTCGACCTCAGCACAAACGGCCTCGACACCCTTCGCGATACCGCGCGAGAGGGCCATTGGGTCGTAGCCGGCCGCAATCATCTTCAGGCCTTCGCGGAAGATGGCTTCCGACAGGACCGTCGCCGTCGTGGTGCCGTCACCAGCGACTTCGTTCGTCTTGCTGGCGGCTTCCTTGACGAGCTGGGCGCCGAGGTTTTCGTAGGCGTCGGTCAGCTCGATGTCTTCCGCGACGGTCACACCGTCTTTGGTCACCTTCGGGCTGCCCCAACCCTTGTCGAGCACGGCATTGCGGCCGCGTGGGCCAAGCGTGCTGCGGACTGCCCGGGCCAGTTTCGAGACACCGGCCAGCAGCGGCTGGCGGGCGTCGTCCTGGAAGACCATTTGCTTTGCCACGTCGGGATTCCTCCTGTTGCTCACAAACTGAATAAAGCTGGATACGGCTAAGCCGGTGCGAAACTGCTTTTTGAGATCCCTGAGTCGTTGCTGTTACCTGACTGGGAACCCGCTGAAACTCGCACCGCCGTGAGAGATTGATTTGGGTGAGATCGACTGTCGCGCCCCAATAAAATGGCAGACCAAAGTGGCAGGTTAGGACGCGACGGGGGCCCATAGAGCAAGCGCTGTGCCAGCAACGCGGCGTTCGATGCAAGTGCTTGCAAGGAATAGTGATGCGCAGCGGAGTTGCTCGCAAATGTTCTGCCGCGGCGATACCGGCAGACATCGCGATGTCATTTTGACAGGGCCTCGGCGGTCGGTGCGAAGTGAGTGCGCGCGGGGTTCAATTGACCGGCTCGCGCGAGGGCAATGGTGCTCTGCTCCCTCACGTACGGATTTTCATGCCTTTGTGCATCCTGCAACAACTTCACGGGAGACCAGTCCGTGCCGCTGAGCGCAGCGATGCTGACAATCGCCATACGGCAAGTCCGCGGGTCGCCCGAATTGAATCGCTCTGCGAGCTGCTCACGCAGGGTCTCGATTACGAGCCGCTGCACGTCCTTCGAACGCCAGATGCCCAGGAACCGCCCCTTGCGGGGGCGCGGGCTCAGGTCCCGCCCGTCGATCCATTCCAGCCGATTCCATCTGGCCTGGAGGGTGTAGAGGTCCTCGGGCCAGCATTCCAGCACCAAGAAGTGTTTGGAAGTAGTCGCTTCGAAGGCGATCGCCCGATGGCTGGTGAGCAGATAGAGCGTGTGTCGCTGGCGGTTCCAGTTCTCCAGAACTAGGAGCGAAAAGCCGGCGACGATGATGAGCACCGCGTAGCCGATTTCAGTCAGGTACTGGGAAATCGTGCTATTCCCCGCCGAGTCGGGGATGAACGCAAAGAGCAGTACGAGCACGACAATCGCGAGCGCGATCATCATCGGCTCGAAAGCCCGCAGCAGGAAACTCGGCCGGCCCCACCAGAGGATCTTCTCGCCTGGCACCACAAAGTGAGCGATAAGCTCTTCGAGTTGGCGGCCGAGCGTGTGGGTTGGGAGCGGCATTGGCAAAGTTCGTTACGGCAGCGGCTGAGTCGACCGGAGGTAGGCAAACAAATCGCGGATTTGTTCGTCCGAATAGCCTTTCAAAAGGCCCTCGGGCATGAGCGAAACCTTCACTGCCCGCAGTTCCTCGATATCGTCGCGAGCAATGGTTGCGTCGTGACCTTCGGCGCTGCGGATGACGACGGTTTGGGCGTCCTGGTCGGCGATCAGACCGCTGAGGGTTCGGCCGTCGGCAGTTTGGGCGAGGTAGTTTTCAAAGCCCTCGCGGATCTCGGCGCTCGGCTGCACGACGTTCAGGACCATGCCGCGGAGGTCGTCCCGCTTGAACGTCGTCAGGTCGGGACCCACTTTGCCCCCCTGAGCAAACAACGTGTGACACTTGCCGCACGATTGACTGTAGAGCTGCTTGCCCTGGTAAGGATTGCCGGCGCCTTGCGCGAGGATGGCGGTCAGGCGATCGACTTCTTCTCGCAGTTGTTCGAGCGAAGCGGGCTCCTCGATCTGCCAGTGCTTGCGACATTCCTGCTGGATGGATGGGTTCGAGTAAAGCATCAGCCGGCGGACCGTATCGCTGTTGATCGTCCGCGTTTCGATCCGGCCGGCCGACACGGCGGCGAGCAATGAGGTAGCCCACGCTTCTCGGCTGGCGAGCATCGACTGTGCTACGCCGCGGACTTCCTCCGGCATGCCGGCGAAGGTGGCAACGACTTGTTCGCCGATCTGTGGATCGGGATACGACTGCAGTGCGGCCAGCGCCGCGGCCCGCAGGTTGTCGTTGCGTGACTGGCGAACAATCTTCAGCAGCACGGGAACACAGTCCGGCTGCTTCAGTCCGCCGAAGATTTGGATCAGCTGCTGCCGGCGCGAAGCGTCGGCCGATTCGTCCGCGATGGTCTTGAGGGCTTCCGCGACGGCGTCTTTGTCGCCTTGGCGAAGCCTTAAGGTTGGCGAGGAGGCGCCGCTCGAGGCCATGGCCGCCACCAATTCGTCCGGCAGGTTCGATAGCGGTCGCCCCTGATACGCTTGTTCCAGAGCGGCGAGCAGCTTGCCCGCGTGCTCCTTGCTAGGGGCAAGTTCGAGCAACCTGGCACAGTACACCAGGTCTTTTCGTTGCCCCGTTGAGGCGTAACGGCGCATAAGTCGCTCGTTTAGATGCTCGCGGACCAATGGCTCATCCCAGAATGTCTTTTCTTCAAACAGGGCGACTACCGCGTTTCGATCGGCATCGGCGCGGGCTTCTATCGCCCACCAAAGGAGCAGCGGGATGTGAATGTCGCTCGCATCTTCGTCGCGGCGGGCAAGCTGCTGGATGATTGGCAGCGACTGCGTCGCCGAAAGCCGACGGGCTGATGCGGCGAGTTGGCTGCGGACTCGGACTTCCGGCTCTTCGGTTGCCAGTTTCTGCAACTGGGCGGCGATATCGCTGCCGATTTCTCCATCGTCGCACGCCAAGCGAACGGCCCACTCTCGAACCTGGGGATCCTTATGGTCCAGCAATTTCAGAAGATCGCTTTCGCTCACTTCGCCGAGGGCGTGCAGAGCCAAAAGGTGGTCGATGGCATGATTCGCGTTCGCGGATAGTGCGGCCTCGATCGAATTGGTTGCCGATTTGTCGCCGCGATGACGCAGTTGCTCTACCGACGTCTGCCGATGCCAGCGACTCGGGTTCTTCAACTCAGCCACCAGTTGTTCGGTCGAAAGTTTTTCGAGGTTCGGCCAACCGACGTTCGGCGAGTCCTTTGCGCGGATGCGATAGATGCGGCCGCTCTCCTTGTGAACACGCCCCTGAACATGGCTGGCGTGATCGATGCGCTGCTCGTAAAAGTCCGCGACATACAGAGCTCCATCGGGACCGACTTGAATGTCGACGGGCCGAACCCAGGTATCGGACGAGGTAAGCGCCTTGCCGCTGTCGACGGTTTTGAACGACGAGCGATCATTCAAGACGTCGCTGATGGTCACTTCGCTCTGCAGCGGCGCTACGCCGAACAATTTGCCCCGATAGTGCTGGGGCAAGCCTTCCTCGCCGTAAATCACGAACGTGTGCGTGAACCTCGGCGCGTCGTGGTGCTTCATCGCTTCGAAGTAGCCGAACGTGAACGGGTTCGACAGTTCGCCGTGCTTGCCAAAGCCTTTTTGGTAGTAGCCGCCCTGCACGTAGTGAAATCCGCGGGTGTTGCCGCCGTTGTGACCGGAGAAAACTCGGCCCGCGTCGTCGAACTCCACGCCGAAAGCATTGCCGCCCCCCTCGGCGAACACTTCGTACTTTTCGCTGGCCGGGTGATAGCGCCAGATCAACTGGCCGAGCAAATGCACTGGGCCTTCTTTGCTGCCGGGCTTGCGAATGTTGCCGGTGACCGTGCTTCCTTGAGCTCCATACAGCCAGCCGTCGGGGCCCCAGCGGAGGGAGTTGGCGACGGAATGGGCGTCTTCGATCCCGAAACCTTCCAGGTGCACCGCGGGGTCGCCGTCGGGCATGTCGTCGTGATTCTTGTCCGGATAGAAGAGCAGATACGGCGGGTTGAGCACCCACACGCCGTCGCGATCGAATGCGAAGGAGGACGCGAGACTAAGCCCGTCGACGAACACCGAGTGTTTGTCGGGCACGCCGTCGCCGTCGGTGTCTTCATGGATCGAGATTCGGTCCTCACCGCGGAAATGATTCGGCGGGGCGGCTGGCAAGCGGTCGTAGACCGTGCGAAGGAACTTGTCGCGACTGACGGCCTTCAGTCCGGCGGGATCGGGATACTGGCGATACTCGACGACCCACAGCCGGCCGCGAGCATCCCACTTCATCGACAGCGGCTGAGCGATTTCGGGCTCCGAGAGCACCAGATCGATCGCCAGGTCGTCGGGCGTTTTGAGTTTGGCCAGTGTTTCCTGCGGAGAAAGCGGTCCTTCATCTCCTTGCAGCTTACGAAGCTCACGGCGGACGACGTCGGCGGGCTCCACGTTGGCGAACGAGCGCAACTCGATGTCCTTGGCGGATACGCTGGCCCATTGCTGGTTGTCGCCGATCTGCATTTGCCATTCGCCACTGAGGCGGACAGCCTCTTGCTGCGTCAGTAGCACTGGCGCTGCCACGTTGAAGCCGGTTCGGCCTTGGTTCAGGTGCACGCGAACGCTCAGCACATTCGGCTTGCCGAAGGCGATGTGCCTGGAGTCGACCGGAAACTCTTGCGATTCGCCCAGTCCGCTGCGCGACTGGGGCGGAAAATCACCGAACTGGCCGATCTTGTGGCCGTTCAAGAAAAATTGCCGAGCATCGTCGACCGCTTCGGTGGCGAGCGTGATTTGGCCAGCCTCGCTCCAGTGCTCGGGCACAGCGACCGTGCAGCGAAACCAGACGAAGCCGCTTTCCACCGGCGGCTTCTTCCAGGCGTCGGGAACCCTGGCAAGTTTCCACTGCTCCGTCGCGGCGGCTTTCTCCTTTGCCCTGCCATCTCCGAAGAGAATGCAGAACGCGGCCAGGCATAACAACAAGCGGGTGAGCAATGGGGACATGCAGGCGGGACCTCGCAAGGTAAGCGCAGGAAGCTGTGATGATACCCGGCTAGATGGGCCGTTGCACTCAAAACTTACTTGATGGCACTCCTGTTGAATGGGCCCACGACGACCCCGGCGTAACGGCAAACGCCGCGATCGATGGCTTGGTCATGCAACGCTTACAGCTTTGGCATCGACAGCCAGCACGTTGACTTGATGAGAAGCTGGCAGTTGACCCAATTGGTAGATTTTGATAAACTTAAATAATTTGTGTGTAGTTTACTTGTATGTTCGATGAAAATGGTGATCAGAATGGGAGAACAACCGCCGTTACACGCCAGGCTCGCCGATGTACTTCCGGTGATAGGCGAAGCATGCGAGCGAGTGCGTCGTGTTGATTTAATCGATGCATTTATCACCAAGTACGGGTCCCCTGGACCCCGGGTGAGTGGTGAATAACTGGGCCCATTCTTGAACAGGTAGCGTGCAGGTGGCGAGCTGACTCGTGATCGCAAGCGGTGTTAAAGGGCTGAAGCGTTAAGGGGCAGAGTTTTCCACAAGCCGCATGGGAGTCCAGGCACCCGGCGAAGCGCGATTCTGTTAGAACAATAAACTTTCATGAACTGGTTCTGGTAGCGATTGCTAGTATGGCTGAAGTTTGGCTACGTCCGAATCGCCGCGCCCTGATGCTGGGCCTGCTGCTGCCGGCGCTGTTGCTGCTGGGGGGCGGCTGGTTGCTGGCCGTTGCGTTATGGTCGGGGCTCTGGATCGGTTGGTCCGTGCTGGCTGCTGTCGTAATGCTCGTAGGACTTGGCCTCGGGCTGCAATTGGTGTTTTGGATGCGGGTGCCGCGCTTGGCCTACGAGAACCAGCACTTGCTTGTGTACTTGGAATCCGCGGTTCCCACCCGGGTGCCGATTGAGATTGTCGAGTGCTTCTTTCTCGGCCAGGGGTCCAGCGAACTGCCGAAGCTCGAAGGCAAAGATCCGGAAACAGCCAACGTCATCGTCCGACTTGCCGAGTCGGCGAAGGATTGGCGACATCGTGACGTTCGGCCGACGCTCGGTCACTGGTGCGAGGGCTACATCACGCTCAACGGCGCCTGGTGTGAGCCGATCGATGCCGAGGCGCTGAAGCGTTTGAACCAGCGCCTGGTGTCGGAACATCGCCGCCAACGCGAGCAACAAGCGGAAGCCGCCGCAGGAGGCGCGGCATGACTCGATTGCTGGTCAGCGTACGAAATGCCGAGGAAGCGGTCGCCGCACTAGCCGGCGGCGCCGACGTGATCGACGTTAAAGAGCCAAGTCGCGGTGCACTCGGAGCCGCCGATCCGCAGATGTGGCAGTCGGTTGTTCACGCGGTGAGGGAGCGCGCGCCAGTGAGCATTGCACTTGGCGAGCTGATCGATTTCCAAGTCGAGCAGCTCACGTCCAAGTTCGTAGAGTGTCTCGATGGGGTTTCCTGGGCGAAGTTCGGATTGGCCGGTTGTGCGCGGGTCACCGATTGGCCTCTGCGCTGGCAGGCAGCGATATCCGCATTGCCGCCGCACGTTCAAAGCGTTGCTGTTATCTACGCCGATTGGCGAACCGCGGATGCACCCTCACCGGAAACGGTCATAGGCCTTGCAGCCAAAGCCTCAGTGCCAGTTGTGCTTGTCGATACTTTCGACAAAGCGGCAGGCACGCTGCTCGATCATCTTCCGCTACCTGCGCTTGCCACAATCGCGCGGCAGGCTCGAGCTCACAATCTCAAACTGGCACTGGCCGGTTCGTTGCGCAGGGAAGTTCTGGAACAAGTCGCCGAGCTGCTACCGGACTACATCGCAGTACGCGGCGCAGTCTGTGAAGGCGCTCGCGAAAGTTCGGTCAGCAAGCAATTGGTAGAACGCTTGTCAAGCGAGGTCCACCGCTTGGCTGCAGCGCGGACGCTCGTCGCAACAGGAATTGCTTGACATGCCCGTTCGAGATTTTGATACTGTTGCCTTGTCAGCCGCTCGCGATTCCTCTTCGCATGCGACGGCCCAACCAAATGGCGCACGCAACTTCACCGTTCGTGTGAAGTGCGATTTCTCATCCTGCTGTCCAAGGAGATGTCACGTGCCCCGTTCCGTTCTAGAGGCTATCAAACAAGGCCAATGGAATTTCGAACCCGTGAGCGATGCTGCCGATACTGAGGCTACGCACGCTCTACCAGGATCGACTGAAAAGCTTGACGTGCTAGCCGAACGCCTGCGGCAGGGTCTGCCGCTGTGGAACAATTCAGATCGCCGCACTTACGACGATCGCGACAGCGACTAGACTGATCACCACTCAAAAAGCGCCCCTATCGGTCCGCTCGCCACGCCAGGAAATCTTCCATGCCGCAGTTTGCCGTAGTTGTTCCTCATTCGCTCAGCCGCGAGGACGCACGGAACCGGCTAGATCAATTGATCGAACGCATGCGTAGCCAGCACGGCGATCGCCTGAACGATATGCAGGGAGGCTGGGTGTCTGACATCCTCAATTTCTCGTTCTCCACGATGGGCATGGCAATCAGCGGAGCCATGAATGTGGAGGACGACCGGGTCAGCGTTCGCGGCCAGCTACCACTGGCCGCCAGCTTCTTTCGCGGAAAGATCGAACAAACGATCCGAAGCGAACTTCAGAACGTACTAACCTAAGCGAAGCATAATCGTGCTGGCGGAAACTGCGGTTTTCCCTAATTGACCCAGATTTTCACTGCACCTTAACATGCTAAGCGACGCCCAATCGCGTGGCAGCGGCCGACCCGACAGGCAAGGCAGGCAAGAAACGCCTGCATCCGCCTAGGTCAAGGCAGCGCCGCCACCACGCCGTCACGCTGGGATGCTATCGACTGGCACTTGCGATCCTCGGATCGCACATTCCTTTCCGTCCTTGCAATCCGCACTTGAATCTGCTGCTTGAGTCGACCTTCGGGATTGTCGGGATTAAAGGTTGCCGCCGGTCGTTTGACGTCGGGCAAAGCGTGTCCTATATACCCAAGGGCTGAAGCTCCGTCCTGCCCGAGTGTCGACATTCGCATCCCACCTTGCCGGTCAAAGCTGACTGGCCGCTGGCTTCTCCGAGCCAGCGAAACGCGAGTGAAACGCTCTGCAGATTTCAGCCTCGCCCGTTGGCTATCCTGTACCCGCGTTGGCCGCTCCAGCGGATTGCCCGAAGGTCGCCGCAGTACTTCTGCGCTCCGCCCGCTCGTGGTTGTCCTGCTGCTTAGGCCAGCGCTCCGCCCGGCGAGAAGGCATGATGTCGTTAAGTGCTATGAGGTTGTGGCTGGCAGGCTGGTTGTTCGCGCTGTCCGCTTTGGCGCTCTCGCCCGCGGCGGCTCAAGTTGCTCCGGCTCCCACGACTCCCTCGTTTTCGATCGCGGAAGTCAATCAGGTCATCGAACGGGGCGCTCGTCTGGAAGAGCAACGTCGCTGGGGCGAAGCTCTCAGCCACTACGAGCAAGCTCTTCGCCAGCATCCCGGTGCTTCCGATATCGAAAAACGGCTGGTGCTGGCCCGGGCCCACTACGACGTTGCTCGCCGTTACAACGACACCAGCTTCCTCACGTCGACAGCGGCGATGGCCGATCGCGACGCCCTGGCCGTGTACGACGAAGTGCTGCTCAAAGTGCACACTCACTATGTGAACGATCCTCGCTGGAAGCAGATGGTTCGCTACGGCACCATGAATATGGAGGTCGCCCTCAGTGAGCCGCAATTCATTGCCCGCCACGGCAGCGCGCTCACGCCGGAGAAGAAGAATCAGCTGGTTGCCTCGCTTCGCCAGTGGACCGACACGGCGGTGCTCGATCAGCGAACTCAGGCCCGCGAACTTGTGCAGCGAATCGCCGCTACCATTCAGCTGCATTTCGGCATTCCGGCCTCGACCGTGATCATGGAATATGTCGCCGGGGCGACTTCATCGCTCGACGAATACTCCGGCTTTCTGACTGGCAACCAGATGACCGAAGTGTTCTCGCAAATCGAGGGCAACTTTGTGGGGCTCGGCGTGGAACTGAAGACCGAAGACGCTGGCCTGCTTATCGTGAACGTCATTCCCAATGGCCCAGCCAGCCTGGGCGGTCTGAAGATTGGCGACCGTATCATCGAAGTCGATGGCCGAACGATGGGGCAAGTTTCCTCTGACGCGATGGCCGATATGCTTCGCGGTGTCGAAGGGAGCCAGGTGCGTGTAACTGCTCGTGATGCAGCTGGTCAAGTGCGGCAACTGACGCTAACGCGTCAACGCGTGGAGGTACCCTGCGTCGAAGACGTGAAGATCGTCGATTCCGACTATGGTGTGGGCTACTTCAAGCTGTCGAGCTTCCAGAAGACAACGAGCAGCGACGTCGACGCAGCTCTTTGGAAGCTGCATTCGCAGGGGATGCGCTCGCTGATCATCGATCTCCGTGGCAATCCTGGTGGTCTGCTCAAGGCGGCCGTTGATGTGGCGGATAAGTTCGTGGGCGAAGGGATGATTGTTGCGACTCGCGGTCGCAGCCCTCGGGAAGATTTTGATCATCGCGGTCAGGCTGCCGGCACGTGGCAAGTTCCGCTGGTCGTGCTCATCGATCACGACTCGGCTAGCGCCAGCGAGATTCTCGCCGGAGCAATTCGCGACCACCGTCGTGGCACCGTGGTGGGCGAAACCAGCTACGGTAAAGGCTCGGTTCAAGGCATCTTCCCGCTCGCCTCTGCGGAGCTGGGTGTTCGCCTGACGACGGCCAAGTGGTACACGCCCAATGGCACCGCGATCAGCGGCCACGGCGTGACGCCCGATGTGACGGTTCGCACGACGGCAAAGCCCGCCGAAGGTTCGCTGGTTGCTGCCGCGGAAGCCGATGCGGTGCTCGGTGCGGGCCTGCAAGTCGCTCGCGCCCAGGTCAGTCAGCGACGTCCGTAGTTCCGCCGAGCAGTAGACGACTAAACTGACGCAACAAAAAGGGCGTCCGAGAGCCGAAGCTTTCGGACGCCCAATCTTCTTCTTGACGATCGAGTCGCCAATTTCAGCGGCGGTCGTACCCGCAGCGGTTAGCGATTGCGGAATCGCGGCAGGATTCCGCCGCCACTACGATTGGTGTCGACATTGATGTCGCCGGCCGGGGTCTGGACCTGAATGCCCGAACCCGGAGCATTATAGCCAGGGGCATAGCCAGGCCGATTGATGCGAACGCCAGCACCCGGGGTGCCGATGTTTACGTCAGCTCCAGCGCCGAAACCGGCGCCGTAGTTGTTGTCCTGGCGATTCTCGAACCGGTCCTCGCGGCGTTCCTCGCGGAACTCACGGCGATCTTCCCGGCGGTCGAGGCGATCATCGAGGTTGTCGTCGAAGTCAGGACGGAACGAAGTCTGCCGACCCGTGGTGGCCTGCGCCTGGAATTCCGGAACGTCGATCTGCAGATCGCGAACCCGATTTTCGCGGCGTACGCCGATGGCCACTTCACCCGGATCGCTCTGGGTGACTACCTGCACGAACGAGTCTGGACGCGAGATCCGTCGGCCGTGCCAGGTAGTGATTACGTCGCCTGGGCGAACCCCGGCATAGTAAGCCGGAGTGCGTGGCAGGACCTTCCACACCACAACGCGATCGTCGTAGCGGTCGTCGATCACAATGCCGACTTCTTCCAGAGGATCGTGTTGGGCAACGTGGGTCTCTTGGATCAGCACGGAAGGCTCAACGTAGACCACCTCTTCCTGACCGTCGCGAATGACGACCACTTCCACGCGCTCGTCACGAATTTCTTCGTCGAGCAGGTAGCGGACGAATTCACGTTCGCTGCGGACACGCTGGCCGTGTACTTCGACAATTCGATCACCTTCCTCGAAGCCGAGGCGGGCAATCGGGCCGCTCGTGGCGACGTCGGAAATGACCAGGCTGCCGCGAGCGCCCGTGTTGAACCACAGGCCGATGTCGGCTGCGCGGAACGTGTTCACATCCACGCTGCTGTAGCTGTTCGAGCTGTAGCTGGCGCGGCTGGCATCGCGGCGCGCTCCGCTGTAGCGGTCCGAATCGCGGTAATCGGCACGCGAGGCTCGGCTATCGCTCTGCCAATCGTCGCGAGCAACATCGCGCGAGCTGTTACGGCCGTACTCGCTGTCGGTGTCGCGCGTGGTCGAGCGACGGTCCGAGTCACGGGTGTAGTTCTGGCGGTCGTCGCGGTCACTGCTGTAACGGTCGCTTTGACGATCCGAGCCATACTGATCGCTGTCCCGGCCGGTGCTATAGCGGTCGCTATCGCGGCTGGAACGGTCCGAGCTGTAACGGTCGCTGTCGCGGCTCGTGCGATCCGAGCGATCGCTGCCGAACGAATCTTCCGAGTCACGGCCTAGGTCGCGAGCCGTGTCACGATTGGTATCGCGCATGTTCCGCTGGGCATCGCGGGTGCTTTCCCGAGCGGTGTCTCGGGCGTCGCGGACGGATTCTCGGCCCGATTCACGTGCATCGCGGAACGAGTCACGAGCGGCGTCGCGAGTTTCGCGATCGCTACCCGCAGTGTCGCGGAAGTCACGCTGGGCGTCGCGAGTGGTTTCGCGGGCCGATTCGCGAGTATCGCGAACTGCGTCGCGGGTAGTGTCTCGAGTGTCTTGGAACGTGTCGCGTGCGCTTTCCCGGGCGTCACGAGCCGTATCCCGAGCCGAGTCGGTGGCGTCGCGAGCGGTCTCGCTGGCCGAATCGGTGGCGTCTTCCGCGGTGTCCGTGGCGCTCGAAGCGGCATCGCGAGCGGTGCTGCGAGTGCTTCGGCTGGCGCTGCTGGCCGCATCGCGGGTGCTGTCCGCAGCGTCGCGAGTCGTCTCGGTTGCGTCGCTGGCGGCGTCCCGGGCGGTAGAGCTCGCATCGCGGGCCGTGCTCCGGCCGCTTTCGCTGGCGCTGCTGGCGGCGTCACGCGTGGTGGAAGCAGCATCGCGGGCAGTGTCCGAAGCGTCGCTGGCGGCGTCGCGACCGGTCGAGCTGGCGCTGCGGCCGGTCGACGAGGCAGCATCGGAGCCCGACTTGCTGTCGCGGGAAGCGGCAGACGAGCTGCTGCCGGTGCTCGGCGAGGTCTTGCTCGCCGACGAGCCTGCGCTGCCCGACTTGCTGGTCCCGCTGGCGCTGCTGCCCGACTTGCTCGAGCTGCTACCAGCCGAGCCACTCGAGGATGCGCCCGTCGATGACTTGGTGTCGCTCTTTTCGCTCGCACTGCTCTTTTCGCTGGAGCTGCTGCTCTTCTCAGCACTGCTCTTCTCGGTGCTGCTGGAACCACTTGATTGGCTCCAAGCCGGCGAGATAGCGATCGACGTCGCCACTGCGCCGACGCCCGCTCCGGCTGCCAGCCGTGCGAGCAATGTACGTAA